>WBZQ01001994.1_pt1 | contig 13587 bp, 16 predicted proteins | sample 5204251 | NCBI WGS metagenome assembly WBZQ01 (sample SAMN12412402, study PRJNA552823) | activated sludge metagenome | isolation source: activated sludge from nitrification reactor of wastewater treatment plant... | place: USA: Virginia | collected 2017-09 | reverse complement strand
GCGAAAATCGGTTTTTTGCCGGGATAAAACCGCCCGGCGCCTATTTTTGCCTACCCGGTATACCGACTGATTAACTGTTGAACTACCCTCTTCCGCCACTATGTACACCGAACGACGCTACGGCTACTGGACCACCATCAACTGGTCGCGCAAAGGATTTATCTTCGGCCTGTTTACCAGCCTGGTCGCCATGTCCTGCTACTTTATTATCGGCGCCCAGTGCTTTTTCGTGCCCTGGCAGCCGGTGCTGCTGGTGGGCACGGCGCTGGCCTTTTACCTCGGTTTTAAAAACAACGCCTCCTACGACCGGCTCTGGGAAGCCCGGAAGATCTGGGGCGCCATCATCAACAACTCGCGCTCCTTCGCGGCCATGACGCTCGGCTTCGTCAGCAACCTGCACGCCGGCGAGCCGGCCGGCGAAGCGGAACTGCACGCCGCCAAACGCCGCCTCATCTTCCGCCACCTGGCCTGGCTGACCTGCCTGCGCTACCAGTTGCGCACCCCGCGCAAGTGGGAACACACGGAAGAGACCGAGCGCTTCAACCAGTATTTCCCCGGCCTGAACACCCCGGAACTCTACGTGAAAATAGAGGAGGTGCTGCCGGAATTCCTCTCTGCCGACGAACTGGCCCAACTGGAAGGCAAGGCCAACAAGGCCACCCAGGTGCTGGCCCTGCAATCGCTCGACCTCCAGCGCCTGCGCGAGCGCGGCCTGATCGACGATTTCCGCCACATGGAACTGCAAAAATCCCTGTCCTCGCTATATGACGAGCAGGGCAAGTCGGAGCGCATCAAAAACTTCCCCTTTCCGCGCCAGTACGCTACCGTCCCGCTGCTGCTTATCAAACTGATGTCGTTCCTGCTGCCCTTCGCCCTCATCGAGGAGTTTGAAAAAGTGGGGCCGCACTTCGTCTGGATGGCCATTCCCTTCAACGCCGTGGTCACCTGGGTTTTCATCCTGATGGAAATGATCGGCGACTACAGCGAAAACCCCTTCGAGGGCACTTACAACGACGTGCCGATCTCCAACATCAGCCGCACCATCGAGATCGACCTGAAGGAAATGCTGCGTGAGGCGGTGGTGCCGGAGCCGACGAAGCCGGTGAGCGGGATGTTGATGTGATTAAAGGTTGATAAGGGTTGATGAGGTTGATAGGGGTTGATTATCAACCTCATCAACCCTTATCAACCCCTATCAACCCCTAATAAGACAGCCACGTACAGACTGCTCCCACCCGTTTCCACGCAGCATTACCACGTACAGGCCCGCGGGCCAGCCGCCCACCGGCAGGTCCAGGCCGGTCTCTCCGCCCACCGGGTGCGATTGCAGGGCCCGGCCGGTAGCGTCGTACACCACCAGGGTGCTTCCGGCCGGCGCCGTTCTACCCCAGCGCACGGCTACCTGCTCCGTGGCCGGGTTGGGCAGGAGCGACAGGGCCAGGCCGAAGTCCGGCGGCTCCGGTGCGGCGCTCGTTCCGGCCAGACAATCCGCGGTGACCCCGACCACCGCCGGCTCGGGGTGTTCGAACAGATCGAAGGTAGTGCTGCTGAAGACATAGCAGGAATCGCCGCCGGCCAGGAGGGAGCCGGGCCAGAGATCGGCGCCCGGATAATCGCGGTCACCCACGGCCGTGCCCTGCGCGTCGAGCCGGACGACGCGGACCAGATTCTGATCCAGCCCGGACAGCGAGCCTTCCAGTACGAAGGTGGTACTGCCGGAAGTCGTCGTGGCGGCGGCGGTGATCGTATTCAGCGTCTGGTACGACCACAGCACGTGAAAGGCGCCATCGTAGTGGTACAAAGCGGAGTAGACCGAGTCGCCCACCGGCCTGGGGCCCCAGCCGAGGTACCTGCCGCCGGGCAAGGCCTGCAGGCGGAAAAGCACCTGGGCGAGCGGGTAGGTTTGCAATTCCATGCCGAGCGTATCGGTGCGCACCACCACCGGCTGGCCCTGCGCGTTGTCGCCCAGGGCCAGCAGTTCGCCGGTAGCGGGGTCCTGCGTGGCATCCTGGATGAAGGCCAGGCCGTTGGCGAATGGGTAGCGATCGAGGGCGCCCGATGGGCTGAAGCGCAGCAACTGCATGCCGAGTGTCTGTTGCTGGGTCACCATCAGCGCGGCGCTTCCTTGCCGAAATGATCGGATGACGTTCTCGATGCCGCATTCGTTGTCGGTTTGGTATACCGTATCGCTCAGCACGGCGCCGGTGGCCAGCGAGCCGCGCAGCAGGCCGGGCGCGGTAGAAAAGGCCGAAAAGTTGGGGTCGGAGCAGGTCAGTATCCCGACGTAGACCGTGTAGGGCAGTATCCAGGCGCCGCTGGCCGAGTCGATGAGCACGGTCGGGGCCGGCAATCGCCCCTGCACGTTGAGCGCGGAAGGGGAATTCAGAAAGCCGGTCGACAGGTCGCGCTGTTCCCATTCGATCTCGCCGGTGGCGCCGTCGAGGCGGGCCAGGTAGGAGCCGTAGGTGGGGTAGCCCTCGATCGGGATGCCGGGGTCGGTGTGGTGCAGTTCGCGCCGTCCAAGCAGCAGCAGGTCGTTGCCGGGCAGCCGCACCAGGTCGGTGGACCACAGGGAAGTGTCGGCGATCTGAAGGCCGGTATGCCAGAGCGGCTGGGCCCGGAGGGAAAAAGCCGCCAAAACGAAGAACAGGATTTGCTTCATGTGTGTCGTGTTTGAAAATCGGTGATGGAAAAGTTTCCGGAGCGAACCGGACGGGCAATAAAATAGCCTGCCGGCAGGCATAGCCGGGGAAGCGGAGCAGATCACGGAGGAAACGGCGGTCAGGAGGCCGGCAACCAGCGCCGGCAGCGGGGTTTTGCCCCGTAAAGACGGTCCTGCCGGAAGAAAGGGTTGGGTTGCGGAACAACCAAAAGGTCCGAACCGCAGTTATTGGTTATTTACCCATGCATGAAAATCCTGGTTGCCTGCGATTCATTTAAAGATGCCCTCTCCGCGGAGGAGGTATGCCGGGCCATTGCCGCCGGCATCGGCGACGCCAACCCGGCGCTGGAGGTAGAACGGTGCCCTTTGGCCGACGGAGGGGAAGGCACTTACGAGGTGCTGGCCCATGCGTTGCAATTACAGGAAAATTACGGGAGAGGGAAAAATTGACGGACAGACGGCCCAGGGAAAACTCATCGGTCGCCTGTGCCGGCGGGCTGCGCAATTCGGCAAACCCGTGATCGCGCTCTGCGGGCGCCTGGAAGCCGGTGAAGCGGAAATCCGGCAGATCGGCTTGCGGGCGGCATACGCCATCAACGGACCGGAGGAAAAAAGTCCGTTGCCCGAGTTGTTAAGAAATACCGCACGAAACCTGCGAAAAACAGCAAACCGGGTATTTTCCGAATCTGGCGCCCGCATATTGTAAAATCCATTGCAAAGCCGAACTTATCATCAAATGCGCTGCTATGGCGTGGCACCCATACTTATGTCGAACTTACACCGGAATTTCGAAGAATCGGAAATGCTGCACCTGGCTGCAACGGCCAGAAAAGTATTGGCGGACAACCGGCTCGGTTCCTTTACCAAGCCGGCGCCGGCCCTGTATCCGCACCAGTGGAACTGGGATGCCGGCTTCATCGCCCTGGGCTATGCGCGTTCCGATTTCCGCCAGGCCTGCTCCGAACTGACCTCGCTCTTCCGGGGCCAGTGGTCCAGCGGAATGGTCCCCCAGATCGTATTTTCCGTGCAGAACGTCGGCAAATACTTTCCCGGTTATTTTTTCTGGAATACCCGCGGAGTACCTGAAAAACCCCGGAATACGCGCACCTCCGGCATTACCATGCCCCCCGTCCATGGCTTTATTCTGAACCGGCTGCTGCAAACTGGATCGATCAATAAGCCCCGGCTTATTTCTTCGGGGTCCGGCTGGGCCGCACCTCGATCTTGCTGGGCAGGGTGCGCGGGTTCATGCGCAGCAGGTCCACCACCATCTGGCCCAGGTCTTCGGGCTGGATCTTCCAGGCGTCCTCGGCGTTCGGTTCGTGGTGGTTGAAGTGCGTGGCCACCGAGCCCGGCATGATGGTCGAGCACTTGACGCCGGCTTCGCGCAGGTCGAGCATGACCGCCTGGGTAAAGCCCACCAGGCCGAATTTGCTGGCGTTGTAGGCGGCGGCCGAGGCGAAGAAATTGGTGCCGGCCAGGCTGGCAATGCTGATGAAGTAGCCCTGGGCCTTAGTCAGCGCTTCCACCGCGGCCTTGAGGCTGTAGAACACCCCGGTCAGGTTGGTGTCGATGGTTTCGTGCCACTGCTCCGGAGTGAGTTCGGTGATGGGGGCGAAGTGGCCCACTCCGGCGTTGGCCACCAGCACGTCGAGGCGGCCGAAGGCGTCGAGGGTTTGAGCCACGGCGTTTTGCTGCGAGTCGAAATCGCGGACGTCGGCCACGAGGCCGATGGCTTTGCCGGGACCGGTGCGGGTGAGTTCGCGAGCGGCGGCTTCCACCTCCTCGCGGTGGCGGCTGGTGATGGCCACCAGCATACCTTCCTGCACCAGACTGGCGGCGATGCCGTAGCCGATGCCCTTGCTGCCCCCGGTGATGAGGGCGGTCATGTTGTCGAGTTTTTTCATGAGGGGAAAAACGGATGGGGAGGGAAATAGTTGATAATAAAATTATACGCATTCCCCGCGTTGAGGTTTTCACTAACCGGTCGACCAAACAGACAGCAGCAGAGGCCTGTTCCCGAAAACCCTACGCTCAACCGATCATCCTTCACATAATTTACCAATAAATGGAAGCAATACTCCCTTTTTCCGTGGCCGGCGCCAGCCATCTGAGTGCGAAATCTACCTGCGATCCGGACAGCCAGACTATTTCCGCGGAATCTACTCCGGCCGCGCTGACATCCTTAGTGCCGGCAATTGGCTACAAAACCGCCTCCGAGCCTTTTTTGCAAAAAATCCGCGCCCTGATAGAAGATAAATTGTCGGAAGATCTTCCCATAGAAGAATTGGCCAAAGGGGTTTTTTATACCCGGGTGCAGGTGTACCGGAAGATCAAAACGCTTACCGGACAATCGCCGAGCCGGTTCATACGGACGGTCAGGCTGCAAAAGGCCCTGGAATTGCTGGTTACTACCGATTTCAGCATTGCGGAAATCGCCTATGAAGTAGGGTTTCGGGATCCGAAATACTTCACCCGGGTATTCACCGCCGAGTTTGGGAAGGCTCCGTCTGCTTTTATGTTGTAGTGCATATTATTATGTATATTAAAATGTAACATTTGTCCACCTTTTGGTAACATACGTCCACCGCCGTTGGTGATTCTCCCCGTTGTTTTGCAGCACTGATTCACGGAAGTCCTTACCGGTACCACCGTCCGAAGCGCTTCCAGGCATCCACCTTTTTTTCACCAATAAATATTAGTACGAACTATGCCATCGACCATTCCCTATGATCCGTCGCTCGTGCTCGGAAACATCGTGCACAAGGACGCGCTTGCCAACCTGAAGCAGATCAGTGACCGGCAGGCGCCCATCGACCAGAAAGAAGACACCATGAATTCCCTGATCTCCCTCAAACGAAGCATCGACATGACGATCCAGGAACTCGTCGATATGGAAATCGACCCGTCGGATCTGAGGAAGACAAGTACGAGCGTCGGGAGTGACATCCAGAAAGCCGCCATCGATTATGCCAACGAAAAAGTAAAAGGCCTGCAGGACATCCAGAAACTGAAAGCGGTGCCGATGATCCACGTGAACGCGGAAAGCCCGATCGATTACAACAAGACCCAGATCAAGACGATGCCGCTTTCCGCCGATTCCCTCAAAATGAACGCCCAGTACTTTTCCTTCGACGAAAATAGCCAGACCTCCGAGACCATGGCCGCGCAAATAGGCGGGTTCGTCAGCGAAACGGTGGATTGGCTGGGCGATGAAGTATCGTCGCAAGCCAGTTCTTCCGCCTCTTCCCAGGTCAACAGCCAGTATTCGCGGCACAGTATTTCGGGCACCCTGGTCATCAGTATTTCCTGCACCCATAAAAATGCGCTGTTGCTGGCGCCGCTGATCATCGATGTCGACAAGGCCATCCGGGCCTGGAACCAGTTGTATCCGCAGGACTTGATCGATATCGATTCGAACAACGTCAAGCAGGCCATGGCCGCCATCGCCGCCAAACCCGGCAACCCCGACACGGACCCCAACATCACGATCCTTTCCGGCGCTACCTACGGCTCCTGCTTTATCGGCATGGTCCACATCAAGAACACCACCACCACCCAGTCCAGCGAGGTGATGGTATCCATGGCGGCCAGTTTGCAGGAGCAATTCAAGGTCGGCGGATGGTTTGCCGACGTTTCGGGCGGGTTCGGCGTCGAGAGCAGTTTTTCCAACGATGCCAAAAACCTGCTGAGTTCCCAGGCCATCACCTCGCACTGCACCCTGACCACGGTGGGTTCCATCCCTTCCATCAAGTCGAACAGCGTGAAAATGGCCGTCCAGCAATTCGCTACGTTCGACGGGGCGGAGTCCATGAAACAACTGGCAGCTCTGCAGAACGCCACAGCCGGGGACAAGGATTCCATCGATGCTTCCGCCGCTGCCGCGCGTACCGGCCAGCAGATGGTAGCCCTGAAAAACGCCCAGGTAAAAGGCGTACTTGAAGGTCTCGGCACCATCGACGACCAGGCCAACAAGATACTGGACATCAACTCGATGATGGACGCCATGGACGACTACATCCAGAAGGCGCTGGCCGGCAACCTCGGCGTGCCCATCAACTACTACCTCAAGTTCATCACCAAAGCGCAACTGGCCGAAATGTGGGTTGCCAAATATTTCCCAAACAAGTTCCTGTCCATATCCGGCGACGACAGCGGATCGACCGGCAACGGAGGCAGCGGTACGGGCGGCGGCCGATGATAGCGCCGTAAAGGAGCATTCGCGCAAGATTTTCCATTCCTCATCCTCTTCATTTTTCACTCCGCCCGCACCGTACCGGCGCCGGCCCGGGAAGGGTATGGGAAACCGTTGGAAGAGGTTGTCTCAAAATTCAACCGGCCATTTTGAGGCAACCTCTTCCTGAAGCGTGAAACTCAACCAGCGAACCTGGAAACCGGCGCCTGTACCACGCAGGCGCATTATCGAAACGAATTTCTCAAACAGTTATAAATCTCAACTCAATGGGTGACTTGATTATCATTCTGGGCAATGAACCGGAGATCGTCCGGCTGGCAATGTCTGTCAATCAACGGTATTGCAACAATAAGGGGACCATTCTCATGTACAACGACCTCGACTTTCACGAACACATCGGCAACTATTCCAGGGTGTTTCTGCTGGGGCACGCCGATGCCCAGTCCATCGGCGATTATGATTATTCCAGCCTGACCAAAGGGGAGTTTCGCAGTCTGCTGGCCAACCAGTCCGTCAACTCCATTTTCCTGGCCGGGTGCAGTACGGCCGATGAAGCCCAGCAGATCCTGAAAGACGGCTTCGTGCCCTTGAATCTCGCTCAAAACCTGGCAAAATTTTATACCGGCGCCCAGGTGTACGGTACGCCCGGAGTTTTGGTGCGGAAAGCGGATGGTACCCTGAATGTCATACAACCGTCGCTGGCAGCGGGCTATCCGCCGGGAACCATCTTCGTGCACGCCTGAAATGAATGACCGCAACTGCAACCTGATACCTGCTCCTCCAAGGGGGGCGCTGTAAAAAACGGATAAAAAATGCCTTCTTCTATTCCTTTCGACCATCCTTCCCTGGTGTTGGGCAATATCGTCGACCCCGCCTTGCTCGGCATGTTCAAAGACATCGGCGCTTTGCAGGCTAAAATCGACATCGCGCGGGACAAAATGAATTCTTACGTGACGATGAAACGGAGCCTCGCCATGACCATCAACGAACTGCTCGGGATGCAGATCGATGTGAAAGACGTGCTGACGAAGATAGACGAAGTGGATGCGGAGATCTCGAAAGCCGCCGGCGATTTCGTCACCGTCCAGTTGGCGAATGAGGCCGGTATCCAGCAACTGCGGGCAACCATCAGCAGCCAGCCGTTGAATAACATCGAAAGCCCGGTCGACTTCGACAAAAGCGACGTCAAAAAACTGCCGCTGGCTTCGGATTCGATGAAACTGGACGCCCAGTTTTTTTCCTACGGCTCCAGTACGGAAGACAGCCCGGTGGTAGCGAAGATCGAGGATTATATCAAGGAAACAACCAGCGGACTCGGCTCCAACGCTTCATCGTCCATCGCCAAAAGCGCGGGCAACCAGATCAACGTACAACGCAAAAACCACAGCCTTTCGGGTACGCTGATCATCACCGCTAGTTGCACGCACAGCAAGGTCGCGCTCCTGTCGCCGCTGGTGCTCGATGTGGACAAAACGGTCGATATCTGGAACAAACTGAACAGCGGGAATAGAATTGACACCCGGGACGAAAATGCCCTGCTGAAAATCGCCGGCTCGGATGACAACGACGCCGAAGGGCTGACCATCCTGTCCGGCGTGTCCTACGGCTCCGGTTTTGTCGGCATGGTGCACGTGCTGAAAAGGGACGATACCGGCAACACCGGCCCTTCCATGACTTCCATCGCCGCCGGGTTGCAGGAACGCTTTACCGTGGGCGGCTGGCTGGAGGAATCGGCCGGCGGCATCGGCGTCGATCCGTCTTTTTCCGATGACATCAAACAGTTGCTGAGCACGCAGAACATCACCTCGCACGTCACGGCGATCGTATTTGGCGCCATTCCGTCCATCAAGTCCAACCAGGTAGAGATGGGGGTAAAAACCTTCGCCGAAACCGACCCGGCCCAGACGGCTAAAAAACTCGCTACCGTGGAAGCCGGGACGGCGGCCAGCAAAACAACCGTCGACCAGGCCGCCAGTGCTGCCAAAACCGGCGCCAAGGTCGCCGCCCTGAGCAGCGCCAATACCCAGAGCGTCATCCAGGGCCTCGGCAAGATCGACCAGGGCGCCAACAAAATCCTCGACATCAATTCGCTGATGACCGCTTTCGAAGATTATATCCAGGAGATAAAAAAAGGCGACGCCGGAATGCCGGTGAATTTCTTCCTCAAAACCATTTCCCGATCCCAGTTAGCCCAACTCTGGCTGGAAAAATACTATCCGACCGCCTCACCAACCCCGGCCAATCCCTGATTTCATCTTTTCACCTTTTAAATTTTTCACTTATGGACCGCGACCATCTGGACGTCATCACCGACCCCGAACTCATCAACCTTTTTGTTGCCCCCAATTTCAGGTTTGTAACCCAGGCCCCGGGCCGCCCGCCTTCCCTCTATTTCGCCGATGCCCAGGGAAATGCCGGGCGCATCCGCCAGGGCCACGACGGCGGGCCGGAACTGGACTTTATCGCCGCCGGCAATCACCTGACCCGGGTATACCTCACGCAGGACCAAATGAATCAAATGCAGAATAATCCCGCCAACACGCCCGCGATCATAGCCGGCGGGTCGGCTGTGCCGTTTGCCGGAGCCTATGTTTTCGAATACGCCGGCAATTGGGATGCCGCGGAAGACCGGTACGATGTTTACGACCACCTGTCCGGAGGCACGGTCGTACTTGGGCAGCCGATGCCTCAGTTCGATCTCGACGACTATGCAAACGTCGTCAACCGCTGGTAGCGCCACCGGCAAGAATTGCTTCATCTCCTTCTCTTCAGCACCAAACATCATTTCTTATGGATCCCAGGATCATTGCCTTGTTCACCCGCGAGCACCTTGTGTTCGTCACGGAAGGACGCGAAGAGCCCACCCTTTATTTCGACGACGGCAAGGGCAACCGAGGCCGGCTGCGCCAGGCGCACGCGTACGGGAAAAAACTGAGTTATCAACCGGCAAACTGTGGCGCCCGCCGTGTTTTTATCACGGACGCTCAGGCTTTCTGGAAAAAAAGCGATCCGGATAAGTTTGCGGAGGCAGTAAATGCGGCGGCTACTCACCCCATCAATGGTTACCGGGTTTATGAATACAATGCCAAAACGAGCCACCTGTCGGGCGGATCGGTACGGATCCCGGACGAAGATGAAGCCTTCATTTTTGACCTGGATGATTATGAATCCGTCGTGAGCATCTGGTCGTAGAGGCCCCGGGTTCTCGTTGAAACCGTTCAAAGCCGCGCAAAACGAACCATGATTTGCCATCAACACATCGACCGCCCGGACCGCGCCTCCTTTTGGGGGGCCAGTCCGGGCGTGTTTCTTCTCCTGGACAACCTGTTATCGGGCACCGGAAGCGACGAAGTCATTTTGTATGCTACCATTGTCATCGCCGCGCTTTTGCTGGTCCGCCCTCTGGTCGAAGCCATCCGGGCCCGGTTCGACAAAAACAGTCAGCATGCGCGCCTGGCGGCGGTCTTCGACGCCTTCGTCGCTTCCTGCGACCTGCGTTGCCGCACCCTCGAAAAAATGTCGGGCCAGTATATGCCCCGGAAAGGAAATGAATTCGACGCCCGGTCTGCGGCAACGGAGATGCGCCAGCGTCTGAAGTCCCTGCACCCTGAAAAAGAGATCGAACAATTCCAGTCCTTGCTATCGGAGCCACATGCCGCCAGAATAGTCAGCGTGCTTTCCGAACTGGCCAACCGGATCAAATTCCAGGACCGGCATACCGCCGATTTTCTGGATGGTTTTACCGGCGAATACGAAAAAATTGTCCAGGCGTATTACGAAAATATGTACCGCCTGACCGGCCTGCACGACGAACTGGCGCAATTCGTCAAAGGCAAGTCGCTGAACCGCGAAGGCGGGCAATGGACGCAGGGTTTCTTCGCCATATTCAGGGACTGGGTAGCCAAAGGTTCGGGCAAGGACATGGAAACCATCCGCAACGAAGTGATCCTGAAACTGATCGCGTTGAACAAGTCGTACCCCGCCATTCCGTTCGTTTCGCGGACCAACGAGATCGCCTTTCAGTGCGAAGCGATCTATGACAAAACAGCGCAACTCGACGCAGATTTTCACAAAAATCTCGAAGAAAACCTATGGGCCAGCCGGATAGCCGCGAAAGTTGTCCGCCACATCCGGCAGGGTATGGACCGCGCTCCGGCGCCTCTGGCGGCAACCGGCGTACGGACAAAACCGGCTTTCGGACACCGGCAAACCGCGATGGTCATTACCCTGCTTTTGTTCCTCTTGCCCGCAGCATGGTTCGGCATCGAATACCTGAGTACGGCCGGAAACAGCCGCAGCGATACGGACCCGGCCGCGGAAACGCCCATTCTGTATATGGGGCATTCGTTGCCCATACCGCAGGATACGGACCTGTTTCAGTCGCACACGGAGCATTATACCGCCGTCAAGGTACTGATCGACAGTATCAATAGAACCCTCGATACACCTTTGATTGCGGAACCCGCCTACGGGATCGACGTTTCGCATTACCAGGGGAAAATAAACTGGCGGGTCGTGGGCGCCGACACCACTTCGCCGCGGGCCTTTCATTTCGTCATCCTCAAAGCCACCCAGGGGCTGGAAAAAGACCGGATGTTCGATTATAACTGGGCCGGCGCGCAGCGGACGGCGGACAAGATCGGCGCCTACCACTTCTTTACCTTTAAGGATGACCCTTTACAGCAGGCGCGTCATTTTATCCGTACGGTACGCCTCGGCAAGGGCAATATCCGGCCGGTAGTCGATGTGGAAGCCAACTGCGGCAGTTGCAGCAATACCGGCAACCTGACCAAAGACCAACTGATACGGAACCTGAAAATCTTTTTACACGAAATAGAATCATTTTACCGGTGTAAAGCCATCATTTACAGCGGACATGCCTACTACCATACCTATCTCAAAGGGCATTTTCCCGACAATGCTTTCTGGCTGGCTCAATACAGTAAAAAGAAACAGCTGGAAGAGATCAATCCCTTGCAATCGTTGGCAAACGGTTCAGGCCGGGAGACGGTAGTGTGCTGGCAGTTTTCCCCGCTGGGAAGCCTGGATGGCATCCGGGGGAATGTCGACCTGAATTTTCTGCCGGGGCATTTCCGGGAGGAGATACTGATCCGGTGAAGATGCGGCCGGATGCGGCTGGAGGGGAGAGGATCGGCGAACGATTCACGCAGTTTTTTCCAACCGTTCTTTCACTATCGCTACCATGAAATCCCGAACATCGGGAGAACTTTTTACGAGGTCATATGGTAGCCGGATAATGAATTGGTGCCGTCCTTTTTCATCCACCCATTCGTCTTCTTCCTGGTCGGTTTCGTCCTCTGTACACAGGAAGGTGATACCTACGTTAGGCAGGTGCGGAAATTGAGCAGCGACGTATTGCGTATCTATTTTATCGGCAATTTCTTGTTCGACAATTTTTACGACGATCATGGCCTGAAAATTTCATCAAAGTTAGTATCAGGATTGAAATATTGCAAATGTTACTTCAAAACCGGGTTGTAGGGTGGGCGCAACAAGCGATCAAGTTCCAGCCGGGCAAGGTTTTCGGGCAAAAGTGGGTAGGAAAAAAGTTTACGTTGTTCTTCCTGTAAACATTCGGTCATGGTTCCTTTGAACTGAATCACATACAAAACCCCATTGTTTTGCAAAAACTGGGTTGTATATCGTCCCCGTTCGCCTTTGGCTGTAACCCCGTATTTCCATACTTCGCCGGTATGAAGATAATACAAGGCCCGACCACTATGCAGGCAGGGGTACCAACCTTCTGCCATTGCGACCAAGGCGTACTGTTCTGCGTCTTCCAGTTGGTTAAGTTTCTTTTCTAATTGATTTTGATGTTTGGCTATAAGCCGAGGTTCGCCCTCGAAGTATTCTATTACGTCGCTCCACTTAAGTGCGCAAACGATCAGGAACAAGGAGCCTGCCAGAATGGCAAGTAAAGGGGCTTTCTTCACCGGTTCGGGTGGCGGAAAGGTTGGTCGCGGATTATCTGCTCCCATGATTAGGCAATTTAAATTAAAGCGTGTGGTGATTGGGGATGCGGTGGGGGTTAGCGCCGTTTCTGCGCTCCTGCCGGAGGCTTACCGCTTTGTTTTGCGGGAATAAAATTGTCGCGTTTCATTGCTTTGCCTGCTTTGATCTGAACCACGATTTCCCCCCCGATACCCAATTCAACTATCTTTTGCAGCGTCTCCAACTGAATGTCTGATTTGTCGTTTTCAATCCGGGAAATGTAGTTGCGGGTGGTGCCGCTTTTTAAGGCAACGTCGGCCTGTGACAGCCCCGCCGCTTCCCTGGCTTCCCGGAGCATGGCACCGACGTTCACCGGCTCCGTTTTTCTCACCAGGGTACTTTGGCGGTACAATTCCAAAGCATCCAGTTCCAACGGACTGGTACGGGTTTCTCCTTTGAAGGTAAAAGAAACCGGAACGTTCGGCCAACAAAGGGTACGGTTTTCGGAAAGGGTCACTTGTTTAAAGGTATCCCAATCCCGGAGCGCCGCCGTTTGGGTATCACCTTCGGCCTCCCATTGCCCGAAAAGGGGGGCAAAGTCCGATTCCCTGATTTCGGAGGTGTTCCAAAGCAGGGTAATTTTGAAGGGCATGACTTCAACGATGCGGGCGATTTTCGGCAATGGTTTCATATTTTATGCGAATCAAGGGTTGAATGGCTCAAGCCCCGATCGATAATAAGTTGAATATCAATACTCTTTGAAACACAGAGAAAGCCC
>WBZQ01001993.1_pt1 | contig 13588 bp, 17 predicted proteins | sample 5204251 | NCBI WGS metagenome assembly WBZQ01 (sample SAMN12412402, study PRJNA552823) | activated sludge metagenome | isolation source: activated sludge from nitrification reactor of wastewater treatment plant... | place: USA: Virginia | collected 2017-09 | reverse complement strand
GAACCCGTCCTCGCCGGGGTGACCGAGAGCCCTCCGGTGGAGGAGGTCGTCCTGCGGCGCGACGAGGTCGCCAACATCGCCTGGGCCGCGGAGAACCTGATCGAAAGCGCGGCCGGCCGGGTGGTCGATCGGCGTGCGCGCTCCCGCCAGGCGGCGGTGGCGCCGGCGGCGCCGGGGCCCGACGACCCGTGGCGCTACGTGCTGGCGACGGGCGTCCCCGACCATCAGGTGCCCCTCGTCCCGGTGCGCTCCACCGTCGACGGCGCCCTCTACCTGCAACGCGGGCGGCTGGCGGTCGCGGCCTCCGACGAGACGACCACGCGCGGTGCCCTCGGCCGGATTCTGCAGCCCGATGCCCCGCTCGTCATCCACGACGACGAGGTACCGGCAAGCGGCGTGCGCGTGACCCGCACGTGGCAGATGGCCCGCTGCGCCGACGGCGGGTACGTGCTGTGGATGGGCCGCAGGAAGGGGCCGCCCCACCCCGGCCGCTCGCCCGGTCTGGTGTTCGACACGATCGTGCAACCCCGACCGGGGCCGTAGCGTGGCCATCGGCACGCAGGGCCGGGGTAGCGTGTCGCCCACGAGGTCGTCCACTCGTCCTCGTTTCGCAGAGGAGGCAGCCATGAACGTCCGCCGCGAGCAGCCAGGCGCCACGGGGGCGACGCGCCCCGAGGAGCGCGAACCCCCCGCCGCGACCGACCGTCGCTTTCACGACTTCGCCGAGCTTGGCCGCGGCATCGTCGAGACGCGGCCGATCGCCCGCACCCTCGGCGCCGCCACGCGCGCCAAGCGCCTGGCGCGACTCGGCTTCCACGTGGACCCGTCGATCTTCACCGCCCGCGCCTACCGCCTGAGCGCACAGACGCCCCATCAGGCGTCGCCGGAGGCGTGGCTCGACGTCTTCGAGCCGTTCACCTACAGCACCGGCCCCGGCGACACCGACCAGATCTGGTGGCGCCTGCCGCGCGACTTCGAGACCGAGTTCATGTCGGGCGTGAACTGCAACTTCGCCCGACCACCGACGGGCGCGCTGGTGCTCAGCCTCGCGATCGAGGCCTGGCCCTACAACGGCGCCACCGGGGTGGTGGTGATCGAGATCGGGACGCTGCGGGTCGAGATCCCCATCAGCACCGCCGGCGCCCGGCTCATCGACGTCGGCTTCGTCCAGCAGGACCACGGCGTGTTCGACGCACGCATCTTCTGGCGACCGGGCCTCTACGACTTCGTCTTCAAGTCCGCCACCGTCAGCGCCGGCGTGGTCGCCGTCGACGCCGTCTAATACCGGGGGACTCAACCCGAAACCAAGGCTGGCAGCGCTCACCGCCGCCACGGCGGGCGACCCTCGACAGCGCCTGCCGGGTCCCACGCCTCTCTTCGGGGTGGGTGGCCGGTCCGCGACGGATTCGCAGATCGGCGAATCAATTGCCTGCTGCCGCGCCCTCCACATAGCGTCGAGCAGAGCCGGCGCAGCTGGCCACCGAGTCGTATCGACAGAGGAGGTACTCATGGAGCGAGCACGCGTCACTCACCACAGGACGGTTCTCGCCGCGGCGGCCGCCGCGGTTCTCGTCCTCGCCGCCGCCTCGAGCGCACACGCCGCAAGCGGCACCTGGTCGAGCGGGGGGCAGGCCGGCGTACACGCGCAAGGGTCGTGGGAAACCAAGTTGTCGAAGATCTACTTCAGCGGATACGTGCGCGACACGGCGTGTGACGGCCACAGCGTGAAGATCAACATCAGCTTCCAGCACGACATTGCCGGGCTTCCAAGCGGGTACCGAACCGAAACGGTGACGAACACCTTGGGCTGCAACCAGAACAAGTCGTTCAGCTTCAACTCGTATCAGCCCGGCCAGACCGTCTCGATCGCCGTCCAGGAGTGCGTCGTCTACGCGAGTGCACCCGATCACTGCTCGTCGTTCCACAGGGTCGTGCGCACCCAGGTGTGACGGCGGACGTCGATCCGCGGGTTCGGTGCCGTCGCATCCGACGGACGCCATCGGCGCTCGAGCGAGACCGTCGGCAAGGAGCCGCTCGAGCGCCAATTCGCTTCGATCGCAAAAGGACGCGCCGCGGGTGGGACGTGAGTGCTCACCGTTGCTCGGCCGATTCGCTGCTCGACCAGCGTCCCACGGCCCTCTCCGTTAGGCTGGCATTGGATTCACTCACGCACGGGCACCGAGTGCCGACGTGCTGGGGTCGCGATCTTCACCGCGTCGCCGACGTCTGCTTCGTGCGGAGTGCCGTCATGAAAGGAGCGGCGATGCGCGCTGACCACGCCGAGTCGACCGTCGACCCATCGGGCGTCACGGGGCCGTCTGGCTGCGCCGATCGGCGACTCCGCGGGCGCTGCCAAGGTGTTCGGCCAGGCCGTCGAACGCGACGGGGTCACAGAAGGTTCCGCGGCGGGCGTGATGACCGATCGGTACCAAGCGTGGACGGTTGATGCTGTGAAGGCGATCGTGCAGCGCGCCTACGGCGACCCTGGCGTGTTCCGTCTGGAGGAGATCGCGGCACCGTCGATCGGCGACGGCGACGTGCTCGTGGCTGTGCGCGCGGCGGGGCTGAGCTATCCGGACCATGTTTTCACGGCCGGTGAGCCGTATCTGGTGCGGTTGATGTTCGGCCTGCGGCGACCGCGCCAGCGGGTGCGTGGGCAGGAGGTGGCTGGCATCGTAAGCAAGGTCGGCTCACTGGTCAGCGACCTCGCGGTCGGCGACGCGGTCTTCGGATGGTGTGCCGAGCGCCATGGCGGAGGCGGAGGCTTCGCCGAGTACGCGCGCTGCCGGCGGGCCTACGTCGCGCGCAAGCCGGACCGCATGGACGACGTGCAGGCGGCCTCGCTGCCGGTGAGCGGTGTCACCGCGCTGCAGGCGGTGCGCGACTGGGCGGAGGTGAAGGCCGGTCAGCGGGTGCTGATCAACGGCGCCGCAGGCGGGGTCGGGAGTTTCGCGGTGCAGATCGCCAAGGTGCTCGGCGCGAAGGTCACCGGCGTCTGCGGCCCGACGGCCGTCGAACTGGTGCATTCGCTCGGCGCGGACGAGGTGATCGACTACAGCGTGCAGGACTTCACGCGCGGGGCGCGGCGCTACGACGCCATCATCGACCTCCCTCACTATGCGACGCATCGGCTCGGCGATCTACGGCGTGTGCTGACGCCCGACGGCGTGCTCGTGGCAAGCGCGAACACCTCCAACCGTTGGATCGGTGGCTTCAGCCGCGTCGCGCCCGCCCGGCTGCTCGCGCCGTTGGTGCGGCAGCGCATCCGTTCGCCCGAGCTCGTTCACAACGAGGCCGACCTCGTCGCGCTCGCCGACCTTGTTGTGGCCGGCCAGGTGAGCCCCGTGATCGCCGCCACCTACCCGTTGGCGAGCGTCGCGGATGCGATGCGCCGGTTCGAGCAGGGACATACGCACGGCAAGATCGTGATCAGCATCTGACGCTGATCACCGGAGGATCAAAGGAGGCACCCGCGACAACCGCCCTTTCTCAGCACATCGCGATCACGTCTCGGCGCTGCGCGATCGACCGGTGGCACCGACGGGGTCGCATCGAGTCCGTGACCTCGGATGTGCCATGCCGACCCGCCCGCCTCCAGTACCCCGAAACCCCAAGTGAGGAATGAGAGAGATGAGTTCAGACAGGAAGTCCGCGATCTGGGTCGGCGTGCTGTGGATCAGCGCGACGCTGTTCCCGGCATTGAGCGCTCTGCCCTGGAGCACGCTGGATGGCGGCGACGGGATTCTCACCAACGCCGCGACGCACAAGAGCCATCTGATCGCGTGGACACTGCTCAACCTGGTCGAGGTGGTCGCCGTCGCCGGCGTGGCGTTCCTGCTCTCCCCGATCTTGATGCGGGTCGCCGATACCAGCCTCAAGAAGGGCCTGGCGCTGTGGTACGTGGGCACAAGGGTCACCGAGAGCGGGCTCTACGCCGTGACGATACTCGCGACCTGGGCATTCCTTCCGCTGAGCCGAGCGTTCGCGGCTGCCGGAGCGCCGGGCGCGTCGCACTTTCAGACTACGGGCACCATCCTGCAGACCACTCAGGATCTCTCCCTGGCCTTGGCGCAGTCCGTCTTCGCGATCGGTGCCGCCATGCTGTACTACCTGCTGCTTCAGGCGAGGCTCGTTCCTCGTTGGTTGTCGCTGTGGGGCCTGATCGCGGCGCCGCTGTTCCTCATCGCGAGCCTGTCACTCCTGTGGACGGGGGATCCCAATTCCACCCTGGCCAACATCTGCTTCGCCCCGTTGGGAATCCAGGAAATGGTCCTGGCGGTGTGGCTGATCGTCAAAGGCTTCGACGCGACCGCCCTCCGCTCTGCGTCGACGAGAACCGAGGTGGCCTGAAGACCGCGACGGCTCCGATCGCGTAGGTGCGCCGCGTCGGCGGGTGGTCGTGGCGTGGGTGCTCACCGCTGCTTGGCGGACTCGCGCGCCAGCTCGACCGCCTGGGAGGTCGCGCCTCGCCACGGCACGCCGTGGCCCGGAAGGATCGTCAGCACGCCGAGGTCCTTGATCCGGTCGAGCGATCGCTCCGCCTGGGTGTCGTCGTCGTTGAGCACACGGTCGACGAGGCGTGGCGGGCCGGCGGTGCCGGTCAGCAGGCTTCGGGTGACGATCGTGTCGCTCGAAAGCAGCGCGCGATCGGGGATGTGGACGCAGATCTGCCCGGCGGTGTGTCCAGGGGTGTGGATGATGTGCGGTGAGCCGGGCACGTCGAGGCGGTCGCCGTCGTTGAGCACCCGGGCGTCGTGAATGCGCGACGTCTTGAACACGCCGCGGCCCGTGGCGCGGGTGAGCATCGACGCGACGTAGGGGCGCCAGGCGTTCGAAAGCAGCGCCGCCCAGGGCAGCTGGAGGACCTTCTCGGCGCGTGCCTTGTCGTCGGCGTGGATGAAGATCGGCGCCTTGGCCTCGGCGGCGACGCGGGCGGCGAAGCCGGTGTGGTCGGCGTGCGCGTGCGTCACGATGACCGCCTCGACATCTGCGACCTCACGGCCGATGCTGGCGAGTCCCTTCCGGAACGTTCTGTAGTGACCGGGAAAGCCGGCGTCGACGAGGGTGAGACGTCCCGCGTCTTCGACGAGGTACCAGTTGAACGGGCCGGTGTCGAAGTGATGGATTCCGGGGATGGGTTGCATGGTGGGTTGACCTCCGGTGCCTATGCGTGGTTGCGGATGAAGTCTTCGAGCAGGCGGACGAACCGAAGCGGCGTCTCGGCCATCGGGAAGTGGCCGGCCCCCTCGATCGTCGTCACGGTTGCCCCTGGCGCGCTGTCGTGGATGAGCGGCGCGATCGTGTCGGCGCGAAAGAAGGCGAAGTCGTGCGCTCCGGTGATCAGGTGGGCGGGCGTGTCCAGCGCGCCGACGTGTTCGCGAAGGTCCTCGGCCGTCCACATCGGGAGATACCCGAGGAAGGCGGCGTGGTCGATCTCGCGACGATGTCTGCGGACCTTGGTGCGGTACCAGGTCTCCGGCAGCCGCCCTGAGGTGAGCATCCGCGCGATCTCGGCGAGCGGGTCGTCCTGCGTGGCTGCCGACCGAAACATCGCAAGCGAGTCGGCGTCGGCCGGCAGGCCGCCCGCGGGCACCGGGGTCACGAGGGTCAGCGATCGCACCCGATCGCCCAGATCACGCGCGGCACGCAGCGCCGGGACGGCGCTCATCGAGTGGCCGACCAGGTGAAACTCCGGCCAGCCAAGGTCGTCGGCGGTATCGCGCAGATCTTCGACAACTTCGGCCGAGGTGTGCGCTCCGTGTAGATCCCGCGATGCCCCGTACCCGCGCAGGTCGACGAAGGCGTACGTGAAGTCAGTCGCGTCGAGCGCCGCATGGCAGTCGTCATAGGTGGCGCTGGTGGAGGTCCAGTCGTGGAGTGCGAGCACGCGAATCGCGCCGTCGCCGACGGTCCTGAAGGCGAGCTTCATGCCGTGACCCCCAACTCGATGCGGCCCACCACGTTGTCGACGATCACCGGCGTGTCGTAGATGGCGACGGTGGGCGGGCCGCCGTACTGCGACTCGACCTGCGCCCGCCACGTGTCATCGAAGAACCGCTCGGCGGTCGCGCGATCGCTCATCAGGTAGCACCCGCCGCCGACATGGGAGTCGGGATCGAACAGGTAGTACTTGCGCACCAGACCGTCCGCGGCCAGGTAGTGCGGCGCGGTTGCCTCGAATGCCGCCGTCGCAGTCTCCAGGGTGGAGCTGTCGGCGAGTTGAAGTGTCACGACTGCGGTGACCAAGGCTGTCTCCTCGGGTGGGGGTTGGCGTGGGCCGAAGTGCCCGCACTTTTTGGGAGCGATCGTTCCCATATGGCGGAGCGTAGCACGTTTGGGAACGCTCGCTCCCATATTGCTATCCTCCCGGTATGGGACGACCCCGCGAGTTCAACGAGGCCGACGTCGTCGACCAGGCGATGGACGTGTTCTGGCGTCGGGGCTACGCGGCGACGTCGGTGCGCGACCTCACCGAGGCCACCGGCATCGCGCCGAGCGCCCTGTACCGCACCTGGGGCGACAAGCACGGGCTGTTCCTCAAGACGATCGACCGCTACGCGCAGATGCGGGCCGAGGGGTTCGAACGCGCGCTCGGGCGAGACGGCAACGCCCTCGAGATCCTCCGGGCCTGGATCGTCGACATGGTCAAGCAGATCAGCGACGACCCGGACGGCAAGGGCTGCCTCATGGTCAACACGGTCGCCGAGCTCGGCGTCGGCGATCCCGACGCCGTCATCCGGGCGCGCAGCGCGTTCGAGGCGTTGCGCGACGCCATCGCCGATCTCATCGACCGCGGTGTGGCCCGCGGGGACATCACCCGCGGCGTTGACGTCAGGGCGACGAGCGAGCTGCTGCTGTCGACGGTTCTCGGCCTGCGGATTCGCGCCCGGGCAGGCGACGCGCACGACTGCCTCGACGAGGTGGTCGACGCCGCGCTCGCGCCCCTCGCCCCGGCACGGCGCACCAAGCGCCCCTAGCTGACGCGCGGGAGGCCGCGACGATTCGTCATTCGCCGAATCATTGGGGTCGCGGCGGCGAGGGTGTTTGGATCCGATCGAGGCCTGCCGCGGAACGACTGTGATCGGTCCGCCCAGCGCCGACGATCACAGCGAACGAGGAGGCGCAGATGCGCGACAACAGCAGACACAGGGCAACACGAGGACGTGTGCTGGTCACGGGGGTGGCGCTCGCCGGACTGCTTGCGGTGGCTGCGGCTCCCGCGACGGCGATCATCACCCGGACGAAGACCGGCACGTGCAAGCACGACTTCCTCACGTGGTCGACGGTGCGCATCACGTGGCAGATCAGCGACCTGCTCGTGAACGCGCGCGCCGTGCGAACCGAGTGGTGGCCGTCCGGGCCGTTCGGCGTGACCCCCGACACGGTCGTGACCGACGAGGCGCACGGCGGAGTGCTCGTCACCGGTGGACGCAAGACCTGGACCGGGCCCGCCTACGGTGAGTGGTCGTACTCGTACACGATGCCGTGGGAGCCGATCAGCGACGGGCGCGGCCGCACCGACGTGAACGTCACGATGAAGTACGCCGGCGCCAAGCAGTGCAGCGTGCGGATCGGGGTGCCCGCCTAGGGACGCGCTCGTCGGGAGTCCGGCTGGTTAGCTGGTGCAGGACCTCCGGGAGGGTGCGGGTGTTCACCCTCACCTTTTGCGGTCCCGGCCGCGGTGATCTGCCATTCTAGTTGACGTGCCGCGTGGCAAGCGCAACGCGCCCGCGGTCAACTAGGTGGCGCGCTGGCAAAGCCAGCAGGTGTCCTTGGCCCACTACGACCTATCGATCTCTGCGCGCATGCCAGCCGCAAGATGCCCTGGGACACCGCAAATCACCTCGAAGACGCCGCCTGAAGGAATCGTGACCTCCGTGCTCTCAACGACACCATAAGTGATGACTCGGGTCTTTACTCCCAATTCGCGGATCTCCGCGTTGTGTGGAATGTCGGTCTGGTTCTCCAACACCACCCGGATCTTTCCACCGCGCCGAACATGGTGCTTGGCCGGACGAAACCGAAACGGCGCCGCCTGAGTCACCGTGAGCCGCACGGTCTCGACGCCCATCCCTCCACTTCGCGTGGAATCAGCAGAGCACCCCAACAACGTAGATACTGCGAGGGCACCAAGCACCGCGCCCAGAATGCGCATGCGTGGCCTACGTGACTTCGAGGCCCGCAATAATCGGCCTGACTGCAAGACGGTCCGCACCCGCTCCGTTTGCTACCCAAGCGTAGATTTGGAGGCCGGACCTCTTCCCACGCCACCACCCCTGCAGGACGTCGAATCCTCCGCCGTATTCCACGGTGTCAGCCGTCATTGCCTCAGGCCGCAGTCCAGCAGTCGTCGGACCGGCAGGTGCGTCGAACTCCGGCACGTAAGGAAACTCCAGCAAGGTGATCTGCACTCCGTCGTCACCGAGGTCGGCGAAGTTCGGCACGAGTCCAAGTTGCCCGAAACCCACTCTCTTGTTCGTCAAAGACGTGACTTCGATCGGGTAGCTCATTCCGGGGAAGAGTCGTTGCTCTGTTATCCAATGATCGGGAACCATGCCAGCGATATGCAGATTGGCCGCTGTGCGTTCGACCGCCTTCGTCAGAAGGGGGGGCTGCGCAGCCCCGTTCAGCTGAGAAGGAACCATGACATGTCGCAATAGCGCACTCCGAGTAATCATTACCTACCTCCACAACATGATGAGAGCTGAAGCCGCAGCCAGAGAGAGGCCTGCAGCGGCAGCTGGGATGAGTCGAACAGACCGCGCACCAATCGGAAACAGCTCGTCAAAACGGCTGAGGTCATCGGGTCCCGCTTGCCTAGGAGGCGCAGCAAGGAGCACAATCGCCTTCCCGACCGCGAAGGCGCCCGCGCCTGCGGCAATCACTGTCCACCGCCCGCTGACTGCGCCGCCCACAACCAGGGTCGTATGCAGTGAGGTTGTATACGGGGTAAGGAATCCCGCACCAAGCATCGCACCGAACACCGCGAAGGTTGTTCGTGAAGAAAAGTGGTCGCGTACCCACAATGGGAGTTGAGCTTTTCGATAGGGGACCCTCAGTGGTAGCCCGAGGTCCTTGGCAGCGAAGTAGATGACAACGGCGGCAGCGATAATCACCGTCGGCGTCTGACCGACGAGCGACTCGGCCACGCTAAGCGCCGCCCAAACCGCACCGATCACCAAGAAGCTGGCGACCGTACTCGCAAGGAGCAGGATGCTCGTGAGTTCGATTGGTGATGAGCGGGTCCCGTATCCTACGGAACTGAGCGACAGCGCCATTGATCGCCCTCAAAGTGACCAAGCTGAGGCCCAGCCTGCGAAGAGCCCGATGAAGATGACTGCCGTGCTCAGCTCTCGGGCAACCAGGCACGCCCCGACGGAGAAGACGGCGAGACAAACCAACAGGACTGGGTTGGCAGCGGAGCGGGCGATGCGAAATTCGGCAGCCATGGCAATGTCACCGGCAGACCCAGCGCCGGCACTTGATGTGGTTGTTACAACCCACGGTCGAGGCGTAGGTTCGGTGACGACAACAGGACGGGCCTTGCGCCCAGCACACGCACGATGCTCCGTTGTTGCAGTCGCCGCAGCAGTCGATCCATCTGGTTACACCCGAGCAGTTGCTTGACGTACAGTCCCAGTAGCCGCAGTCGACGAGCCCGTTTGCGGAGCAGCTGTTTGAGAGGCCAAGGTACGTGCAGGGCACGGTGTTTTGCCCGCAGCAGCTGCCGCTGCAGGCCCCGCACCCTCCCGTTGTGTGACCGAGTGCCTGGTCACCTTTGATGAGCGGAAGGCCGATCGCTCCGAGTGAGAGCCCCACCGCTGTCTTTCCGAGTCGATCGAGGAACGCTCGACGAGGAGTCCGTTGCGCCAGCCGAGTGGCAAGCGCGTCGCCGAACGTCTCGATGGAAGTGCGAGTTGCGACCGTTTCGGTCATGTCGATATCTCCTGCTGTGTTGACGGCTGAGGTGGGAACACGACTTGTGGTCCACCCGGGCGCGGAACACCCGCCGCCTCGTTGGGCGTCCAGCTGCGGAGTAGGTCTTCGATGACGTCTTCAACCTGGCCAGGCGTTGTCAGCACGCCTTTGGCCTTCACGCGGGCATCGGGGCCGATACCCACTCCAAACGGCGTACCAGGGATGTTCCATTCCCCAATCAGGAAGTCCAGGTCGCCTCTAGCATCAAGACCAAGTTCAGCAGCGTGCCTCTCACGGACTCGAGCGTTTGCGCCGGTGACGATTGGAAGGATGCGGATGTCGGGGTAGCGCTCAGCGATATCTGGAAGAGCAGGCTCAAGAACCTCACACGCGGCGCAACCCGGCGAGACGAACAGTGCGAGGACGCCTTTTGTGAAGTCCAGCCCGTGGATGCGGACCTCGGAGTCAAACGCAGGCCCACCATCACCCGGAAGCATTCCCGCCCGCGACGGGTTGAGTATCAACCTCCCGACTTGTCGCATAACGGCGACAAGGACAACTCCTTCAACAACCACGGCCGCGGTAAGTACAACGACGAGCACCCGCCAGAGGTCATCGCTCACTGGAAGGCTCCCTTCGGGAACGAGTTGACGACTGGCGCAACTGGTCGAGTTGTAGAACCACGACGCCTGCAATCAGCGCGATCATCAAGCCCGGCCAACCGACACGTTCCACGCGCCGCTGCCCCAGAGTGATCCAAGCCAACGTAGCCGCACCGATCGCTAACGATGCGTTTCGGGCGGCGAGCCGTACCCCGATGAAAGACGGCGCGGCGACGCCGAAACAATGGCACTCTGCCCCACTCCTCGTTCGCGCCAGCGCGAGAACACCGAAACACAGGGCACAGAACAGCGCCAAGGCAGTCAGGGCACCAGCCCTCGGAGAGAAGAGGAGCGCGCCCGCGACCGCAGCTTCAACCGCGGGAATCCCCGTCGCAACGATCAGCGTGATCGACTTGCCCCGAAGGCCGAGAAGACCGGGAACGGCGGCCAACCAGTCACGCCACGCGTCGGCCTTTCCCCACGCTGCAGTCAGCAGGACGGACGCCAAGCCAATCGCGAGAAAACCAGCTACTCCATCCATCGGAATCCAGATCTGCAGGCATTTGACTGCGTTATTCGGGACATTCTTCCTGGACGGGCGTGAAGCTACACTGGTCCCTGCTTGGGCGTCAAGTGGGTGTCGGCTCAAATGAATCGATAACACCCTCAGCTTTGTGTAGGTCTTCTGAGGTTACTTTGGAGGATGCGACAACAAGAACGAAGAACCCTCGTTCACCTGCCCTGAAGGTCATCCACCAAACGAGGGCATTACCTACGTCACCGATGCCCCCGGGGCGAGCGTCGCCCTTCGCGCGATCGAGGACAAGATGTGATGGCCACGGCGGGAAGACGCTGAGCGGTGCATCAGGGCCAACCGACGCCTCTTGGATCGACACAAGCACCCCGCCCGTGGCAGCTTCCTGGGCCGCGAGGTCGGGCATGTTCGCCTCGACCCCGCTTCGCGTGAGCGGCCCTGTGCCAACCGAGAGAATCTCCTTTGGGCTGAACAGACCGGGTGTCAGCGGGGTCAGCGCTCGTTTCCACGACGACGGGTATCGCACCGTGAACTTGGAGGCGGTATCAACCCACTGAACGGTGGCTGCCGGAACCTGGTCGCCGCTCGCCGGCGGAGGGGCCGACGAGCGAGTAAGGGCGAAAACGGTCCCTGCCCCGACGATAGGAACCACGACTAGTGCCATCGCAAGAATCGGCCGTCTGCGCACCTGGGGTGATGGCGATGAGCTGACGATCTCGGCCCAGCTGGGTTGCCGCGGGTCATCGGCCTGTGCCGAACGCAAGGCCTGGCGTATCACTTCATCGTCGGGCGGTACGACCTTCTTGCGCGGACTCATGGGTTTGATCCTTCCAGTCTGGATCGCAATGACTGCTGCGCCTGGTGGAGCGTCGCCGCGACGGTTCCGGGCCGAATGCCAAGCGCCGCCGCGATCTCGTGGAGCGTCAGGTCGCCGTAGTAGCGGAGGAACAGAACGGTTCGCTGGCGCTCTGGCATCGCCGCCAGGTGCCGGCGCACCTCGTGTCCCCTCTCGTCTGGTTCTGGTACGACCGCGGGGGGCGCCTCGGGCAGTTCGTCGCCTCGTGGTTGCCGTCGAACGACGTCCCGCGCCTCGTTGAGAACAATGGACCACACCCATGCCTTCAGGCGGCCGGAGTCTCGAAGCTGCTTCCGCGCAGCAAGGGCTTTCACGAATGCGGACTGAACGATGTCGCCGCCGTGGTCGTCCCCGACGATCCGCGACGCTACGCGAGCCATCCGAAGAAAGTCGTGCTGATACAGACGCTCGATGCCGTCACGAACGGAGGGCTCGTCTCCTGGCCTGGCTGAGGAAGTCAAGGTTGTCCTGGCAACGTGGGAGGTGCTCACGGTACTCTTGTGACGCCACGTGGCCGTCGATTCTTTAGTGGACGTCGTCGCCGGGCTTCCGGAAAGCATCGCCACCGCGCGACAGCCGTACGCGCATCTCGCATGCGCTTCACTACAAAGGCTCCGACGGCCGCCTTATCGTCGCGTTCGATGCCCGCCAGTTTCCGCAGCTCCGTTCGATCTCACTGAGACGGGTGGCTGCGATTACCCTCTCGGATCCAGGCTGATGTCGCCCAGAGCTTGACTCATTGGGCGCACCTATTCGTAGAAGGATTGGACGCCGTTGACACGGAGTCGACGCATCCGGCGGTTCCGTTGCCGCGTTTGGCATCGAAGTGTCGCCGTTCGCTATCGGAAGCTCCAGCTCCACGCGTACTCCCCGTCGGCGCCTGACGCCGGCCGCGTTCCGCTTCCGGCCAGCACGCCCTCCGCCACCACCTGGTGCTCCGTCGTGAAGTCCATGAGCGCGACGGCGACGAGCGGCCACTTCCCCTGCCTCCCGTTCGCGTCAGGTGGGTTGCAGTTCGACAACACGGTGTCGAGTGCGGCGCTCCCGGCGGCCATGAACAGGCGGTACGTGTCGGGATCGCCCTCCGTGATCGAAAGCGCGAGCACATCAGGCCCGCCGTTCAGACCGGGCGCGTTGAACGAGCCCTCGCCGGTGATCGTGCACTCGGCGGTCGATCCGCTGAGCCGGGCGGTGAGCGTCCCGCTCCGCACCATGTAGGTGACCGGCAGTCCCGCAATCGAGGGGATCGGTACGCCGCCGATCGTGGTCTGCGGGACGAGCTCGACGGTCCCCGCCCAGGTGATGCGGATGTTCACGGGCGCGACGGGGAGCTTCGAGTAGTCGACGGATCCGCGGAATTGCCCGGTGAGCGGTGGTGGCCGCTCGCACAGGAGGTCGACCAGCTTGCGGGCCAGGACAGCCTCGAGATCGAAGAAGCCGTCGGCGGGGCCCTCGACGCTCGTGCTCTTGAGCGTGCGCTTGTTGCTCCACCGGTAGATCTCGGCGCTGATCGTCATCCTGTTGCCGGTGACCGAGATACGCCCACGGATGCCTCGTGTGGGTCGGAGCCTCAGGCCGGGTCGAATCGCGGTTGCCGGGTCGATCCTCCCGGCTCGCGCCAGCTGGAGCTCCAACCGGTAGGCCGCCTCGAACTGCGCGCTGACCTCGACGACGGTG
>WBZQ01000618.1_pt2 | contig 13589 bp, 5 predicted proteins | sample 5204251 | NCBI WGS metagenome assembly WBZQ01 (sample SAMN12412402, study PRJNA552823) | activated sludge metagenome | isolation source: activated sludge from nitrification reactor of wastewater treatment plant... | place: USA: Virginia | collected 2017-09 | reverse complement strand
ACCGAGATACGCCCCCGGATACCTCGTGTGGGTCGGAGCCTCAGGCCGGGTCGAATCGCGGTTGCCGGGTCGATCCTCCCGGCTCGCGCCAGCTGGAGCTCCAACCGGTAGGCCGCCTCGAACTGCGCGCTGACCTCGACGACGGTGATACTGCACCCGGCTCCAGCGTTGGCGCCGACGATGTCGGTGATGAGCATGGCGCCCATACCGCGGTTGAGCACCGCGATGTCGCCGGTCCCGCCGGAAAACGCCCCGTCCGGGATCGCGACGATCGGGTTGACGGTGGCTGCCGTGACGCGCTTGCGCCCGGCGGGAATGGTGACCGTCTTGCGCTGACCGCGCTTGACCCGTACCCGGGTTGCCGCGGGACGCACGAGCGGGCGGCCCGGCGCGACGACCGTCGGAAGGAGTGCGTAGACGCCCTTGGGCACGGTGGCCCGGTAGCGGCCGCTTGCGTCGGTGGCGACGCTCGCGGCGACCCGACCGGTCTGCGTGTTGACAACGCGGACGGTTGCCTCACCCACGCCCTGCGGTGGAATCGGTGTCCCGGTCAGCCGCCCGGAGATGACGGAGCCCGCGCCGCCGGCGGGCAACACTCCCGCAAGCGTGGCCGCAACCAGGAGCCCGACCATTGCCCTGCGCCGTCTCGCGACTCGCATGTGATCTCCCTCCGCGTTCCGAGCGATTATCGCACGTCGAACCGTGGCTGGCATACGCAGCGACGGCGGCTCGGGGCGGCGCCCCTGGGCGCTGACGGGCCCACGGTCAGACCCGCTTCGGGCCTCACGTGAGGTGACGTTGACGCGGGGGCCCGGACTCCGATCCCATCATTACGAGTGAAGAGGGAACGGCCCGGTAACCCTTATGGACACTGGATTCTTATACAGACTGGTGCCTGTGTTGGGCCTACCGTGGGCCTACATGCGGAGACGGGCTTCGAAGACCCGCCTAACTCAGCCGGCAGCCTCGTTGGTCGTGCGGGTGGCCGAAAGGGACGAGTCCGGCGTACCATGGCACGAATGGCGAGCCGCTTCCGTACGAGTCGCGACGCGGCCAAGGCACCGGTCTCGCCGGAGGCGCTCTTTCGCGAGCTCCGGCCGACCGATCGCGCCATCCGCGACTTGCTCTCGCGTCAGGCCGATGTCCTGCGGGAGTATCAAGATCTCGACCGGAGCGTGACCGACGTGGCCCTGGAGCTTCCGACCGGCGCCGGTAAGACGCTCGTCGGTCTCCTGCTCGTTGACTTTCGCCGGCGGGCATTACGGCGAGCGCGCAGCCTACCTCTGCCCCACGATTCAGCTTGCGCGGCAAGTCGCGCGCAAGGGGGTGGGGTACGGCCTGCCGGTCGTTTGCCTGACCGGCTCGCAGCGCGACTACGACCCCCTCGAGTGGAACAAGTACGTTCGCGGCCACTCAGTCGCAGTGACCACCTACAGCGCCCTGTTCAACACGAACCCCCGCCTTGACAATGCCGAGACGTTGATCCTCGACGACGCGCACGCCGGCGAGGGCTACGTGTCGAGCTTGTGGTCGCTAACTGTCCAGCGCGAGGGCGATTCGCTGTACGCACCGCTGCTCGCAGCGTTAAAGGGCGGCCTCTCTCGCGGGTTCGCCGGCCGCCTCGGCGACAAGGGGACTGTGACCACTTTTGAGGCTGCCGAACTCGAACTGGTGGCGCCGAACATCGTCTTCGACCAGGCTGACCTGTTGCGGGAGGCGATCGCGGCACACACTACGAGCACCGACGACCCGAACCGCTGGACGGCACGCATGTTGAGCGGGCAGACCGAGCACTGCCTTGTTTACGTCTCCTGGCGTGAGATCTTGATCCGGCCGCTGATTCCTCCGACTGCGCACCATCGCGCCTTCCCTGACGCCAACCAACGCATATACATGTCGGCGACACTCGGCGCCGGCGGCGAGCTCGAACGGGCCTTCGGCGTGACCACGATCCGTCGCCTAGCCGTGCCGGCTGGTGCCGAGAAGCAGGGCCTCGGCCGGCGCTTCTTCATGTTCCCCGGCGCCAGCCGGAGCAGCGACGCCGCAGATGAGTGCACCCGCGAAGCGGTCGCCGAGGTAGGCCGCGCGGTAGTGATCACCCCGTCGACCCGCGAGCTCGGGCAGTTCGAACAGCGCTGCCTCCCCTACGACGTCAAGACGGTCGCCGCGACCGAGGTCGAGGCGGGTTTCGACCCTTTCATCGACGAAGAGCGTGCAGCGCTTATGCTAGCGAACCGCTATGACGGCCTCGACCTGCCTGACGACGCCTGCCGCCTCGTCGTCCTCTCTGGACTTCCGGCGTACACCCATCTGCAAGAGCGATTCTTGCTCGACCGCCTGCGTGCTGGTCGCGCGACGGCCGAGCGTGTCCGTACGCGAATCACTCAGGGGGCCGGCCGCTGTACCCGGAACGCCAAAGACTACGCCGCAGTGATCATCCATGGCGATCGTCTGGTGGAGTTCTGCTCGCGCGACGAGGAGGTGGCTGCGATGCTGCCGGAGTTGCAGGCCGAGATTGAGTTCGGCCTCAAGAACTCCGAGAGCGGCGACGACCTGATGGAGCTGCTGCGGCTCTTCCTGGCGCAGGACGAGGAGTGGGCCGAAGCCGACGACGGCATCCGTGCCGACACTAACGAGCGCGAGCGCGTCCTACCTCAAGGCGTGGAGGAGCTTCAGCGCGCCGTTGAGTTCGAAGTAAAAAGCGTGGCGATCGATCTGGCGCGGCGATGTCGCTAAGGCCGTCGAACTGGCGCAGGCCGCCGCCGATGCCTTGGACGGCGAGGAAGAGCTTCGCGGCTACCGCGCTCTATGGGTCTACCTCGCCGCTTGCTGGGCGAGCGAGCTCGCGAGCGAAGGAGTCGACGACGTCGCAACGCTGGCCGCGTCTCTCCGCGCCGACGCTGAGACCGCAGCGGCGATGCTCCCCTGGGAATCAGCCTTCTAACGAATTTGCCAGAGTGGTCATGGCCCCGAGAACGCGTCAGGCCAGCCACCGTGCCCCTCGATAACCTCGTCGATCTCAAGCTGGATCTGGATCGTCTCGTGCAGCGCGGTCACGATGCGGACGTAGTGCGCGATGTCATCCGCAGTAAGCACGCGGCCGGGCTGCCCCTTCTTCGGGCCGCGGTCCTTGAGCCACTTCTCGCAGACCTGGTAGCCGCCGAGGTGGAAGTTCCAGACTGCCTCCAGCACACTGCGAAAGCCACAGCTCTGCGCCTCGTCTAGCCAGATAGTCCCTTGGGCGTAAGAAACCTTCTCAACTCTCGGGTCCGGAGCGCCGACGTACGTGGCCACCGGTCGATCGAGCTTGGTCGACGTCATCAGGTGTAATTCGACGATCTCGCCGCCGACTCGCGCAAGGGCTCGGAATGCGTCAAGGCTCTTGATCACCGGTATGCGGGGAAAGTCACGTGTCAGGAGCGCTGCATACCGCCGACGATAGGAAGGCGAATGCAAGATCGCAACGATGTAGTCGAGAAGGTCATCCGCTCCGATGCTGCCAGCGTCCTCCCCTCGTCCATCTGCAACGCAGACGCCGAGCGTATCGCCGACAGTCTGCATGAACCCATCCGTGAAGTTTGGGCGACGCTCAGACCCGACATCCATTTGATCGTCGCCGTCGTCGGGGTACAGATATAGCGGAAAGACAATTGCGTTATTCGAAGTCTTAGAAGAGAGCAGTATGGCCTCTGCAAGTCCGCTCGCCACGGTCACGTGATGGAATGCCTCTCCTTTAGTCATTCGTGACGTCACCAGAAGGACATTGTCAAAGCCTTGCTCCATATTCCTCATCACAGGTCGGCGTGGCGACATGAACACAGCGGGATGATAGAAGCAGGGCCGTATGTCGAATGGCCGATAAAGCAGTGGCCGCACAAACTCATGTAACCGCTGTTTTGGTGGCATGGCTAAACGTGCTTTCTTGACATCCCACCATGCAGTGGGGTTCAGGTGAAACTCGTCGACCAGCTCTTCATCCGATCTTCCCGGTTGAGCAAAACTCGCCATCCGGTCCAATAGCTCGCTTTCATCGAAAGCGACAACAAACGCATCTCTACCCGTCACGCATCCCTTACTGTAGACCGGCATGATCTCACCAATAGAGTGGCCTCGTTCATACTCTTCGACGTTTGCAGCATCCTGAGGAATCAGCAGATACGATGGGCTCGTCGGCGAAAGAGGCTCAGCGGTAGTCGTGGCGATAGTGTTGTGACCTAGCCAGGAATACTTAAGAGTGCGGTCCCCCCACAGATCCGCATGGCGAACCTCACGGCCTTCCGAGTCTGGCAATCGACGACAGAGAGATACCGCAACACCCGTTCGATTGATGTCAAAGACATTCTTGTCCGGAGAACCATCCGGCGCCCTTTCATGCCTCAAGCCATTGCCATGGAGATCCAGAACAAATACTTTGGTATATGAAGATAACGCTGACGAGCGCATCCCCCGAAGGAACGGATTGTCAAGGAAGCCGTGACTCGTGACCAGGCCGACTATCCCAACGGTACTAGTGACAACCTGACGTTCGACCATGCGTATGAACTTGACGTAGTCGTCCTGGATGCTCTTTTCGAGTTGCAGTGCCCCCTTTTCCTTGATGCGCTGGCCGTCGACGAAGTGATACGGCTCGACGAGGCGGCGTAGCTCAGGTGTCATATTCCACGAATGCCCTGAATATGGAGGGTTGCCAATGATCACTGTGAAGTGTTGGGTACGCTTGATGGTGTTCACGGCCTGGGCTTCATGAGCGAGAGCCGGTACGGCGAAGGCAAGGCGATCTGTGAAGTCTTGTGGAGGCTCAAGAGCATTCGTGAGGTAGACGCGAGCCCGTTCGTCGCTTCCAAACCGGTATCCCGTCTCCAGGAGCTTGAGCCCGATCTTGAGGTGGGCGATTGCATAGGGCGCCATCAGCAGTTCGTAGCCGTGTAGACGCTTCAGCAGGTGCGTGGGCACATACTCGTTCCAGAGCGCGGCGATTTCCTTCTCGTCTTGACCTTCCGCGTTCCACTTGGCGACAAGCGTCTTGTAGATGAGGTCAATGACCTCGACGAGGAAGGTGCCGGTGCCGGTTGCGGGGTCAAAGATCTGAACGAAGTCCTGGTCAGGTGAGACGCCTTCGGGGACGTCAAGGCCTTCGTGCCGCTCCGTCATCTCGGCCCAGGTGGTCGTATCCGCGAGGCCGTCCTGCAGACCAAGCTCGGTCCGCAGGAGCTCGTTTACCGAGCGTACGATGTAGGACACCACGGGCCGCGGCGTATAGAAGACCCCGCGTTGTATCCGCTTCTTAGCGTCGTACTCCTTGAGGAACAGCTCGTAGAAGTGGATGACCGGATCTTCGAGGGGATTCTTGTCGCCGAAGTCGAGGACGACAGCTTTCATATTCGCGTCGTCTAGGAGCTGGACGACCTCACTGACGCCGAGCTCGTCGAAGTCGATGCCCGCACCTCCCGCCATCCCCCGCCTGCCGCCGACATGGAGGAAAGTGTCCATGAGCTCCCGGAGGAGCGGGTTCGTGCGCATGTGCAGCGTGAGGTCATCGGCCGTGTCAGCCCCTGGGTCAGCTATGCGTGCCGAGAGCAGCCCGTACGCGATGGTCTGCGAATACATGTCTGCGAAGCCGTCCTCGTCGAGGTCGTGGACGAGCGACTCCTGGAACGCCTTCATGAGCTGGGTGACCTTGCCTGCGTCGGTTTCGATCTCGAGGACGCGGAGTATCTCGGCGCGGATCCGGCGGGCGAGTTCCGCGAGCCGTTCTGCGAGCGCCTTCGAGGTCGTGACGACTTCCCGGTGTTTGAGTTCGAAGGCGGAGCGCCACCGGTGACGCCAGGTCTCGTCGTCCCACACGGTTTCAGGTGAGGGCCACGAGAGTCGCTCGACGAGCAGGTTCGCGGTGTGCTCGAGGTGGAGCGGGGTGTCGAGCTCGTCCCAGGCGATGACCTTGAGGGTGGGCAGATCGTTCTTTGCCGGGTCTTTCGAGAAGTGCGCGAAGCTGATCTTGCGTTCGTCGCCTTCGCCGTAGTTGGAGATGAAGAGGAGGTCGTCTTCAGCCCACTTCGGCTGCTCCGCGGAAGAGGCGTTGGCGCGTTTCTTGACGACAACCCCGGCGAGGATGCGCCGCAGGGCGACGACGGGAAGTTGCTTGGGTTCGAACTTGACGAAGAAGATGCCCCACGGCTGGTTCGCGACGAGTGGCCGGAGGCGTTTGATGTCGTCGATTTTGGCGGCGTTGGCGGCGTCGATCCCGAGTTCCTCGGGTTCATAGTCGAAGGTGAGCTCTTCGAAGTCCTCGGTTTCGACGGGCCAGTCGAGTTCGTCGCGGAGGAACCGCACGAGTGATGGGAATGTTCGGATCTGTTTGAGCTGTTCGCGGTAGTCGGTCGTCATCCGTCGTTCAACTCCATCCAGCAGACCAGGCGGGCTCCGACACCCACGGGCGCGTCAATTCGTTTCAGATAGGTGTTCTTGATGTGGGTGCTAACCTTGTCGCGCATCGTCACCAAATCGGGCTTCGCCATTACTGTGAGACGCGGCGTTTCGGGTGCTGACCGGATCGATCCGACGATCGCCGAAGGTTCCTCGAGAATTGCGTTGCGCTCCGCGTCGCAGAGGTACCAACGCGTTGTTCCCGCCTCCTCGGTGAACTCTTGCTGCTCCTTGTCGAAAGCTGGGAGTGCAAAGCAGAAGAACGTGCCCAGATGCCCTTCGGCCGTGCGTTGTCGTCCGCTGAACACGGCTCCCGGCAGCCGAGCCAGAATCGCTCCGAGTTCCGGCATCTGCTGGAGCAGCTCCTGGTACTCGAGATGCATCTCCTCGACGGCGCTCGTCGTCCCCTCGTAGGCCTGGTTGAACTCCTTGAGCGCCTCGTAGTCGTCCTGCGGGGTGAGGAGCTTGCGACCTTCGATGCCCATCATCTTCGAGATCAAGAGAGTCTTCTGGGTCACCCGCGTGTAGAGCGTGAGAATCTCGTTGAGCTCGTCGGGCGGCAGGAAGTTCCAGTAGGCGACCGTGCCCCGGTCCGGCGCCGCCTCGGGATGATCCAATTTCAGCTGGGCTTCGATCTCGGGGCTCATGCGCCGATCGACGCGGCCGATCCGCTGCATGAGACGAACCGGGTTCCAGTGGATGTCGTAGTTGATCATTCGCGTCGCGTCCTGGAGGTTGAGGCCTTCTGAGAGCACGTCCGTTGAGATGAGCACTCGGATCTCTTTCTTTCCCGCGGCCTCGAGCTCGGTTGAACTCGAGTCGTTGTAGTAGGGCGAGAATCGCGCGATCACGTCTGCGCGATCCTTCTTGCTCCCACTGTCGATCTGCTCGATACCGTCGATGCCGGCATCGACAAGATGCGTCGCGATGTACCGAGCCGTGTCCGCGAACTCGCTGAAGATGAGGACCTTGCGGTTTGCGAGTTCCTTTGATTTCAGCAGGCGGACCAGCTTCTGGAGCTTGTCGTCGTGCTTCGCCTGGAACTTCCTCGTCTCCTCAAGGAAGCTGACGATCTGATCAAGATCGAGGAAGGTTTCCTTGAGAATCTCATCCACTTTGTACTCGTCTGGCTTGAGACGAACCACCTTGTCCAGCAGTTCCTGGGGAACGACGTCCTCATCCGCGTCCCCTTCAGGCTCCCCGTCGACCTTGAGGGCGAGTTGTGCCGCGTAGCCAAGAATCGCGGCGTTCTGGAGCTTCCACCGATCGAGACGCTTCTTGTCAGCTTCCGTCTCGGAGTGCACCTGTGCGAAAGCGAGGAGCTTCTCGAGGAGAGAATTGCATGACTGCTCGAACGCCCATACGGAGCTTTCGAAGCGTTTCAGGAAGTTCGTGCGGATAAGTCCGACGACCTGAAACTGGCGGTTGTTCTCAATCGGGTCGACAGACTCGTCGGAGCCCTTGTAGTACGCCAGGGGGTAGTAGATGGCGAGGCTGAAGAGTGGTTTGTCGCGCGAGAACGCGGCCTCGACATCGTCGAGCAGCTTGCCGTAACTCTTCTTGATCGAGTACGCAGCGACCTGCGGTGCCTTCCGTTCGGGGAACATGGCGGCTTCGCCGGTCTCGCGGATCTGGCTCGCAACTGCGTATGCCCGGCTGCGCTGCACGACCAGTTCCTTGAAGGTCTCGCTGGTGGCGAGGATCTCCTGCGCCTCGGCGATGACACCTGCTTCCGCGACGTCGCGATCGTCGAACTCTTGGCGTAGCGCCTTCTCCAAGTTGCCAAAGTGCGCCCGCAGGTTGTTGATTCCGAGTGTTCGGGCGAAGTAGCCGTCCTCGCCCCGCGAGAACAGTTCGATCATGTGCCGGAAGTCGGTGAGGCGGTTATTGATCGGCGTCGCGGTGAGAAGGAAGAGCGACTTCTCCCTGGTCTTCGGATCGAGGAGATTGAAGAGCTTGCGGTAACGCGATTCCTTGTCGCCATCCCTTGTTGTCCCGGCCCGCCCGGGGTTTCGGAAATGGTGGGCCTCGTCGATGATCACAGCGTCCGCCAACTCGGTGATGCGGGCGAATCTCGCAGGGAAACTCCCTGACCGCCCGAGGTCGGTGTGATTGAAGACCGCGAGGTTGCTGAAGTCCCCGCCGCCGTCGATCCCGCCGATGTGCGGGAGGAACTGATGAAGGAGCGGCTCCCAAACTGCTTCCCTTGTCGCCTTTGGGGCGAAGAGGACGACGCGCTTGTTCTCGTGGAGAATCAGGCGCTCGATCAGCATCAGCCCGACGAAGGTCTTGCCAAGACCGACCCCGTCGCAAAGGAACGCGCCGCGGTGCTGGCGTGCGATCTTCATCAGCGCCCAGTAAGCCTCTTGCTGATACCGATCGAGCTTCGGGAACATCGCCGAGCGGGTCTCGTCCCACTCGCCTGCGGTGATCTCGTGTCCGCGGAAGAACTCGTGCAACGCCTTGGCGTAGACTTCGAAGGGCGAGTACTCGCGAACGTGCCGCTCGATGACCTTAAGAACATCAGGCGTTACGTCGTGCGCCTGCTTCCAGTGCTCGTCGAACCAGCGCTGGAGTTGTGCGACTTCCTGCGAGCTCTGAACTTGGATGTTTAACTCCACGTTCTGCGTCAAACCGGGACGCGTGAAGTTCGAAGAGCCAACGAGCGCTTTCGGACCTACGACTTCGAGCTTCGCGTGAGTGATATAGGCCTTGGCGTGAAACTTGTCCTGGGTGTAGGCCCGACATTCGATCTGACCGGATCGAAGGGCCTCCACAATCGCGGGGACGCCCTCCAGGAAGGGGGCGGGGCCTTTCTCCTCTTCGATGCTTCGGTCGAGCGCTTCTTCGGCCTGCTTCCTCGTCGCTGCGAGGAATGCGGCTTTGGTGGAGTAGGTGACGTCAGTCCCCATCAAGATCCGGATCTTGTCGAGCTTCTGCCACTGGCCATCAAGATCGAGCAGCGAACCGATCTCGAAGAATCCAGTCGCGATGTCGAAACTGTGTGCGATCTCCGTCCAATCCCGGAGATATCGAAGCCCCGTCCAGCCCGAGATGCTGTTGTCGACGATGAAGAGTTCGCCGCCGCGTTGCGTCGCTTTCACACCGAACCCCCGACCTGACTCACCCGCAAGCCCAACGGTGAGGACCATCGTCGGTCTCCAGCACCCAGTCCGAGCGACGGGATCGCCTTCAGCGGGCGGACGAGCCGCTGGTACCCGGATGGCTCATAGTCGCCCCGGAGGAGATCACCGACCCACCAGGTGAACGCCGGATGATTGCGGATGACGCTCGAATCGGTCCTCGCCAAGTCAGTCCCTTCGTCGCAGACGGCGCTATCGCACTCCCGTTTCCGGCCAGGGCGATTCTGAAGTGATTCTATGGGCAGCAAAGGGTGCTGTCCTGTCCCGCTCGTTGTGGGTCTTGCGTCGTCAATGCGGTGATGGAACCCCCTTCGAGGATGGGGGCACCGGGGCCGGTCTTGACTGGGCGCGCAACATCTGCGGGCGACGGGAGAGGTAGGGCCGACTATTTAAGAAGCCGGCTTTGTCGGGTTTTCGCGGGGTGACAGATCGATCCGAAGGTCCTCGAACCTGAGGCGTTCTGGAAGGCCCGCGGTCGCGAGGAGCTCGACCAGCTCCTCCTGGCGCGGCTGGCCGATCACGGAGCGATAGAGCGCCAACGACCGGAGCATGTGTTGGAGTCGGTCTTCATCCCGACTGAGCGGTAGGACCGGGATATGGCGCTCGATTCGGGCGTCGCCGGGGAACACCCAGTACGGGACGATGTCGGGATCTTGTTGGGCGGTGGCGGTTGCCTCGGCGGAGGCGAAGACCGCGTGCCACGGGTCGGGATCTGATCGGATGAATGCTTCCTCCGCGACACTGGCTGCCACGTTCTTGCGGACGGCATGGCCCTTGTATCGGTGGACTCGACCTTCGCGTTGTTCGAAGTCGACTGGGTTCGACGGGAGGTTCCAGTGCACGACGGCGTGGCAGTACGGGTGGAAGTCGAGGCCCTCCTGCCCCACAGACGTACTTGCCAGCACGAACGGGGCGAACGGGGAGTTGAACGCCTCTCTGACGGCCAGCGCGGTTGTCACTCCCTCGACGTCCTCTTCGTCGCGTTCCTGACCGTACGCCCGAGCGAATCGTGAACGCATACGGTGCGGGGCGAACACGACCTTGCCGTTTTCGACGGCGATCTCTTCGGGGACGACTCGCCCTGTTCGCATGGAGGTCACCCGCCGGATCACCTCGGCGATCGCCGCGGCCTGCCGCTCGCGCGAGAGACGGCCGACGTTTCCGAGATCGAAGGTGAGGTGGGCGAATTCGTCCAGCACCGCCTGCAGGCCGCCGGCCACGCAGTACCGCAGCGCGGCCCGCCAGTACACGTCGCTGCTTCGCCCACGGACGACGGCAATCGCCTCGGGGCCGTTGAGCAGGACACGAAGACCCCACGCCGCCTGACCGGCGGCCTCACGCACGGCATCGTCGTGTCGTGCTGCCTCGCCCAGTACGCGGCCGAGTGACCGCAGGGCGACCACACCCGGCGCGGCCAGCGCCATGTCGGCGAGAACCTCGACGAGGTCATCGGGCCGGCGTCCAAGGGGCGGGTCGAGGTGCTCCGACGCTACTTCGACCGCGAGCCGCAGATGCTCGGCCCACCCGGCGCCCTCGGTGGTGTCGGCCCAATCCTGGGCAAGGCCCGGGCGCGTGAGCCACCGCGTGTCGTCTGGCCCGTCGAGGATGAGCGGTGCGGCCCAATACCACCGCGCGTCGGCCGGTCCGCCGGGATCACCGTGGACGGGCGGCAACATTGCTGCCAAGCGGGAGGCTGCCCACTTCCTGGCCTCGGCCAAGGTTGGGGTCGGCAGGCCGGCACGCGCTCGCTCTCGTCTGAATGTAAGCGGATCGACTTCGGCGAGCGCCACCGACGGATAGATCAGGGCGAACACCGGCATCGCCGCGCGCCGGTCCCCCTGACTCGCCGACACACGGAAGTCCAGGAGGCGTCGCTCCAGCCGGATGCGGGACTCGGGTGTGTTCGGGGTGTATGGCTCGGCGGCGCGAATCATCCGTCTCTCCGCTTCGTAGCTCGTCAAGGCGGCAATCGCGCGGGGCGTCATCCGCCACGACGAGAACACCAGGCGTTTGGTGTGGGTGGCGGCATCGTCGAATGGGGAGCCCAGCTCGTAGTAGTGAAGCGATGCGGGAAGCCAGAGCAGGCGCCACAGGCCGATGTCGATGATGTCCTGCTGGATGGAACGCAGGCGGGAATGTCCCGGCGGCAGTTGGCGGTATGCCCTGACGTCATCGAATGGGAGCAAGCCTGCGCCGGAGCGCCAGCGGCGAGCGATCGCAGGCGCGGCCGGGCCCTCGGTTGCCGCCGCCTTCAGGTGATTCTTGAGGACGTACTGGTCCATGAAGTTCGTTGGATATGGCGAGGACTTCCAGTATTCGAGGGCGGTTGCGCCGGCGCGTTCCCCGGCGTCTCGGAGGATGGTCTCGAACTCGACGAAGGCCTTGACGTCGTCGGATGAGAGCGCGGCGTGCCGCCGAGGCACCGCATCCAGCATCCCGTTGCGATCGGCGGTGACGGCGAGGCGCTCCGTCCTGACCATGACCGTCCGCAATCGCTCGGCCAGCGCGTCACGCGTCGCGAGGATGCGCTCAGCTCCGTCGTGCCCGCGAATCGCCTCACGGTAGTCCTGGAGGAGCGCCGCGACTTCAGCGGTGGCGGTCTGGTCGCGGTCCATCAGAAACGACAGCGTTTTGACGAAGTCGGCGTGGTGATCCTCGGTGTCGTCGCGAGTCGTGTACATCTTGTACGGGGTCGCCGAGAGTAGAAGCACCTTGGTCTGCGCACCGGTGTGGCCGTCGCTGTACTCGCAGATCGCCTGGAAAAGCTGAGCGGTTTCGCTGTCCTGGTCATCGAGCAGATGTCGGAAACGCTGGAACTCGTCGAGAATCACGAGATCCGGTTCCAGCGAGTCGACGCATGCCTTCGCCAGTAGCAGTCGCAGTCGCGCAACAAGCTTGAGGCGCCGTCCGGAGTCCGCGTCCGAGAGCGTTGTGGCGTGTCGCAGCTTGTCGGCAAGGTTGTCGAACTCGGCCCGCAACTCTCCGGGATCGGCGTGGACCAACTCGACGAACCGTGAGGCGATCGCGGGGTCGGGTTTCTGGCCTCGTACGAGAGCGATCTCGTCGCGAAAGGTCTTGTCCTTCCTGACAGGGTGCATCAGGAGACGGATGGGACCTCTGCCGCCCCGAAGGTCCCAGGCCGACGCCAGCAGCGCGTAGATGAGCGCGCGTTCACGGGACCAGCCGAGCCGGCGATTCGCATCGGGGAGGGTGCCGGGGGTGAACGCGACGAAGTTCGGCCGGCCCGCCTCGTTGAGGTTGTGCAGGTGCAGGGGAAGCAACGTCAGGCGGTCGAGGCCTTCGAACGCTTCGTAGCCCTCGGGCACCAGTCGGCGGATGTTCTGCCGGCCGATCTCGGCGTTCGAGCTGATGTAGACGATGTCGATCCGCTTGACGCCCTGCTCCTCGAACCGTTGGAGCGCACGGCCGATGACGCCGCGTGCCACCAGGGTCTTGCCAAGACCGACCTCATCGGCAACCAGGAATCGCGCGCGACCCTCTTCGAACAGCATGTGATCGACATGCGCTGCGGTCGCCTTCTGGAAGTCCTTCAGGCCGTCAAAAGGGTCCTCGCGCACTACTGGTGGGTCTCCTGGTGGGCCTGCCAGATCGGCTCCCAGATCGACATCAGGTCGTCATTCACGCAGTCTGAGCCCGCGCGGGCCGCCAGGTCCGGCATCCACTGAGCGAGCTCCGCCAGTCGTGCCGGCTCTCGGGTCAGCGTCTGGAGGAGGAGCTCGAGGATCGGTGTGTCTCCCTGCGATCCGGTTCGCCATTTGCCCGATGTGCCATCCACCGCCATCGGAGCTGCGGCGGTCGGAGCGCCGTCGTCAAACGCGAGGAACATTCGGATGAACGCAAGGACGCGATCGCGATCGCGTGCCAGCTCCTGCAGCAGCGCCCTCACTCGATCAGGGACGGCCCCGACCAACGGCCAGGAGGCGACAAAGCGGGACTGCGCGGGAACGTCGGGCAGGGTGATCTCGACGACGAAGAGACTCGATACCTCGTGGGCGCGAAGAC
>WBZQ01001992.1_pt1 | contig 13591 bp, 12 predicted proteins | sample 5204251 | NCBI WGS metagenome assembly WBZQ01 (sample SAMN12412402, study PRJNA552823) | activated sludge metagenome | isolation source: activated sludge from nitrification reactor of wastewater treatment plant... | place: USA: Virginia | collected 2017-09 | reverse complement strand
CAAAATCGCTGTACTTGCGCGAGGCAGCGGCAATGGGGTCGATGCGGTCCGGCGGTTTAACGGGACGGATCTGTCTCCCGCTCTACGAGAGGAGACCAGGCGGCGCTACGGAATCCCTTGTGATGCGATGGTGCTCGGATTCATCGGCCGCATTGTCCGCAGTAAGGGGATCATCGAGTTGGCCGGGGCCTGGAAACAATTGCGGGCTGAGTTCCCGACTCTGCATCTCCTGCTCGTCGGGCCGTACGAAGCACAGGACCCCATATCACCGGAGGTGGATGAGGAGCTCCGGCGCGATGCGCGGGTGCATCTGATCGGGGAGGAGTGGAATACCCCGCCGTTGTATGCCGCGATGGACGTGCTGGCGCTGCCGACCTACCGGGAAGGCTTTCCGGCTGGCGGCCGCCGTCAAAGAGTACCTGAACGACCCGGAACTTCGTCGCCGTCATGGAACGGCGGCGCGTGACTGGGTGTTGCAGGAGTTCCGCCCGCAAGGCATCTGGCAGGCCATTCATGAAGAATATGTGCGTTGTTTGCTCAGAAAAGGTTTGCTTACAGCGGCTGCTCCAGGGACAAGTAGGCATGGCCAAAGTGTACAACCTGAGCATCCCGGAGAACAATGGTCGTGAGCCGTAAGACCCTGGATTGGCGCTGAATGCGTTCGTAGGGAGGCCGCAGCCAATTGCTTCAGTTGACCAGACTGTTCAACCGTCGATAATGCCATAGAGTTAGATTGTTCGGGGCCGTCAGGGGAGAGTCTGGAGATATCTCAACAGTCGGACTACTCACCATTCGTCGAAACAAAGTCGTGTCGACGGTGAGCGAAATTCAGGAGATCTAGAGTGAGTTACGTGTGCGCTCGACATGGGTGAGCAGGGCACCTTTGTGTTGTGTGCCCCACGATGATGTGGGCTTTCAAGGCGCCCCGTCCCACGCCTATTATCTTTCTTGCCACGCCGCTGTGGAAGACGCCAGAGGGCGTTGTCCGCGCTTATTATTCGAGACCATTCGGTAAATCCATTCGTGGCTGAGGGATACCTCACGTTTGTCTCGCAACCAAAACCTAGTCTGCTTCGAGCTCCAGCGCTCCGGTCGTAGCTTGCTGACGATGGCGCCTCGCAGACAAAGTGTCAGCTTGGTCAGCTTGAGTCGGAGCTGTTTTTATCGGGACTGCGCCTGCAGGTAAGGATAGCCTCGCTCCCTTCTTCCGAGAGAGTTCCGGACTCAGTGTCCCTTGGCTGAATGCGACAGCCTTGCGATCGCACCCTGCGTTGCCCAAGCCTTGCACAAGGCGGGAATTTGGCACCACTCATTCGTAACGCCTTGGTATCCAAAGAGGTTACTTCAACACACCGAATTTTCTGTCGGGCTGTGATCGCCGAGTACATCGGAGATCGCATTGTGCCGTTCATCTCGTCATTATTGAACCTGGAAAGGAGTGAAGGTCGCCAGTGAGCAACGGTCAATTTCAGGAGATAGATGAGCGATTCCGGCGGAGAACCGGTAAACGATTGCTCGATCTGACACTGACGTTCATGATTCTCCCGCTAGCATTCCCACTATTTCTACTCCTAGGGCTCGCAGTTCGGTGCATGCTTGGATCTCCAATCCTGTTTAGGCACCCACGACCGGGCTTCCGTGGGATTCCCTTTACGCTGCTGAAGTTTCGGACCATGACCAATGCTTGCGATGAGACCGGACACTTGCTTCCGGACTCTCAACGTCTGACCCGTTTCGGTCGCTTTCTGCGTTCGACGAGCTTGGACGAGTTGCCGGAACTGCTGAACGTTTTGAGGGGAGATATGAGTCTGGTCGGCCCTAGACCACTCTTGATGGAGTACCTGGAACATTACACCCCGGACTTGCAGCGACGACATCATGTGCTGCCTGGTATTACTGGCTGGGCACAGGTAAACGGTCGTAATACAACCAGCTGGGAACGGCGCTTCGCTTTGGACCTGTGGTATGTCGATCACCACTCGTTGACCTTAGATCTGAAGATTCTCTTCTTGACACCCTGGAAGGTGATCAAGCGGGAAGGGGTTCTCCAACCGGGCCAACCGGAAGCGAGGGAGAATTTCAAAGGGTTCTCTTCGAACCAGTCGCAGCAGTAGGAAAGATCGCGGAACGGTTATGCTCCTCACAACATGCCCTAGATAGAACATGGATGGGGGTGCGTTCCTGGGCGAAGACCGTTTTGAAAAGCATTGAGAAGCTAAGCGTTGCCTATGGACCGTGTTCGCGCACTGACACAGAACGATATCCCGCAGGTTGTGAGGCTCTACCAAAAGGTTTTTGGTGACGATATATCCTGGCCGTTGGAACCTCTTGCCACCTATTTTGATAAGGTGTTTTTTCAAAATCCCGGGGACGACAAGGGGCTTTCCTCGCTGGTCTATGAACGTGATGAGCACACCATTGTCGGCTTCTTGGGGGTGATTCCTCGTCGGCTCGTCATGAAAGGAAAATCACTGAGGGTTGCTGTGAGTACGCAGTTCATGGTGGAAAACAGCAGTCGGAATAGGTTGGCGGGCTTGAAACTGTTGCAGAAGTTCTTTTCAGGCCCTCAAGATCTCTCATTCACGGACGGAGCCAATGAGCCGTCGCGTAGGATCTGGAAGACCCTGGGCGGGGTGGAGATTCCGATCTACAGCATTTGTTGGACGCGTCCGCTACGACCTAGTCGCTATGCTGTCGATATGCTCGCAAAACAGTCAAACCTTTTGCGAGCCCTCACGATCGGGAGCAGGCCGTTTTCTTGGATCGTGGACTCAATCACTGTGAGAGCGCAGCAGAGGGACTTCGTCGACTTAGTGAGTCACCTGTCTGAAGGCCATCTCGACATTCCGATGATTCTTGACAATCTCCCGCGCCTCGCTCGTACCACGTCGCTTCGTCCTGATTATGATCCTGCTGTGCTGACGTGGCTGTTGAGTCTAGCTGAGAGGAAAGGAAAGCACGGAGCATTATGTCAACGTGTCGTCCGCAATCAGGAAGGGACGGTTCAAGGCTGGTACGTATACTATCTGAATGTCGGTGGAACCAGCCAAGTTCTTCAACTTGTCGCCTCACCAGAATCATTCAGTGCTGTGCTGGAGCATTTGTTCTCGAATGCCCGCCAACAGGGTTCGACGGCAGTCTCGGGGAGGCTTGATCCACAATATCTGCATGAGTATTCACGCCACCGTTGCCGATTCTCAACAGGAAGCGCGGTGTTGGTTCGGACATCCCATTACGAAGTGCTTGAGGCTATCTACAATGGTGATGCATTGCTTACGCGATTAGAAGGAGAGTGGTGGAATTGTTTTAATGAATTTCTTAGCGCGCGATAGAGGGTCTATGTGTGTGCAGGGCTCATCCCATCTCCCACCGGATGCTTCTGGCGGGTGATCTGCGCTAATCCGATCGAGTCATAGCTCCGAGTGCGTTCTTTCTTGATGCAGTTTAGGCTGCAAAGGAATTCCTCATGCACAATACCAAAGTTCCTCAGGGCATTGAAGTGTTCTCGACCTGTCCTCAATCAGTGGAAGCTGAGGGCGTGGCGTATTTGCAGAAGGTCAGGGATGTGGCTCGATGGAGTGAGCAGCACGGCTGCACGGGGATGTTGGTGTATGCCGATAATCGTCTCGTCGATCCATGGCTTGTTGCGCACATCATCATTCAGCATACGGTCCGGCTGTGTCCCCTCGTCGCCATTCAACCCATTTACATGCATCCCTTTGCCGCAGCTACGATGGTCAGCTCACTCGCTCACATGTATCGAAGACGTCTCTATCTCAATATGATTGCCGGGGGATTCAAGAATGATCTGACGGCGCTTAACGATCTGACCCCACACGATAAGCGGTATGATCGGCTCGTCGAGTATACCGTCATCATCAAAAAACTTCTCGAAAGCTCCGCCCCGGTCTCTTACGATGGCGAATTCTACAAAGTTACCAATCTGAAATTGAGTCCGGCGCTGTCGCCAGCGCTAATGCCGGGTGTGTTCGTCTCCGGATCTTCCGAAGCAGGGCAGGCGGCGGCTCGTGCCATGAATGCGACAGCCGTTCATTATCCACGTCCTTCTATGGAGTATACGGAGGAAGGATCCGATGGTCTTGCGGACTCCGGCGTTCGGGTCGGTATCATCGCACGCGACTGCGAGGCGGAAGCATGGGAGGTGGCTCATAGTCGGTTTCCCATTGATCGGAAAGGAGAGATCACTCGCGAATTAGCGACGAAAGTTTCCGACTCACTGTGGCACAGACAGCTCTCGGAGATAGCTGACGACACCAAATCCAAGAAAACCCCCTATTGGATGGTGCCGTTTGAGACATACAAAACAAATTGTCCCTACCTGGTGGGGAGCTACCGACAAGTCGGTGCCGAGGTCAACCGTTACATCAAGGCAGGGCATCGCAAGTTCATTCTGGACATCCCGCCATGTGAGGCAGAACTCCATCATAGTGCCATGGTGTTTGATGTAGCGGTGAAGGAGAGTTAGTTGTGGGTGCGCTCCTTCAACACGGGGTCACGGCTCAAGCAGCGCGGCGTGGGGATGCCGTCGCGGTTGTCTGCCAGAATAGTCAATTGACCTATTACGAATTGGATCGCGCAAGCACCCAGCTTGCGCGAATTTTGAAAGACCTGGGATGTACGCGAGGCGATCGCGTATGCCTGGTGATGCCAAAGGCGCTGCCGGCTATGATCGGTATCCTCGGCATTCTCAAAGCCGACTGCGCTTATGTTCCAATCGATCCACAGAGTCCTGCCCAGCGCGTACGAAAGGTCATTGATCAATGTGAACCACGAGTGATCGTCGGCGCCGGTTCGGTTGGGAAATTGTTGGAGGAGGTGGTCGGGCAGGGGGGATTGCCTCACCAGCCAGCACTTGGCTGGCTGGGCACAGAACGGCTGCTGAGTGAATGCCTTACGGCTTCATTTACTCAGACAGATTGCGAGAACTATCCCGATACCCCTCTGGACTATGCGAATACCACGGAAGATCCTGCCTATATCATGTTCACATCGGGTTCCACGGGAGTTCCTAAAGGCGTGGTGATCACGCACGGGAACGTCGATCACTATCTGCGATGGGCCGCTGAGTATTTTGGCCTGAGGCCTTCCGATAGAATGTCTGCCCACCCTCCCCTGCACTTTGACCTATCCGTCATGGACCTGTTCGGAGCATGGGGCGTTGGAGCCGAACTGCATCTTGTCCCCCAGGAGATCAATCTCTTGCCGAACAAGGTCGCGGAGTTCATCCGCAGTTCAGCTTTGACCCATTGGTTCTCTGTTCCGTCGCTGCTCACGTACATGGCCAAGTTTGATGTGGTGAAGCCGAACGATTTTCCGGCGTTGAAGCGAGTGCTGTGGTGTGGAGAAGTGTTTCCCACACCTGCATTGATTTACTGGATGAAGCGCCTCCCGGCTGTGACATTTACAAATCTGTACGGCCCTACAGAGGCGACCATTGCCAGCAGTTACTATACGGTCCCTGCCTGTCCGGAAGACGACAAACAAGCAATTCCAATCGGGAATGCTTGTTGGGGAGAGCAACTATATGTCCTGGATGAAAAGTGTAACCCACTGCCGACCGGGCAAATCGGCGATCTCTACATCGGTGGAGTCGGGTTAAGCCCGGGGTACTGGAGAGATCCGGAAAAGACGCGGGCAGCCTTCATTCAGACTCCCTTGAGCACGCAGGCCGGTGATCGACTGTACAGGACGGGAGACTTGGCCAGTGTCGGAGATGATGGATTGATCTATTTTCATGGCCGCGCCGATACACAAATCAAAAGTCGTGGATATCGGATCGAACTCGGAGAAATTGAAACGGCCTTACACGCGATGCCGCTGTTAAGAGACTGTGCAGTCGTCGCGATCGAAGCAGAGGGGTTCGAAGGGGCGACGATCTGTTGCGCCTATGTACCCGTGACCGGACAAGGCATCACGCCGCTCGTTGTGAAAAAAGCCCTGAGCCAGGTGGTGCCGCCCTATATGATCCCGTCGCACTATTTGACTTTTGAGACGCTTCCTAAGAATGCCAGCGGGAAGATCGATCGCCCCAAATTGCGAGCGGCGTTCATGCAACAGAAGCCCGCCTCCCAAAGGAGCCGTCTATGAAAGTCATCGGCGTCAGTGGTCTTGAACAATCGGCGCCATTCAAAATGGCGCACTGGCCAGGATTGAATGAACGGGAGTATCGCATGTGTCAGGGCTTTGATGCGGCTGCCGCGCTGGTCGTGGACGGGATCGTGGTGGCGGCTGCTGCCGAGGAACGGTTCAATAGGCAGAAGCATTCGGCTGCGTTCCCAGTACAAGCTATTCTCTATTGCCTGAAGGAAGCGGGGATTTCGCTTCATGAAGTCGATGAAATCACGCACGCCTTCGATTACTCACCATATGCGGCGGCCTATGGCCTCGATCCGATTGCGGCGCAGCGGTACCGGGAGGTCTATTCGCGAGAAGCCTTCAACGCGCAGGTCAACCGAGAGTTTCCTGGGTTTTCGCTTGATCGGGTGCGGTATGTCAATCATCACCTGGCGCACGCCGCCAGTGCCTACTTCACTTCAGGATGGGATGACTGTGTGGTGGCAGTCATCGACGGGATGGGGGAAGTCCATGGCACCTCAGTTTATCATGCGCACAACGGCCGGCTAGATCCGCTGCATCATTGCTCGGCTCATGACTCTATCGGGATCCTGTATTCACTTGTCACGCTGCACTTGGGATTCGACTTCAATTCAGATGAGTATAAGATCATGGGGCTCGCGCCGTATGGCAACCCAAACCGATTCCGATCATTTTTCGATCAGGTCATTCAGGTTCGACAGGATGGATCGATTCGACTCCCGCTGCTCCGTATAAACAAGACCAGAGACGAGCGGGAGAATTTTCTGCTCACCCGGCACTATCTCTCTGAACATTTGATCCCTCACCGTCGGCCTGACGACGATGTCAACGAAGATCATCGGGATGTCGCCGCGGCGCTGCAGGATTGTCTCGACCGAACGTTGCAGGCGTTCTGTGGCTACTGGGGCATCAGGACTGGATTACGACGTTTGGCATTGGCTGGCGGGGTGACATTGAACTGTACCGCTAATGGCAAACTCTTGCGGTCCGGGCTGTTCGACGAGGTCTATGTCCAGCCGGCTGCTGGCGACGATGGGGCCGCGCTTGGAGCTGCGTTGTACCGCTCCTCGTTGGCAGGCACGATTCCAAATCGACGCTCTTCGGTACCATTCTTTGGACCGGCGTATTCGAGCAGTGACATTGATAGCGCGATTGCCGAATTCGCGGAGCGGGTCGAGGTCGTTAGATTTGGGAGCTTGGAGGCGACGTGTGATGCAGCGGCCGCCTATATTGCTGACGGACGGGTGGTAGGCTGGTACCAAGGTCGCATGGAGTTCGGTCCTCGCGCATTGGGACACAGAAGTATCCTGGCGGACCCTGGTCATCCCGAGATGCGTGATCGAATCAATGCCATGGTGAAGATGCGCGAAGCATTCCGGCCTTTTGCGCCTGCCGTATCGCTCGAGCAGGGGTATCAATGGTTTGACATGCCGCCACTGACGGAATTGCCATATATGATCATGACTGTTGATGTGCGGGAACAATATCGGGCGGCATTGCCGGCCGTGACCCACGTGAATGGCTCGGCACGGGTGCAAACGGTGTCGGTGGAGAGTAATAAGGAGTTCCACACGTTGCTGCGTGCGGTCGGCAAGACCACGGGCCGTGAAATGGTGCTGAATACGAGCTTCAATGTGAAGGGGCAACCCATCGTGAATACGCCGCGCGAAGCGCTGGCAACATTCTTGGCCACGGGTATCGATGTACTGTTTCTCGGAAATGTCTTGGTTCGACGAAGTCCGTTCGGCGAAAAAGGGGAATGACGTATGGCAGGGGACAATGAGATTCAGGATCGTCTTATGGCGTTGTTCAGGGACAAGCTTGAGCTGGAGGTGCCTTCGGCGGAGACGGATCTTATGGAGGGCGGGATGATGGACAGTCTGACCTTCGTGGAATTGGTATTCCACATCGAGAAAGAGTTTGGCGTCCCCATCTCCATTGACAAATTGGAGCTGGAATATTTTCGGTCGCCCGCCAGTATTGTTGCATTCCTCGCACAGATGCGGAGGAACACTACTGTTGTGCAGGATGTGTGAGCGAAAGCGTATTCAAGCCCATTAGAAGTGCCTCGTGACGTGGATGCATGCGGCTGCTCAAGGGCTTCAGAGAGGTAGGTGATGGTGGGTAGGAAGGAAGACTTGATTCTGATCGGCGGTGGAGGACATTGTCGGTCCTGTATCGATGTGATCGAAGCCGATGGCCGGTTTACCATTCGCGGGATTGTGGATGCGAATGAGAACCTCGCCACTCCAATTTTGCACTACGAGCTCTTAGGGCAGGAGGAGGATATTGAGCGACTGAGTAGAATCTGTCGTCATTTCTTCGTTACCGTCGGACAGATCAAGGAATGGAGATCACGGTTTAGGCTTTATCAATACCTCAAGAGCCTCCATGTCACGATTCCCGCAATCGTATCTCCCCTGGCCCATGTCTCCAGGTATGCGACCTTCGACGAGGGGACGATTGTCATGCATCAAGCTATGGTGAATAGTGGCGCTCGCGTGGGGGTAAATTGCATCATTAACTCCAAAGCCCTCATCGAACATGATGCGGTCATCGAGGATCAGTGTCATATCTCGACGGGGGCAATTGTCAATGGTGGCGCTACGGTCAGGCGATGTTCCTTCGTCGGCAGCAATGCAGTGATACGCGAAGGGATCGAAGTTGGGGAAGCCTGTATTGTCGGCGCAGGCATGGCGGTGATGCATAGCCTCAAATCCGGCTCTCTTCTCAAGGTTCACTAGAACTGACTCTCCGTCATCGCACCGGGCTGCTTACTTCTCGATTGCCCTATTTGCAACTCCGATAGCTCCCTACGTCGTCAATCGTTCGGGCGGAAGGCATTCAGGAAGCAGGAATCCGTACCTCAAGTCGGGGCCAGGATGCCGATACTTGTGTGCTCCATGCAGCATCCGTGGGTTGAGTGAAACGCAAGAGTAAGACAATGAGGTGAGCCATGCGAGACATTTTGATTACGGCTCCCGTGCGCACGCCAATCGGGAATATGAACGGGGCTTTGCATGCCCTGGGTGCGCCCCTTCTCGGTAGCTGTGCGATCCACGAAACAGTCCAACGGGGTGGTCTCGACCCTCATACGATCGACGAAGTGATCATGGGTAATGTGCTGTCTTCAGGTCTAGGGCAAGCTCCGGCCAGACAGGCTGCCATCGGAGCAGGCCTTCCTGATCATGTTGATGCCACGATCGTCAATAAGGTGTGTGGATCGGGCCTGAAAGCCGTCATCATGGCAGCGGAGGCGATTCACGCAGGGGCGGCAAAGGTCGTCGTGGCCGGGGGCATGGAGAGCATGAGCAATGTTCCATATCTGCTGAGTCAGGCTCGCGAGGGATATCATCTCGGCCATGGTGAGGTGACGGATGCCATGCTTCATGATGGGTTGCGGGATGCGTATAGCAATAAGCACATGGGGGCGTTGGCTGATTTGTCTGCAGTGAAGTATAGCATCGCTCGATCCGAGCAGGATGAGTGGGCCATTCGAAGCTACGAGCGAGCCATCGATGCCTCGCACAAAGGATGGTTCGGTGAGGAGCTGGTCGAAGTGAACGTCACGTCCAAGCTGGGGACTATTCGAGTAGACCGGGACGAGCGGCTACAGAAATTCAATGAATCCAAGCTTCGTGCATTGCCTCCGCTCTTTGATGATAACGGGACCGTGACGGCGGGAAACACTTGTGGCATGAACGACGGAGCCGCGTCGATGCTCGTTGTTTCAAGCCGGATGGCCTCCGATCAGAATGCAACGCCGGTCGCGAAACTTCTGGCCTATAGTCATTGTGCCGTGCCGTCGCAGTTATTCACCACAGGTCCGATTGAATCGATACGAAGGCTGCTTCATAAATTACGCATGAGGCCTGACGACATCGATGTGTATGAAATCAACGAGCCGTTCGCGCTGGTCCCGCTCATCACCATCAAGGATCTTGGCATCGATCCGAATCGCGTGAATGTGCACGGCGGGGCTATTTCGCTGGGGCACCCGATCGGCGCCAGCGGCGCGCGTATACTGTCAACCCTCCTCTATGCGTTGCGGCGTTCCGGAGCGCGACGCGGTATTGCAAGCGTCTGTATTGGAGGGGGAGGCGGCCTTGCGTTGGCGGTGGAATTGATTCGTTAAGTGAGGGAGTGTCGGGTGATCGCCTGCCATGCCTCCCGGCGGGGCCGTGAGTCCGTAGCTGAAGTCGAGACAATCGATCCAGGCAATCATCGCCGATGAGCCGTCTGGTCAAGGAAGGAGTCTATAACATGTCCAAGGTGGTGATTTTCGGAAACAGCGATTGGGCGGACTTGGCACACGTCTATTTGACTCACGACTCACCGCATGAAGTCGTGGCATTTACCGTGGATCGAGACTATATGCAGGAAACAGAACATCGAGATCTTCCTGTCGTGCCGTTCGAGGACCTTGTCAAGGAATATCCGCAGGAAGAGTATCTGCTCTTCATTCCGATCAGTTTCAAGAAAATGAACCAGCTTCGGACCGCCAAATATCAACAGGCGAAGGAATGGGGCTATCGCTTCATCAGTTACGTCAGTTCAAAAGCCACCACATGGCCGGGGTTCTCCTGCGGGGACAATTGCTTCATTTTCGAAGACAATACGATTCAGCCGTTCGTCAAAATTGGAAGCAACGTGGTGATGTGGAGCGGTAACCATATCGGACACCATAGTGTCGTGAAGGATCATGTGACTATTACGTCTCATGTCGTCGTCTCGGGCCGGTGCACGATCGAGTCGTTCTGTTTTCTCGGCGTCAATGCGACGATCCGCGATGAAACAGTAGTTGCCAAGGGAACGTTGGTCGGGGCGGGGGCGGTGATCCTCCGCGACACGAAAGAGTGGGAAGTCTACAAGGCTATGCCGACCGGGCCCGCCGCAATTCGTAGCGATCAGTTGCGGAGCATCTCGCACAAATCGAAAGGGTGAGCCACCATCGCATGCCGACTATCTTAAAGATCGTGGTCAAGCCGTTAGTCGCTTCTGTTAGTGTTGCCGTTCATCGAATCGTAGAGGATTGGAGCCGTACGTATGAAGGCAGAGTTCATTGACCATCGCGACATACGGTGGAAGAATTTTTTACAGCGGACTAAGCACGATTTCTATCACTTGCCGGAGTATGTTGAGTTAGCGGCTGCTGATGAAGACGCGATGCCCGTGGCTTTTTATGCCGAAGAAGGAGCGGCGGCTTGTCTGATCCCCCTCCTCATTCGTCACCTGCCATCGGCGCTGAATGCTCAACCGAATTGGTGCGATTGCGCTTCGCCTTACGGATATTCAGGTATTCTCATTTCCCCCTCGCAAGAGCGGCTCCACTCATTTCTAGAGGCATTTTGTCAGTGCGCGCGTGCGCGTGGAATCGTGACGGCGTTCGTTCGTTTGCACCCGCTCTTTGCACTGGAGCAGAGCACTCTCGGTAAGTTTGGGCAACTGGTACGACATGGGCAGACCGTGTATATCGATCTGTCTGAATCAGAAGAATCTATCTGGGCGCAGATGTCTACCAATCACCAGCGCAATATTAAAAAGCTGACTCGATTGGGATTCCATGTCAGCCTGGATGATTGGAGCCGATTTCACGACTTCATCGCAATCTATCATTCCACGATGCGGCGAGTGGAGGCTGCGGATCTCTATTTCTTCTCTTCGGAATACTTTGAGGATCTACGGAAAAAGCTCGGCAACCGCATGCATCTTCTTTGCGTGTTGACCGATAACAATGAACTCACGGCCGCCGGCCTCTTTGTGGTTAGCAATTCAATCGTTCAATACCATCTCGGGGGAACGGCTACGCACTATCTACCTCTTGCTCCATCAAAAATGATGCTAGATTTCGCGTGGCGCTGGGCCAAAGCACAATCGTATGACGTCCTCCACTTAGGAGGAGGTGTTGGCGGAGCCGAAGATTCCCTGTTCCATTTCAAGGCGGGGTTTTCTCCCGCGCGCGGTCAGTTTTATACCTATCGCATCGTGGTGGACGAGTTGAAGCATGCGACGTTGCAGCATGACGCTCAATTGACCCGTCGAGGAGGAAGCGTAGCACCTTCTGATTTTTTCCCCGCTTATCGGCATCTGCAAGTACAGAACAACTCGCTAGAGGAAGAAAGACATCCAGCCCTCGGTAACGATCTCTAAATTCACATGAGTTATGCCGATAGGGCGGCGTTCATGAAGGTTTGGATCACGGCTCGACGCCACGCGCTGTGATGGCTATTGCAGATGACATTCCGTATCAGACCAGCAGTCCCGGCTGACAGTTTGGCTATTGCTTTGCTTATGAAAACCGGCGTGAGTGAGCGGGTTCGGAGCGTAACGGTGATGGGCAGCGAGAAATTACACGTCTTTCTCGCTCAGCAAATCGAGACCAGTGAGAGCGACGTCTACGTGGTCGGAACACTTCGTGAACGGATCATTGCCATGTCTGCTTGGCGTCATGCCGGCGAGAGGTTGCTGCTGAATCATCTCTACATCTTGCCCAACTTTAGAGGTCAAGGATTTGGTACCGCTCTCATCGTCGAATACCTGGGTCGTTGTCGCCGGCCGCAGGAACACCATCTTGCTCTTGATGTCTTTCTGGAGAACGAGCGGGCCCGATCCTGGTATCGCTCCTGGGGCATGCAGGTCGAATCGCGCACGTCCTGGATCCGAGTGCGAATGCCGAATCTGGTTTCCAGTGAAGGACGAAAGGGGTGCATCACCGGCTTGTCAGATGCTGACGATGCACAAGCGAAGTTTGGCTTCTCCCAATTCCGCCTTCAGACCGATCTTCGTGCATATACGGTAGGAAGACTCGGAGATTCGCTGTTTCGAGTGGACACGTTCTCGATTCTTGATGACCCTACTGCCTTACGTGCTCTCAGTCGGCTCGATGCCGGTCGCCAACTGCTCTGTTTCGGGCCTTTGAATCAGTGCACGGCAGAACGGTTCGGACCCGAATTGGTCGTCGCAGAGAGCGAGCGGTTGGTCTGTTCTTGCGATCGCATCCAGGCGTGTTTGGGAACACCCGGTGCTCTTAGTCCGCGCCCTCGGTCATCACCTGTCGTGTAATTGCGGTTCCCCTGGAATCGGAACCTCCGGTCCAGATCCTTCCTCTCGATCAATAGTGCACCCATTGCTCGAATCTAGTCGCTCTACCTGGCAAGCCGCTTGACGATTCTGCGACGTGCAGAGTCTCACGCAAGTTCCTTTACGTCTTTCTTAAAGGAGTCTACTCATGACGACGTTACCGATTATCCGTCCTACACTGCCTTCACTTGATGAGGTTGTCGCCTTAATCCGCTCCTCATGGGATTCAGGAATCGTGACCGTCGGTCCGGTCGTGCGAAGTCTGGAGGAGCAGGCCTGTCGTGTCACCGGGGCGCGCTATGCGATTGCGCTCTCCTCTTGTACTGCGGGCCTCATGCTGGTGCCGCAAGCGCTCGGACTACGCCCAGGCACCGAGGTCATTGTGCCATCGTTC
>WBZQ01001991.1_pt1 | contig 13594 bp, 11 predicted proteins | sample 5204251 | NCBI WGS metagenome assembly WBZQ01 (sample SAMN12412402, study PRJNA552823) | activated sludge metagenome | isolation source: activated sludge from nitrification reactor of wastewater treatment plant... | place: USA: Virginia | collected 2017-09 | reverse complement strand
CCTTCCATGCGTTTGCGCACCGAGAGCGGCCGCATGTCGGTCCAGACCTCTTTCACGTACGCGAGGCAATCGGCCTTCGGGCCTGACTTGCCGACCGCTCGCCAACCGAGCGGCAGCTCGCGTTCGGCGAACCAGATCGAGTACTGCTCTTCGTCGTTGACCACGACCACGTACGTGCGCGTGTCCTCGCTCTCGTCGACGGGCATGACGGCTCCTTTCGTGGCACCTCGGGGCGCCCGCGCGGGGCGCGCGGCTCAGCGCTGCGGCTGGGCCGGACGCAGCGCCGCGGCGGCTGCCAGGGCCGCGACGCTCTGATGGCGGAACACGTCGCCGGTCGTGAACTCGAGCCCGGCGGCCCGAGCGCGGCTGACCAGCTCCATCGAGCTCAGGCTGTCGCCGCCCAGGTCGAAGAACTTGTCGTCGACGCCGACCTGCTCGAGTTCCAGCACTTCCGCGAACAGCCGCGCCAGGGTGTGCTCGCTGGCGCTGCTGGGCGCGCGCGGCCCGCTCGCGAAGCGCGGCGCGGGCAACCGGTTGCGGTCGATCTTGCCGCTCGGCGTGAGCGGCCAGGCCGGCAACGCGACCACGGCCGCGGGCAGCATGTAGTCGGGCAGACGGGCCCCCAAGCGTGCGCGCAATGCGGCCGTGTCGATCGGTGCGTCGGGAGCAGTCACGAGGTAGGCCACGAGTTGGCGGCTGCCCGGCCGATCCTCGCGCAACTCGACGATCGCCTGCGCGACTTCCGCCTCGGCCCTGAGCGCGGCCTCGATCTCGCCCAGCTCCACGCGGAAACCGCGGATCTTGACCTGCTGGTCCGAGCGCCCGACGAACTCGAAGACCCCGTCGAGACGTCGCCGCGCCAGATCGCCGCTGCGGTACATGCGACTGCCGGGCGGTCCTTCGGGGTCGGGCAGGAAGCGCTCGGCGGTCAGATCGGGTCGCCCCAGGTAACCGCGCGCCAGCCCCACGCCGGCCACGTAGAGATGCCCGGTGGCCGCGTCGGGCAGCGGCTCGAAACGCTCGTCGAGCAGTCGCACGGCGTTGTTGTCGATCGGCCTCCCGATGGCGACCTGCTCTGGAGCGCCCTCGCGCGTGTCGTACCAGGTGCAGTCGGCCGAGACCTCCGACGACCCGTACAGGTTCAGCAGCCGCGCCTCGGGCAGCGCCTGGTGGAAGGCGCGCACGAGTTCGGGCAACAACGCCTCGCCACTCGACACCCAGAGCGCGACGCGACGCAGACGCTCGCCCAGCGCCGGGACTCCCGACAACAGCGCGCGCAACAGCGACGGCACGAGCACGAGCCGCGTGACGCGCCCGCGCTCCAGGGCGCCGACCAAGGCCGAAGCGTCCTTGACCTGCTCGTCCGGCACGACCAGGACCGGCACGCCCTGCAACAGCGGCCCGAAGATCTCCCAGAACGAATCGAGGAAGTTCAGGGACGTCTTGACACAGCCGACCTCTCCCTCGCCGAACGGGAAGCGCCGCCACATCCAGGCCAGCCGGTTGAGCATGCCGCTCTCCGTGCCGAGCACGCCCTTCGGCCGGCCCGTGGAGCCCGACGTGTAGATCACGTAGGCCAGGCGCTCGCCGCTCATGTCGTCGAGGTCAGCCGCGCTCTCGGTCGCGAGCTCGGGAGCTGACAGTTCGAAGACCTCGAGAGCCGCACGTCGCGGCAAGACATTCGACGCAAGCGCGCCCGCGCCCACGAGCACGCGCGTCACGCCGGAGTCGGCCAGCATGTAGTCGAGCCGCTCGCGGGGATAGCCGGGATCGAGCGGCAGGTAGGCCCCGCCCGCCTTGATCGTACCGAGCACGCCCACCAGCAGGTCGAGCGAGCGCGGCGCGCAGATGCCGACGGCCACGTCGCGCCGCACGCCGCTTGCGCGCAGGCGCCGCGCCACGCGGTTGGCGCGCGCATTCAGCTCGCCAAAGGTCAGCCGCTGCCCGCCGCACCACGCCGCCGGCGAGTCGGGATGCAGCCGCGCCCGGGCCTCGAAGCCGCTCTTGAGCGAAGCGCTCGCCACGCCGCTCACGCGGGGCGCGCCGCGGCGCCGGTCAGGGCCGTCGGGGCGGAGCGCGCGGCCTGCCACACTTCCGCGTTGAGCAGCGCGCCGCCGGCGGCGCCACGCACCAGGTTGTTGACCACGTACGTGAGGCGCAGGTCGAAGACCTCGTCGTCGGTGGCCACGTTGCCCACGGCGACGGCCATGCCCCCGTGGTGATGCGCGTCCTGGATGGGCCGCGGCCGGCCCGATTCGCGCAGCACGACGAGCGGCGACGGCGGGCAGGTAGGCAGCCCTCGGTCGCCCAAGGGGTTGAAGCCGGCCAGCACGTCGGCCGCTTCGTCGGCCCCGCCGACGGGCGCGCGCGTCTTGACGCGCACCTCGACGAAATGTCCCTCCTGGACGAACGTGCGGTTGCAGGTGACCGAGATCGGGAAGGAACCGCCCACGATCTTCTTCACCTCGCGCCGGATGTAGCCTTCGGTGCCCTCGGCCGAGGCATGCAGCGGGTAGATGTTGGCGTGCACCAACTCGGGCGCGTACTTGGCATCGCCGCGTCCGGAGAGCGACTGGTAGGTCGTGACGACCACCTCGCGCAGACCGTAACGCGCTTCCAACGCGGCCAGCACGATGACGAGACCCGAGGTCACGCAATTGGGGTTCTTGATCAGGCGCGAGGCGCCGATGGCATGCGCGTTGACCTCGGGCACCACCAGGTCGACGTCGGGATCGAAGCGCCGATAGGGGCTGTTGGAGAACACGGTGCGGCCGCTGCGCAGCAGGCGCTCTTCCAGCTCGCTGGCGCGATCGGGGATGGAGGAGAACACCACCTCGCAGTCCGAAGCGAGCAGTTCCTCGAACGACGTCACGCGCAGGCCCTGGAGTTCGTCCGGGAAGGAGTAGGCGCGCCAGAAGCGCCCGTAGTGCTCCTGCAGGGCGGCTTCCTTGCTCTCCCACACGTCGCGATAGGCCACTCCAACGGCGGCGTCGCTGCCGACCACGCGCTCCAGAGTGAAGCTCGGATGGTGCAGCAGCAGTCGCGCCAGTCGCCGCCCGACCATGCCCGTGGCGCCCAGCACCCCGACCTTGCGCGGCGCCTGCACGCGGCCATTGCGGCCGTCTGCAGCCTCGATCACGGAATCCTCCCTCCCGCATGGTCAGGCGCGTGCCGGGCAGCGGCCCGCGCGATGCCGGGCATGCGTCGCGTCAGCAGACCGGTATCACGTCGTAGCCGTCGATCTCGACCGCGACCGAGCGCTGCAGCAACGACACGGTCACGATCAGGCGCCGGCCATTGGTCAACTTCGTCAGGACGCCCTGTACTCCACGCAGTGGTCCCGCGCGCAGCTCGACGCGTTCGCCGAGGCTCACGTGGGGCCACGGCTCCACACGCGCCTGGGTGTGCGCCACGCGCCGCAGCGCCTCGATCTCGGAGTCCTCGACTGGGATCGGCACGCCGCCGGCGCCCACGATGCGGATGACGCCCGGCGTGGTGACGACGCGTCCCGCCGACTCCGACGTGACACGGCAAAACACGTAGCTCGGAAAGAGCGGCAGCTCGAGCTCGCGCGTGCGGTCGGCCCAGTGCCGCAGGCTGCGCCAGAGCGGCACGAAAGGCTCGTAGCCCTTCTGATCGATCTGGCGCGCGACCGCGAGTTCCGCACGCGATCTCACGTGCAACACATACCAGCGCTCGGACTGGATCATGTCACACCCTTGACCATCGCTTAGGCTATGGGGGACGGATATTTGGCAGGCTGCCGCCGTTGTCAATCCAGAACGCGCTCGAACGGAGACACGCGTTCGCGGACTGGTCGTTCGAGCCGTGGACACGAGCACGCGCGCCGACGCACTTTAGACGGCGATCTGCAGCCGCCCGTTCAATCGCGCGCGCGAGAAGTCACAACTATTGACCTTCGCTGCCGTCATCCGGCCCTGTTCAGCACGCCTGCCTCGGTCGTGCGCCACTGGAGCCACACAAGATCCCACTGCGAGTCTTGGATATGATCCTGGATGCACGTGAACCGGCGAACTCGAAGCGTGTGAGCGAGTATAGAAAAGCTCCGCCGGAGCTGTCAAGCGAAAGGTGAACGCGCAAGGGTACTACAGCTCACGCGAGCGTTTCGAGCAATAGTGTCTCATCTGTTTCGTGTCATGCTTACAATTGGACCAGAGACGGACAGTCCTCACCTCGGCCGCGTGGGGTCGAGTCGTCATCGATGTTCGCGTGCCGACCGATCGTCGCCACGGGTGTGTGCGCAAGCGTCCAGGGGGATGCGCGCGTGGCGCATGCACGCTGCGGTGCGGCTGCCCGATGGCCCATCGGCGGCGCCAGACTACACTACGGTCGACGGCCATCTCGGACGGCCGACAACTGGAGCACGCGATGCCGCCATCGACCGAGGGCACGGGCCGTATCCGTCGCGCGGCGACGCCCAGCGCGCGCAGGTTGCTGTTCGAGCGCGACGTGCAGCAGCAGCTCGACGGCGAGCTCCCCGAGCTGTGTCGGGTCGATCGTGCCCACGTCCTGATGCTCGTCGAGCGCGGGATCGTTCCGGCCGAGGCCGCGCGACGTCTCCTGCGCTCCATCGAGCGCCTCTCCGACGCGGGTTTCGCTCCGCTGCGCGACAGGCCGATGCGACGCGGCTTGTTCCTGGCGTATGAGGAGTACCTGATCGAGACCGAAGGGGCGAGCGTGGGCGGCCTCCTCCAGACCGGCCGCTCGCGCAACGATCTCGGCGCGACGCTGGCGCGACTTCGCGCGCGCGAGCCCTATCGGCGCCTGTTGTCGGCCGCGCTGCGCTTGCAAGCCGTGCTGCTCCGTCGCGCGCGCCGCCACGCCGCCGTGGTCATGCCGGGTTACACGCACGGCCAACCGGCGGAACCGATCACCTACGGGCACTACCTCGCCGGCCTGGCGGAGGCCCTGCGCCGCGACCTCGAGGGCTTGCTCGAGGCCGGCGTGGAACTCGACACCTGTCCGCTCGGGGCGGCCGCGCTGGCGGGCACGTCTCTGCCGATCGACACCGCCCGCACGACGGCGCTGCTGGGGTTCGTTCGCCCGAGCCCCAACTCCCTGGACGCCGTCGCCTCGCGCGACTTCGCCCTGCGCCTGCTGGCTGCCGCCGCGATCTGTGCGACCACGCTCAGCCGCGCGGCCACCGACCTGCTGGCCTGGCTGACCGGCGAGTTCGGCTTCCTGACGCTGCCCGACGAGCTGGTGGGCTCGAGCTCGATCATGCCGCAGAAGCGCAACCCGTTCCTGCTGGAGCACGTCCAGGGGCGCACGGCCTCGGCGCTGGGCGGCTTCAGCACGGCCCTCGCCGCGACGCGCAACGCGCCCTTCACCAACGCCATCGCCGTCGGCACCGAAGCGCTTCGCCCGTTGCGCGCGACGCTGCAGGACGTGGGCGACGCGCTGACCCTGCTGCGCCTGGTCGTGGCCGGCGCCGAACCAAGGCCGGAGCGCATGCTGCAGCGCGCGGCGGAGAGCTTCACCAACGCCACGGCGTTGGCGCTGCGCCTGACGCAGCAGGGTGGCATGGATTTCCGCAGCGCGCATCGGGCCGTGGGCGAGACCGTGACGCGCGCCACGGAGCAGGGCTTGACGTCGTTCGACGAACTGCAGGCCCGTGGTGAGCTGGCGTTGCCCGTGAGCCTGGCGGAACTCGACCCACAAGCCTGCGTGGCGCGCGCCAGTTTCGGCGGCGGCCCGGCGCCCGCCAGCCTCGACGCGCACGTCACGACAGTGCGCGCGAGCTGGCGCGAGCAGTGGCGGCGCGCGCGGGCTCAGAGCGCGCGCTGGGATGCTGCCGACGACGAGCTGGCGCGCGCCTGCCGGGAGTTCTGCGAGCCGGGTGCGAGCGCGCGGACCTGAGCAGCCCTTACTCGATCGACAGCCGCTGCAGCTCCACCGGGCAGATCGTACAGCCCGCGCCGGTCACGTGCAGCGTGTAGGGGCCGGAGGGTCCGGGCGGCACGCCACCGGTCGAATAGGCGTCGACCACGACGAAGTAATCCGTGCCGGCGACCGCGTTCAGCAGCACTGTCTCCGCCGCACCGCCGAGGCCCGTGTCGTCGACGCACACGCAGTCCGAGAGCAGGTTCGAGCAGGTGGCCTGATACACGATCAACGCCAGATCCCAGCCGCTGGTGGGCGTGGCGGTGATCGTGAGATCACAGTTGGCGTCGGTGCGCACGCGCCAGGCGCGGTCAGGCCCGGTGCCGGTGCCGGTGTAGATCGCGCCGCGCGGCAGGCTGCCGGCCGGCCCGGCGCCCGTGCAACTGGTCGTGGCCGTGCAGGTCGGCGCCGCCGTGTCGGCGGGCAGGTCGTAGTTGTCGGCGGCCGCGACCGTGGTGTCGGCGTGTGGGAACGGAAACGGCACGCAATCGAAGGTCGCCGCGGGACAGGTGTCGCCCGGCGCGTCGGGTCGCGGCGCGGGCGGCGCAAGCGCCAGGCGCGCGAAGTTGCGCGCCAGGCGCTGCTTGTACGCCTCGAGTTGCTCGGGCGTCAGGCCGTCGGCGATGGCCTGCTTGACCCGGATGTGGCTGGTGTCGACGGGCGCCTCCTGCGCGAGCGCCGGCGTGATCCAACCAGCCAGGAGCACCACGAACCAGGACATGCGTTTCGTCATGGCCACCTCCGGTCGCGAGGAGTGTAGTTCGGAACCTGAAACTGGATGACGACATGCGTGTCATAATTCGGGCGGCGCGTCGACGGGTGCTTCGAGGATTGATTGGAGCTGCGCTAGGCGCGTGGGGGAAGGCATGACGCTCGCACGGACGCGCCTCTGCCGCGGCACGCTCGTCGCCGGCACGCTGCTCATCCTGGGCTCGCCCATCGGGCGGGCCGACGCCGTCGCGCCCGCGTTGACGATCGCCGTCGAGGTGCGCGCCGAAGACGCGCGCGGGCGACCCGTGACGCAGCTCGACGCCCGCGATGTGGAACTGCGCCAGGACGGCGTGGTCCAACGCCCGCTCACTTTCCAAGCCCTCCCGGCGCCCGGGCTGCACGAGCTGCGCTACACGCCCTCGACGGGCCGGCCCGGCCCGCTCACGCTGCGCCCATTGCGGGCGGGCTTGACGATCAGCGCTCCGGACGGCAAGGCCCTGCGCCCGCGCGTCCTGACCGGTCCCTCGGCGCTCGAGCAGGAACTCGGCGCGCTGCTCGACGCGCGCCCGGAAGCCGACGAAGTCCACACGCGCGGCGCGGCCTTGCTTTTCGACCGCGACGCGACGGGCACGCGCGTCGTGGCCGTCGTCGAGGCGCCCATCGCCGACCTGCACCTGCAGCCCGAGGCAGGCCTGCCGACGGCCCACGTCCAACTCCTCGCGCGCGTCAAGGACGAGCGCGGCGTCGAGCTGGCGCGCGTCAGCGGCGATCGCTCCGTGGTCGCCGGCGCCGGGCTGGCCGCCCGACGCCTGGTCTGGACGGGCGTGCTGCGCGTGCCGCCCGGGCGCCACACGCTCGAGACGCTGGCGCGCGACGTGGCCACGTCGCGCGTGGGCATCCAGCGGCTGGCGTTCGAGATCCCGCCCGCGACGTCCGGGCTCGCCCTGAGCAGCACGGTGCTGCTGGAACCGTCGGGCAGCCTGCAATTGCTGACCGACGCCAACGAAGCCGACGATCCCCTGTTCTTCGGAGGCGTGGCGCTCATGCCGGCGCTGCGCCTGGCGTTGCCGCGCGGCACGGCGATCCCGGTGCAGTTCTTCGCCGTGGTCTACCCCGACCGCGCGTCGACTGCGCCGACCCGGCTGCGCGCCGAGTTGCTGCGCGACGGACGCGTGCTGGGCGGGGTCGACCTGGAGCTTCCGGCGCCGGATGCGCGCGGCGCCCAGCCCTACTCGGGCCAACTGGCAACGCGCAGTCTGGCGGCCGCCGAGTACGTGCTGCGGCTGGTCGCGACGCAGGGCGACGCCCGCGCGCTGAGCGAGGCCGCGTTCACCATGGCCGACGATACCTCGGCCGCGCCGCGCGTCGCCCCGCGCTGAGCGCTCCCGTGCTCCCGACCCCGGCCTTGATCCGCCTCGAGCGCGTGAGCAAGCACTTCGAGGAGGGCGGCGAACGGCGCGCGGTGCTGGCCGAGACGAGCGCCTGCTTCGCGCCCGGCGAATTCGTCGCCATCCGCGGCCGCAGCGGCAGCGGCAAGAGCACGCTGCTGAACCTGCTGGCCGGACTCGACACGCCCAGCGCCGGCGACGTGTGGGTGGCGGACGTGTGCGTCAACCGCCTGTCGCCCCACGAACGCACGCTGTTCCGGCGCGACCATCTGGGCTTCGTGTTCCAGTTCTTCAACCTGATCCCGACGCTGACCGTGCTCGAGAACGTGCAGCTCCCGGCCGAACTGGCCGGCCTGCCGGCGCGTCAGGCGGCGGCGCGCGCGCGCGCGCTGCTCGCGCAGGTGCAGCTCGAGACGCGCGCCTCGGCCTTTCCCGACCGGCTCTCGGGCGGCGAGCAGCAGCGCGTCGCGATCGCGCGCGCGTTGGTGCTCGGCGCGCGTCTGGTGCTGGCCGACGAGCCCACCGGCAACCTCGACGACGACACAGGCCAGGCGGTGATGGACCTGCTCGAGCGCGTCACGCGCGGGGCCGGTCAGGCGCTGGTGCTCGTGACCCACAGCGCGCAGGTGGCGGCGCGCGCCGATCGCATCTTCGCCATCGACCACGGCCGTCTGGTCGAACAGCCGGCCGAGCGGTGACCACGAGCCCGCCGCCGGAAGACGTGACCGGCGCCGGACGCGCCCTCCCCACGGGCCACGCGCCGGCGCGCTTCCTGCGGCCGCTCTCGCGGAGCCTGTTGCGCACGGGGCTGCGCGACCTCACCCGTCGGCCCCTGCACACCGGCCTGATGCTGCTGGGCGTCGCGTTGGGCGTGGCTGTCGTCGTGGCGATCGACCTGGCCAACGGCGCGGCGCAGCGCGGCTTTCGACGCAGCACCGACGCGCTCGTGGGCCGCGCCACGCACCGCGTCGTGGGCGGCCCGAGCGGCCTCGACCAGGCGCTGTTCGCGCGCCTGCGGGTCGAGGGCGGACTGCGCGCCAGCGCGCCGGTGGTCGAAGGCGTGTTGATCGCCGACGATCTGGGCGCCCAGCCGCTGCGCGTGCTGGGCGTCGATCTGCTGTCCGAAGGCCCGTTCCGCAACCATCTGCGCACGGCGACGCTCGACAGCCCGAGCGTCGCTCCGTTCTTCACCGAGCCGGGGGCCGTGGTCCTCGGCGCCGCGCTGGCCGCGCGCCACGGGCTGCGCCTTGGCTCTGCGCTGCGCGCGCGCGTCGACGCGCGCCACGTCACGTTGCGCGTGGTGGCCCTGATCGACGCGCAGGACGCCGACGAAGCGCGCGCGCTCGACGGCCTGCTCGTCATGGACGTGGGCCAGGCGCAGCGGCTGTTGCGCCGTGGCGCGCGCCTGTCGCGCATCGACCTGATCGCCGACGAGCCGCAGCTCGCGCGCCTGCGCGCGCTGCTGCCACCCGGCGTGCGCATCGAGCCGGCCAGTCAGCAGTCGCGCACGGCCGCACAGCTCACCGCCGCCTTCGGGCTGAATCTCACCGCGCTGAGCCTGCTCGCGCTCGTGGTGGGCATGTTCCTGATCTACAACACCGTCACCTTCTCGGTCGTGGAGCGACGCGCGGTCTTCGGCACGCTGCGTCTGCTGGGGGCAACGCCCGCACAAGTCGTGGCCCTCGTGCTCTGCGAGGCCACGCTGGTGGCCGCGCTGGGCGCGCTGCTGGGCATCGCCCTCGGTTACGCGCTGGGCCAGGGCGCCGTGCTGCTCGTGACCCGCACGATCAACGACCTCTACTACGTCTTGGCCGTGCGCGAAGCGCCCTTGACGCTGGCCAGCGCCGCCAAGGGCCTGCTGCTGGGCGTGGGCGCGGGGCTCGTGGCCGCGCTCCCGCCGGCGCTGGAGGCCGCGCGTGTCGAGCCGGCGCAGGCCCTGCAGGCCAGCGTGCTGGCCGTGCGCGCGCGCCGACTGGTGCCGCGCGTGGCCTGGGCCGGCGTGGCCCTGGGATGCTGCGGAGCGGCGGCGCTCGCCCTGTGGCCGACCTCGCTCGTGGCCAGCTTCGGCGGGCTGTTCGGCGTCGTGCTGGGCCTGGCGTTGCTGTCGCCCGTCGCCACGCTGGCCTGCGCGCGCCTGGCGGCGCCCGTGCTGCGCGCCGGCCTGGGCTCGCTCGGCAGCCTGGCCGCGCGCGGCGTTGAGCGGCACGTGGCCCGTACCGGCGTGGCCGTGGCGGCCCTGATGGTGGCGATCTCGGTGACCATCGGCGTGACGCTGATGATCGCCAGCTTTCGGGCCACCGTGGCTGAATGGCTGGCGCTGGCGTTGCGCGCGGACTTGTACGTGGGCGGCGCCAGCGCCGGAGCCGAGACCGCCCCCAGCCTCGACCCAGCGCTCCAAGCGCGCGTCGCCGCGCTGCCCGGCGTGGCGCACGTGGAGAGCGTGCGCGTGGTCGAGGTGCCGAGCCCACGCGGTCCGATCCAGGTGGCCGTGAGCGACGCGACGCAGGCGCGCGACGCGCGCCTGTATCGGCTCGCGGAGGGCACGCCGGCGCTGGCCTGGGAGCGCGTGCAGGCCGGCGCCGTCCTGGTCAGCGAGCCGCTTCACGCGCGCCTACGGCTGCCGGCGGTGGGCGCCTCGCTCGTGCTGTCCACCGACCGCGGAGAGCGCGCCTTCGCCGTGGCCGGGGTGTACTACGACTACGCCACCGAGCGCGGCACGCTGCTCATGGCTCGGCCGGTCTACGAGCGCTTCTTCGACGACCGCGCGCTGACCTCGCTGGCGGTCGACGTCGTGCCCGGCACAGACGCCGGCCAGGTGGCCGACACGTTGCGCATCGCGCTGCGCGACACGGCCCTGCTGGTGACGCCCAACGCCTCGCTACGGCGCACGGCGCTGCGCATCTTCGACCGCACCTTCGCGGTCACGCAGGCGCTGCGCGTGTTGGCGGTGGTGGTGGCCTTCATCGGCGTGTGGAGCGCGCTGTTGGCGCTGCAGGTCGAGCGCACGCGCGAGCTGGCCACGCTGCTGGCGCTGGGCCTGGCGCCGGGGCAACTGTGGCGGCTCACGATGGTGGAGACGGGCCTCATGGGCCTGTGCGCCGGGCTGCTCTCGTGGCCGACGGGGGCCCTGCTCGCGCTCATCCTGGTCGACGTCATCAACGTGCGCTCCTTCGGTTGGAGCATGGCGCTGCGGTTCACGCCGGGCGTCTTCGCCGAAGCCCTGGCCGTCTCCGTCTCGGCCGCGCTGCTGGCCGCCGTCTATCCGCTGCGCCGCCTGGCCCGCCTGCCCTTGGCGAGCGCGCTGCGCCGCGAGTGACGCGCGGCGAGTTGGTGTAGAGTCGCGCCCCATGGCCGCCACGTCGCGCCGCCGCCGGCGCCCACGCGTCAAGACGCCACCGCTGCTCTTCGAGCGCAGCCAGGCCCTCATCCGGCGCATCCAGCCGCACGTGGACGGCACGTTCCTCACCTACTGGATGTCGCCCAACGGCTCGGTGTGCGACAACGACGTCATGGCGCTGCACGAGGTGCTGAACGCCATGGGGCCCCAGAAGCGCCTGACGCTGTTCGTCAAGTCCGACGGCGGCAGCGGCATGGCGGCCCTGCGCATGGTGCACCTGTTGCGCCGGCACTGCACGCACCTGACCGTGGCCGCTCCGCTCAACTGCGCCTCGGCCGCCACCATGCTGGCGCTCGGCGCCGACGTAATCCTGATGGGCTCGCTGTCGTACCTGACCGCGGTCGACACGTCGCTGGAGCACGACCTGTCGCCCGTCGACCACACCAACAACCTGGTGCCGGTCAGCAACGACGAGGTCGATCGCGTGATCCGCCTGTGGAGCGAGACCGCGCGTCGCAACCGGGCCGACGTGAACCCCTATCAGGAACTGTACAAGTACCTGCACCCGCTGGTCATCGGCGCGCTCGACCGGGCCAGCAGCCTGTCGCTCATGCTGTGCCGCGAGATCCTCGGCTACCACTTGAAAGACGCCAAGAAGGCCGACGAGATCAGCCGCCGCCTGAACTCCTCCTACCCCGCGCACCAGTACCCCATCACGAGCCGTGAGGCGCGCCGCCTCGGGCTGCACGTGCGCGACCTCGACACGCCGCTCGACGAGCTGCTGCAGGAGCTGAACCTCGTCTACTCGGAGATGGGCCAGCGCGCCATCACCGACTTCGACGAGCAGAACCACCACGACAACGAGACCACCAACATCCTCGAGTGCGGCGGCCAGCAGGTCTTCTACCAGGTGGAGAAGGACTGGCACTACCGCAAAGAGGAACGGCGCTGGGTCTCGCTCAACGACCAGTCGACCTGGTACCGCTGCCGCGCCCGCGGCAAGCGCCTCGAGAAGACCAAGCTGCACATCCGCTGAGGCGACGCGAGACGTTGCCCTGAGCGGTGCTCGGCCGCGCGCCCATCGCACGATCACGTTCCGCAGGTGAGGGGAAGGTGGGCACGGCCAGCCTCGCCGCCGTAGCGTGGCTCGCGACGGCGTACTCGGGCTCCCCGGCGACCGTCACCGCGCTCGAAGGCCAGGCTGCAGTTCGCCGCCCAGCCCGACCCCGATGCCGCCCTGCCCCTGAGCCGGCGCGCTGCGCGCGACACGTCCTCTGGATCGTCGCCTTGACCGGTGAGCGATTCGGTGTCAGCCTGCGATCACGTTTCGCTCTCCAGGAGGCGCGCATGGCCGGCGGCGCTCGCATCGCCAGCGTCGCTGCTGTCGCCTTGCTCGCGACGCTGCACGCGGGCTTCCCGGCCATCGTTGCCGCGCCCGACGAGGAGCTGGCCGTCGCCGACCGCGCCGCGCCGCCGCACGCCTCCGACTCCCCCGAGGACGTCCTGCGCCGCGCCCGCAACGCGCACTTCGACGGCACCGGCATCTGGCCCATCGACGAAGACAGCTATGGCGGCAGATTGTACGCCGGCTACTTTCCACCGTATGTCCCAGAATTGCCAATAAAGACCAGTACCACCATCGTCGTTGCGCAAGTCCAGCGCGCGGCAGCATTCATTGCAGGACGCGCGCCAGATTTATTCCGAATACGGTCTGCAAGTGGATCGAGTCATCAAGGATGACGCACCGAACGCGCCACGCATCGCCGCACTCGTGGCGGGTGACATGATTGATGCCGTGCGCCAGGGCGGCGCACTTCGCCTGCTATCGGGCCGTGTCGTGCAGTTTCGCGTGTCAGGCGTGCACCAACCCCAGATCGGCCAGACGTACGTCTTCTTTATGACGCGGTTGCCCGCGATAGCGGCCTTCGGCATCGACACGGCCTATCTCGTGAAGGACGCCACGGTGCATGCGCTCGACGCCGACGGGCGCTTCCGAGTGGTCGCCGATCGAGCGCTCGACGCGTTCGTCCTCGAAATCGAAGCGGCTCTCGGGTCGCAGAGCCTCGCAGAGCCTGCCTTGACCGCCCAGCCCGACCCCGATCTGCCGCCCTGCCCCTGAGCCGGCGCGCGGCAGTGCGCCGGGCGTTGACCGGCGCGCGGCAGTGCGCTAAGGTTCGCGCGCGTCGAATCGGAATACATCGAGGCTCCAGTCACCGCGCGGGCAGGGCTCCGCGAGCCAGCCGCGCTGGCCGGC
>WBZQ01001988.1_pt1 | contig 13612 bp, 13 predicted proteins | sample 5204251 | NCBI WGS metagenome assembly WBZQ01 (sample SAMN12412402, study PRJNA552823) | activated sludge metagenome | isolation source: activated sludge from nitrification reactor of wastewater treatment plant... | place: USA: Virginia | collected 2017-09 | reverse complement strand
GTTGGAAACGGCATCCGCCCAGTTCAGATCGAACAAAGAACAGACAACGCAGCAGGCGAAGATGGTAAAACCCGTATACATGAAATGCCGGACCCAGCGCAGCGTCTTGTCCCGCGTGTTGGAGTAGACCTCCCGAACGATCCGTTCATGACGCTGCAGCAGGACGAACGACGCCACGATATAGCCGAAACTGACAACGTTGCTGAAGGTAAAAATCCATTTCCAGGTACCAGGCACCTGAACATAACTGGCTTCCAGCATGGCCCGTTTTTCCGCCGCCGGCAGTCCGTAAAAGGGCAGTAGCCAAATCAGCACCACGAGCATGGGAATTACCAGGATCGCCCAGTGCCAGACTTTGGCTTTGAAATCCTTGTTGGTCAACGCCAGCAGGTAAAACACCAACGGCCCACCCATCGTGGCACCCAGCGGCGTATGCACCATCGCGAGGTTGGGCACCTGTAATATCCAGCGACTGATGTAAGCAACTGCGCCCATCGTCGTCACGGAAAAAGTAAGCAGGAACAAAGCCAGAAAACGATTGGCCACACGCTGGCGGCCCGGCAGCCTCAACAGCACCAGACTAAAAAAAACGCCCTGAATAGCTCCCGCCAGGGTCAGAAGGTTTATTGCATAGAGCATGAAAGAAAGGCTGAGCAAAGAAAAGCAAAAGGCAGCCAATCGGGCGAAAGGTTCATGTCGATCAAAATTCTCATGCAGCCTTCATGGGAATTTCACGCTCCTCGACCCGCCAGGCCGCAAAAGCCAACGCCTCCAAAATATCTTCCCGCTCCAGATACGGATAGGCGGCCAATACTTTGTCCATGTCGTGGCCGCTGGCCAACAAACCTAGAATGGTACCCACCTCAAAAATGCTTGAAATACTCGAACGGCTCCCTGCACTCCTCACACACGTACAACGCCTTGCACGCTGTCGATCCGAAGGTGCTCCGCTCCCGGGTTTGCGCTGAGCCGCAGCGCGGGCAGGGCACTACGGGCGGCGGAGCGAACGGATCGTCCGTGGCCGGGGCGACCGGCGGAGCAATGCCGTAGTGACGCAGTTTTTCGCGCGCGGCATCGCTGAGCCAGTCGGTGGTCCAGGCCGGCGAATACACGGTGCGGAGTTCCATATTTTGGAAGCCCATGTCGTGCAGGGCCGCCCGGATCTCGGCAGCGAACAGCGACATGGCCGGGCAGCCGGTATAGGTGGGGGTGATGGTGACGGTCAGTTTGTCGCCGTCCCACTGCACGTCGCGCACGACCCCGAGTTCGGTGATGGTGATCACCGGCACCTCCGGGTCGGGGATCTGCGCCAGGCGGTGCCAGATGCGTTCTTCGGTGGACACGAACCGTAAATTTTAAGATAAAACTGGATTAATGTCTTGTACAACAATTGGTTCCGGATGGCCCTGCTACCAGTTGGCGCCCGGATAAGCGCGGGACAGGTACTGCATTTCCGCCAACAGGTGGCCCAGGTGTTCGGTATGGATACCGACCCGGCCGCCAGTGGCCACGTAATCCGAAGCGGGCAGCGCTATTCCGGACTGAGCGGCCATACGGGTGATCTCCGCCAGCCAGGCAGTCTGCAGCGAAGCGGATAGCGGAACAGTACCGGCGCCGGCCAGCGTTGTTTCGGTGGCGTCCGTCTCGAAAAATTCGCCGGTGTACGGCCAGAGATCCTGCCAGGCCTGACTCAGGCGGGCCTGGCTTTCCCCGGTACCGCGGCCCAGGCGCTCCATCCAGCCAGCACTGTGGCGGTGGTGATACGTCGCTTCTTTGAGAAAACGGGCTCCCATGCCGGCCAGCACCGGGTCGCTGCTTTTTTGCAGGGCGCCGTACAGCAGGCACTGCCAGGTATCGATGAAATACTGGCGGGTCAGCACATAGGCGAAATCCGTGTTCGGCATCTCCGCCAGCAGGTAGTTCCGGAAGTCGAATTCGGCGCGCAGATAGGCCAGGTCGTCTTCGGTACGGCCCCGGCCCTCTACCTCCCCGGCGTACTTCAGCAGGGCTTCCGCCTGGCCGATATGGTCCAGGGCGAAGTTGGTGAGGGCAATGTCCTCTTCCAGGATGGGGGCGCGGCTGCACATTTCGGAGAGACGATGTCCCAGCACGAGGTTGGTATCGCCCAAACGCAGCAGATATTGAAAAAGAGCGTTTTGCATGGCTGCTCAAATGTTTTTTGCGCCTTCCGGCATTTCGTAAAAGGTCGGGTAACGATAGGCCTTATCGTCGGCCGGGTCGAAAAACGGTCCGGAATCGGCGGGCTGCACGGCAAGGATGGCACTGGTCGGCACCACCCACAGCGCGGTGGCCTCGCCGCGGCGGGTATAGAGGTCGCGGGCATTCTGCAGGGCCATTTCCTTGTCGAAGGCGTGCAGGCTGCCGGCATGCTGGAAGGGGGCACCGGTTTTTTTCTGGGTAAATACTTCCCAGAGGGGGCCTTGGGTGTCGGATACTGTCGCGTTGGTCATGGTTTTATTTTTTTAAATGCGTAGAGCGAAAGGAACACGGATGAGGTGGATCCGGAGCATGGTTTGAATTCCGGGCCCGTCAGATTACATTATTCAGCAGTGATTCTTCTTTTTCGCGGTTCACTTTTAATTGCTCGAAGCGCGCGGTGAAATGCCGCAGAAACGGTGGTTCACTGACGATCCGCAGTCCGGCGGCATTGCCCCGTTCGGCGATCAGGTGACTGAACGTTTCGATCACGTAGTCGATGTGGCTTTGCGTATACACCCGGCGCGGAATGGCCAGCCGTACCAGTTCCATGGCGGCGGGGATCAGCCGGCCTTCGGCGTCGTATTTGCCGAACATGACCGAACCGATCTCGCAACAGCGAATGCCGCCCGTCAGGTACAGGGAGCAGACCAGCGCCTGGCCCGGGTATTCCTCGACCGGGATATGCGGGTAAAAGGCTTTGGCGTCGATGTACACCGCATGGCCGCCGGCCGGCTGCATGATGGGCACCCCCAGTTGGTGCAGCCCTTCGGCCAGGTATTCGGTACTTTTGATGCGGTAATGGAGATAATCCGCGTCGAAAACCTCCTCCAGCCCGATGGCAATGGCCTCCATGTCGCGTCCCGACAAGCCGCCGTAGGTGGCATAGCCCTCGGTGATGATCAGCACGGTGCGGCACTGCACCGCCAGGTCGAGGTCGCGCAGGGCCAGAAAGCCGCCGATGTTGACCAGAGCGTCCTTTTTAGCGCTGAATACGCAGCCGTCGGCCAGGGAAAACATTTCCTGTGCGATCTGGCGGTAGGTTTTACCTTCAAAACCCGCCTCGCGGTGTCGGATGAACCAGGCGTTCTCGGCAATCCGGCAGGCGTCGAGGATAAACCGGATGCCATGCCGGCGGCAGATGGCGCCCACCGCGCGGGCATTCTCCATGCTTACCGGCTGGCCACCGCCGCTGTTGTTGGTCACCGTCAGAATGACCGCGGCGATGTTCTCCGCCCCGCGTTCAGCAATAATGTCCAGCAGACGTTCGGTATCCAGATTGCCCTTGAACGGGTGATACACTTCCGGCCGGCGGCCTTCCGCAATGGGAATGTCGATGGCTTCGGCGCCGCTGAACTCGATGTTGGCCCGCGTGGTGTCGAAGTGGGTGTTGCTGACGAACACCCTGCCCGGCCCGCCGATGCGGGTGTAAAGCAGATGCTCGGCGGCGCGGCCCTGGTGCGTCGGAAGTACGTAGGGATATCCCGTCAGATCCTGCACGGCCGCTTCCATGCGCTGCCAACTGGCGGCGCCGGCGTAACTCTCGTCGCCGCGCATGATGCCGGCCCATTGCTCGGCGCTCATGGCCGAGGTGCCGCTGTCGGTCAGCAGGTCGATGATGACCTGGTCGGAGCGCAACAGGAAGGGGTTGTAGTGCGCCGCGCGCAGGTATTGCTGTCGCTCCTCCTCCTTGGTCATCCGGATGCGTTCGACGCTTTTGATGCGGAACGGTTCGATGATGGTCTTGAATGTGGTCGTCATACCGGCACGGCGGCTTGTTGCTTTTGGGCGAAAGCGGCGGCGGCTTCGCGCACCCAGGCGCCCTCGGCGTGAATTTTTTTGTGGTGGTCCATCCGCTGGCGGTTGCAGGGGCCGTCACCGCGGACCACCCGGTGAAATTCCTCCCAGTTGATCGGGCCGGTCTCGTAGTGTTCGGTTTCCGCGTTCCAGCGCAGTTGCGGATCGGGTACTTTCAGTCCGATCAGTTCGGCCTGCGGCACGGTCTTGTCGATGAAACGCTGGCGCAGTTCGTCGTTGCCGGCGCGTTTGATCTTCCAGCGCAAGCCGAGGCTGGTGCGCGGCGAGTTGTTGTCGTGGGGGCCGAACATCATCAGGGCCGGCCACCACCAGCGGTCGAGGGCGGACTGGGCCATGGCTTTTTGTTCGGGCGTACCGCCGGCCATTTTGGCCATGATCTCGTAGCCCTGGCGCTGATGAAAACTTTCCTCGTTGCAGATGCGCAGCATGGCCCGCGAGTAGGGGCCGTAGGAAGTGCGCCGCAGGGACAGTTGGTTGGTCACTGCCGCGCCGTCGACCAGCCAGCCGATGGCCCCGATGTCGGCCCAGGTGAGCGCCGGGTAGTTGAAGACGCTCGAATACTTGGCCTGGCCGCGGTGCAGTTGTTCGATCATTTCGTCGCGGGAAATGCCCAGCGTTTCGGCGGCGGAATACAGGTAGAGGCCGTGGCCGCCCTCGTCCTGGATCTTGGCCAGCAGGATCTTTTTGGCGCGCAGCGTCGGAGCCCGGGTGATCCAGTTGCCCTCCGGCTGCATCCCGATCACCTCGGAATGCGCGTGCTGGCTGATCTGGCGGATGTTGTGGGCCCGGTATTCGTCGGGCATCCAGTCTTTGGGCTCTATTTTCTCCTCAGCATCGATGTATTGCTGAAAGGCGGTGAGACGGTCGGACATATCGTTAACGCGGGATTTGGTTAGAATGTAATGGCTCAGGAAGGTAAAACGGGTTTAATACGGTTGTTGAGCCGGCACTTCGTCCGACGAATCCGTCGTCGGACGAATACGGACCGGCTCTCGTGTAGAACTCGTCCGACGATAAATTCGTCGGACGAGGGAACCGCCCTAAAGCGTCCCCCGCCGCCGTTGTTCCTCCTCGATGCTTTCGAACAGCGCCTTGAAGTTGCCTTTGCCGAACGACATGGCCCCCTTGCGCTGGATGATCTCGAAAAACATGGTCGGGCGGTCTTCCACCGGGCGGGTGAAGATCTGGAGCAGGTAACCTTCGTCGTCGCGGTCGGCCATGATGCCCAGGTCTTTGAGGCGCCGGAGATCCTCGTCGATCTCGCCGACCCGGTCGGCCACGGTGTCGTAGTAGGCGCCGGGCACGTGGAGAAACTCCACGCCGCGCTTGCGCATTTCGCTGACGGTGAAGACGATATCATCCGTCGCCACGGCGATGTGCTGGCAGCCGGGGCCTTCGAAGAACTCGACGAACTCCTCGATCTGCGACTTCTTCTTACCCTCGGCGGGTTCGTTGATGGGGAACTTGATGCGGCCGTTGCCGTTGGTCATCACCTTCGACATCAGGGCGGAGTATTCGGTGGAGATGTCCTTGTCGTCGAAAGAGATCAGGTTGGCGAACCCCATCACGTCGCGGTAGAAGGCGGCCCAGGTGTTCATCTGGCCCCAGCCGACGTTGCCCACCATATGGTCGATGTATTTCAGGCCGCAGTCGGTCGGGTTGTAGGCCGACAGCCAGGGTTCGTAGCCGGGCAGGAAGATGCCGTTGTAGTTTTTACGCTCCACGAATACGTGGACCGTTTCGCCGTAGGTGTGGATGCCGGCACGCACCACTTCGCCGAAATCGTCGCGCTCGACGGTGGGCTCCATAAAGGGCCGGGCGCCTCGGTTCACGGTCTCGTGGAAAGCCGCCCGGGCGTCATCGACCCACAGGGCGATCACCTTCACCGCGTCGCCGTGATGTTTGATGTGTTCGGAGATGGGCGAATGTGAAGTAAGCGGCGTGGTCAGCACCAGCCGGATCTTGCCCTGGGCCAGTACGTAGGAGGCGCGGTCGCGTACGCCGGTTTCCAGGCCGGCATAAGCCAGTGACTGGAATCCGAAGGCGGTTTTGTAGAAATGGGCAGCCTGCTTGGCGTTGCCGACATACAGTTCGACGTAGTCGGTGCCCAGCAGCGGAAGGAAGTCCTCAGCCTCGGAGAAGATCTTCCGGAGGCCGTATTGATAATTCTGAATGCCGGTAAGGGTGGCCATGGTGGTGGTTTGTTTAGTCAGGAACCGGGTAATTTATAGTGTGGTGGTCAGTTCTGCAGTACGGGGCCCGGCTCTTCCAGCCAGGATTTGTAGTAATCTTCCACTTCGAGTTCCATCGCGGCTTTGGTGATCTGCACCGGGCGGAAGGGGTCGATCATGACGGCCAGTTCTTCGGTGGCGGTCTTGCCAATACTGCGCTCGATGGCGCCGGGGTGCGGCCCGTGCGGAATACCGCCGGGGTGCAGGGTCAGTTGGCCCTTGCGGATGTTGTTGCGCGACATAAAGTCGCCGTCCACGTAGTAGAGGATCTCGTCGGAGTCGATGTTGCTGTGGTGGTAAGGCGCCGGGATGGCCTGGGGGTGGTAGTCGTAGAGCCGGGGAACGAACGAGCAGGTCACGAACCCGTCGGCTTCGAACTGCTGGTGGATCGGCGGTGGCATATGGATGCGGCCGGTGATGGGTTCGAAGTCGAAAATGGAAATGCCCCAGGGATAATGCTGTCCGTCCCAGCCGACCACGTCAAACGGATGCGTGCCGTAAACGTAGGGGTAGATCATGCCCTGTTTTTTGATCTTCACCAGGAAATCGCCGTGTTCGTCGTGGGTTTCCAGATCCTGCGGCAGTTTGAAATCGCGCTCGCAGAAGGGTGCATGCTCCAGCAGCTGGCCCGACTGGTTGCAGTAGCGGCGCGGAATCCGGATGGGGCTGAACGATTCGGTGATGAGCAGGCGGTTCTGGTTGGAAAGGAAGTGGATCCTGTAGATCGTTCCGCGGGGTATGACCAGGTAATCGCCGTACTGGAAAGGGATCTGGCCGTACATCGTTTCCACATAGCCGTGCCCTTTGTGGATGAACAGCAGTTCGTCGGCGTCGGCATTTTTGAAAAAATAGTCCTTGGTGCCGCTGTGCGGAGCGGCCAGCCCGACGTGCAGGTCGTTGTTCACGAACAGCGTTTTCCGGCTTTCCAGGTAGTCGTCGGCATAAGGCAGGTGAAAGCCCTGAAAACTCATGGCCGACAGGTTCTTGGAAATGGCGATCTCCGGCTCCACCGAATACGGCTCCCCTTTTTCCTTGACGATGGTCGGCGGGTAGAGGTGGTAGACCAGCGAGGATACCCCGGAGAAGCCCTGGGTACCGACCAGTTCCTTCTGGTAAAGCCGGCCGGCGTGGTTTCGGAACTGAATGTGGCGCTTGCGGGGTATGCGACCGAGTCGGTGATAATATGCCATCGTGGTTTTTTGATGGCGAAAGTATTCCCGCGCCCGACCGGTGGCGGATGATTCTGGACAGCCGCGGCCATGAGATTTATCATTGCCGGATACGGGCAAACTACAGGTATTTACTTTATTCTTTTTAAAGCCGGCCCGGCTCCCGGCCACGGCCGCCACGCTGTTCGTGTTCGATACGACCAGCAGAACCTGGTCGGCCGGCGAAAACCTGCCGACGGCCCGCCTGCTCGCCGCTACTGCGGTACCCGACGATAAACTTTATGTCATCGGTGGCTCCTCGGCCATTGGGGAAAATGCCAAACTCGCCAGCGTGGAGGTCTACGACCCGGTCGAAACCACCTGGACACCGGTGGCATCCATGCCTACGGCCCGGCACGGACTCGCAACCGCGGCAATCAAGGGCAAACTTTACGCTTTAGCAAGATATTCTCCGTATCTTTGTCCGGCCTCCCCCTACGGGTAGAACCCGGTCACCTTCAAATAACTACTGAACATTGGCACTCATTAAATCGATTTCCGGTTTTCGCGGCACCATCGGCGGCCTCCCGGGCGACAATCTTACTCCGCAGGATATTGTGGAATGCACGGCGGCGTTCGGGCAGTGGATCCTGAAAACCACCCAGAACCCGAACATCGTAGTGGGGCGCGACGGCCGCATTTCCGGCGAGATCGTCAGCGCACTGGTCATCAACACCCTGCGGGCCATGGGTATCTCGGTCATCGACCTCGGCCTGAGCACCACTCCCACGGTGGAAATGGCGGTCCCGCTGGAAAGAGCCGGCGGCGGCATCATCCTGACCGCCAGCCACAACCCCAAAGAATGGAACGCCCTGAAACTGCTCAACCATAAAGGAGAATTTATCAGCGGCAAGGACGGTGCGGCCGTGCTGGACATGGTGGCGAAAAAGAACGTGGAATACGCCCCGGTGGACAAACTCGGCGGCTACCGGCGCGACGATCTGTACCTCGACAAGCACATCACGCTCATCCTGGCCCTGCCCCTGGTGGACGTGGAAGCCATCCGCGCCAAAAAATACAAGATCGTGGTGGATGCCGTGAATTCGACCGGCGCCCTCGCAGTGCCGCCGTTGCTCGAAGCGCTGGGCTGCCAGGTCGTGGTGATCAACGGAGAAGTGAACGGCCACTTCGCCCACAACCCCGAGCCCCTGAAAGAGCACCTGAGCCAACTGTCCACTACGGTCCGCCAGCATAAAGCCCACCTCGGCATCGCGGTGGATCCCGATGTGGATCGCCTGGTGTTCATGTGCGAGGACGGCGAACTGTTCGGCGAGGAATACACGCTGGTCGCCGTGGCCGACTACGTCCTGTCGCAAAAACCCGGTAATACCGTCTCCAACCTCAGCAGCACCCGCGCCCTGCGCGATGTAACGGCCAAATACGGCGGCCAGTACTACGCTTCTGCAGTGGGGGAGGTACACGTGGTGGAAAAAATGAAGGCGGTCAATGCCGTGATCGGCGGCGAAGGCAACGGCGGGGTCATTCTGCCCGAGCTGCACTATGGCCGCGACGCGCTGGTCGGCATTGCGCTGTTCCTCAGCCACCTGGCCCGCAGTAAAAAACAGATCTCCACCCTCCGCAAAACCTATCCCGATTACCAGATGTCGAAAACGAAACTCGACGGCGCCCGGGACATCGACCTGAACAAGATATTCGCCGCGCTACGGGAAAAGTACCGCAACGAACAGATCAACACCGAAGACGGCCTTAAGATCGATTTCGAAAGCGGCTGGGTGCACCTGCGCCCGTCCAACACCGAACCCATTATCCGGGTGTATTCGGAAAGCAATTCGATCGTGGTGGCCGAAAACCTGGCGAAAAAGATCATTCAGGATATTCAGGCGTTGCGGTAAAAATCAATTCAGAATCCCCTCTTTTTCTTTTTTTTGAGTTATTTTTGCTCCAACCGACTCCTTATTTCGACATAGCAGTAAGGAATTGCCTATGAAAGAACAGATTCAGCAACTCATTGCTAATGGGCAGATTAAGGATGCCTTGAATATTCTGGTTCGTTTGAACAGCGATGCCGTGCTTTTGCAGGCCCAATATAATTCCGGCGAAAAACAGTTTAATCTGGGTCTGTTAGATTTTAGTGATTGGCAACGCATTCAAGCCAGGGTCATTTTCGCCGCCTTGGAGATGGCCGGCAAGGCAGTTCCTTCCCGGCCTGAAAAAACCAACCCGGCTACCGGGGCTCCCACACCGGAAATTTTTCTTGTCTACAATGAAGGCGATATTGAAACTGCGCAGATGATCAAAAAATACTTTTCAAGACATGGCATTTTGAGTATCAATGATTTTTCATCGCTGAATGCAGGGCAGGAAATTAGCGATTTCGTAAAAGATAAAGCCTTCAAAAGCCAGTTTATTTTGGTTTTGATTTCACGAAACAGCATTAAAGAGGGATGGACAGGATTGGAGCGCCATTTGGATGTTCTTTCAAATAGCTTAATTCAGAACAATGTCATCGCGCTCGCGTTGGACGACTCATTTACCAAACCAGGGTTTGTTGAACAGGAAATCTTAGATTTAGAAAAAAAATTAGATGTCCTGGAAGATCAATTACACCAAAAGGCAGCATTGAAACAGCCTCTTTGGGATTTGGAAGCCCAAAAAGCCGACCTAACTTTCCGCTTCAACAATCTGCCCAAAATTGTGCAAAGGCTGCGCAACATATGGGTTACAGACATCGGAGGCGACAAGTTTGAGTCCGCAATGCAAAAGGTTTTACAAATGATCCAAAAGGCACTGGATCGGGTAGTTTCGGCTGATGCTAACCTTCCAACAACACTGAATGATGCAACAAAAAATAGACCTGCTCGACTCTCTTGATTTCGGCAGCAGTGTAGCCGAAGAGGAAACTAAAAATTTGCAAAAATACTTCGTGGATACCCGGTTCTGGCGCAACCTCAGCAATGACCGGTACGACATAATTCTGGGTGCGAAGGGCAGTGGTAAAAGTGCCCTTTATCTCAACCTGATAAGCAAGAGCGACGAATTTGCCCAACGCGGTATTGTGATCGTGGAGGCTGAGAACCCGCGCGGCGACACGGTATTCGCATTGCTGAACAGCGCAACCCGAACAGAGAAATATGACAACCCGAACAAAGAGGCACTTATCCAGGACGATATAGTTGACTTTTGGAAGCTCTACTTTTTGACAATTATTACCTCAAAACTGCGCAGTATAGGTTTTAGAGGCGAGCATTTTAAGGTCATGGAGTCCTTGTTGGAAAGTGCCGGCTTGTTACCAAAAACCTTTTCCCTGACCGATGCTTTTAACAACGTTCTGCATTTTTTACGCCAAGTAGTCTCACTTCAGTTTTTTCAGCCCGAAGTGGAAGTGAACCCGATGACCGGCACATTCACGGTAAAAGGCAAAGTTTCTTTTGAAAAATTTAGTTCCAAAGATTATAAAGAAGGTTACAACACGCTTGACGATCTGTTGGAGAAACTTAACGCCGATTTGGCTGCTGCCAACCAATCCGTGTGGGTGTTGCTCGACCGGTTGGATGTGGCTTTCGTAGACGAAAAAGACTTGGAGCGCAGGGCGTTGAAGGCCTTGTTCATGGTTTACAATTCCCTCAAACGCTATGAACAGTTGCGCTGTAAAATCTTTCTGCGCGACGATATTATGATGAAAATCACTTACGACGGCCTGCGGGAAGCCAGCCACCTGACCCGGATGATAAACCTGGTTATTGATGAAAACACCTTATTTAACATTCTCATCAAAAGAATACTGAACAACCCCTCTATTATCAATATTTATAAAATCAACGTGGAAGAATGCCTTTCCGATATTGAAAAACAAAAGCAACTTTTTGATTCGGTTTTTCCGGAAAAAGTGGAAGAAGGCGGCGAAAAATTTGGAACCTTCGACTGGGTTGTAAACCGCATCAGCGATGGCAATGGTTTATTCACTCCCCGTGAATTGATTCACTTTCTCAATCAATCAAAAGAACAACAAATTGAGCTGCTGGAATTAGGAAATAAAGCCCCCGAAGAAAAACTCTTCACATCTGAAGCCCTCAAACGCGCCATTCGCGAGGTATCCAAAGCGAAGTTTGAACGGACTCTGATTGCTGAAAATCCTCACTTGACCGACAACTTCAAAAAATTCCGGAGCGCTGCTGCCCAAGTGTCCGCCGAATGGATGACACTGATGCTCAGGGATAAAGAAGGAAAGAAAATAGAAGATATTGATCTTTTTGCCAACTCTCTTTCCGATATTGGCTTTTTGAAACGAGTCACCGAGACCCAATGGTGGATACCTCCCATTTATCAATATGCACTTGGCATCGCCGCAGAGGATTAATGCCAACTTCAAAGAATTTGAACTTAACCTGACCATGCAACGCGTCTATTTCGATAATGCCGCCACCACCCCCATTTCCGAAGAAGTCATCAACGCCATGATGCCCGTGCTGCGCGGGCAGTACGGCAATCCCTCGTCTATTCACGCCGAAGGCCGCAGCGTCCGGGCTCTGGTGGAAAGCGCCCGGAAGACGGTGGCCCAATGCATCGGCGCCAGCACGGCGGAAATATTTTTCACCTCCGGCGGTACGGAAAGCAACAACATGGCTATCAAGTGCGCCGTGCGCGATCTCGGCGTGCGCCGCATTATCAGCAGCCCGACCGAACACCACTGCGGCCTGCACGCCATCGAAACCGAAGAGAAGAACGACCAGTTGGAAGTCGTCTGGCTACCGGTCGACGAACTGGGCCGGGTAGACCTGGACGCGCTGGAGCAGGCCCTGGCCGCCGGCGACGGCGTAAAAACGCTCGTTTCCCTCATGCACGCCAACAATGAGATCGGCACCATGCTCGACGTCGGGCGCGTATCGGCCATCTGCCGGCAGTATGGCGCCTACTTCCACACCGATTCGGTGCAGACGGTCGGCCATTTCCCCATCGACGTGCAAAAAACGCCGGTCAACTTTCTTTCAGGCGCCGCGCACAAATTTCACGGCCCCAAAGGCGTAGGGTTCATTTATATCAGCCCGGAATCGCCCATCAAGCCCTTCATCGACGGAGGCGCCCAGGAACGCAACATGCGCGGCGGCACGGAAAACGTCTACGGCATCGTCGGACTGGCCAAAGCCCTGGAACTCGCTACCGCCGAGATGGTGGATCGCACCCGGGTGATCCGGGAAGTGCGCAACTACCTGAAGGAGCGCCTTCAGGAAACTTTCGAAGACGTGTCCTTCAACGGCGACTACGACGGCAACTGTCTCTATACGGTCCTGAGCGTATCTTTCCCGCCTTCTCCCAAAAATGAACTGTTGCTGCTCAGCCTCGACATTGCCGGCGTCAGCGCCTCGGGCGGCAGCGCCTGCTCCAGCGGCGCCGAAAAAGGCAGCCACGTACTGGAAGCCATCGGCGCCGACCCGGAACGCAAAAGCATCCGCTTCTCCTTTTCCCACTACAACACCAAAGCGGAAGTGGACTTCGTGGTGGAAAAACTGAAGGCTATCCTGCCCGCCCGGGAAGCCGTAACCGCGTAGTACCGGACCGGTCATCGTTTTAATTCGGGCAAAGGTGTGACTTAAGTCTTACCTTTGCGTAAAATGAACACGATGATACATCAAGAGCATTCCAGCCAGCCGCTGCAGGAGACCTTCAACGAAAAAGGCGAGCGCATCAGCCCGATCCTGCCCAAACATATCAAAAATTTCCTCATCGATATAGACGGAACCATCTGCGACGACGTGCCCAACGAAGAGCCCGAACGCATGGGTACCGTGCTCCCCTACCCCGACGCCCTGGCCATGCTAAACCGCTGGTACGAAGAAGGACACGTTATCTTTTTCTTCACCAGCCGGACCGAAGCCCACCGCGCCATCACCGAACAATGGCTGGAAAAACACGGCTTCAAGTACCACGGCATCCTTTTCGGCAAGCCCCGCGGCGGCAACTACCACTGGATCGACAACCACATTGTACGCGCGACCCGCTTCAAAGGGAAATTCACCGACTTAGTGGTAAAAACACACGAAATAGAAGTTTTTTCCGAATAAATGCCCGGCCGGCCAGCCTTGCCGGCTTCCCGGCAAATCCTTGAATCGCTGCGGTGGTATGCAATAAAGGCATGAAAAAACGTTGTTCCTTTGTCGATCAAACCACAACCGGTAAAAC
>WBZQ01001984.1_pt1 | contig 13624 bp, 9 predicted proteins | sample 5204251 | NCBI WGS metagenome assembly WBZQ01 (sample SAMN12412402, study PRJNA552823) | activated sludge metagenome | isolation source: activated sludge from nitrification reactor of wastewater treatment plant... | place: USA: Virginia | collected 2017-09 | reverse complement strand
GTGGTCCTTGACGTAGGCGGCGTTGCTCGCGGTGATCGGCCTGCCCGCGACGCTGCTCGCCGTGGGAAAGGTGATCGTGCCGGGGACGTTGTCGATATAGCCGGGCGTCTTCGTGGCCCAGCCGACGAGGCGTACCGCGGTCCGTTCCGATACCGGAATGTTCACGAAGCCCTCGGCGATATAGCCGCCGCCGCCGTCGAGCACGCTGCCTTCGAGGTCGTAGCCCGCGGCAAAGCCCGCCGGGTCCGGCTTGTTGGTGATGATGCGCACGGTGCCGGCCTGCGAGCTCGCGCCGTAGAGCGTGCCTTGCGGTCCCGCAAGGCCCTCGACGCGTGCGATGTCGTACATGTGCAGGTCGAGCGAGCCCTGGATCGTCGTGATGGGCTGCTCGTCGAGGTAGATGCCGACGCTCGGCTGCGAGCCCGAATGGTTGCCGTTGTCGCCCGCCGCCACGCCGCGGAAATAGACGCGCGCGAATCCGGGTCCGCCGGTCGTGTAGGAGAGGCTCGGCAGGAACTTCGCGTAGTCGTCGAAGTCGGTGACGCGCAGTTCTTCCAGCTTCTGCGTGCCGAGCGCCTGGATGCTGATCGGCACGTCCTGCAGGCTCTCCGAGCGCTTCTGCGCCGTGACGATCACTTCCTCGAGCCCTCCGCCCGGCGTCGCCGGCGGACTCTGGGCCTGCGCGGGCGAGATGGCGGCGAGCACCGCGGCCGAAATCAGCGGCGCGCTCCCCGCCATCAGGCGCGGCGCGCCGGCCCGCGGGCCGAGCGCCTGCTGGCGTAGAAGCTTCCGTTTCTTGCTACGTGTCATCTGAATGCCCCCATTCGTATGTGTCGGCGAGCGGGCCGAGCACCTGTTTCAGCGGATCGAGCCACGGTTCGTAATGGCGCCACTGGTCGACGCCGTCACGATAGATCGGGCGGCGCACCTGTTCCGAGCTCGCGGTGCGCACGGCGCGATCGTTTTCGTAGAAGTGCAGGCACGCGGGCTCGAACGGCAGCCCGCAATACTCGAGCAGGCGCCGTACTTCGCCCTCGGTATCGTCGACCATCCGCTCGTAGAACACCCGGTGCACGCGCCCCGGCAGGGCCGAGTCGAAGTGTGTCATCAGCTCGACGTAGTCGCGGTAGTAGCGACCGACGTCCTCGAGGCTGTAGCTGAAGGCCTGGCCGCGGGCGAAATGCTGCTTGAAGGCCGAGAAACAGCAGCCGAGCGGATGGCGACGCGCGTCGATGATCTTCGCGTTCGGCAACGCGAGGTGGATCAGGCCGATGTGCGCGAAGTTGTTCGGCATCTTGTCGATGAAAAACGGCGCCGCACTGCGGCGCTGGATGCGCGTCTGCGCGAGGTAGCGCTCGCCGAGCCGCCCGCATTCCTCGGGGCCCAGTTGCGCGAGCGTCTCGAGGTAGCGCGATTCGGGGCCGCGCGCGGTCGCGCCCCCGAGCTCGCGCGCGATCTGGATGATGTCGGGCAGCTCCATCGTGCCCTCGACCTGCGAGTGGCTCGACAGGATCTGCTCGATCAGCGTCGAGCCCGCGCGCGGCAGACCGACGACGAAGATGGCGTCCGGCGCCGGCGAGCCCCATCCTGCGCGCTCGGCGAAGAACTCCTGCGTCAGCACGGCCTTCGACCGCTGCACGTGCGTCGTGTAGTCGGCCGCGGACCAGACGATGCTGCTACGGCGCAGGCGATTGCCGGCCTCGTAGTGACCGAACGACGCGGCGTAATCCCCCGCGTCCTCGAGCGCCTTGCCGAGCGCGAAATCGAAATGGAACCGGTCCTGGTCGGCGAGGTCCTTGCGCCCGAGCTGCTGCTGCATGGCGGCCATGTCGGCGGCCGAAAACCGGAAAGTCTTGAGATTCGCGAGGCTCCACCACGCCTCGCCGAGATGAGGCGCGAGCTCGAGGCAGCGCCGATAGGCACCGATCGCCTCGTCGAGCCGCCCGGCGGTCTTGAGGGTGTGCCCGTAGCTCATCCAGAGCTTCGCCTGGCGTGGATACTCGCGCAGCACCTCGGCGTAGATGCCGATCGCACGCGGCAGGTCGCCGAGCCGCGCGGCGAGCGACGCGGCGAGATTGCGATAACCCGGATTGCCCGGGTCGGCGGCCAGCAGCAGCTCGACTTCGGCAACCGCCGCCGCGAGTTTCGCCTGCTTCTGCAGGACGACGGCGAGGTTGTGGCGGGCGGCGAGGAAACCCGGCGCGAGCTCGAGGCAACGGGAGAGCAGCTTCTCGGCGTCGCCGTAACGGCCGAGCCGCGCGCCGACTTCGGCGAGCATGCGGATCGCGGCGATATCGGTCGGATGCTGTTTCAGGTGACTGCGCAGCTGATGTTCGGCATCGGCGATCCGGCCCTCGCACAATGCGGCGGCGGGCTCGAGCAGGCGCGGATCGCGCGTCGAATGGCGGATGTGCTGGGCGTAGGCCGCATCGGCGTCCGCGGTTTCACCCAGCAGCGTCAGGTGGTCGCCGAGAATGCGCCAGGCATCGGGCAGGTCGGGCTTCAGCCCGACGGCGCGCCGCAATGCAAGGATCGCATCGTCACCGCGATGTGCGTTCGCGAGGGCGAGGCCGAGCTCGAGCTGCGCGACGCCCCAATTGGGCTGCGTTCGGGCGAGCGGCTCGAGTACACCGAGCGCCCGCGTGGCATCGCCCTGTCGGCGGTACGCGGATCCGAGCGTGAGCTGCGCCACGGGATGGCCCGGCGCGACCGCAAGAATTTCGTCCGCTTGTTCCGCCGCGAGCCGGGGGTCGACCTGCAGGAGCTGCGCGGCGTGGGCCAGCGCAACATCGAGCGTGCCGACCGGGTCGGCCGCACTAGCCATGTGCGCAGTTGCAGCGAAGTGACTTCACGCGACAGGTATAAGAAACCGGGCCGGGAACATTGTCAAACCTGTTGCACAAAGGCTACGGCATAATCGCCGGCATGAAGGCGAGCTTGAGCCACGGGATCGCGATCGCCTGCGTTTCGGCGCTCGCCGCCGCCTGCACCGCGGTTCGGGCGCCCGCTCTGCAGGCCGTCGATCGCGCCTACGCTGCCGACTCCGGCTCGCTCGCGATGCAATGCGGAGCGCTGATCGACGGGATCGCGGATGCGCCGCGGCGCGATGTCACGGTGGTGATCCGCGCGGGCCGCATCGCGGCGATCGAGCCGGGGCGGAAGGCGCCGCGCGGGCTGCCGGTCCTCGATCTCGCCGGCTACACCTGCCTGCCCGGCCTCATCGACATGCACACGCATATCACCGAACGGCCCGAGGATACCTCCGACCTGCGCGTGTACTTTCATCGCACGCAGGCAGAGCAGTTCGCGCTCGCGCGCGGGTTCGCCGCCGCGACGTTGCTCGCGGGTTTCACTACTGTGCGCAACGTGGGTGTCTACAGCGCGTGGGGCGATCGCACGCTGCGCGATGCGGTCGATCGCGGTGAAGTGGCGGGGCCCCGCATGCAGGTCGTCGGCTACTACCTCACGGTTCCGGGCGGCGGCGGCGACCTGCTGATCCCGGGCGTGCCGGAAGCCGATATTCCGCCGTCGCTGCGCAGGGGCGTGGCGCGCGGCCCGGACGAGTTTCGCGCAAAGGCGCAGGCGGCGATCGACGGTGGGGCGGACCTGCTCAAGGTCATCGCTTCCGGTGCGGTGCTCGCCTACGGCGGCGTGCCCGGCGAACCGGAGATGACGCCCGAGGAAATCGCGGCGGTGACCGCGGTCGCGCATGCTGCGGGACGCAAGGTCGCGGCTCACGCCCATGGCGCGCGCTCGATCAAGGAAGCGATCCTCGCGGGCGCGGACACGATCGAGCACGCGTCGCTGATCGACGATGAAGGCATCGCGCTCGCGAAGGCGCACGATGTCGCGCTGTCGATGGATGTCTACAACGGCGATTACATCGACACGGAAGGGCGTCGGCAGGGCTGGCCCGAGGAGTTCCTGCGCAAGAACGCCGAGACGACCGAGGCGCAGCGGCAGGGTTTCACGCGCGCGCACGCCGCGGGCGCGGCGATCGTCTACGGCACCGACGCCGGCGTCTATCCGCACGGCCTGAATGCGCGGCAATTCCCGATCATGGTCGAGCGTGGCATGACGCCGATGGAGGCGATCCAGTCGGCGACTTCGGTGGCGGCCCGCTACATGGGCTGGTCGGACCGCGTGGGCCAGCTGACGCGGGGCCACTTCGGCGACGTGATCGCGGTCAAGGGCGATCCGCTCGCCGACGTGCGACGCCTCCAGGATGTCGGGGTGGTGGTCAAGGGCGGGCTGCTCTTCAAGCAGTAGTTTCGCCGATCAGCGCGCGGAGCAGCTGGTGCAGCCGCTTGCGGTCCGCCGCGGACAGGTGCGACATGCGCTCGGACTCCGCTTTCGACAGGCGCGGCAGCGCCTCATCGACGGTCTTCACCCCGGCTACGGTGAGCCGCACCTGTACGCCGCGCCCGTCCCGGGTCGAGCGCGAGCGGCGGACGAAACCCCGGGTTTCGAGGCGCCGAAGCACGTTTGATACGCCGCCGGAGGTCATGCCGGTCGCGTCGCCGATCGACGAGGGAGACATGGCCTGCCTCGGGTCGCGCCTGAGCGTCGAGAGGGCGAGGTATTCGCCCCATGAAATGCCGTGCCGCGCGAGCAGCTGCTCGCCGCGCCGCGAAATCTCGTTCGACAAGTGGAAGATCGCGTAGACGACGCCCTTGGCCGTGCCGTCGATGCCGGGAAAATTCCTGCTGATCGAGTCGAGCGCTTCGTCTATCTGTTTCAGTTTCATTGGTCGCGTTGCCGGGTTGCTGCCGGGGCGCCGCGGATCATAACCCACGAACCCTGCCCGCCTGCGGCACGACGGTGGGGTGGTGCCGCCCATTGACCATAGCTTTTGTAAAAGCTACATTGAAAGGCATATCAGGGGCCAGCAGCAGGTTGGATCGAGTGAAGCCCGTCGGTCGGAATGCATGCTCCTCGCCGGAGCGTGCTGTGGAAGGCCGCGCCGGCGCTACCCGCCGCGATGTGCTCGTCGCGATCGGTGCCGCGTTTTCCGGAATCGCGGCAGCCGGCGGGCAGCCGGCCGCAGTGCCGGCGGGATCCGCCGACTTCACCGACCGGTGGTCCGAGATGCTCGCCTATCTGAAGCTGCGCGCGAGGACGGACGACGGCGACGCGTGGCTCTGGTTCTTCGGTTCCCTCGAGCTGATGGTTCCGGGCAGGAAAGCCGTGCGCCTCGCAGACCTGGACGGCCTCAATGTCCGGCGCGTGAAGCGCGAGCGCAGCCCCGCGGGCGAGGAACGCTTTCGCAAGGCACTGTGGGAAGCGGTCGTCTTCTCCAATCCAGCGACGGGTGCGATCGCCGACCTGATACGCAACCCGTTCAACGGCCGCGATGTCCATCCGCACCACTACCGCGAAGGCCCAACTCACTACGTCATCGACCGGCTGGGTCGCCACATTGTCCCAGGCCCTGATGCGGAGCCGCGTCCGCTCTCGCCGGCCGAGGCGCGCGCCGCCTTTCCGATCGAGTGGAAGCGCAGTGGCGACGAGGTCTGGGTGGAGCGCACCGATCATCTCGACGTCGTGAATCCGCTGCAGCCGGCTGAATGGCCGCTCGAATCGAGCGGCGAGCGGCGGCAGGACGTGATCAACCTGACGCTGCATGGCCGCTGGTCGCAGGCGACGGATCGGCGACCCGGGATGGCGCCCGCAGACTACAGCTTCACCGCGGTGACCGCCTGGCTGCCATGGATGCTGATGGGCCAGTCGACAGGTCAGGTCCTGTACCGGGCCGTAGGCCGCAAGCTCGACAGCCTCGATGAGTTGCCAACCGTCGTGCGCGCGAAATTCGCAGCGCGACACGCCCCGCTGCTCGCGGAGAAGCTGTGGTCCGGCAAGCGCAGCGTGTTTCAGGACTATCTGCGGGAGCGCAAGCCCGAGCAGCCCTGAGCCTTCCGGCTTCAACCGACGCCCGAATCTCAATCAACGCCAAGAGTGGAGTGAATCGATGGTTCTTAGTTCATCTGGTATCCGTCTCGCCGCGATCCTGTTTGCCGCGGCGGTCGCGACGCCGGCCGCCGCGCAGGAAACGGCGGATGCCGTCGATGCGACCGCGGTCGGCGGCATCGAGGAAGTGACCGTCACGGCGCGCAAGCGCGAGGAGAGCCTGCAGGAAGTGCCGCTCTCGGTGACGGCGTTCTCGGAGAAGTCGCTCGAAAGCGCGGGAATCCGCAGCATCCTCGATGTCGCGAATTTCACGCCGGGTTTCATCATGCCGAGCGAGGGCGAGCGCGCGCGCGACACCTACATCATCCGCGGCATGAACAGCAATTCCAACCGCGAGACCCAGCAGAACGTCTCCGTCTTCATCGACGGCATCTACGTCAACGGCTCGCCGACCTCAGCCGACTTCCAGGCGCTCGAGCGTGTCGAGGTCATCAGGGGCCCGCAGTCGGCGCTGTTCGGCCGGGCAACCTTCGCCGGCGCGATCAACTTCGTGACGCGCGCGCCCACCAACGATTTCGAGGGCCGCGTCTTCGCCTCCGCCGCGAGCGACGAGGAGCACGAGATCGCCGCCACCGTCAGCGGGCCGATCGTCGAGGACCGCCTCTTCTACCGGCTCTCGGCCCGCGACTACCGTTACGGCGGCGAGAGCGAGTGGATCAACAGCGTCGACGGCGAGCAGCTCGGCATCCAGCGCTCGCGAAATGTCTCGGGACAGCTGCGCTGGGTCCCGGTGGACAATTTCGATGCCACGCTGCGCTTTGGCTACGCTCAAGATGACGACGAGTCCTATCCGCGCGGCTACATCGAGAACCTGAACTGCCAGTTCAACTTCCCGAACGCGGCCGGTGTCATGCAGACGCGCAACTACTACTGCGGCGAAGTGCCGTCGCGCCCGGTCGAGGTGATCGGCTTCAACTTCGACGAGGCCAACACCGATCCCGGCGTGCAGCGCGACCAGTACCGTACGAGCCTCGTGATGAACCTCGAGGCCGCGGGGCACACGTTCACGTCCGTCACGGCGTACAACGAGGAAGACGCCCAGCAGATGTTCGATTTCGACCTGATCGGCACCAAGCCGCTCAAGACCGGAGCCGCACCGGACCTGGCGCAGAACGGCGCGTTCCGCACCTTCAGCGACTTCTCGCAGGAGTTTCGCGTCACCTCGCCGGGCGATCGGCGTTTCCGCTATCTCGCCGGCGTGTCTTACTACGACGGCGAGTGGGAGCGCCAGGCCTCGTTCCAGCCTCTGACCTACGAAAACACGAAGATGCGCAACTATTCGATCTTCGGCAGCGCCAGCTACGACTTCACCGACGCGCTGACCATCAGCCTCGAGGCGCGCCTGCAGGAAGACAAGGTCGAGGACGTCGGCGTGAACATGCGCCGCAATCCTGCGCAGCTCGGGCCCTTCGAGACGACATTCACGTCGTTCCTGCCCCGCTTGCTCGTCGATTACAAGATCAACGACGACGTGATGGTGTTCTTCAACGCCGCCAAGGGCAACAACCCGGGCGGCGGTAATGCTACGGCGGTCATGCCGGTCGACGCGCAGACCTTCCCCGAAGAGGAGCTCTGGAGCTACGAGACGGGCGTCAAGTCGACGTGGCTCGACCGGCGGCTGATGCTCAATGCCTCGCTGTTCTACATCGACTGGACGAACCAGCGCTTCCAGCGCAACGTCATCGGCACCAGCACCGACGGGCGCATCGTCTCCGGCGTCGCCTTTGTGGTCGCCGGCAAGTCCGAGATCTTCGGGCTCGAGCTCGAATCGCGCTTCCGTCCGGACGAGTACTGGACGTTCGAGGGCACGCTGTCGCTGCAGGACCCGAAGCTCAAGAAGTTCGACTCGTCGTTCGCGCTCGCGCTGACCGGCAACTCGGACATGAGCGGCAACGTCATCGAGGGTGCGCCACGCATGACGGGCTCGCTGTCGGTCGGCTACGACCGCGTGCTCGCCGGCGACTGGGACTGGTTCACCCGTACCGATCTTATCGTGCGCGGCAGCGTGTACGAGTCGGAGATGAACCTCGCGGAAACCGGCCAGTCCGAGCGCGTGAACCTGCGCCTCGGCGTGTCGAAGGGCGACCTGCGGCTGAGCCTCTACGCCCGCAACCTCTTCGATAACGTGCGCCCGCTGCGTGCCAGCCGCTCGACCGACTTCGGCCGTGCTGCACCGGACAACGTAGGCGTCATCGTGACGCCGGTCCGTGGCCGCCAGATCGGCGCCGAGATGACCTACCGCTTCTGATCTATCCCCCGACGGAAGGCCTGGCCCCGGCACCGCAGACGCGGTGCCGGGGCCGGGATCACCCGGTTACCTAGTTCTTCTTCGCCATGTCGAGATCGATGCCGACCGGACACTGGTTCGCGAGCTTTAGGTTCTTCGCCTCCACCGGATCATAGGTGATGCGCACCAGCGCATCCGACTTGCGCCGCTGTGCCAGCGGCTGCGAGAGCACGACCTGGTCGAAGTAGCCCGGATAGTTCTGCGCCGGCGTGCAGCCGATGTAGGCATGGCCCTCGACGGTGTTGACCAGCCGGCTGCCGGGCTCAGACGCGCGATTGATCTCGCTCCAGAAGCCCACCAGTTCGCCGACCCCGTTGCGCGCCGGACCCGTGTCGGTCGCGAAGTCGCGATTGAAGCCGCCGAGCACGGCGAAGGCGTGTCCCGCGGCGACCTGTCCGTCAATCCACTGCTTCAGCGCCGGCACCTGCCGCGCGAGCGTGGTGCAGGCTGCGCGCTGCTCGTTGAGCGGTGCGCGCCCGCAGCCGTATTGCAGGTGGATGGCGAGCAAGTGCATCTCGCGGGCCTCGCCCGGATACACGACCAGCTGTGCGCCGCGCGCCAGACCGTCGTCCAGCGAGACACTGGCCAGGTCCTCGCCGCAGCGATACGGGATGCCGGTGCGGATCGCAAAGCCCGTGTTCTGCACTCGCGTGCTGGCGCTGAAGCAGAACTGGTAACCCGCGAGCACCAGCTTCGCCGCCCCGGGCCCGTCGACTTCCTGCAGCGCGAGCACATCTGCATCAAGCGCCTGCGCATAGCGTGTAAGGGCGGCGAAGTCGGCTTCCGAGCGCTCGATCTTCGCGAAGGCGTCGCAGGCGATGCGCCGCTCGCCGACCGGCGTGGCGGCATCCTTCGGCAGGCAGTTCTCCTTCAGTGCGGCCAGCGCCCCAGGGGCTACGAGGGTGCCCATGTTCCAGGTGGCAAGGCGCAGGCTTGCGTCCGCGGCGTCGGGTTGCGTGACCGCGGACTGGCAGCCCGCGAGTGCGGCTGCTGCGAGCAGGACCGGAAATTTCATCTGTTGGCTCCGTGGATTGGGCGGGCGCGGCGCGCCCGCCGGCCCACTCTACGTTGACAGTATCTTTCTGTAAAGCTATGTTAAAAGATACAAACGGAGGAGTACTCAACCATGCGGCGCAACACCACTGCCGGGCCACGCGGCCCATCGATCCGTTGGCTGGCGATCGCACTGCTGGCATCTGCCGCCGGCAGCGTCGGCGCCGCCCTGCCGGAGAACTCGACGCTGGTGCGCCGCGCGTCGGGCGTGTACAGCTACGTGCCGATCAGCGATCCGGCGCGGGTGCGCGGCGAGGAGCGCTGGCAGCTGCTGGTGCACCCGGACGGCACGCGCGACATGCTCGCGTGGCACGATCTCGGGGCGCGCAACGCGCAGTTCAGCGTCGTGCACCGCGTTTCGGCGGCCCTGCGGCCGCTCGAGGTGTTCGGCAATTACTGGGATGCCGGCCAATACCGCGGGTCGATGCACTTCCTCATCGACGCAGGCACGCTCGCCGCAAAGAGCGTCGGCCCGGCCGGTACGCGCGAGCAGCAGGTCGAGGTGCCGGCCGCGTTCTCCGTCACCTCACATATGGTGGCCGTTTCCGGATGGCATACGGCGAGCTATGACGATGCGCGCGGCGGCCCGCAGGACGTCATGGTCTACACCGCGAAGACCACGACCGACCCGAAGAAGCCAAACCTCGGCAGTCTTGCACCGGTGCAGATCGAGCGCGTGGGCATCGAGACCGTCGAGGTGCCGGCGGGGCGCTTCCAGGCCGTGCATTACCGCTTCGTGACCGAGAACGATTTCTGGGTGAGCGGGCCCGACCGGCACATCGAAAGCCACATCTGGGTCGCCGGGCCCGATCGCGTGGTCGTCAAGTCGACGATTCCGTCGCGCGACAGCCAGTACCTGCTGGTCGAACTGAACGGGTCGATCGAATAGCCGTGGGTGGCTTGCGTCTGCCTTGCCTCATTGTCGCCGTGCTACTGTCGCCCGCGGTCGCCGTCGCGAGCGGTGAGGGTGGCGACGTGCCCTTGGCGGCGGAACTCGGCCGCATCGGCGAGCTGATCGTCGGCACCTTCGACACCTACGAGCAGACCTACTGGGAGCGCGCGCGCGGCGTGCCCGAGGCGCTGCGCCATCGCCGCACCACGATGATCATCCGGCGGGTCGATCTGCCGCGTTTCGGCAGCGATCTGTACTACGCGCACAAATACTGGGACGGTGACCCGGGCAAGATCGCGTTCCGCGACCTGTACGTGTTTCGCCCGGAGCCAGGCACAGATGCCGTGCGGCTCGACCTGCTGATGCTGCAGCGGCCCGAACGCTTCAACGACGCGCTGCGCGATCCCGCCGTGCTTTCGGTGCTGACCTCCGAAGAACTGGCACAAGTCGCCATGGATCCGGCCTGCAATACGCTGTGGCGGCTACGCGGCTTGCAGTTCCTGACGTCGTTCGCCGGCCGTTGCGTGCGGGCACCCTCCGCCACGTCTCCACCGCTGGTGCTCACCGCGGGTACCATAGTCGGCCCCGAGGGGTTCCTCTACTTGACTACGGGCGTCGACGCCGCCGGCAATCACGCCTTTGGGCCTCCCGACGGGATCCCGTCGGCGGAGCGGCGCGCCCGCGATTTCCGCTGCGCCGTCGAGCACGGGGCCGGTCGCGTGGACACCGTTTCGCTGCACGACCAGGGTGGTGCGGTGACGCTGGCCGCATCCGGCGCGGCGCCGCCCGTTTCGCTTCGCCTGCGGCAGTTCACGCCGCCGGGCGCACTTCGCAGCGAGGGTCTCGCCTTGATCATCCTGCCTGAGGACGGCTTCGAGGAGGTCGATGCGCAGGATCGGCTGGTGAGCCCACATGCCTTCACCTCGAGCGAGGCGACCCGGATCGGTTATCGCAGCAACGGCCTGTCCATTCGCTGCGACTTGGGTGTGGACCTTCCGACCGGCACTGCCTGAAGCGCCGAAACAGCATTCGCAGGTACAATCTCCACCTCCATCGGGGGTGGATATGGCCATCGAAGTCGCGCAGCGACTGCCGCGCGTCACGGATCTCGAACGCACGCGCGGGCCCTTCGGGCAGGCGCGCACGCTGCCGGGTGAGGTTTACGGCTCGGAGGAGATCCTGCGCCTCGAGCAGCGCGGCATCTTCGCGCGCGAATGGCTCTGTGTCGGTCGCGAGGCCGACATCCCCGCCGCCGGCGACTGGTTCCTGAAGGAGATCGCGGGCGACTCGGTGATCGTCCTGCGCGGCGCGGATGGCGCCATCCGCTCCTTCTACAACGTCTGTCGGCACCGCGGGTCGAGGCTCCTTGATGAGCCGCAGGGCCACGGGCTCGCACGCGTGCTGTGCCCCTACCACGCCTGGAGCTATCATCTCGACGGCAGCCTGCAGAACGCGCCGCGCATGGGCGCGGATTTCTGCAAGGGCGATCACTCGCTGACGCCGGTGCGCATCGGCTTTCACGAGGGCTTCATCTTCCTGAATCTCGACCAGGGCGCGCAGCCGCTAGAGCGCTGGCTCGAGGACCTTCCCGACCTGAAGCGGTTCCGCATCCCCGGGCTCAAGCGCGGCCGGCGCATCGAGTACGACATTCGCGCCAACTGGAAGCTCGTCTGCGAGAACTACAGCGAGTGCTATCACTGCGCGGGGGCGCACCCGCAGCTCGCGCGCATCAGCGAGCAGATCAGCCGCGACGAACGCGGCCAGGAAGTCGGCGCCTGCTTCAACGGCGGGCCGATGCGGCTGCGCGACGGCGTCGAGACGATGTCGATGAGCGGCCGTAGCACCCTGCCGACGATCCCGGGGCTCTCGCTCGACGATTGCCGCTACGTGCACTACTACGTGATCTACCCGAACATGCTGCTCTCGCCGCATCCGGATTACGTACTGGTGCACACCGCGTGGCCGCTCGCCCCCGATCGTACGCACGTCGTCTGCGAGTGGCTCTTCACGGAGGAGGCCGTCGACGCGCAGGGATTCGATCCGTCCGACGTGGTGGATTTCTGGGATGTCACCAACCGCCAGGACTGGGCGCTGTGCGAGCGCGCACAGGCGGGCGTGACTTCGCGCGGCTTTCGCCCCGGGCCTTACCAGTCGTCCGAAGACTGCGTGCATATCTTCGACCGGTGGTACGCCGATCGTCTCGTGGGGCTGCTCTGAGGCCCGCGGACGCATGAGCCGTTACGACGTCATCGTCGTCGGCGCGGGCCACAACGGCCTCACGAGCGCCGCCTTCCTCGCGAAGGCGGGCCTCAAGGTGCTGGTGCTCGAGCGCAATCCGTGGATCGGCGGAGCGGCCGTGAGCCGCGAGCTGCATCCGGGCTGGATCTACTCGAACTGCTCCTACGTGTGCAGCCTGCTGCGGCCCGAGATCTACCGCAGCCTCGACCTCGCCCGCCACGGCCTCTCGATCGCGCCTTACGGCGGCGGCATCACCTTCACGCGCGACGGTGACTTCATCGGCGGCTACGCCGACAAGGACGTGCGCCGCCGCGAATATGCGCGCCACCACGAGCGCGACGCCGACGCATACCTTCGCTATTCGCGCGACACGATGCGCCAGTGCCGCTTCATCCGCTCGCTGCTGATGCGCACGCCGCCCGATCCCGCGTCGCTCGGGATCCGCGACCTGCGGGAGATGCTGCATCTCGGGCGCGAGTTCGCGAAGCTCGGCGAGACGACGATGGGCGACACGATCCGCTTCTACTCGATGAGCATCGCGGACTACCTCGGCGAATACTTCGAGTCGGACATCGTCAAGGCGCACCACGCCGGCAGCGGCATCATCGGCACCGCGCTCGGCGTGCATTCGCCCGGGACCGCCTACGTCCTCCTGCACCACTACATGGGCGACGTCGACGGCCAGGTGGGCTCGTGGGGTTTCGCGCGCGGCGGCATGGGCGCGGTGTCGAAGGCGATCGCCGGCGCACTGCAGTCGTTCGGCGGCGAGATCAAGGCGGACTCGCCGGTCGCGCGCATCCTCGTGCGCCACGGCAAGGCGAGCGGCGTCGCGCTGCAGAACGGCGACGAGTACTACGCCGACACCGTGATCTCGAGCCTCGATCCGAAGCGCACCTTCCTGAGGCTGATGGACGCGAGCGACCTCTCGCCCGATCTGCTGCGCAAGGCGCGCGAATTCAAGAGCCGCGGCTCCTCCGGCAAGCTCAACATCGCGCTCGACGGCCTGCCGACCTTTCCCGCGATGGGCCGCGCAAATCCGCTGATCGCGGGCGACATGCACTTCCTCGACACGCTCGATCGCTTCGAGCGTGCCTACGACGACTGGAAGGCGGGTACCTGGTCGAAGGACCCGTACCTCGACCTGCTGATTCCCTCGCTCACAGATCCCACGATGGCGCCGCCCGGCA
>WBZQ01001983.1_pt1 | contig 13625 bp, 9 predicted proteins | sample 5204251 | NCBI WGS metagenome assembly WBZQ01 (sample SAMN12412402, study PRJNA552823) | activated sludge metagenome | isolation source: activated sludge from nitrification reactor of wastewater treatment plant... | place: USA: Virginia | collected 2017-09 | reverse complement strand
GCGGGCGAAGACACCGTCATCAATTATGCCGGAGACGTGAGTGTCGGCGGCACGCTGGCCAGTGTCGGACAACGCATGATTCAGTCCACCGCCAAGATGATGGCCGGACAGTTTTTTGCCGCGCTCGACGCCGAAATGCAGGCGATCTTGAAAGCGGAAGAAACCGGTGAACCTTACACGCCGCCCAAACAAGGCATCTTGCGCAACACCTTTCGTCAGTTGTCCAAGTGAGTTTGATAGAATTTTTTCAACTTTTAGAAATTAGTGATTGACTCAACGCAGCGGAATTGTGTTTAATCCGCTCGCATCTTCGTTAGTAGTAATTGCTACGAAGCCCCGCCCCGAAACGCTCTACACGAAGCTGTTCTTACGCAAAGCGAAATTCAACAGCAGTTCAGATTCCCTCGTTGCACCTCTTTCCCCCAAACAAGAGTCGTCGTTCCTCCGTGCGGCGCACCCTCACGTCAAAGTGCTAGTGTGACTCCGGTGTTGAGTCGGCACTAGGTCTATTGTTCTTCTCGTCATAACTGAAATCAGGAAGTTGCGTGTCTGTCACGGCAACTGTGCGCTCGTGTGCGCGCAGGTGGAATGCTATTGGGCAGCGCGCGCGCATTTTGCCGGACCTTGCCAGCAATTGACTGTGGTTGACCAATACGACTGGCAGCACCACCCGGACCAGAGGAGTAAGCAAGTGATGCAACCAGAAAAAGCCAAGAAATTCGCCCACGAGAGCGCACAGGTTTTTGAGACACAGCGTTCGGTCGAGACGCCACGACCAGGCGCTGCAGAGGAACGTCAAGCTAGCACGCCTGCCAAGAAGCAGAGCAATGTGTTGCCGCTCGAACGGCCCAAGCGCCCGGAGTTGGTGCGCGCAGAAACAGGCGCAGGCGCTGAGCCCGTGTATGAACAAGCAACTGCAGAAATCAAAACGCGGGTCGAGACAATGCTTTCGCGGATCAAATCTGAAACGATGGAGATGGGGGCAAGTGGTGAAATGCTTGACCAGATGAATGGCCAGTTGAACGGCGCGGCCAACAATGAGCCAACAGCGACCAGCGGCGTAGAGGCCAGTTCGTTGCTTGGGTACAACTTGAAAGGCGTGACGGCCGAATTGGAAAAGCGCCGCGCAGAAATTTTCGCGCTGGCACGCAACGCCGAAGCCCGCGCCCGCGAAGCCGAAGAACGTTGCCGTTTGGCCGAAACGCGCCTGGAACAGGAAACCGCGCAGCGCCAAACCGCTGAGCAACGGTTGCGCGAACTGGAAGACGATTATCTGCGCAAACTGTCTGCGGTTGAGTCGGAAGAACTGAAGCGTCTGGAAGCAGAGTTGGCGCGCGAAGAAGCCGAAGCGCTATTCAAAACGGCAGACGTACGCGTGAAAGAGGCCGAAGCTCGCTTGAAAGATGAACGCGACGCGCGTTTGTTGGCGGAACAAATTCTGGCCGACGCTGAAGCAAAAGCCGAAGTCGCGACCAAAGCGCTGCACGAAGTCCAACAGCAACGCACCGATGCCGAAGCCAAAGCGCGTGTCGCCGAAGAAAACGCGCGCGCTGTCGAATCGCTGATGTATGAAGCCGAAGCGCTGACCCATGCCGCCGAAGAGCGTTACAAAACCGCCGAAGCCAAATTTCAGCAAGAAGCCGAAATGCGACAGGCGCTCGAACTGAAACTGAAAGCTTTTGAAGAAGAGTTGAACTCTTACCTGGCGCTCGATTGGGCCAAAGAAGATTCGGCCAACGCCGATGCCAAGCTGGCGGAACCCAGCTTGCCTGTCGTGGCTTCGGTCACGGTGGACGCACAAGCCGCTGAACAAAAAGTGCTGGACGCCGAACAAGCGCGCGCCACGGCAGAAACCCGCCTGCGCGACCTGGAAGCGGAATTGCGCAAAGCCGAGGAAAAGCATCGGCAAGCCGAAGCCGGATTCAAGAAGATTTTGCGCAAACAGGAAACCGAGTTGCGCACCTTGTCAGAACAGGTTTCGCGTATGAACACGCCCAGCAGTGCGTTGTCCGACACGGAAATCGAATCTGGCACGGGCACGCCGGATTTCAGCTTCGTCGAACAAACTTCGCTCAGCACCAAAATCAAACTGGTCAGTTATGGCGTGTTGTTGACGCTGTTGTTGGCGGCGCTGGTGTGGGTTGGATTTTCGACCATTCAACAAATGGGACTGTGAGCAACTGATGACGACGGCAAACAATTTCCCGCAACTGGTTTGGCGTAACGCGTCTTTGTTTTTGGTCGCGCTGCTGTTGCTGTCTGCCCGAACGGACACAGGGCATTCGCAAACGCCTTTGCCCGCCGAAAAACGGCGGGCCATTCATAAATTCGATCCGGTTGACATCTTTCCCGAAGCGCAAGACGGTCGCCGCAGCAAGGACAAAAAGAAGTCTGCGGAATCGCCAACGCCGCCCACGACAACCGTTGCTGACAGTTCGGCAACAGTTGCTGCCAATGAATCGAGTGGGCGGCGTAAGGGAAGGCGCAATCGCAATACCGCGCGCGAAGCCAGCGACACTGGCGCAACGCCGGTTGAGATTGCCGCGATTAGCGCCACGCCCTTGCCTGCGCCTTCAGCAACTCCAACACCGATGGTTGAGGCTTCGCCTAGCCCCACGGTCGAAACCGTCAGCGCGGTTGAAGCTTCGCCCACACCTTTGCTTGTCGCCGTCACACAACCCGGTGACGGTAGTGGCTTGCCTGCGGCAGCCACCAATACCGCGTCGGCGACCAGCGGTTTGAAGCTGCCGTTGCCTGTCAGTCTGGGACTGTTCGCGGTGTTGTTGCTGGCGTTGATTTTTGTAGTGCTCAGGTTGCGCAAACAGCTTGGTGGCGCATAGGCCTGACAAGCGTTTCTTCGAGGTGCGTTTTATGTTCAAGCAAGGCCAAACACTGAATCGAATTCTTGATGCTGTGAAAGTTGGTTTGCCTACGGTTTGTTGTGCGCTGTTTTTCTGGCTGCTGCTTGTGGCGCAGGCAACTGCGCAAGGCGAAACCGGCGAGCTGTATGGCGGCATCGAGATTGGTTCAAAAGGCGTGAAAGCGACCGTGATTCGTGTGACCGAGGGAGAAGAAGGCAACATCATCAAATTGATTTACGCCGAAGTCGTCAACACGACCTTGATGCAGCTTAAAGACAACAAATTCGCGCCCGATGTGATTCGCGATACGGTGCAAGCCGTTCAGCGTTTGCACGGACGCATGCTGGCTGAATACAAAGTGCCGGAAGAGCGCATCAACATTATCGGCAGCAGCGGATTACGCGCCGACAATCCGCAAGACCTGGTGCAGGCCGTGCGCGACAAGCTGGGCAAACCGCTTTCGTTTTTGGATGTCGAGTCAGAAGTGCAACTGAGCATTGTCGGCACGATTCCACAACGCTATCGCACCAAAAGCGGTTGGGCAGACAATCGCGGCGTGTCAGTGTTGATCGATATCGGCAGCGGCAATACCAAAGGCGGATATCAGGTCATTCGCCAAATGCCGACTGGCGCGCCCGATTACGATTACGTCACGGTGGGCATTCCCAAAGGAACCGTCAGCTTTACCAACGAAGTCAGCCAGGCGGTTAGCGACAACGACGAACTTGAGGCATTCGCACGCAAAGCGCGAGAGCTCAGCCCGGCATCCTTGCGTTCTGCTTTGCGCAAGGAAATGGAACGAAAGCCGGGGTTGTTCAATCGCCAGCGCGTGTATCTGACGGGTGGCATCGTGTGGGCGATGGCGACGTTGTTGCATCCGGATGATCGCCGCACGCTGGTGCCGCTCACTTCGGACGAAATCGAAATGTTTTACCGACAAGTCACGCGCGATCCGCAAGGGCTGCAAAAACTGCTCAATCCTGATTTGAGCAAACGCATTCCCAATCGCGCAATGCGCAAAGACGCCGAAAAGGAATTGGAAGCCGTGCGCAATTCCTTTTCGCCGCGCAATTTGATTGCCGGGGCGGAAATCTTGCGCGCGGTGAATCAGGAATTCAGTCTGACGGGCAAACGCATACGGTTTGCACGCTATGGCTATTTGGCCTGGATTTTGAGCTACGTGCGGTTACAAGTCGAACCGTAACGTGGCTTTGAAGGAAACCACGGAGGTCACTGGCGGGGAAGCTTAAAGGGGACAAGAACCCGCCAGTTGATCTCCGTGCCCCCGTATCTCTGGAAAAATCGCTTTTTCGTCTTGTTATAGTAAATAGTTGATTTCTCAGCCGGTTAGCCGCTTCGGGTAGTAGTTATTTCAGCCATTCCCAGCACTTTCTGCCATCGCTACAATATTTCCGGGAACTTTCAGCCTGACAAATCCGAATCAGGAGCGTCACCGAAATGATCCAACACCGGAAAGAGTAGTGCATGCCCGCAAATCAGAGCGATCACGACCTCTCGCATGTCAGCGATCAAGAACTTTGGCGCCAAATGTGTGGCGGCAATGAGCGCGCTTTTCTCGCCCTTTATCGTCGGCGACAGGGAGGCATCTATCGGTTTGCCTTGCGCATGAGTGGTTCAGAGGCTGTGGCTGAAGACGTGACACAAGAGGTCTTTCTGATTTTGATGCGCGGCGATGGTCAGTATCACGAAGCGCGCGGTTCGTTTTCTGCCTATATGTTTGGCATCGCGCGCAATCAGGTGTTGCGCCGGTTAGAAAAGGAACGTTCGTTTTTGCCGATTCTTTCTGGGCAGGATGGTGATGGCGATTGGGAAGCCAACGCGCCCGAAAATTTGCCGGATGGGTTGATTGTCAGGCACGACCCGTTAGGCGATTTGTCACGGCAGGAAACCATTGCCGCCGTGCGACAGGCAGTGTTGTCGTTGCCGCCGCATTATCGCGAAGTCGTCGTGCTGTGTGATTTGCAGGAAGTCAGTTATCAGGATGCGGCTGCGGCGCTTTCCTGTGCGGTTGGCACGGTGCGGTCGCGGTTGCACCGTGGTCGTGCCTTGTTGATGGAACGTTTGCGCAAAGATGCCGTGACCGCGCCCGCGTCGTGGAATGAAGCTGCGCAATGTCTGGTGTGAGTCGCTTATGAATTGTCAGGATTTCGCAAAAATCGTCGTGGAATTGGCCCGCGCTCAGGTTGCTGGCAAACCGATGGATGCCGCGCAGCGCACGCAAGGAGCGGCGCATGCGAAAGAGTGCGCCACGTGCGCCGCCCGTTTGGCGGACGAGCATTCTTTGACCGCGGGGTTGCGCATGGCGTCGTCCGAGGACGCGCAAACTGCCGCGCCGGTTCGTTTGGAAGCTTCCTTGCTGGCCGCCTTTCGCCAACAGCAAGCCGCGCCTGCGCCAGTGGTTGCACCGGCGCAAAAACGTCAATGGCCGTTATGGGCGTTGGCTGCCGCAGCGCTGGTGTTGCTAACGGTTGGTTTGGGTCTCGCCCGAATGCTGACACAGAACACTGCTGCAGAAGACGCACTGGCAAATTTGCCGCGTCCTTTACCCGGCATTGTTGCGCCATCGCCGTCGTTTATTCCGGTTGCCTCAAGCGTGGCAAGTGAAACAGTCCAGCCAGAAACGTCCGGCCAGGTTCAGCCGGTGGCTTCCGTGTCGCGCCGCAATGTGAGACGCAGCTTGCCATTGATCATCCGCGACAGCATGACGCTCTATGCCAGCGCGAACGAACCCGCGAACAAAGAAGTCGTCAGCGATTTTTATCCTTTGGCGTATGCCACCAACCTGCCGCCGCTGGAAAGCGGGCAATTGATTCGCGTGCAGATGCCGCGCTCTGCTTTGGTGGCGTATGGGCTTCCCGTGGCGGCTGAGCACACAGACGTGCCGGTCAAAGCCGATTTGTTGATCGGAGAAGACGGCGTGACGCGCGCCATTCGCTTTGTGCGTTAGGCTGCTGATCCATCTGTCGAACAAGTTTTGTCGTTACCTATTTATTTCACCGCAACTGTAACAAGGAGAGACGAACGATGAAGAGCAAACAAATTCTGTCCTCAGCCTGTGCGTTGGCCCTGCTGGCACAGAGCAGCGTGGGCATTTTGGCGCAAGACAAAGGCGCCAAGTCCGAAAAGAAACCTGAGCAAGTTGAACAAACTGTGTTCATTCGCAATGGTTCGGTCATTGACGCGAGCGGCGCTCCCGGCCAGGCGACCTTCCATTTTCAAGAACCGCAAGGCGGCACGATTGCCGTACCTGGCAATGCGGGCACCATTAACTGGGTGAGCGGTTCGCCGCAAACCGGTGAGAATGTGTTCCAGTTTGTTGCCAGCGGCGTCAGCTTTGACTCGCGTCTGGTCAAAGGCGCTCCGATGAGCGCGGACATTTATTCTGAAAGTGTACAGACGTTGCCCGATGGCAACCGCATTGTGCAAAAGAGTGAAGGGCGCGTCTTCCGCGATAGCCAGGGGCGCACCCGGCATGAACGCCAGTTACAAGCGTTTGGCGCGAGTGGCGCCACTGCACGCCAATCCATTCAGATCACTGATCCGGTTGCCGGAACCACCTATGTTCTTGATCCGGAAAACAAGACTGCAACCAAGGTTGGCTCGTTCATTCGCGTTACTGGCACCGGCCTTGGATCGGGAACTGCCACTGCGACATTTAAGTCTGACAGCAACGGCAGCTTCGTTGTGAGCAATGCTGGCACTGGCGTGCAAAACGCATCCGGGGCGCCCAAACAAGTCACGGTTTCTGGCGGCGTCTTGCAGGGATCGGCGAACAAACGCGTGCAGCCCGTTTACCCGGCAGTTGCCAAGGCCGCCAAAGCAGCCGGCACGGTACAGGTGCAAGTCAAGATTGACGAAACCGGTAACGTCAGCGAAGCGCAAGCCATCAACGGGCATCCGCTGTTGCGCGATGCTGCTGTTGAAGCGGCGCGCCAATGGCAGTTCAAACCGACTGAATTGAGCGGTGCGGCGGTCAAAGTGCAGGGCATCCTCACGTTTAACTTTGTGCTGCAAGAAGACACAGGCGAAGGCACTGCGTCAGCGACCTCTGCGGCGGTGACCTCCACCGTTACGACGGGAGGCGGAGTTAGTGCTGCTCCTACTTTTAACAGCGCGGCCCCTACCATGGTCAGACGTGTGGCCGGAACCCCGGCATTGCGCGCTGATTACAAGACGGAAACGTTGGGTAAAGAAGTGATCGAAGGCGTTGAATGCGAGCACACGCGTTCGGTGACGACGTTGCCAGCAGGTGCGATTGGCAACGAAAATCCCATCGAAACCGTACGTGATAGCTGGTATTCGCCGGAACTGAAGATGACGATCCTGACCAAAACCAAGGACCCGCGCTTCGGTGAGTCAACGTACCGCGTGACCAACATCAATCGTGCCGAACCGGATGCCTCGTTGTTCCAGGTTCCGTCGGATTACACGATCAAAGAAGGCGGTATGGGCGTAGGCAAACTGCAGCAACGGATTCCTGCGGAACTGCGTGAAAAACTGGAATCCGCCGTGCGCACACGCCAGACAGAGCAGAAGTAAGTCGCATCTGTTAGGTATAACAACTCATCTGACAACAGCGGGAGGAGCGAGAAAATCGCTTCTCCCGCTTCTGTCTTTATTGACCGATGCACGAAAGCTGGCCATGCTTACTTCGTTGCCATCATTTGCCAGGGAACTCTCTTCTTACGCGTGCGTCTAAGTGAATTCGATCAGTTCCACCGCCTGCTCAGAGAAGCAACGCAACCGGCTTCCGAGACAGGCTTGAAAAGCTAACCCTGCGAGGTGTCTTGTGCGCTCATCATTCCGTTGCTTGTATCAGCCCATAGCATGGTTGTTGATTCTGACTGGGATCAGTCTGGCGCAAACTGCGGCTGCTTCTGCCAACGTCGCCACCAACGAAGAGCAAGCGATACGCTCGCTGGTTAATGACTACTTTGCGGCACAGGCGAAAAAGGACGTGGCCGCGTTTTCCGCTTTGTGGAGTCGTCGAGCTCCGGCACGGCAGGCGCGCACTGAAGCTTTGCGCCGCCTGTTACCGCAAGAAGAGCTTTCTTTCACCGCGCCAACGATTATGCGGATTCGGATCGAATCCGATTCCGCCAGCGCGCGCATTGCCACGCAACGGAAAATTCGCAACACCGAAACCGATGTGACGCGGCTGGTCGAAGTCCGCGCCGACTTGTCGTTTGTCAAAGAAGATGGCGCGTGGAAGGTCTTTGCGGAAAGCCCTGCCGCGAGCAGTTTGTTGAACGCCTTGGTGGCGAGCCAGACAGATGCCGAGCGTGATTCCTTACTCAACCAGGAGTCAGAGCTGGTTTCGCGCGACTTGTTGTTTCTGTTGGGCGGGCAAAGCGATCAAGCGTATGCGACGGGGGATTACCCGCGCGCCTTGCGACTGTTGCAAGCCGCTTGTCTGGTGGCCGACCGTTTGAATGACAAACCGCAAGCCGCCCAAGCCTGGCAGCACATCGGTATCATTCACATGATGCAGAAGCGTCCGGCTGACGCCGCTGCGGCCTATCGCAAAAGCCTGGCGTTGGAAGAAGCGTTAGGGCGTCGCGCTGAGATCGCCCGATCGTTGAACGGTTTGGGACTGGCGCATATGAGTTTGCAACAGCACTCGTTAGCCAGCGATTTTTTCACGCGCTCGCTGGGCATTTTTCAGGAGCTGAAAAGCGCCAGTGACATTGCCCAGGCCTGGGAAAACATCGGCAACAATCTTTACGAACAAGGAGAATATGCGCACGCATCAAAAGCTTATCAGCAAAGCGTGCTGGTGCTGGACGAGGCGAAACGCTATGGCGCGGCAGCAGATCGGTTATTGAAAGTCGCACGCACTGAATATGAATTGGGCAACGATGCCGCCGCATTGGAGTTTTACCAGCAAGCTCTTACCAAATTCAGCGCCGCTAACAACAAGCGCAGCCTGGGATATACGTTGCATAACATCGCCAATATCTATTACGGGCAAGGCGATTACGCTCAGGCGCTGCGCCATTACCAAATGATCCTCAAGGCCGAAGAGGCTGCGGGCACGCGCGATGGCGCAGCCAGTGCCTGGCAGGGCATTGGGCAGGTTCATTCGTTGAACGGCAATTACCGGTTGGCGCTCAATGCCTATCAGGAAAACCTGAAAATCGTGCGCGCGTTAGCCAACAAGGCTGACGAAGCCGCCGCATTGCAACGCGTTGCGGGAGCACATTTTGTGCTCGCAGAATATCCGCAAGCGCTGGATATCTACCGCGCCGCGCTCGTTTTACGGCAGGAACTCAACGACCAACAGGATGCGGCGGCTGCTTTGCTGGATGTCGGTATGACGCTGGCCGCGCTGAATGATTCGGTTGGCGCGTTGCAGCATTACGAGCAAAGTCGCGCGCTTTTTGCCGCCGCTGGCAACCAGTCCGGCGTAGCGATGGCCTTGCTGGGCATTAGTCAGCTTAGTTTTGCGCGCAATGACTTTGCACAGGCGATCGAATGGGCAGACCAAGCCGCTGTCGCTGCCAAGCAAGCCGATGACAAAGATTTGCTCTGGCAGGCGCGCCAGCGCATCGGACGCGCGAATTTCAAATTACAGAAACTCGATCTGGCGCGCACGGCTTTGACAGAAGCCATCGCCATTGTCGAAACGCTGCGTCCACAGTCGCCGCGCGCGCAACAGCCGCGTTTTTATGAAAGCAAGCTCGCGCCGTTTTGGGCGATGGTGGATGTCGCCATCGCCCAGGGAAAAGGCAACGAAGCTTATGATTATGTGCAACGCGCCAAAGCGCGCGTGTTGCTCGGCGTGCTGCAAAGCTCCAGAGTATGGATCAACAAGACGATGACGCCCGCCGAGCGTGAACGCGAAACGCGTTTGCTGGCCGACCTTGCCATTCTCAATGCACAGCGTGCGCGCGAGATGGAAAAAGAGAAGCCGATCAAAGAACGCCTGGCAACGTTGACGGCAAAGCAGAGCAAGGCACAAACAGACCTCGCCGCGTTTCGTCAGCGGCTATACGCGTTGCATCCGCGACTGAAAGTGTTGCGCGGCGAAGGCAAGCCGCTCAATTCCGCTCAGGTTGCGGCCTTGTTGCCCGATGCGCAAACGGCGTTGCTTGAATTCATCGAAACCGATGAACAGGTGTATTTGTTTGCCTTCACCAAACCCACAGCGATTGCGGCCAAACGGTTGCGCGACCCGTCTGCGCTTTCACCGTTGAGAATTTATGAACTGGGGCTTTCGCGCAGCGAATTGGCGTTGCGTGTGGCTGGCTTTCAACAGGCCATTGCCAGCAGCGCCGACAGTTGTACGGTGCAAGCGCGTGAACTTTATGATTTGTTGCTCAAAACCGCGCAAGACCAGTTGACCGGCAAACGCCGGTTGGTGATTGCGCCCGATGCCGTTTCGTGGAATTTGCCGTTTCAGGCTTTGCGGACTGAGGCCGATCGCTACCTGATCGAAGACGCCGCGCTCAGCTATGCGCCTTCGCTTTCCGCCTGGGGCGCTTTTCAGGCGGCACGAAAACCCGCTGCCAGCATGCGTGCACAATCAGCGTTATTGGCGCTGACTGAACCGGCGCTTACCTCGGATGCGCAACAACGCTTACAGGCAATGACTTTGACGGAAGCTGCTCCCGCGCCAACCGAACCAAATGCGGAAAGCGAGATGCTGCGGCAAGTTGTCCGCAATCAGTCGGGGCAGGTTTTGACCGGGGCAGACGCACGCGAAGACCGCTTCAAAGCCGAAGCCGCGAAACATTCGCTGTTGCATTTGTCTGTGCGCGGGGTTTTTAGCGAAAACAGCCCTTTGTTTTCCTTGTTGGCGCTCACCGCCAGCCCGGAAGAGCAAAATGCGGCAACAGACGATGGGCTGCTCGAAGTCCGCGAGATCGTGCCACTGGATTTGCCCGTCGAATTGGTAACGCTGTCTGCGGGGGAAGTGGCTGCGCCGCGCAATGGCGTTGGCAGAGCGCTGACCGGTTGGTCGTGGGCTTGGTTGGTGGCGGGATGTCCGGTGACTTTGGTCAACGTTGGGCCACGTGATCAAGGGGCTGCGACAGAATTGCTACGCGAGTTTTATCAGCAACTTGCCGCCAAGCAGGGAAAAGCGCAGGCCTGGCAAGCGGCTGTACAACTGTTGCTTAAACGAGAAGAATACCGGCGACCTTCGTCCTGGGCGGGTTTCTTGCTTTTGGGAGATGCTCGCTAAACGAAACGACAGGGAAGTCCAAGCAGCTCGTTTCTCTCGTAGTTGAGTCGGCAGTAAGCGGTTATCTCAACAGCGAAGCCATGGAGGATCAAATATGAAACGTGTGATGTGCTTGTGTTTGAGCGCAGTCGTTTGGTTAGGCGGATTTTCAGCCGCCGACGCTGCGCCACAGAAGAAAAGCAAAAAAACGACTTTGGGCAAGAGTTCGCCGAGCGACAGCGCTGCGCGGGACGTCGAATACCTGACCAAAGAGGTGCGTAAGGAGCTGGTGACCATTCCGTTTTTTGGCGTCTTTGATTGGCTGGAAGGTTTTGTACAGCCAGATGGTACGGTGACCTTGCGCGGAGAAGTCACGCGTCCGACGATCAAAAGCGACGCAGGCAGACGCGTCGAAAAGATCGAAGGCGTGGAAAAAGTCAGCAACGAAATTGAGGTGTTGCCGCTTTCGCCCAACGACGACCGCATTCGTCAGGGGCTGGCGCGCGCAATTTTTGGCGGCAACTCTCCGATTGCGCGCTATGGTTTGGGCGCGAATCCTTCCATTCACCTGATCGTGAAAAATGGCCGTGTGACGTTGAAAGGCGTGGTCGCCAACAAAACCGACAGCGACATCGCCAACATTCGCGCCAACGGCGTAGACGGTGTGTTTGAAGTGAAAAACGAGCTTCGCGTAGAAAAATCCAGCAAGAAAAAGTAATTGCCCGCGGCAGCAGATGAACGCCGCTCAGGTCGTTTTGGCGTTCATCTGCTGGCGTGCAATCCAGATGCTTTCCAGTTGTAACAACAACACACCCATCAGCACTGCCGCGCCGCCCGCCAATTGCCACGCCACCAACTGTTCTCCCAGCCACAACCACGCGATGCTTGCTCCGGTCACTGGTTCCAACATCGAAGTCAAACTGCTGCGACTTGCTTCCAGGTGCCGCAAGCTGGCCAGAAACAAACCAAACGGCAAGACCGTTGCCACCGACGCCAGATACAAGAAAAACAGCCAGGTCGAGGCGTCGTAATTGGCCCACGGCAACGTCCACGGCGGACGAATCACCAACCAGGCAAGGGCGGCAAACAAAAAGGCATAGGCCATCATTGTGCGCGGATCATACTTGCGCAATCCATGTTTGCCATACGCAGTGTAAAAGGCAAAACCAAACGCAGACCCCAACGCGCACAAGGTTCCGGCCAGTGAAACCTGCGCGATTCCGCCCGGCTGACCGGCGACCATCAACACACAGCCCGAAATTGCCGTTGCCGCCGCCAGCAGTTTGCCGCCGGTCAAACGTTCCGTCTTTGAGAACACACCGTACGCCATCAGCATCACGGGAGCCAGATATTGAATCAGCAACGCGTAACCGACGCTGACCAGCGACAGCGCAACGTAATAAAAGCCTTGGTTGGCGGCCAGGCCAATGCCGCCGAGCAAGGCGAAATACGGCAGATCACGCCAGCGAACTTTCAGCAGATGCGGCGCGGTCAAACGCAGCCAAAGAAAGAGCAGCGCGGTTGCCAGCGTCGTACGCAGCACCAGCAATTCGTCTGGTTGCATCGCCCGGCGCAACAGGAATTTGGTGACTACGCCAGAAACGCCCCATAGCACGGCGGCTCCGGCAGCCAGCATATAGCCGCGCATCGCGTGACTGGCGTGGGGCAAAGAAGAACCCGTTGTCGTTTCGCTCACTTGTTTTGTGGGAATTTGGTTGAAGAGGAACAACGGCTGGTTTTCCAGACCGTCGTTACCGAAGCCGTTGGCATTGGCCAGACAAACACCTTTGCGGGTGAAATCAGCCAGGCCGAGAGGGCGGCCTGGCCGATTTCACCCGCAAGCAGTTGCTCAGAGCTTGATGTTATAGACCTTGATCTTGCTGTTGAGGGTGGTGTTGTTCATGCCGAGCAGCTTGGCGGCGCGGCTTTGGTGACCGTTGGTGATTTCGAGCGCGCGACGGATCAATTCGATTTCAAAGCGCGAGACTTCGTCATAGAACGAGATGCCGCGCGTAATATCCAGCGCCGTGACCGATTCTGACGCGCCCGCCGAAGCCGCTTGGTTGGCCTGCGGATTGACGATTTCTTCGCGCAAACATTCGGCGGTCAATTCGTCGCTGCGCGCGATGATGACGGCACGTTCGATGGTGGCTTCCAGTTCGCGCACATTGCCCGGCCAGGGATAGCTTTCGAGCAAACGCAACACTTCCGGCGCGATCTGGTCAGAGATCGTCCGTCCGTTTTCCGCGTTGTATTTCTGAATGAAGTGTTGCGCGAGCGGCAAAATGTCTTCGCGCCGATTACGCAACGGCGGCAGGTGAATGTTGATCACATTCAAGCGGTAAAACAGGTCTTCGCGGAAATCGCCGGATTTCACGGCGCGCTGCAGATCGGTATTGGTGGCGGCGATGATGCGCGTATCCACGCGGCGCGGTTGCGTGTCGCCCAGCGCCGTGAATTCGCGTTCCTGAATCACGCGCAACAGCCGCGCCTGGGTTTCGGGCGGAATCGTGCTGATTTCATCCAGGAAGATCGAACCGCCGTCGGCCACTTCAAACAACCCTTTTTTGGCGGCCACC
>WBZQ01001981.1_pt1 | contig 13626 bp, 12 predicted proteins | sample 5204251 | NCBI WGS metagenome assembly WBZQ01 (sample SAMN12412402, study PRJNA552823) | activated sludge metagenome | isolation source: activated sludge from nitrification reactor of wastewater treatment plant... | place: USA: Virginia | collected 2017-09 | reverse complement strand
GGACCCGTGTTCGATCGCGCCGTGGTCGAAGCCGTGTCGACCTGGCGTTTTGCCCCGGCCCGCAAAGGCGGTGTGCGCGTCAAGTACGTGCTGACCCGCCGTCAAGTCTTCGAGCTGGTGCGCTCGCGCTGAAGAACGCGCGGTGCCCACGGGCACTCGGCTTCAGGCCGAGACGTGACCACGGCGCGAACCCTGCGGTCAGCGCGCAGACGACGATCGTCATCGCCGCCGCGTCTTCGTAGTCCTGGCCTAGCTCCACGCGCGTTACGGCACCCACAATGCGCAGCCAGTCCGAGGAGACTGAAAGGAGCAGGCCAATGTCTGTGTGCACAAACGTGACGGTCCAGCAGGACACCACGATCTTCTTCAGCAACGTCGTTTCAACGATCACCCAGAGCGGCTCGAACATCGTGATCACGCTCGGGCAGTCGGGCAAAGAGGTCAACGCCCCGCAGGCGGGGCAGAAGTACCTCATCCAGGGCGACCCGGGCTGCGTCGACACGTTCGGCAAGTACCTGGGGCGCACCAGCGAGGGTTGGCAGTTCGAGAACCTCGAGTGATCGCAAGCACCAGTCCGATGAGACGCGCCTCGCGGGTTTGAGGGTGTTGCCGGCACCCGCCCACACAGCGGCGTAGACGCGCAACGGCCGTGGCGCACAGGGCCAAGCTGCCATGGAGATACGAAGGCGCCTTCGTATCTCCATGTCGCGGAGCGTAGTGCGTCGGCATGGCGTGATCGGGCAAGCCCGGGGCGTCTCGCGCTTCAGGCCTGCTTGCGGAACCCGGGCAACCCGCGCACCGACCAGGCCGCCCACGCGGCGCCCTTCCAACGCGGCGGCTAGCGCTCGCAGGCCACCGTCAACGCGCGCAGGCGCTCGCGCTCGGACTCGCCCAACAGGTCCCAGGTGAAACGCCAGCGCCAGTTGCCTGCGGGCCGCGCAGGCAGGTTCATGCGTGCCTCGCTGCCCAGGCCCAGCGCGTCTTGCAGTGGGATGATCGCCAGATCGGCCACGGAGGCCAGCAACGTGCGGATCAACGCCCAGTGGATCTCGGCCCCAGCCGCTTCGCCCTCGACCAGGCCCAGGTAGGCACGCACGCGCTCTTTCTCGGCTTCCAGCTCCTCGACGCTGCTCGTGTTGCCGACCCCGGCCTCGCTGCGCCAGAAGCCCTGGAGCGTGTCGTTGTCGTGCGTGCCGGTGTAGGCCACCAAGTGGCGGGCGTAGTTGTGCGGTCGGAAGCTGCGCGCCTGGGCGTCCGCGCCGAACGCGAACTGCAAGATGGCCATGCCGGGAAACCCAAACCGGTGGCGCAACGCTTCGACCTCGGGCGTGATCACGCCGAGGTTCTCCGCGACGATGGGCAGATCCGGGCCCAAGGCCTGCTCGAGCGCTTCGAACAGGCGCGCTCCGGGTCCCTGGACCCAGCGCCCGTTCACGGCGGTCTCGTGGTGGCCGGGGATCTCCCAGTACGCATCGAAGCCGCGGAAGTGATCGAGGCGCAACAGATCGACCTGCGCGAAGGCCAGTCGGAAGCGCTCGATCCACCAACGGTATCCCGTGGCGTGCAGCAGCTCCCAGCGGTAGAGCGGATTGCCCCAGCACTGCCCGGTCTCGCTGAAGTAGTCGGGCGGGACCCCCGCGATGAAGGCCGGCCGGCCATCGAGGCCCAGGCGGAACAACTCCGGATGGGCCCACACGTCGGCGCTGTCGTGGGCCACGAAGATTGGCAGGTCACCCATCACGCGCAGGCCGTGAGCATGACAGGCCTGACGCAGCACGCCCCACTGCCGGGCGAAGCTCCACTGCACGAACTTGTGCGCTTCGATGGCCTCGGCGGCCCGCGCGCGACACTCGGCCAGCGCTTCGGGTTGACGCGTCGCGAGCGCGGGATCCCAGTGATTCCAGGCCAGCCCGGCGTGCTGTTCCTTCAGTGCCATGAACAGCGCAAACTCGTCGAGCCAGGCGGCCTGGTCGGCGCAGTAGGCTTCGAAAGCGGCGCGCTGTGCGGGGCGTGCGCGTGCCACGAAGCCCGCGTGTGCGCGCCGCAACAGCGGTCGCTTGAAGTCCAGCGCCGCGCCATAGTCGGCCTCGCCTTCCGGGAAGTCGGGCACCTCGCTCAAATCGGCCGGTGCCAGCCAGCCCTCGGACGCGAGGTCCTCCAGGCTCACCAGCAGCGGGTTGCCGGCGAAGGCCGAGAAGCACTGGTAGGGCGAGTCGCCGTAGCCCGTGGGCCCGAGCGGCAGCACCTGCCACACGCTCTGACGTGCATCGGCCAGGAACTGCACGAAGCGGCGCGCGTCGGGGCCGAAGTCCCCGACGCCGTGAGGGCCTGGCAGCGACGTCGGATGCAGCAGGATTCCGCTCGAGCGCCCGAGCTTCATCGGTCGGCGCTCCGGCCTACGGCTTGGGTGCCATGGGTGGCAGGTCGCGGGCCGCACACACCGAGTTGAAACCGACCCCCGCGTGGCTGCCATCGCAGAACGGCTTGTTGTTGGAATGGCCGCAGCGGCAGAAGCCCACGGTCGTGCGCCCGCCCAACCCGAAGGCATTCCCGTTCTGGTCGACCAGCGTGATGTTGCCCTCGATGCGCAGCGGACCATCGTTGCGCACCGTCACCTTGACGTCAGACATGCTTGCTCTCCTCTGCTCGAAAAACGCGATCATTCTCGTACAAGCGCCCAGGGTTGTCGATGTTGGCGAAGCCCACGGCAACACGCGGGTTCAAGAGGCTGACGTTGTCCTGGGCCACGAGCACGGATTGGGGCCCAAGGAACGCCGGATGCAGGCGAACAACCCGCGCATGGGAGCGCACAGGGCGCTGCGCACATCGTTTGACAGCGCGCGCCGCCGCGGAACGCTAGGCTCTCGTCAATCTGCCTACGAGGGCAAGCGCATGACGACTGATCGACCTGGCGCCGCGTTGAGCTTCGCGTTGCTCGTGACCATGGGCCTCAGTGGCTGCGCCGGCGGCAACCCTGGGGAGCCGACATCTCCAGCGACACCCGCGGCAGCCGTTGCGGTCGACGGCGCGCTCGCCATGACGCTGATGGCGCACCTCGATGTCGACACGCTGGTCGCGCTGCGCGCGGACCATGTGCACGGCCTGGGAGCGACAACCCAGCACGAGGAGCTGCCGATCGCCCCTGGCACCGCATCGGCCGCCGGCAACTGGGGCTACACCTCCCCCGATGGGCGTCGCCTGGCGTTGACCGGGACGTCGGAGGGGTTGTCGATCGTCGAGGTGACCAACCCGGCCCAGCCACGCAACATTGGCTTGATCGAAGGTCCCTCGAGCCGTTGGCGCGAGATCAAGACCTACGGTACCTACGCCTACGTCACCACGGAGGCCAAGCACGGGCTGGACATCGTCGACCTCGCCGATCCCGACCACCCCGAGAAGGTCGCGACCTGGGACGAGACCTTCCTCTCCGCGCACACGCTGTGGGTTGACGCCCCAAGGCAACTGCTGTTCGTCAACGGCGCAGGCGATGCGAGCGGACGCACGGGCATGCACGTGCTCTCGCTGGCCGACCCGCGTCGACCCGTGGAGATCGGGCGCTTCAGCGACTACTACGTGCACGACTCCTTCACGCGCGGCAACGTGCTGTTTGCGTCCGCCATCTACGACGGCTTCCAGGCCTTCCTCGACGTGTCGGACCCCACGCGACCACGCGAGCTGACGCGCTTCTTCACGGGGCAACGCGTGACCCATAACGCGGCGCTGACCGCGGATGGGCGCTACCTGTTCACGACCGACGAGCGCGGCAACGCGCCGCTCGAAGGCTGGGACATTGGTGAGCGCAGCCAGCCCGTGAAGGTCAGCCAGTTCATCGCGCGCGCGGGCAGCATTCCCCACAACGTGCTGATCGATGGCCAGCGCCTGCTGGTCGCGCACTACACCGAGGGCGTGTACCTGCTCGATGTGGCCAACCCACGCGAGCCGCGCGTGCTGGGCTCCTACGACACCTACCGCGGCGCCGAGAGCGGCTTCCACGGCGCCTGGGGCGCCTACGTGTTCCCGGGCACGAACCTCATCATCGTCAGCGACATCGATGGCGGCCTGTTCGTTGTGCGCTACGACGGGCGCTGAGCCGCGCGGCAGCGGGATCGACAACCCGGCGAGGTAGACTCGGGCGATGCGCTCGACCGCCAAGACTGCACGCCCTGACCGACCCGCGCGACCGCGGTCCGAGGTGCGCCCGAGCGCCCGTCCCGCGGCCGAGGTGCAGGCCGCCTTCGAGCGTCTGACCAAGCGCGAGGCGTTGCAGACGCTGGTGCGCGGCGCGCTGCCGAGCGCGCAGGTGCGACGCCTGTTGGGCCCAGCGCTACCCACGCGGCAAGGGGCGCAGTTGCCGGAGGAGATCTGGGCCAGCCTGGCCGCGGCCATCGCGGCCGAATCCCCCGAGTTCCGCCAGGTGCTGGCCCAGATGCTCGACGAGCGCCTGGGCTGGGATCGAGCGCCGTCGACGCTCGACGACTGGTGGCCTTTGGTGCGCGAGCGTCCGTTGGAAGCCTTGTGGATGGCGGCGCTGTCGAGCGACAAGGCGGTGCGGCGCGAGTTCAAACACATCGCCGCGCATTGCCTCGAGAACTTCCGCAGTTCGCCCGCCTGCAAGCCGCCGACCTGGAGCTTCGTCGAAGCCCTGCTCGAGGTGCACGGCCTGCAGGCCAAGCACTTGGGCGAAGCCGAACGCAGTCTGGGGGAAGCGCAGCGGCGCATCGAGGCCGAACGCGAGCGACTCGACGAGCTGCGCGAGGAGCTGCGCAAGCTGCGACGCGAGAATGCCGAGCTGCGCGCCCTGCGCGCACAGCTCGAGCGTCGCCTGGGCCCGCAGGCCACCGACCCGGCGGCGGCCAGCACGGCGACAACCGGCGCGCATCCGTCGCCGGAGCAGATGGCGGTGCTCGAGCGCCGCGTGCGCAAGCTCGAGAAAGAGCGCGCGCACCTCGTCGGGCTGCTCGAACGCCAGGCCCTGGAGCAGGCCCGCGCGCAGCAGGCGTCGCCAGGGCCGCGAGCGGAATCAGCGGACGGAACAGGCGCAGCTCCGGACGTGGAGCACGAGTCGCCTGAGCCGGTCACGCGGCCAGGTGAAGACCCCAGCCCACGCCGGCGCGTGCTACGCGTCATGCTCAGGAAGCTGCTGGTCAAGGGCAAGATCGGCGCCTCGCACACCCACGAGGACAACGTCTATCGCGGGTTGGCCGACCACGAGAAGGGCTTGGCCAAGCAAGTCATGGAGCTGCTGTATCGCGAGGGCCTGCTGCTCCCCAAGCCCACCTTGACCGATCCGCATCTGTCGCTCGAACCCGAGCGCCTGGCCGAAGTCCACGCGCTCGTGGCCGGACGCATCGACAACCCACGCCTGCGTCGCTTCGTCGAGGAGTGACGCGGGCTTGTCCGCGGCGCTCGAGGTGCATTCGGGCGCCGCCAACGAGCGGGGGGCCGCCGCCCCCCAACCCACGAACCCGAACGCGGTGGTTTCAGAGGCCGCGTCGTCTCACCAGGAGAGCGCCGTGAGCGTTGACGAAACCCTGCCGCAGGCCGAGAGCGTGCTGCACGCGACACATCAGGCGTTGGGCGCGCACTTCGTGGCCGGATCGCAGCCGGCCGTGCCCGCGACCTATGAGCATCCCTCGGGGAACGAAGCCGGTGCGCTGCGCGCCGAGTACGAAGCCGCGCGTGCGGGCGCTGGCCTGGGCGACCTGGCCGAGCGCGGGGTGCTCACGGTCAGCGGTCCCTTGCGCCAGAAGTTCCTGCACAACCTGCTGAGCAACGATGTGCACGGTCGCGCGGCCGGCCAGGGCTGTGCCGCCGCGCTGATGGACGTGAAGGGGCACGTGCTGGCGCTGCTGCGCGTGCTGGTCGAACCGGACAGCGTTCGCCTGGAATTGAACCGGTCGCGCCTGGCCGAAGTCGAGGCGCTCTTGCAGCACTACCGGGTCGCGGCTCCCGTGCGCTTCGCCCGGCTCCCCGTGACCGTCTTGGCTCTGCTGGGTGCCAGCGCCGAGGAGGTGGCCGCACGCGCGGGCTTCGCAGCGCCTGAAGCCCAGGCACCCGAGCAACACGTGACCCATACCTGCGAGGGCCAGCCCGTGTGCGTGACGCGTGCCGGAGATCTGCCCGCGGGGCTCGTGCTGCATGTGGCTCCCCAACAGGCCACGACGATCTGGCAACGTCTCGTGGCCGCGGGCGCGCGTCCCGTGGGCCGGGCTGCGCTCGACGCGCTGCGCATCGAGCACGGCCTGCCCTGGTACGACCGTGACGTGCAGGCCGACAACCTGCTGCATGAGACGGGCTTGGTGAGCACCTGTCACTCTTCGACCAAGGGCTGCTACGTGGGTCAGGAGGTCATTGCGCGGCTGGAGGCCCGCGGTGGCAACGTCAACAAGGCCCTGCGTGGGCTGCGCCTGCACGCTCGCTGCGCCGATGGCGCGCCGGTGCGGGTCGACGGGCACGATGTGGGTCGGGTGACCAGCGCCGCGCTGTCGCCACGCCTGGGCCCTTTGGCGCTGGCCTACGTGCACCGCAATCACTTCGCGGCCGAGACGCTCGTCGAAGTCGACGGGTTGCCCGCCCGCGTCCAACTGTTGCCTTTTGACAGCTCGCCAGCGACCGTGGTCACGGAGGGCGCGTGAAGATCTACACGAAGGCGGGCGACATGGGCGAGACGGGCTTGGCGGACGGCTCGCGCGTGAGCAAGCACGTGCTGCGCGTGGCGGCCTACGGCGACGTCGACGAACTCGGCGCCCTGCTCGGCCTGGTCGTCGCGCAGACGGACGATGCTGACCTGCAAGCGCTGCTGCGGCAGGTGCAGCGCGACCTGTTCGCGATCGGTGCGCAACTGGCCGACCCACAAGCGCGTGTGGCGGCGCGCAAGTCGAAAGCCGCCCTGAGCGAGGCGCACGTGCAACACCTCGAGGCTGCGATCGACGCGCGCGAAGCCGAGCTGCCCGCCCTGCGCGCCTTCATCCTGGCTGGTGGCACCGTGCTGGGTGCGCATCTGCACCTGGCGCGCACCGTGTGCCGGCGGGCCGAGCGCAGCACCGTGGCCCTGCAGCATGCCGAGGGCTTGGAACCGCTGCTGCTCATCTATCTGAACCGGCTCTCGGACCTGCTGTTCGTGCTAGCCCGGCACGTCAATCACGGCGCGGGGCGTCCCGAGGATATCTGGTAGCGGCATGCCTCTCTGGCCTGCCGTGCTGGCCGCGCTGCGCGCCCATGGCCTCGATGTGAGCGCCACAGACAGCGCGTCCGACTTGCGCGCGCGCCTCAACGAGCGCTATCTGGTCGAGGTGCGCGCCCTGCGTGCCCAGCAACGGGCGGGCGCCATCGCGCTGAGCGACTACGCGACAGCGGTGGGCGCGCTGCGCGCGCGCTTCCCGTTGTTGAGCCTGCCCCTCGCGCAGTGGGAACAGCCGCCAACAGGCTGACGGGCCGTTACGGCCGCGACGCGAGCTGGCGCGGCTCGCAGCGCAGCGTCGTCGTCACCGAGCGCGCGATGAAGCACTCCTCGTGGGCCTCGTGATGCAGCGCCGCGTGTTCCTCGGGCGGGGGTTGGCGCGCGCCCGCGAAGGTCACCTCGGGACGGAGCGTCACCTCGGTCATGGCCAGCTTGCCGGCGGCGTTCTTGGCCAGCACGCCGTGCGCCTCGTCGCGGTAGTGCTCGACCACAAAGCCCCGTCGAGCCGCCAGCGACAGGAACCACAGCAGGTGACAACTGGCCAGCGCAGCCACGAAGGCTTCCTCGGGATCTACAGCCGCGGCCTTCGACAGGGGCAGCGGCACGACCTGGGGCGAGGCCGAAGCCGGCACCTCGACGCCACCATCGAATTGCCAGACATGCGCTCGGCTGTAGCGGTTGTCGGTGAAGGCGGCGTCCTCGTCGCGCTGCCAGGCAACCACGGCGGTGTAATGACTCACAGCATGCCCTCCGTCCCGATGGTGCTCTTGCGCGGGTGGTCCACGGTAGTCGAGGTCGCCGCCCGCGTGCACTGGAAACGCCGCACCCCACTTGGCCGACGGACGACGGGCGTGTCGGAGCCGTCCCGACACGCCCGGGTGCGTTTACAGCGAGTTGAGGAAGGTAATCAGGTTGTTCTTGTCGGCCGTCGACAGCAGCGCGTACAGGAGCACGGCCTCGCTGGCCTGGCCACCATGGCGCAGGATGGCCTCGTTGCGGGTCAGCGATTCGCCATCGTGCATCAGGCGATCACGCGTGCGCATGCCCCACAGCGGCGGGGTGCGCAGCTTGTTGCGCGTGGCGGCGCCGCCGTTCTGCACGATGCCGTCGCCCGTCCCGACGTCGTGCATCAGGAAGTCGCTGTACGGGTGGATCAGCTTGTCACCAAGGGCGGCGGTGACGGTCAGGTGGCCGCCGTTGAGCACCGTGCCCACGGGAGCCGTGCGGATCGTGGCGGTGTGGCAGGTGACGCAGCCCACGGCGCTGAACAGCAGTTCGCCACGCTTGGCCGCGGTGGTTGCGGCCACGGCGGCATCACGCGGCGGCGCCTTGGTGGCACGCATGAAGCGCGCGAACAGCTCGACGTCTTCGCCAAAGGGGAACTCGGCCGAGGGTGCTTCCTCTGGGTCGGGCACCGTGTCGTAGGCGGCGACGGAAGCGCCGTTCGAGGTGTTCTCGTTGGGCTCGAGCGGGCTGGTGATGCCCATCTCGTTCAGGTAGGCGTCCGCAGAGAACGACAGCAGGCTGGCGTGCTGGTTCTTCCAGCCGAAGCGCGCCACGCGCGTGGCGCCGCCGGCCTCGCCCACGGGGACCTGGATGACTTGGCCGCGCACCGACGCTGGCTGGGCGGCTGCGAGCGCCTGGATGGTGGCGTCGGGGATGGCTTCGACGAAGCCGTCTCCGAGCGTGTTGAGCGAGGTGCGGAACGTACGCACCTCGTTGCCGCCCAGCACCCGCTCTTGAATGGCGGCGTTGATGGCGCGGTCGTTGATCAGCGAACCCCCTGGATGGTCGACGAAGCTCGTGCCGGTGAAGTGGCCGGCACGCAACTCGGTGATCTGGCTGATCGCGCCGGTCACCGGGTTCTGATGGCATTCGGCGCAAGCCTGGGCGTTGTACACGGGCCCAAGACCATCGCCGGCATCTTCACGCCCTTCGTAGACCGCGCGGTCGGCGTCGAAATCGGCTTGCGCGGTGAAGCCGTTGGTCAGGTTGTCGAAACCAGTCGGGGCCTCCGTCGCGGGAGCGAGCGAGAGGGCGCCCGTCAATCCCAGCGCGGAGATCCCCACCGTGAGGGTTCCGATCGTGGCAAGTCTCATGATCGACCTGGCTCCTTCCGGAACGCTGCGGCTGACCCGCCCCACGCGGTCCATGCCGTACACGCTCCACTGACAGGCAAAAGATCCGTAGCGGCACTCTTAGTGACACCACGGGAGGTCTGACTGTTCTCGAGGCTACTCTCTCTGTGTGTTCCGTCATGTATAGGCTGAAGCGTATGCGCGAGTCAATGGTTTTCGGCACACGGCAACAACAGGCGGCTGCCGAAAGGTGATCGAGATGCGCATCGCACGGCAGACGCCGTATCCGAGGATGCGCTCGATGAGCGCGAAAAGCCCGGCAGTACAATGGCCGTCAGTGACCCCCACCCCACCTCCGACCCCAGCGGCGCTCAGCAGCTTGGCCAAACGCCTGGGTCAAGAAGTGGGCTTCGATCTGGTGGGTGTGGCGTTGCCCGATGTGCCTGCGCACCTCGACTTCTTCTCGGATTGGGTTGCCCAGGGTTACGCGGGCGAGATGGCCTACCTGCGCACCCAGGTCGAGCGCCGTTCTGACGCGCGCCGCGCGTTTCCCTGGGCGCGCTCGTTGCTCTGCGTCGGCCTTCAATACGACACCTCTCAGCCCTACTCGACCCAGGCCACGTCCCAAGGCTGGATCTCGCGCTATGCGTGGGGCGACGACTATCACGACGTGCTGAAGGTCCTGCTCGAGCGTTGGGTGGCGCGGCTCGTCGAGCACATCGGCCCCTTCCAGGCGCGTACCTACGTCGACACGGGCCCGATCGTGGAGCGCGCCTACGCGGCTGCCGCCGGGCTCGGTGCCTGGGGCAAGAACACGTGCCTGCTGCACCCGCAGCATGGCTCATGGTTCTTCCTCGGCGAGGTGGTGACCGACCTCGACCTCGAGCCCGACACGCCGCGCCCCGACATGTGCGGCACCTGCACGGCCTGCCTCGACGCTTGCCCCACGGGCGCCTTCCCGCGCGCGTTCGTGCTCGACGCCACGCGCTGCATCAGCTTTCTGACGATCGAGCTGCGCGGCCCGATTCCGGAAGACCTGCGGCCTGGCGTGGGCCGGCACGTGTTCGGCTGCGACATCTGTCAGGACGTGTGCCCGTGGAATCGCAAGCGCCGCCGGCAGGGTGGCCCGGCGTTCGAGCCCCGACCGGGCGCCGTGGCGCCTGCGCTCGACGAGTTGGCGACGCTCGATCCCGCCGCGTTCGCCGAGCGCTTTCGCAAGAGCCCGGTCAAACGCGCCAAGCGCCGCGGGCTTCTGCGCAACGTGGCCGTGGCGCTGGGCAACGCCGGCGAGGCCCGTCATCGAGCGCTGCTCGAACGCCTGGCCGAAGACGAGGACGCGCTGATCGCCGAGCACGCCCGCTGGGCGCTGCGGCGCCTGGACGAGCGGCTGGGTTCCGACTAGGGCGCCACTGGCTTCGGTAACCCGGCGGCGCGTCGTTCCAGCCTGTGGACGACCTCGCGCTCCAGCACACGCCGTGCTAGTTGGTCGATCTGCGCCAGGTGTGGGCGTGGGTCATGGCCGAAGGCACTGCCGGCCCGGATGCGCAGCCGTTCGTCACGGCCTTGGACCTGCTTGACGTTCGAAGTCAGCCAGTGCACCAGGTCCGCGCGGAACGGCGGCGGCAGCTCGGGCACGAGGCGTTCGAGCAGCGTGTGCGTGTCGAGGCCCAGGCTGAGCAGATCGTCGCGGACCTGGCTGCGAATCTCGAGTTCGGGGTCCCACGCGTGATGCGCGCGGGGAACGAGCCGTGCAAGGCGCCAGGCCTTGACCAGCCAGACCGCATGGGTGGCCACGTCCAAGCGCTCCGGCGGCTGCAAGTCCATGTAGACACGCAGGCGCCCGGGGACCTCGGCCACGACTTGGCCCATTCCATTCGTCACCGGGTAGGTGAGCTTGATCCCGTACAGCCAGAGCCGGCGATGCCGCGGTTCGTACGCTGGCACATCCGCGCCCATGGCATGGAACCAGTGCGACACCGAGGCGCGTGAAGCCACACGGGCACGGGTCGCGTCCCAGTCGAAGAGTTCGTTGCACAGCAGCAGCACGGCCGCCACGGGGTCACGGACGACATCGACGGGCGCGGAGCTGGCCCCGTGCAGCAGTACGGCGCGCACGGCGCGCCGCCGCAGCTCGCCATGCTGCGAGGTCAGGCCACGCGTCACGCGCGCCAGGTAGTAGGCACCCAGAATGCCGTGCTCCGGGTTCGCGTCGCGCGCGGCCGCCCGCAGCCCATCGGCCAGCTCGGGATCCTCCACCTCGCTGACGAAGTGCGGGGTCGCCAACTCCGTCGCGGCCCGGCGCGCCCAGTGCCCTGCGACGTCGCGCAGGCTGCCGGCCGCGTGGGCCACGTCGGCATACAGCTCGGGGTCACCGCGGCTCAGGCCGTTGTCGCCGCCGGGGTCAGCCACGAACAGCAGATGCCCAATGTCGTGGAAGACGGCCGCGACGGCATAGGCCTGGCGGCACTCGGTCGCGCGCGCCGCCGCCACGCCGTCCACGGCCCTGCGTCCCACGATCCTGTCGGCCAACGTCGGAAGAGGACGCGTGTTCGGACTCTGCGGGGTATCCGTCGGCGCGGTTGTTCTCGCGTGGCTGGCCTGGCCAGGTGCGGCGCTCGGCGGGCTGTTGTCCTCCGCTCCCACGCGGACGTCCAGCAGGAACTGGCCGCCGATGTAGACGTCCAGCACATGCAGGAGCTGGCCGGCATGCACGGCACCCCGCGCCTCGGTGGCCTCGCGCGCCAGCTCATGCAGCGCGTGGTGCAGTTCGAACTCGAGCGGCACATCCAACACCACGTGCGCGTGATACTCCACCAGGCCGCGCAGGGCCTCCGCGTAGGGGCGCGCGAGGAATGCGTAGTCGGGCTCGTCCCCCAGCCATTCGTGGCGCAGGGTCTCGCAGAGCACGTGCGCGACCTGCACGCGCAGATCGCGCTCCGGGAACAGCAGCGTGGCGGGGCTCGAGCGGTGCGCGTCGCGCAGGCGCGCCAGGATGGTACTCACGAACCAGAGCATGAGCCAGGTGCGCGAGGAGACTTCATGCGACGGCGAAGGCGGCGCTCTTTTGGATGCCTGCCTGGCGTCGGGTGGCGGCGCGTCGTCCGACTTCGGCGCCGGTTCGGCCGCCTGCGGCCCGTCCGGAGGTTCCGGGCGCTTCAATGGCCACTGCGCGGGCGTCACACAGGCAAGGACTTCGTCGAATCGGGCGGTGGCCGCTCTCCACGTGACGTCGCACGCCTCGGCGGACACCATGGGATCGACGCCGGTGCGCCACATGCAGAGCCATTCGGCGAGCAGATCGCGAAGCCCGTCTCCCTGCCGAACTGCTGGGTCCTTGGCGGCCGTCACCGCCCGCAAGCATGCCAGCAGGCAGGTGTACTCGAGACGCGTTGCTGCTTCGCCAAGACGATGAGGATCGTTGATTTTTGCCAACTCGGTGGAAGCCGCTAGGAGTCCGTCTTGGACATCCGACACCGGCCGCGATCCGCCGTGTTCACCAGCATCGCTGCGCCAAGGCGTTCGCAGCACGAGCCGGTGTGTGATGGCTTCTTGCAGCACCCACGCCAGCAGACTGCGTGCGTCAACCAAGTCGGCGATGTCCGGCATCGCTATCTGGCGGATACGCGAAGCAGCCTTTTTCAGCCTCAGCGCGAGCGGGTTGCTCACTTCGTGGGCGCTGCGTGTGGCTTCAAGCAAGGCGTGAGCCGCCTGCGCTCGTGCTTCGCGAGCGAGCACGAACTCGACATCGGTGTACGTGTCGATGAGTCCGCGAACATAGTCAGAGAGCCACGGCCAGGTATCTTCGACGCCACTGGGCGCACGAGTAGTCGTAAGCCTTAGAGCACCACCACGATCTAGACGGCGGATGCGAATCCAGCGGACAGAGGTGACGCCACGAGTCGTCATGACTTCGTACGGCTCCATAGACACGGTATCGCCGTCCGGCGCTTCACTCGAGTCGAGTGCAGTGGCTGGGCCGCTGCTACCCTCCTGGAGCGGCCAACGCCCTGAGAGCGTGGTCCGATCGGCCACGGCCCATGTCACATCCAGATTCGCCAAGTCGAGGCTCTCGCCCAAGATCTCGGCCAATCGGTCCAAGTGGCTCGCCGCAGTGTCCTCGTTGGCGGGCTGCGCATAGCCGCGTTTCCACCGACGCAGCGCGTCAGCCAGGACGTCTTCGAGGGGGTTCATCGCGGGCGTCCCAGGTGGGCCAGCAGCGTGTCCACGTCAATGGGCTTGGCGAAGGTTTTGATGGCCTGATCCAGCGCGCTGGCGGCAACGCCGCTTTGGCCCAGGCTGAGGTGGACAAGGCTCTGGCCAAGATCCCCGCAGTTTCGGGCAGCGGTGCGCAGCAGACGCCCGGGCTCG
>WBZQ01001978.1_pt1 | contig 13634 bp, 13 predicted proteins | sample 5204251 | NCBI WGS metagenome assembly WBZQ01 (sample SAMN12412402, study PRJNA552823) | activated sludge metagenome | isolation source: activated sludge from nitrification reactor of wastewater treatment plant... | place: USA: Virginia | collected 2017-09 | reverse complement strand
GGCTCACTCCACGGCGACGTCGGAAATCGCTGAGGCCACGGCCATCGGCGAGTCCGACCCGGCGTTCAACCAGCTGGTGCTGTCGGCCTACAAGTACGGCGTGACCGTCCAGGTGTCCTACGAGCTGCTCGAAGACACCTACGTGGACCTGCTCGGCTACCTGGCCATGCAGTGTGGCCGTGCTGTCGGCAACGCCTTCGGCACCCGCCTCGTGACCGGCACCGGCGCCAGCCAGCCGCAGGGCGTGGCCACGGCCGCGACCCTCGGTGTCACCGGGGCCGCCTCGGTGGCCGGTGCGTTCTCCGCTGAGAACCTCATCGACCTGTTCCACAGCGTGATCAGCCCCTACCGGAACAGCCCCGGCTGTGCCTGGCTGATGCGGGACGCCACCCTGGGCTCTGCCCGGAAGCTCCGGGAGGGCGCCGGCACCGGCCAGTTCCTCTGGCAGCCGTCCCTGCAGGCCGGCTCGCCGGACACCCTGCTGGGCAAGCCGGTCTACACCGACCCCAACGTGGCCGCCGTGGCCCTGTCGGCCCGGTCGGTGCTGTTCGGCGACATGAGCCGGTACTTCGTGCGCCAGGTCCGCGACATCCGTTTCGAGCGGTCCGATGACTTCGCGTTCAACACCGACCTGACCACCTTCCGCTGCCTGTTCCGGGGCGACGGTGGCCTGGCCGACACGAGCGGCGCCATCAAGTACTTCATCGGCAACGCCGCCTGATTCTGGTTGGGGGCGGGGTGCCGCCCGCCCCGCCCCCACCAGTCACCCCTACCCCCTCGACCTGGAGGAACCACCCATGAACGTGACCATGCTCCGGCAGGTGTCCGGCACCCGCGACGGTGTGGACTGGCCGGCCGCCGGCGAGTCGATCGACGTGCCCGACGAGGAAGCCGCGTCGCTGATCATGCTGGGCCTGGCCAAGGCGCCGACGGTGAGCCGCCGGCCGAGGTTGAGGAATCCCGCAAGGGCGCCCGCAAGGCCACCAACGAGCCGGCCTGATGTCCACGGCATCGGTCTACTTCATCCCGAACAACGACCGGCCCACGTGGCCGACGTTGGACGAGGTGACTAGGTGGGTCGAGTCGGTCAACAACTACCCGGGGGCTGGCGCGGCCCCCCGGGTCAACGTCGAGAATCTCCAGCTGGCTCTCGACGCCGCCATCGAGCGGATCTCGAAGCGGTGCAACATCCAGGTGCGCCCGGTCGACTCGGCCGGGGCTGTCGACCCTGATGGCGACCCGGTGGAGATCCCGGCCGGGGTGAAGCTGGCGACGATCATGCAGGCCGGCCGGTGGGCCCGGAGGGCGATGACGCCCGACGGGGTACTGGGTGAGTCTGAGATCTCCGGTGTGATCCGCACGACGGCCCTTGATCCCGATGTGGAGTCGATGCTGGCCGACTGGCTCCACCTGGCTTGGTGATGCCGACCCTCAAGGAGTGGCCCGCCATCCTGGCCAGCGCCGCCGAGGCCGTGCTGTCGGTGCCGGAGCTGGGCTACATCATCCCGGTGACGGCCTACCCGCCGGCCACCCTGACGAACCCGCCTCAGCTGTGGATCGAACCGGAGCCCGGGATCTGGCTGGAGCCGAGCTCCACCGGGGGCACCCTGTCGACGCTGAGCCAGCTGACGGCCTACTGGTCGCTTCGGCTGGTGGTCGGCGACCCTGGCACCCTCGGCGCCATGGAGACGATGTACGACGTCATGCAGCGCCTCCACGCCGGCTACGCCGACGCGGTGGCGGCAGATACGGAATCGGGCGGATTCCGGCCAGCGGTCGGCACGGTGCTGACCCCGACGGCCGAGGCCTACGCCGCGACGCCGGTGTGGTCGGCTCGGCTGCCGTTCTCGACCCCGGTCGACAAGATCCCCCCATCCACCCCGTAGGGAGAACCCGCAATGCCCCTGATCAGTGTCACGGCTTCCAACCCGATCAAGTTCAGCGCTTTCAGCTTCGTGCTTGACTGGAACCAGACCGACCCCCTGCAGTTCCAGTGCGCCACCCGGTCGCTGTCCCACGTGGTCGACCAGCAGTTCGCCGACGTGAAGACCCTGTGCAATCCGTCCGGTGAGGCGCCGAGCACGGTGACCGAGCAGCTCGACGTCGAGCTGCTGTGGGAGTACTCGGCCACTGGCTCATGGAACAAGCTCCGGCCCCTGGCCGGCCTGCGGCGGTCGTTCGCCATCCTGCCCCTGGGCACGGGCGCCACCAGCGCCAGCAACCCCGAGATGTCCGGGTTCGTGTGGGTGCCGCAGATCCCGTTCATCAACGCCACCGAGGTGAACGGCTACTCCTACGTGCCGCTCACCTTCAAGATCTCGGGCATCCCGATCTACGACACCGACGGCACCCCGGTGTACGCCGGCCACACCGTCCCGGCCTGATGACGTTGCCGGGCGCTGCCCGGCTGGACCGGGCCCTGGCTGCTGTTGAGGTCGACGCCACCGACGCTCGTGTGGCGAAGGCGGCGGGCGAGCTGGTGGCGGCCACGGCCCGGGCAGCGTCGTTCTCCCAGCGGGTCGCGAAGACCGGCAAGGTCCGGGTGCGGCGGGGTGTCGCGTTCGTCACGTTCGGCTCGACGGCGACACCGTGGGCGCTGCCCGGCCACTTCGGCCACGGCACCCCCTCGGCCCCCCGGGCTCAAGGTGGCTACATGGTGCCGAACCCGTTTCTCTACAACGCCGCCGACGTGCGCCGTGAGCAAGTCATCGACCTGTACCTCACGAGATGTGTGCAGGCCATCCGATCCAACGGGCTCTAGAAAGGGCGGTAGACACCCGTGCCACCAGCCACCAAACCCCCGGCGCCTGACCCGGAGCCGGAGCCGATCAACCTTGAGTTGGACCTCGACACCTTCACGGCTGACGAGCGGCTCGAGTGCCAGATCCAGTTCGACAACGAATGGTCAGACATCGCCAAGTACCTGCGGGCGCTGTGCAACCCATGGCGAGAAGGCGCTATGCCCTTCAAGCTGTTCGACCGCAAAGAGCGGCTGGTCGTGGGTGAGCGAATCCTGGCCTACATGCTGTGGGTCCAGGCCAAGCGCACCGACCCAGAGGCGGAGCTGGAGCCGTTCACCAACATGGCAAACGGCGCCCTCAGGCGGGCCCATCTGGACGGCCTCCTGGGAAAAGCGAAGAGGGGCGAGAGCGGGAAGTCGACTCGATCGTCGAGACGGCGCGCCTCGTCCAGTTCTTCGGCGGGGGGCTGACCTACACCGAGGCTCGGGCGCTGCCCTGGCGTGATTACCGAGTGCTATTGGCTCTGATGGAGAACACCGAGGAGGAGGTGAAGAGGCGCCGTGCCAGACGTTGAGTTAGTCGAGCCAGGCCCAGCGCCTGCGAGCCCGGATCTCGTTGATGGTCCACCGACTGACGCCGTGCTCGGCTGCCACTGCGGCCGCACCCCGAGCGTCTTTCCTGATGGACCGGACCTGCTCGGCCGTCAGCTTGGCCCTGCCGTTGCGCTCTCCGAATGCTCGCGCCGGCCTGCCGCCCTCCTGGGTGCCATCGAGCGCCGTGTCGGCCATGTTCTCGGCGTGCGTTGCCCACCGCAGATGGCGCGGGTTGCCCATATCGGACCTCCGAGTCCGGTCACGCCCCCGGCCGTTGACGCGGTGCGGGGGCACCTGCATCCAGTCTACGGGCGGGGTGTGACAGGCTGATGGCGGGCCGCAACGCCGACATCAGGGTTACGGTGAAAGGTGACGCCGACTTTGGCGCTGCCCGGCGCGAGGCCAAGGACGCGCTCGACGACATCGAGCGGGAGGCGAAGGACGTCAAGCTCTCCCCCGAGCTGGACACGGCCGAGATCCGCAAGGCCATCGCTCTGGCCGAGCAGCTCGACGGGATGGTGGCGACGCTCGACATCGACGCCGACCCGGCCGACATCGTGGCCGCCGAGAAGCTGGCCCGGTCGCTCCGTGGGTTCCAGGCCCGAGTGGATCTGTCGGTGGAGGGCAAGGCCGAGCTGACCGAGGCGCTCGGCCTGGCCGACAAGATGGAGGGGCTCCGCAAGGTCCGGGTGGAGGTGCAGGGCCGCCAGGATCTGGAGCGGGCCCAGGAGATCGCCGACGACCTCGAGCGCCGCCGGACCGTGCCGATCGACGCGCAGGCGTCCGACCTGGTGCGCCTGGATGATCAGGTGGCCGACGCTCTGCGGTCTGGTGGTGAGGCTGGCGCCGGAGGTGTCGCGGGTGCCCTGGGCGGCATCGACTTCGCCGACATCGGCGGTTCGGCTCAAGATGAGCTGCTCGGCTCCCTGGCTGCCGCTGGGCCGTGGGCTGCGGCGGCCGGCACCATCGGCGCCGTCTTCGGTGATGAGTTCTTGGAGGGGTTCAACAACGCGCTGCCGTCGGGGCGGGCCGACACGATCCGGGCCCTGCGGAACAACCTCTCCGATTCAGAACTGGAGGCGGCCGGGGTCGCTGGTGGCGAGGCCTACAGCTCCGGCCTGTCCGACGGCCTGACCGACGCCAAGGACGCGGCGGCGCTGATCCAGGGTGAGCTCGGGAAGATCGACGATTCGCTTGACCTGACGGGCGCCACCCGGCAGGCGACGGCCCTGGCCACCGTCTTCGATGTCGACGTGCGTGACGCCGTGACGTCGGTCGACAAGCTGCTGTCGCAGGGCCTCGTGCGGAACAGCGAAGAGGGATTCAACCTGCTCTTTGAGCTGGCCCAGCAGACCGGCACCCAGTTCGATGAGATGCTCGAGCTGACCGATGAGTTCTCGGTGGCGCTGCGGGCACTCGGCATCGAAGGGCCGCAGGGCCTCAAGCTGATCGGCCAGATGGTCGAGCGGGGCATTTTCCCGCAGGTCGACCAGGCCGGCGAGGTATTCGAGGAGTTTAACGAGCAGATCAATACCGGCGGGGCGGCCGAGGGTCTGGAGCTGATCGGCCTGAACGCCGAGGACATGCTGGCCCGCCTGCGGGCTGGTGGCCCGGATGCGGCGAAGGCGACGGCCGAGATCGCCCAGCAGCTGTTGGCCACGAACGACAACGCGGTGCAGGCGTCGGCGTCGGCGTCGATCTTCGGCGGCAACATGGACCTGCTCGGCGATGATGCCCGGGAGGCGGCGCTGCAATTGTTCGCCACGGCCGACGGGACGGCCGCTGTCGGCTCGGCGGCGACGGACGCGGCCGATGCCATCGAAGGTTCTGCCTCCGGGCTAGATCGCCTCAAGAAGGTCGCCACCGAGCTGGGCAACGAGCTGGGCGGCACGGTGGCCGACGGCATCGACACGCTCAACAGCCTGGCCAAACTCGACTTCGGCGACGCTGCCGATTCAGCGGCTAGTTTCGGCGACGCCCTTGGGATCAAGCTGCTCGGCCCCCTGGGTGAGCTGGCCGATCGGGTGGGCCTGGATCCGTTCGGCCCCCTCAAGGATTCGTTCGATGAGCTGACCGGCAAGACGGACGAGCTGCCGCCGAAGCTGGGCAGCACCATCGAGAAGATGGGTGAGACGGCGGATGCCAGCGACGATCTGGCCGACGGGTTTGATGGGGCCGCCGCCAGTGCCGACGAGCTCGACGCCCAGCTGCGTGGCCTGTTCGACTTCTCCGCCGATCAGCTCCTGCGGGACATCGCCGATGCCGCCGACGACCTGGCCGCCAGCTTCGAGGACGGGGCCGGTAAGACGGTCGGCCTCGGCGGCGCGATCGACATCACGACCGACTCGGGCCGCCGGCTGCAGGATCAGATGGAGGGCCTGACAGACAAGCTGATCGATGCCCAGGTGGCGGCGGCCAACAACGAGATCACGGCCGGGCAGCTGGCCGATACCCAGTCGTTCCTGGCTTCCGAGTTCGATCGGGTGACCGGCGCCGCCGGCCTCACCACGGAAGAGGTGGAGGGCCTGCGCCAGAAGTACCTGGCCGTGCCGTCGAAGGTCACCACCGATGTGACGGCCAACACCCAGAGCGCCATCAACAACGTCACGGCCCTGCAGAACGCGATCGCCAATATCAAAAGCAAAAGCGTCACCATTTCAGCGTCGATCTCCGGGCCGACCGGGATCTCCGCCTCCGGCTCGATCGCCCGCCGGGCCCGGGGCGGGTGGACGGACGGCCTGACCCTCGTGGGCGAGGAAGGGCCGGAGCTGATCGATGTGCGGGGCCGGGCGTTCGTCCACACCGCCGCCGAGACACGGGAGCTGCTGTCCAACCGGGGCGGCGCGTTCGCTGGCCCGGCTGTCCCGGCCGCTGCCGCTGGCCCCCGGGTCAACATCGAACAGTTGGTGGTGGACAAGGGCGTGGACCTGTGGCAGGCGCTGGACATGGCTGAGCTGGTCTACGGCGGCCGCCGGTGACCTCGGCCCGGACGGTGACCCTGATCGGTGCCGACGGGACCCGCCACGTGCTCGCCTGCTCCGACGAGCCGTACCAGCTGAGCATGCGGGCCCAGCTGCACGGCACCGCCCCCTACGCCCTCGGCACCCGCCGTGTGGGGCTGATCCCCGGTGAACGGCTCGACACGGTGCAGGCCCTGCCCCGCACCCTCGTGGTGCCCCTCCGGGTGGAGGGCACCAGTGAGCTGGCGGTAGACGAGGCGATGGCGGCGCTCGGTTCGATCTTGTCGCCCAAGCACGAAAGCCGGATCAACTACCGGCGGCCCGATGGGACCGAACGGCAGCTGGCCGTCAGGTACGCCGCCGGGGGCGACGCGATCTCAGCGTTCGATGAGGCCGGGTACCTGCAGCGCTGGTGCACGGTGCCCCTGATCTTCAAAGCGCTGTGGCCGTACTGGCGGCAGGTGGATGCATCCACGGCGACGCATGGGCCCGAGACGTTCGACGATGGGCGGGCGGCCGGATCGAACCTCGTCACGGTGACGAACGTCGGCGACGTCGAGGCGTGGCCCGAGATCACCGTCACGGGCTACGCCGAGGGGATCGAGGCCATGAGCCTCACCACGGGGCAGGTGTGGCGCTGCCGGCGGATCCTGACCGCCGCCGATGAGCTGCGGATCGACACCGACCCCCGCAGCTTCGGGGTCTACATCAACGGGGCCAGCGACTACACGGCGATGGACTCCCTCTCCGAGTTCTGGTCGTTGGAGCCGGGCGAGAACGTGCTGCTGTTCCGAGGCAACACGGCCACCGGGACCGAGGCGATCGGCGCTTTCGAGGTCCGGTGGCGGCCGCAGTGGGAGACGCCCTGATGGAGGTGTGGGCGCTCGACCGGTTCGCCCAGATCGGCCGGATCATGACCGCCACCCGGGTGCAGGTGGTCGAGCGGGACCTGGCCGAAGGCGGGTGGCTGGTGGAGATGCCGTTGGGTGCCGCGGGTGATGTCGGGGCGGGCCTGCTCGCCGCCACCTGGCCCGGGGTTGAGATCTACGACCCCGAGACGGGCTGGCGGTTCGGGGGCTACCTCACCGGCCACACGGTCATCGTGGACGACGACGGCACCGAGCTGTTGCGGCTCACCGGGAAGGATTTCCAGTCCGACCTGGGCGGGTGGTTGGAGTGGCCCGAGGTGACCACGCCCGATGAGTGGTGGGCGTACACGGTGGGCGGCACCATCGCAGCCACCTCCGACGCCCACAATACGGTGAAGTTCAATGCCGGCTACCTGGCCGCCACCGACCGCCCACAGATCTACGGGCTGCAGTTCGGGGCCAACCCGGCGGCCGGCGCTCCGAAGGCCCGCCGCCTCAAGGGCGAGCCGCTGATCGACGTGATGCGGTTCCTGTTCGCCGACTCACCCGACTACACCGCCCGCTTGCGCCTCATGCGTGACGGCGCCGGCGATGGGTTCGTGCAGTTCGACACCCCGGCCCGGCAGCTGTCCACGCTGGTGCTCGACGTCAAGCGGGGCACGTTCGGCCGGGTGGAGGTGGCGACCGTGGCAGCGAACGCCACCTGGGTGTTGGGGATGGGCGCCGAGATCGAGCCCGTGGTCACCGCCGGGGAGCGGTTGGTGGCGATCACGTCGGCCACCGAGCAGGACTGGCGCTACCGCCACCGTGAGGTCGCGATCAACCGGCCCGCCACCGATGATGCCGCCGCCCTGGGCGATGAGGTTTTCGCCGTGATGATCGACCCCAGCAGCTGGTATCACCGGTCCGTGAAGGTCGACTCGGCCCGGGTCGATGGGTGGGGCCGCGACATCGACCTGGGGTGGATGGTCGATGTCCACCTGGGGCCGACGTTCACCCCGTCCACGGTCCGCCTGCCGGTCGTGGCATCGACGCTCGCGTTCACCCCCGAGGCGGGGTGGGTGCGGACCGTCGATGTCGGGGCCGAGTCACCGACCGGGCCGGCCGCCCTCTACGCATCCATCGCCCGCACCAGGGCCGCTCTCCGCCAAGTTGAGGCCGACATCCGCTGATGGCAGACACCGGTTACCCCCGCACCATGGCCAGGGGCCAGGCCTACAAGCCAGTGCTCACCGACCGGCACGCCACCTCGGCCGACTGGGAAGTGCTCGAGGTCCACAGCGTGACCCCGCCCACGTCGCAGCCGTTCCATGCCGCGGTGTACGCCACGGCCGACGTGGACGATGGGACGGTCGGCCAGCTCCGCATGCGGTCGTCAGCGGCGGCCACCACGGTGGCCACAGCGACCGGTGAGTGGGAGGTGACCGATGGGCGGATCGTCCGGCCCGACGGCAGCGAGGCGGTCACCGCCGGCCTGAACGGCGGCGTCGGGATCGGGACCGGTGCAGCGTTCACCATCCCCGCCTCCACCTACATCGCGTGGGCCTACGACCGGTACCCCGGGAACTTCAAGCTGTACTCCGACGTGTGGCCCGGCGACACCAACGTGCTCAACGGGGCCGAGGTGTTCCCCGGTGGCACGATCAGCTCGGGTAACTACTGGTCCAGCGCCCCCATCGATGCCGTGTCGCCCGACCCGCAGGTGGGCCAGCCCAACATCGTGACCCTCCCCGACCGGGTGTACGCGATGACTGGGCAGCGGTCGGCGGCGGCCATCGCCCACGGCATCGCCACCCCGACCGATCACTGGCACTGCGGGATCTACCGGGTCAACGCCCACCTGCGGAACGGGCCACCCCCGGAACGGTTCGGGCCGATCACCTGGAACGGCGCACCGACCCTCACCGCGGCCGACACAGCCCCCCAGTACGTGGACCGGGTACAGGAGCTCATAGACCTCGGCCTGATCGCCTGCCCCGAGTTCCATGACCGCACGGCCGTGGTCGGCCAACCCGACTTCACCGTGCCGTCCGGGCTGCTCGCCGACCCGATGCTGGCCGTGACCTCGCTGTCCGATGACTACGTGAAGGACGCATGCGTCTTCTACGACGCCCTGTGTGCGGCGTTCTCGGCGTCCGATTCGGTGTGGATCGGGCTGCCCAACGAGTTCTGCCAGACCGGCCGCACGACCGCCTACGACGACGTGATTGTCACCCTGGTGCGCCGCATCCGGGGCAACGGGTTCCAGGGCATCATCACCCTGCCGCTGCCCCGCTGGGCTGGCGACCTGGCGGCCCTGGCCCGGGGCGACCTGGAAACCCTCGTGGACCGGTTGGCCACGCACTCGGCCGATCACAACATCGTGTGGGAGTGGCACAACTACGGTGACCGGTACGACTCCGGCGGCACCCAGTCGGTGGGCACGTGGGCCCAGGTCGACGCCGATATCGCCGCCTGCCGCAACGGGGTGCCCGGCACTGGCCGCAAGCACGCCGTCTGGATGAGCGAGTACGGGCAGCCCCTGCCGATCGGGTCGGGCCTCCCCCATGCCGCTGACGGGGTGCGGCTCATGGCCACCGATGAGGACGGCCCGGCCCTCGGCGCGAAGTGGCCGCACCTGTGCCCCACCTGGTGGTCGACGGCCGACAACAGCTTCGATGTGTCCTACGCCCTGACGTACGGGGCGGCCAACAAGGGCAACGAGGCCGGCCCCGACCCCAACTCCACCGGCACGAACCCGGGCACCTACCCGTGGTGGGATGTGACCACCCCGGAGCTGGCCGACGAGTGGTTGACTGAGGGCGGGCGGGCGCACTGGGACCTGGCGAAGACCATCTCGGGATCGGGCGATTCTGGGGCGGCTGGGATCTCCCCGGCGGTGCCCGTCTCGGCCTACGCCCGGAACATCCGCTTGGGCTTCGAGGGCGTGCCGAACGCCCCGCAGCTGCTCTACGTCGAGGGCCGCCGGGTGTCCGGTTCGGGCGGGCTTCGCCTGCTCGAATCGAAACCGGCGCTGGTGTCGGCCCCGCCGGCCGAGCTGATCACCGGTTCGATCCCCACCGGGGGCGGCTCCGGCGGTGGTGGTGGCGGTGGGACGGTCACAGCGTCCGACGTGCGCAGCACCTACGTGTCGGCCACCGAGTCGGGCAGCTTCACCATCCTCCCATCGTGGTTCTCCCCGGCCGCCCAGCCGGGCGACAAGGTGGTGCTGCTCGGCGCCGGCCCCGGTCCCTCCGACGTGTCCAGCTGGAGCTGGACGTTCCCCGGCACGGTGCTCACCTCGGCCGGTGGCGGCACCTACAACCCCAGGGTCATCGCCACGGTGGTGGACTACAACGCCGCCGGGTGGACGGTGGCGGCCTCCGGTTCGTTCCGGGCCGCTGCCATCTGCCTGACCGGAGCGGTCGGTGTCGCAGCGTCCACCCCGGTGCAGGCGTTCTCGCCGGCCAACCCCGCCTCGGTGGCCCACGACGCCAACGCGGTCGGCCTGGCGGTCAACGTGCTCAACTACACCACGGCCTCAGTGACGGCCCCGACGACCAGCCCCGGGACGCACACCACGGTGCTGTCGACGCCGCTCGTGCCCCGCCAGATCCACGTGGCCAAGATCGCCCGCACCACCGCCGGCACCTACGACCCCGGGGCGGCGACCACCGGCCCCGGCTCCGAGGAATCCACGGCGTTCGCCATCGTGGCCCAGCCGACGGCATCGGCCACGTTCCCCGGCGCACCGACGATCCCGACGTTCAACAGCGGCTCCGCGATCACGCTCGGCACCCTGTCGGCCGACATCGCCGCCGCCGTCGCTGCCCAGCCGGCCGGCACCCACTTCAAACTGATCGCCGGCACGTACACCAACTGGTCCAATGTGAGGCCGAAGACGGGCATGCATTTCCAGTCGCCCGACTCGGGCACGGCCACGTTGGAGGGCACGGGCAAGGTGTGGGCGTTCCGGGCGATCGACGCCACCGGCTCCAGCGACAACGTGACGATCTCGTGCACCGGCACCGGCGGCATCAAGATCCAGAACTACGGGGCCGGCACCACGAGGGCCGAGTACGGCGCCATCCAAGCGTAGTCCATCGACACCTCTGTGGGGTCGGTCGAGTACACCTACGGGACCGCCCAGGGCTGGTACATCCACGGTGTCGAGCTGTCCAAGAACGGCGCCCAGGGCATCCGGGTGTCGGACTACTTCACGCTCCACAACGTGACCGCCTACGGCCACAACGTGAGCAACGTCGGCGGCGACCGGGGAGTGGGCGGCCTGCTCTACAACTGCACGCTGGACGCTGGCGGCCTGAACCCGGCGACCGGTGCGTACTCCAACGGGGCCGGCGCCAAGTTCACGTTCTGGAACAGCTCCGAAGGCCGGTCGGAGGTGCTCTCCGCCGGAGTGCTCCGCCCTAAAGCGCCGATCAAGGTGGTGTCAACCGACTTCAACGCCACCCATGCCGGGGTGACCGGCACGGGCAACATCGGCCTATGGTTCGACCTGGACTGCCAGCAGATCGAGATATACGGCGGAAGTTTCGTCGGCCACCCGTGGTGCGGGATCATGCTGGAGGGCTGCAATGGGGCCTACCTGAACGGGTTCGACATCGACAATTCCGACGGCTACGGCGCTGCCAACGGGGAAGACTTCGTGCTCGGCGCACTCACTATCGCTGAATCGACGAACGTCACCGTCGAGGACTACGGGATATTGAACAGTGTCAGAGCTGTCATTATCCGGCAATCGAACCGTTCGGCTGACTGGTACAACTCGAATAACGCCAGCTACGTGAACTACTCGTGGCCGCCCAGCTCGGGCGGGGTCCGCTATTGGATCGACGCGACCGGCCCGTTCCCCATCCCAGGGGTGTCCGACCGGGCCAACATGTGGTCCGGGAACATCACCCTGCGAAACGGGCTCTTCACCCTGTGCGACCGGGTGCAGCTGTCCGAGGGCACCAACGGCGGCGGCATGAGCACGGCCGGGAGCCTGCCCCTGGGCACGATCCATTTCGTGGACAACAACTACGACAACAGCCCGTCGATCCTGTTCTACGACCGCTCCACCACCGGCGTGAACCTCGCTGCGTGGCAGGCCAAGCCGTTCGACCGTGACCAGTAGGAGCAGATGATGCAGACCCCCTCAGCCAAGGTGCTCACCCAGTTCGCAGCCGGCCTCGTGCTCGACGTGATCGCCTACGCCACCGCCGACCAGTCGTGGATGCAGGAACTGCCCGGCCCGGTGTGGCTGGCCCCGGTCCTGGCTCAGATCCTGGCCGCCGTCGCCGCCTACCTCAAGCGGGAGACGAACCCGGCCCGGAGCGAGCTCGCCCGGTGACCGGCCAAGCGACCTGGGTCCGTCCCCTGGGCGACACCGGGCCCCCGCTCGACTACACGCTGCGGGCTGAGCCCGGGCCCGGCGCCCGGGTAGGCCTGCCCCGCGACCTGACCACCGCCACGTCGGTGGTCGGTGTCGTGCGCCGCTGGTCCGACCGGGCTGTGGTCCAGTCGGCCGCCGCCACCGTGCTGTCGGCCCCGGCCGGGACCGTCCGGCTGCCGCTCACCACCATGATCAGCACCTCGCCGGGCCTGCACGCCGTGTCGTTCACCGTGGTCGACCCGGCCGAGCAGCGGACCTACCCGTCTGCCTTCGCCCCGGCGTGGCTGCTCGTGGCCGCCACCCTGGGAGGAACTGCGACCGTGGCCACCCCCGACCCTGGCGCTCCCGTCATCATCGCCCCCGCCGGAACAGGCGGGCCGGCCAGCAACGGGCAGCTCGTGCTCGCCGGCGCCAGCGCCACGATCACCGTCCCCGCCGCTGTCTCGTGGTTCCAGGTCGCATGGTCCGGTGCCGGTACCCCGTGGGCCACCGGCACCACCCCGACGCTGGTGCAGGCCGGCTCGACCGTGGACGCCGGGGCCGGGGCGGCGCTGCTCGCCTCCGGCGGGAATCTGGCCATCGTGACCACGGCCGCCGGCGTGCTCACCGTGACCGCGCTCGGCCGGGCTGCGATCTGGGCCTACAACGGCACGTCATACGGGCCCGACCCCGACGCCCGCCTCATCGAGCGGGCCACCGGCGACCCCGCCCCCACCGGCGTGGCCGACAACGACATCGTTCTCACCCAGAACCCCTGAGAAAGAGAGACCCCCCAGTGAACGAATCCACCCGCCTGGCCGACCGCGTGACCGCCACCCTGTCCGGCCCCGACGGCCAGCCCGTCCACCGCAGCAACATGCAGGTCATGGGCTACGTCGAAGCCGTGCTCACCGACGCCGCCGGCACCGTCAAGGGCCGGTGCGTCACCCACAACCTCGTGACCTCCGTCGGCGACCAGCTCTACGCCTCCCGCGGCGCCGGCCTCACCTCGTCGGCCGTCCCCACCGGCATGAAGCTCGGCACCGGGTCGACGGCCGTCGCCAAGTCCGGGTCGGGCTCGGCGCTCACCACCTACCTGGCGGGCTCCAACAAGGCCT
>WBZQ01001145.1_pt1 | contig 13642 bp, 17 predicted proteins | sample 5204251 | NCBI WGS metagenome assembly WBZQ01 (sample SAMN12412402, study PRJNA552823) | activated sludge metagenome | isolation source: activated sludge from nitrification reactor of wastewater treatment plant... | place: USA: Virginia | collected 2017-09 | reverse complement strand
GTGCAGTTTTGGGTACAGCCCAAACACCCACACTCCAAGGCTCGCGCAACCCAAGACGTCGCACCCGACCAGAGGACCGGCTTGTGGCCCCGATCGCAATCCGCTCTCTAAGGGACCTTTTGGGCCGCCACGCGTGGGTCCGTTGCTGGTCAGGGTTAGGCCATCAGGTTGATGTTGACCGCTCAGCGACCACTCTCGTGTTTGGTCTGTGTTGTCGCCGGGATCGGTGAAGTGACGTGACCTACGCGATGTGGCACAGGTTTATGGCCGCCAGCACCTCGGCGACCAGAAACGTCGCCACTGAAGACTGAGCATGACTTCGGCCACGACAAGTCAGCTTGCGAGACGCAGATTCGCCGTGGCGACTATTGCTCCAATTCGGTGTGAGGAGCCCTGGTCCAGGGCGCTCGATCGGCGGGCCGTGACGACCGACAATTCAGGTAGCTTGTGGGCAGCGGGCCGGATGGGTGACATCGCTGTGGAGGCGGGACAAATGACCGACAACGCGCATGTGGGCGACGAGGCTGTGTTGTGGATACAGCGTTGGGAAGACGAAGGCGGAACATGGCGGATTCTGGCCAGGGACCGTAAGTCGGTGACCGTAGGTCTGCGCCGCTGCGATGGCGGCGAGGAAGTTGATCGCTTCACCTCCGAGAGCGCTGAGTTGCTCGCGGGCATTGATGACGGGCGCATCAGGGAGAGTTAGCTGCCTGTCGCAGCTGCAAGCAGTAGCACGCCAGTGAGCATGAGCACGACTACTTTCAGGGCTTCCAATCCGATGTAGGCGTAATGCGCACGTGACCGGGGCGCATCAAGCCCGCCCAGTATTGCGTTCGATCTCGCTGTCAAGCGCGGGCGGATGACGACCAATTGCAGCGCCAATGCCATCAGCGCGAAAGAGGCTGTGATGCCGATGGGCATCGTCGGCATGTCTAGACAGATCGCCAGGAGTAGCGTGAACGCGAAGATCGTTTCAACGATGTTGAGTGCCCGGAAAACCAGACGGCCGATTCCGAGTCCAATCGGCACTGTGACACCGGGTGCCCGAAATTTCAGAGGCGTCTCGAGGAACGAGATTGCTAAGACCATTCCCAGCCACACGAAGACAATCGAGACCGCGGCGACGGACTCAGTGGTCAACGCGGGTCAATCGCAAAGTCCAGGCAGCGGGCCTGGCTTCTTCGTAGGACACGTCAAACGCGCCCGGCTCACGGCCTTCTATTTGACGTAGCAGAGGCAGCGGATCGTGTGGCGCGATCACGATCAGCGAAGAACCTTCAGGTGTCAGCGAGAGGGCATCGAAGACGGTTTGATGCCGGACTGCGTGGGGTATTTCGCGAACGTCGAGGATTCGGCTGCCGTCAGGAGCTTGCGCTGGGGCACCGGTCGCCGTGTGCGTGGATTGGGTGCTGTCGTGATCGCAGCCGCAGGCGTGCGCCTCGGATAGGTCCAAGGTTGGTTTGGTGATGTTTACGCCGGGATCGGTGCTCATTGCGCGCTCATTTCAGGTTGAGGGTCGCCCACCTATTGCGGGCTGCTCCACAATTTACTACAGTGATCACTGTGAATAATACTTTGGGTCCGGCACCGGTGCGTAGCGCGCCTCTCGGCGATGTCCTGTCGGCTGAACGTGCACGGGTCCTCGAAGACTTGCAGCGCAGGCAGGACCCGCCCACAAGTGCCGCGGTCGCGCGGAGCCTTGATCTGCACACGAACACTGCCCGACTACATCTGGAAGCACTGGTCGAACGCGGCCTCGTTGAACGTTTCAACTCTGCTCCGCACGGGCGTGGCCGCCCTGCCGTTCGCTACCGGGCGGTGGCGCAGCGCTCCGAACCGGATCGGCGAGTTCGGGACTTAGCCGGGCTCGCGGGGGCGCTGTCGGCGCACATCCAGCGCACGAGCCCGGACCCAGCGGCGGCAGCGCGAAGTATCGGAGCTGATTGGGCGGGGTCCTTCGATACGGCTTCATCAACCGTCACCGGTGACCCTGCCGGGGTGGCAGTTGGCAGGCTCGATCAACTCGGCTTCGACTCCGACCTCGCCCATATCGTCGGTTCCAGGAGTACGTATCGGCTGCGCCGGTGCCCGCTCCTTGATGTCGCGAAAGGCAACTCAGATGTTGTGTGCAACGTCCATCTCGGCTTGGTCCGCGGAACTCTGGCTCAACTCGGTGCCGACCACGTTCGCGCAGACCTTGAACCTTTCGCTGAACCCGGCGCCTGTGTCTTGACGTTCGACACCGCCGACATTTCGAACCACTAGTTCAGGAGGACACCATGACAGGACAAAGCGATACCTCACAAGGGGCAGAGTCGGCGCGCGGGATCGCCACGATCGCGATCCATCACCCAACCATGCAACCCGATCCCGCATTCGTCCAGGGGAGCCCGCGCGGCACGACCCACGATGTTCACGGCGGTGGCAATCCCCGACTCATCGCGATCTTCGATGACAGCATCGATCTCAACGCCAGGCTTGGCCGGTCAGTGGTCCCCGTCGTCTTCGGGCTTCGCCCCGGGATCACCACCGTGGGCAGCGACCCAGCATGTGATGTCGTGCTGCCAGACATTGCAGCGCATCAGGCCGAAGTGCGCCGCGATGACCTCGACGAGTACCGAATCTTCGACACCAGCGCTGACTGGTCCAGCCGACTCGACGGGCGCTACAGCGCCGGTCAAAGCCTGCACAGCGGCGACCGCGTCACGTTCGGGCCGTGGACGTTCGTGTACGCCAGGGCGGCGTTCGCCGATCACGGCAGTCCTTACGGCGGACACAGCGGCGGGATGCCCCACGGCATGCGACCCAAGCAACCCACACCCCGCCCTCGCGGCACATCAGCAACCGGCGGCGCAGAGCCCACCACCGACGACCCCGGCGAGTACTGCTAGTCATCAATGAAAGGAGACCGTCATGCTCCATCCAACACTGACACGTTTGGATCACTTGACGCTGGAGGCAACCTGGGACCACGCCAAGCGTCGACGGCTACAAGGCGAAGGGACTGACGCCGAGAATGCGCCAGCCGATGCATCGTCAACTGCGACACCACTGACCAGCCAGCAGGTCGAGCGCGTACGCCTTCGACACGAAGCTGGAGAGTCTCTGAACTCACTTGCCCGCGAGTTACACACCACGTGTGACAGCCTCCTTCAACTGGTGGTACGACGGTGGTAGGCACGGACCGAACCCGACCGCGAAAAACAAGCGACAGAAAAGAAAGTAGATGGCAGACGTGGAAAAGCTTTCGTTGACCGCGATCACGCGCACGCAATTAGACCTCGCAAGGCAGTCATCGAGCGGGCGCAGCGCGACCACTGTGTTCGGCGGGCACGAACACACGCTGCGCCAGACCGTGATCGCGATTAGTGCCAGCCATGATCTCGATGAGCACGCTAACCCGGGCGAGGCCACCGTCTACGTGCTGCACGGCCGAGTGAGACTAGCGGCAGGCGACGTTTCCTGGGACGGGTCGCACGGGGATTTGCTCATCGTGCCCAACGCACCGCATTCACTTGAAGCACTCGAAGACGCCGTCGTCCTCCTCACGGTCGCCAAACACAGCCAATAACGGCGGAGCCAGGAGGACTCCATGATGTCCAGCACGCCGACTGTGCACGTACGCAGGATCTATGAGCACGATGATCCACAGGACGGGTTGAGGATCTTTGTCGACCGCATCTGGCCGCGTGGAATGACAAAAGCGGCCGCGCACCTTGACGAATGGTGCAAACAGATCGCGCCATCAACCGAGCTGCGGACCTGGTTCAACCACGACCCGACACTGCTCGCGGGGTTCATCGACTGCTACCAGGTCGAACTGCAAGACCCCGAAAGAGCAGCGGCACTCAATCATCTGCGCACATTGGCCAAGACTCGCACTCTCATCTTGCTGACCGCTACCAAACGAATCGAGCTCAGCCATGCTCAGGTGTTAGCTGATTTGATTCATGCCTGAATCGGTGCGGCCGCCCATGTCCACGCACGCAATCGTGCAACCGGGCACCGGATGGGCGGGCGATGTTGCGACCCCGTCAACGCCGATAGCTCACAACACCGAAGAAGTGTCAGCCCTGGCGGGACAGTCTCAGACCATGCACGACCTCGATGCCCGCGTCAGCGTGTGCCGGGCATGCCCACGCTTGGTGAGCTGGCGCGAACACGTCGCCACGACCAAGCGGGCAGCTTTTCAAGGCCAGCAGTACTGGGGCCGCCCCGTCACAGGTTTTGGCGACGCGCATCCGACCATTGCGATCTTGGGGCTGGCACCGGCAGCCCACGGCGGCAACCGGACCGGACGGGTGTTCACTGGCGATCCTTCCGGGAACTGGCTCTATGACTCCTTGTGAGGCCTGGCGCCGCCCTGCCGCTGCGCGTTTGAAGGTGCTGAGGGTTTCGGTGCCCGGTGCGGCGATGTCGACGTTGGTCTTCCCCCAGTTGGAGAAGCTGGCCTTCGCGTCGTTCTGGTCACTGGCGGCGACGCACACCACGTTGTCGACCGCGCCCGGGACGCTTGAGGTTGTCGGATCCCATGAGCAGGGGAACGTGGTCTGCCCGGAGACCTGGGTGTCCTTGCCGTTGTTGCCGGCCGAGATCACGAAGAGCACCTGCGGGTTCGCGGCGAAAGCATCGCGCACCAATGGCTCGGCGAACGTGCCACCCAAGGACATGTTGGCGATCCGCGCGCCATTCTCCCCTGCGTAGTTGATGGCGGCGATCTGCGAGGAGTAAGGGCAGAACACCCCCACGGCGGAGGGCGAGAATCCGCAGACCCGCAACGGCATGATCGTCGCCTCTTGTGCAACACCGGTGATGCCCTCACCGTTGTTGCCCTGCGCGGCGATCGTGCCGGCGGTGTGCGTCCCGTGGCCACCCTGCTGGATGTCGTCCGTGGGGTCGTTGTCGAACAGCAGCGGGTCGATGTCGATATCGGGGCCGGCGAAGTCCATCCCGAAGGTGTCGTCGATGCAGCCGTTGTCGTCGTTGTCGATCCCGTCCGCGGGCAGTTCGTCGGAGTTGCTCCAGATGCGGTTCTTCAGGTCGGGATGCTGGGGGCGGATGCCGTCATCGAGGTCGGCCACAATCACCGACTTGCTGCCGGTCGTCTTGGTCCACGCCTTGATGGCATCGATGTCCGCACCGGCTGTGGCCGAACCGGCACCTCCGACCGGGACGCCCTGGTTGTCCAACCCCCACAACTGGTCGAACAGTGGGTCGGGCGAGATGGCGTGCAGCTGGCTGAAGCCGTCGAGCCCCGCGTCCGCGACGGCAGGATTCTTCTGCAGCCGGGCGACGGCCGCGGAGGCGCTCTGTCCCTCCGGGAGTGCCAGGACCTGGAACCGCTTGCCGAGACTGGCGAAGTCCTGTGTTTCGACCGTTGCGCGAGCCTGCGCCCGCTCAGACCGGCTCGCATCTTCGTCCCACCGCACAATGACTCGCCCGTTGGGCTCAGGCAACGTCGCGTCCGACCAGGCGTTGACCGGGGCTGGGCTCTCCTGCGACTCGACGGCCTGCGCCGGTGGGGAGACGGCGAGGGCGAGGGAGGCTCCAGCGAGGAGCACGAGGGCGGCGCGCATACGCGGAAGTATGGCATGCCTAACTCGGACGGTTCATCGGCCGATAAGCCCAGGTCCCCGCAAAGCCACTGAAACGACGAAAGGTTGTGAATATCTGGCGTTCAAGCGCACAGATACTCACAACCTTCAGCCGCGTGTCACCGCCGCCCGGGCCGCCACACGACCAACGCCGTCGAACGCTCTTCGCGCTCGTAATGCTGCAGTCGGTTGCGGAGCTCCACAACCTCCTCCTCGAGTTCGAGCACGCGGCGGATGCCCTCGAGGTTGAGGCCGGCGTCGCTGAGGTGCTGCACCTTCTCGAGCCGGCGGATGTCGCGCAGGCTGTAGAGCCGGTACCGCCCCGAGCGCTGCGGCGTGACCAGGCCCAGCCGGTCGTACTGCCGCAGCGTCTGCGGGTGCAGCCCGGACAGTTGCGCTGCCACGGAGATCACGTATGCGGGGAAGTCCTCATCCATTGCTCATCGCCTTCCGGTATTGCTCAATGGCCTCGCGGGCCTCGGCGCTCAAGTCAGATGGAACCTGGACCGTCACGGTGGCGAGCAGGTCGCCCTTCGTGCCGTCCTTGCGGGGCGCACCTTCACCGCGGATGCGGAAGGTTCGCCCATTACTCGTACCCGGCGGGAGTTTCAGGGTCTTCGTGCCACCGAGCGGCAGCGGCACCTTCACCTGGCCACCGAGGGCGACGTCATCGAAGTTCACCGGGACGGTCACCGTGATGTTGTCGTCCTTGCGGGCGAACGTCGGATCGGCGGTCACGTGCACCGTGATGTTGAGGTCACCGTTGTGACCTCCGCGCTCACCGGGAGCACCTTTGCCACGCAGCCGCACCCGCTGGCCGTCCTTCACTCCGGCCGGGATACGGGCACTCACCGTCGTGGTGGAGGCCGCGCGGCCCGATCCGTGGCACCGCAGACACGGGTCGTCGACCACGAGCCCGCGACCGCGGCAGTGCGGACAGGGCTCGGCGAACGCGAAGCCGCCGGCATTCCTGGTGGACATGCCCGTGCCCTCACAGTCGGGGCATACCCGCGGCACGGTGCCGGCCTTGGCGCCGGTACCGGCGCAGTCGGGACAGGCGTCCTCGCTGGTCAGGCGCATCTGCGTGGTCAGGCCGCGTAGCGACTCGGCGAACGAGATGTTGACGTCGGCCTCGACGTCGGGGCCACGGCGGGCCCGCTGCTGGGCACCGCGACGGTTGAACAGCCCCGACAGCGTCTCGCCGAAATCGCCGGCGCTGCCGCCGGCCCGGCGGAAGATGTCACCGAAGTCGAAGTCCGGCCCCGGCCCGGCCGCACCCGGCATCCGGAAGCCACCGGAGGCCACCATCTCGCGGGCTTCGTCGTACTCGGCGCGCTTCTTCGCGTCCGACAGCACGTCGTTGGCCTCGGAGACCTCCTTGAACCGCTCTGCGGCCTTGGGGTCCGGATTCGTGTCGGGGTGTAGTTCCCGGGCGAGCTTGCGATAGGCCTTCTTGATGGAGGCGGAGTCGGCGTCCTTCGGGACGCCCAGGACCTTGTAATAGTCCTTCTCCATCCAGTCCTTCATGCTCATCGGCGTCCCTCCTTTCGCTTTACTCCTCAACGCCTACGCGCGCCGGGCGCAGCACCCGGTCCCTGAACGTGTATCCCACGGCGAACACCGCTGACACCTGCGGAACCTCGAGGTCGGCACCCTCGGTGTGGGTCATCGCCTCGTGGATCGTGGGGTCGAACGGGTCGCCGACCGTGCCGAACGCCACCAGCCCGAGCTTGGTGGTGACGGCCTCCAACTGGTCGCCGACGCTCTTCAACGCACCCTCGTACTCACCGTGCTCGCGGGCACGGCCGAGGTCGTCGAGGATCGGCAACAGTTCGTTGACCACCGCAGCGGCAGCGAGGTCTGTGACCATCTCGCGGTCACGGTCGACGCGTTTGCGGTAGTTGGCGTACTCAGCGCTGACGCGTTGCAGGTCGGCGGTCAGTTCCGCGACCCTCGCGTCCTCGCTCAGAGCGCCCACGGGCTCGTCCGACGGCGGGGTCGGGGCCGCCGTGTCAGCGGCCCCTTCCCGCACCTGGCCGGTCTCAGGATCGATCCGGCGCTTGTCGGTGACCCGGACGCCCTCGTCGGCTTCCGACTCGAACTCGGTCACTTCTGCTCGTCCTCGTCGATGATCTCGGCGTCGACGACGTCCTCTTCGCCCGCAGGCTGCTCGCCGGACGGCTGGTCCGAGGGAGCCGAGGCCTGCTGCTGGTACAGCGCGGCACCGAGTGCCTGGCTGGCCGTCGCGACCTTCTCCACCGACGTCTTGATGGCGGAGATGTCCGTGCCTTCCAGCGCCTTCTTCAGCTCTGCCAGCGGCTCTTCGACGTTGGCTTTCGCGTCTGCCGGCACCTTGTCGGCGTTGTCGGCGAGGAACTTCTCGGTCTGGTAGACCAACTGCTCTGCCCCGTTGCGGGTCTCCGCCTCTTCCTTGCGCTGGCGGTCCTCCTCGGCGTGCGTCTCGGCCTCGGCCATCATCCGGTCGATGTCCTCCTTGGGCAGCGCGCTGCCGCCGCTGATGGTCATCGACTGCTCCTTGTTCGTGCCCAGGTCCTTGGCGGTCACGTGCACGATGCCGTTGGCGTCGATGTCGAAGGTGACCTCGATCTGCGGCACACCACGCGGCGCCGGGGGCAGGCCGGTCAGCTCGAAGGTTCCGAGCTTCTTGTTGTACGCGGCCATCTCGCGCTCACCCTGGTAGACCTGGATGAGCACCGACGGCTGGTTGTCGTCGGCGGTCGTGAAGATCTCCGAACGCTTCGTCGGGATCGTCGTGTTCCGCTCGATGAGGCGGGTCATGATGCCGCCCTTGGTCTCGATGCCCAGGCTCAGCGGGGTCACGTCGAGGAGCAGAACGTCCTTGACCTCACCCTTGAGGACACCGGCCTGCAGGGCCGCGCCGACAGCGACGACCTCATCGGGGTTCACGCCCTTGTTGGGGTCCTTGCCGCCGAGGTCCTTGACCAGGTCGACAACGGCCGGCATACGCGTCGAGCCACCCACCAGAACGATCTGGTCGATGTCGGCGGCCTTCACACCGGCGTCGGCGAGCACCTGCTCGAAGGGCTTCCGGCAGCGGTCCAGCAGATCCTGCGTCAGCTTCTGGAACTGCGCGCGGGTGATCGTCTCGTCCATGAACAGCGGGTTCTTGTCGGCGTCCACCGTGATGTACGGCAGGTTCACCGAGGTCTGCTGTGAACTGGAAAGCTCGATCTTGGCCTTCTCCGCGGCCTCACGGATACGCTGCATCGCCATCTTGTCCTTGGCCAGGTCGATGCCGTGGGCGTGCTTGAACTGGTCCACGAGGTGGTTGACCAGAGCGTTGTCCCAGTCGTCACCACCGAGGTGGTTGTCACCGTGGGTGGCCTTCACTTCGACCACACCGTCGGCGATCTCCAGCAGGGAGACGTCGAAGGTACCGCCACCGAGGTCGAAGACCAGGATGGTCTCCTCCTTCTCGACCTTCTCCAGGCCGTAGGCCAGGGCGGCCGCGGTGGGCTCGTTGATGATGCGCAGGACGTTGAGACCGGCGATCTCGCCGGCTTCCTTAGTGGCTTGGCGCTGGGCGTCGTTGAAGTACGCGGGAACCGTGATGACCGCGTCGGTCACCGGCTCACCGAGGTACGCCTCGGCGTCGCGCTTGAGCTTCTGCAGCACACGGGCGCTGATCTCCTGCGGGGTGTACTTCTTGCCGTCGATGTCGACGGTCCAGGTCGTGCCCATGTGTCGCTTGACGGACCGGATGGTGCGGTCGGCGTTGGTGACGGCCTGCCGCTTGGCGACCTCACCGACGAGGACCTCACCGTTCTTGGCGAAGGCGACGATGGACGGGGTCGTCCGGGCGCCTTCGGCATTGGCGATCACGGTCGGTTCGCCACCCTCGAGCACGGACACAACGGAGTTGGTCGTTCCGAGGTCGATGCCTACTGCTCGTGACATGTGTTTCCTCCAGGTTGGGGTTTGAGGGGTCTGGATCCAGTGTGCCTGACATTCCGCGCTCTGTCAACAACTATGAGTGTGTAAGACTCAAGGTTGTTGCGGTTGCGGCTAGAGGCGCCTTCCGGGCTATCGGCTCCTTAGGATCGGGGCGTGGTCTTCAAAGCTGTCGGGGACTCCCGGCCCTATCCCGAGCACAACCTGACGCTGACCCAGTGGTCGGAACTCCCGCCGCAGCAGATCCGCCTCGATGACCTCATCACCACCAAGTCTCAGCTGGATCTGTTCAACCTGCTCAGTGAGGACAGCACCTTCTACGGCGATCTGTTCGCCCACGTGGTGCGGTGGGAGGGGGACCTGTACCTCGAGGACGGCTTGCACCGCGCGGTGCGCGCGGCCCTGCAGCAACGCCCGATGGTGCACGCGCGGGTCCTGGATCTCGACGCCCGGGGGTGACCGCCGGCGCGGCGTTTCACCAGTCGATTGTGACGTTGTTGCTGGGCCCAGATCGCGGTTTGTGACGTTGTTGCTGGGTTCAGGGGTCGCGGACCCCGCAACTTCGTGACAATCGAGTGCGCGGGTGGGACAACAACGTCACAATCGGGGAGCACCGCCCGCTCAGGCACCGCCCCAGACCCCCGGTATCCTTGTCTGCGGTGGCGTGTCCGAGCGGCCAAAGGAGCACGCCTCGAAAGCGTGTGTGGGGGCAACTCCACCGTGGGTTCGAATCCCACCGCCACCGCGTAACGTGCAACGGTCCCGGGCTTGTCCCGGGGCCGTTGTGCGTTGTGCGGTCGCGCGGATTCGCCGAGGAGGCCCGCCAGGGCCGACGGAGTCCCACCGCCACCGCGTAACGTGCAACGGTCCCGGGCTTGTCCCGGGGCCGTTGTGCGTTGTGCGGTCGCGCGGATTCGCCGAGGAGGCGGCCCGGTGGTCTTGGCGAGGTGCGCCGGAACCGGCGTACGATTGCCCGGTGTCGTCGTCGACCGGCTCCTCTTCCGTGGAACGTCACCTGCTGCGCGCCCGGGACCTCGCGGACGCCCAGTACACCGAGCCGCTGACGGTGGACGACCTCGCGACGGCGGCGTTCATGTCCCGTGCGCACTTCAGCCGCGCGTTCAAGCGCGCTTTCGGTGAGTCGCCCTACAACTATCTGCTCACGCGCCGCCTGGAGCGCGCAGCACACTTGCTGCGCAGTACCGACTGGTCGGTCACCGACATCTGTATGGCGGTGGGCCTGTCCAGCGTCGGGTCTTTCACCACCAGCTTCACGAAGGTGTATGGGCGCAGTCCCACGTCGTATCGCGCGCACTACCCGCCGGCGGTCAGCCTTGCCACGGTGCCCGGCTGTGTGATCCGCGCGTACGGCCGCCCGAGGCAGAGCACGATGCGAGAAGCCGAGACGGCCTGAGTGCTCATAGATTCGCAGGTACCCACAACGAAGGAGTACCCATGAAACTCAGCACGACGCAGGTCTGGGTCCGTGACCAGGACGAGGCAGTGTCCTTCTGGACCGACCGGGTCGGATTCGAGATCAAAGAGGACGTCACCATTCCCGAACTCGGCAACTTCCGCTGGGTGACGGTGGGGCCGAAGGGCGACGCCGGTACCGCCATCGTGCTCATGGTGGTACCCGGGCAACCGGTGATGGACGATGCCACGAAGTCTGCGGTCGAGTCGCTGGTGGCCAAGGGTTTCGCGACCGGACTTTTCTTCACGACCGACGATGCCCAGGGCGAGTACGACCGCTTGTCGGCCGCCGGGGTCGAGGTCCTCGACAAGCCCATGCAACAGCCGTACGGGCTCGACTTCGGGTTCCGCGACCCCAGCGGCAACCACTACCGGGTCGCTCAGCGCCCGACGATCAGTTGAACCGGAACGGCACCTTCGAGCGCTCGCGCGGTGCCTGGTCGGCGGGCGCGGTGATCGCGCCGAGCAGTGCCTTGGCCTGCTTGGTGGTCGGGGCGCCGACCGTCGACGAGGGGGGCCTGGCACCCGCAGGAATCGCCGGCAGCATCAGCGCGAGCACCGCCGACACCGCAACCAGGGGAACGATCGCTCGGGGCATGAGCAGACAGTAGCCATGCGCCGCTGGCGCAGCCAAGGTCCGAGGGGTTGATGCGTGGAATACGAGACCCAGGACTGCTACCGTTCACGCACTTGACGAGGCGAGGTGGTCATGGACGTCGCGATCGGCGCTTGGATCCTGGTAGCGGTAGGACTGTTGCTGGCCTTCACCGGCACGAAACTCTTCTGGTTGGCGGTCGGCATCGCGGGATTCGCGTTCGGCTGGCTCGTCACACTGGCGCTGTTCCCCAACGTCGATCCGATCGCCGGACTGCTCGCCGGGCTTGTGCTCGGGATCGCGTGTGCAGTGGTCGCCATCAAGGGCCTACCGGTCATCGGCATGGCGCTCGGCGCGGTGCTCGTGGGGCTGTTCGGCCTGACACTGGCGAAGTTGTTCTTCGACAACAACGTCGTCTGGAACGTCGTCGGCTTCATCGTCGGTGCCGTCATCGGCTACTTCGTGGTGAAGTTGTCTCTCGATTTCGGCATCGCTCTGGTGACCGCGATGGGCGGTGCAACCATGGTCTGGAACGGGATCGTGGAGGCCCTGCCGAACCTGACGGAGGTCATCGCCACCATTGCCGCGCTGGCGACGTTCATCTTCGGCTACCTGGCCCAGCAAGCGCAACGCCGCAACGCCGAACAGACCGACGCTGTGGCCTGAGCATCAACTCATCGCTTTGAGGGACTCCGCCACCGGGTAGCACACGCGCGGGGTGTGGACGAACGTCACCAGACCGCCCTTCATGGAGCCGCGGCACGAGCACGTCCGTTCGGACTGCACGGTCCAGCGAACGAGCAGGACGAAGAACCACGTGCACGCAATCACGTACAGAGCCAGAAAGACCGCGAAAACCACCATGGTCGAACCCCTTAAATGCGTGTAACCACCTTGGGCCCGTCGCCGGATACCCGCAACCCGGGAGCGCAGACTCGCCGGGACAGATCAGTCGAACGACCGAGCCATCACAGCGATCCCCAGGGCCGCAGCGACCAGCACGGCGAAGCCCACGCGCAATGACGAGAACTCCCCGATCACGCCGACCAGGGGCGCCCCGATCACGAAGCCGATGTAGTTGCCGACGTTGACCCGGGCCACCGCGATCCCGGTATGGCGCGGGTCGTGGTGCGAGGCAGCGACGAACGCCATGGGGAGCACGGGGCTGATCCCCAACCCGATGATGGCGAAACCGACGATGGCCACGATCGCCGAGGGTGCGACGGCGACCACCAGCAGACCCACCGCAGCGAGCAGTCCGCCGACCGTGATCAGCCATTGCGCACCTCGGCGCCCGACCAGATGGTCAGCGAAGGTGCGCCCGATCAGCATGAACAACGCGTACGCCGCGTAGGCCAAGGCGGCCACGGACTCCGTGGCGCCGAGGACGTCGGTGAGATCGAGCGCCGACCAGTTGGAGACCGAGGAATCGATGATGAACGCGAGCACGACGGCGAACCCGAACACCAGCAACGGTCGCCACGGCACCGACGCCGAAGCCGCTAACGGGTCCGGGGCGGCTTCGTCCGCCTCATGACTGCGCACGAACCGTGTGGAGGCGATGAGCCCCACCGGGATCAGGACCACGGCCACGACTGCGAAGAAGGCCAGGAGACTCAGTGTGCTGGCCGCGGCGACCGAGGCCGCCAGTGCACCCAGGATCGTTGCCAGGCTCCACCATGCGTAGAACGACGCCATGACGCTGCGTCCGACCTGGGCCTGCACACCGATCCCCTGCATGTTCATGGTGGCGTCGACCGAGCCGAGGCCGAAGCCCATCAGCGCCAGCGCGAACAGCAACCCCGGGAACGAACCCGCGGTGGTGGCCGCTCCCACCGCCACCAGTCCCGCGCCGACGATCAGTGCGCACACCCGCAGCACCACCGCGCTGTGGAACCGCACGGCCAGCAGACCGGCGAGAACGCTGCCCACGCCGGCAAGGATGGGCACACCCGCGAGGATCATCGCGAGCCCACCCTCGGAGAAGTTGAACTGGTCCTGGATGGCGGGGATCCGTGTGATCAGCGCCGCGAAGGCGAACCCCTGG
>WBZQ01001975.1_pt1 | contig 13662 bp, 15 predicted proteins | sample 5204251 | NCBI WGS metagenome assembly WBZQ01 (sample SAMN12412402, study PRJNA552823) | activated sludge metagenome | isolation source: activated sludge from nitrification reactor of wastewater treatment plant... | place: USA: Virginia | collected 2017-09 | reverse complement strand
CCTTGTCTACCACTTGGACCATCCACGTGACGAGGCGCGCGCGTCGCGCGAGTTGGTGCGTAATGCCGCCTATCTCTACCGCAAGCACGGCCGTGCTCCGGAGCTGCTCGCCTACCTGCGCTTCTTCAACGGTCTGACGTCGCTGGCCGAGTTCAACAACGAGTGCGCCCGTCTCTGTGGGCTGGCCGAGTTGGAGCTGCCGGAGTTCTACTCGAGCATGCGCGAAGTCACGCGCCGCGACCAGGTGATTCCGTGGAAATGAGAGACCTGAGCGCGCGCTTCGCGCGTGGCTATCTGCCGGGCTTCGACTGCCGGCTGGCGACCTTCCGCAATACGCTCGCTTTCCACGGCCACGTGCTCTCGCATGGTCTGGCATTGGGACTCTCCGGCAGCCTGTGCTTCGTCTACAGCGACGGCGTCGGCGATCGGCTGGGCCGACCGCTGGTGGCGGGTGTCAGCGACCAGAGCCTCGAAGGGCTGTCGAGCGCGCTGGGCTGTTATCTCTATCGCGGCAAGCTCGACCAAGCCGACGACCACGAGGCCCTGCTGCGCGAATACCTGGCTCTGGAAATGCCCGTGCACGTAGCGCTCTACCGCCCGGCGCTGCGTGCATTCGTCAGCGGGCGCGAGCTGCCGCCGCGCGTCGCGACCGACGTGGGCTTCCACTACGTGACCGTGACGGCGCACGATCCCGTCACGCGCGGCCTGACGCTGTTCGAGACCGACGCGCCGCGTCCGATCTCGATCCTGGCCGACCGTTTGCACGCGTTGTGGTTCCACGACCGCATGCAGCCGCGCCCGCAGCGCGACCCGTTGCAGCCCTGCGACGGCTACTGGTACACGTTCCGCGCGCCGCGCTCGATCGCCGCGCTGCTGCCGGACGCGGCGCGTTTCGCGCTGCGCCGCGTGGCGCACCACTTCCACGACGGCTACTCCGAGCGCGTCGGTGCGCGCGCCCTCGAACGCTTTGCCGCCGACGTGGGCACATGGCCGGAGCGCTGGCAGCCGGGCGCGGAGATCGACGGCACGCTGCTGCTGCTGCGCGTGCTCGAGGGGCCGCTGACGGGCGGCGGCTTGGGCCGCAAGCTCTATGCCCACTTCCTGGCCGAGAGCGCGGAGTTGCTCGACGCGCCGGCCCTGCGCACCCTCGGCGCGCGCTTCCGGCGCACGGCGCAGAGCTGGACGGCCTTCGTGGCCGCGCTGGGCGTGGCGCGCCAGGGCGCGAGCCCGGACCACGTGCGCCAGGAGCTGCGCGTCGCCATCGAACGGCATGCGCCGGCATTGATCGAGCAGGAGCGCGCCCAGATGGACGAGTTGGCCGCGTGGTGCGACAGGAGCGCGTCGTGAGCGGCGCGCCGCGCACCGCATCCGAGGCCTCGAGCCCGGCGCCGAACGAACTGCTGCTGCGCGTGCGCTTCGAAGAGACCGACATGATGGGCATCGTCCACCATTCGCGCTACTGGGCCTGGTTCGAGGAGGCACGCTTCGCATTCATGGAGCGGGTGCTGGCCGTCACCGTCGCGGAGCTGCGCGCCCAGGCCGTCTACATGCCGGTGGTCGACAGCCGCTGCTCGTACCTGCGCAGCGTCACCTGGTCGGAACGCCTTGCGGTGCGAGTGCTCATGCAGGCGACGCAGGGCCCGCGCTTCTGCTTCTACTACGAACTGCGTAACGCTCAGCAGGGCTTCTGCGCGGCGCGCGCGGCCACGCGCCACGTGTTCACCAGCGCCGAGATGGGCCTGAAGCTGCGCGTGCCGGACCTTTACGTGGCTCGCTGGGCGCAGGCCGTGTGCGCGCATCCCGAAGCCTTCACCGAACGCCCACCGCAGGGGTTTCGTGGGACGTGGCCGTGAACGCGCCCAGCGACGTGCACGCTGCCGGCTCCTGGTCGAGCGCCGTCGCGGCGCTCCTGGCGCACTACGGTCTGGTCTGCGAACCGGGCGTCTGCCTGGTGATGGGCTGCGGCCTGTGGTTCGCGCGCGAGCGCGTGGAGAGCATATCCGGGCAGTCCGGCGCTCCGCGCGCGCGCCTGCTCAACCCCGTCGCGACGGAGACCCTGGCGGCCGCGCTGCACGCGCCGCTCATCGCCCGGCGGCGCGCGGACGCAGGCCAGTGGTATTGGCTGGCGCGGCGCGCTCGACAGGGCTTGCCGACGCTGATCAAGCTGGCGCGCGTGCCAGGCGTCGACGCTCAGGCCGAGCTGGCGCGCGATCCGCTGTTCGCGCTGGTGCAGGCCGTCGAGCCGACCGAAGATCCCGGCGCCCGGCCCGGCGCGCCGCCGCCCGAGGAGTTGCGTCTGGAACTGGACTTCGGCGCGAGTTGGCGCGGCTTCGTGACGCTGCGCGAACTGCTGCCCTGTTGGCTTGACGCCCGCGACCGCGAGCTGACGGCCGAGTCCTACGCGCTGCTGCCGCCGCGCTGGCGCCCGGGTGCCAGCGCGCTCGACTGGCCTGGCGCGCTGCTGCGCCAGACGCATGCGCTCGCGGGCAGCGTCGCGCGCGCCTTGCGTCGCTGGAGCGACGAGCTGCAAGCCGGTGCTGCCGACCCCGCCGAACTCGACGCGCTGGCCCTGTCGCTGGGGCCCGACGGCAGCGGTAGCGGGCGCGACTTGTACGCCGGCGGGCTGGAGCAGCTCGGCGCAGCGGCCGCCGCGCGGAGTTGGCGCGCCGCGCAGGCCGCCTGGCGAGACCTGGCGCTGGGTCTTTTCGGGGCGGGGCGCTCGAGCCCGGGCGCGTTGGGCGTCGCGTTGCGTGCCGTTGCGGACGCCGAAGCGCACGCCATCGGCGAGTTGAGGCTCCTGGCGCGCGAGGTGGCGTGATGGCACGCGACCTGCACGCGACGTCCAACGTGCCTCCGCGCCATGTCCCATCGCCTTCGTGTCTGACTGGCGCGCTGCGCGACGCCTTGGCCGCGGGCGGCTTGTCTCTGGGCGACGAGATGGTCTTCGGCTTGGGAGCAGGCCTGTTCTTCGGCTACGGAGGCCAACTGCAGACGCGCTACTTCGACGCGGCCGTCCAGGCGCCGTGGCTCGAGCCGTGCGTCTTCGCCAACCTCGGCCTGCGCTACCGCCGCTACGAGGTGGCCGATGCCGTGCTCGCGTTCGCTCGTCTGCTGGCGCTGCTCGACCAGGGCCGCGCCGTGCCGGTGCTGATCAATCCGCAGGCCTGTCCCTCGCTGCTGGCGACTGTTGAGCCGGCGCTTGTGGACTTCCTTCCGGCCCATTGGATCGTCGTCTCCGGTTACGACCCGGCGCGCGCCGAGGTGGTCTTCTACGACAACCGCCACTTCGGCCCGGTGCGGCTCGGACGGGAGGCGTTTCAAGCGGCGCGCCACGCCGGGCGCGGCGCGCGCAACCCGTTCGGGGCCTGGCTCGAGTTGGAGTTCGACGACCCGCTGCCGCTGGCCGACGGCGTGTGGTTGGCGCTGCGCCAGACGGCGCGCGCGTTGAGCGGCATCGAGGCGCTGCACGTCAAGGGCGCGGCGGGTTTCCACGTCGGCCTGGACGCGCTGCGCCGCTTCGCGCGCCAGGTGCCCTCGTACGCGCGCCTCATGAGCCGGCCCGAGCTGGCGCTCACGGCGCTGCGGCTGCGCACGTCGCTGACCGTCGCGGGCGCTGCCAAGGATGCGTTACGCGGCCTCTACGCGCGCTTCCTGGACGGCGCGGCGCGGCTCTCGGAACTGCCCGAGTTGACGCAGGCCGCCTCGGCCTATCGCGCCTCGGCGCGTCTGTGGCAGCGCCTGGACCTGGCCTGGCGCGACGTGGCCGCCGCGCCCGAACGCCTGGACGAAGCCCTCGACGGGCCGGCCATCCAGGCGCTGCTGCGCGAGCTGGTCGAGGCCGAGAAGCGCGCGTTGCAGGCCCTCGAGCACGCGCTCGAGGCACGTGCCGCGCGCCGGTCGGAGACCGTTGGAGGCAGGCGTGGTTGAGAGCGCGCTCGCGAGCGAGTCTGTCCGGCCGTTTGTGGTCGAGGTGCGCGGGCTGTCGCGGCGCTACGGCAGCCGCGAGGTACTGTGCGACGTCTCGTTCGAGCTGCGCGAGGGCGAGATCCTGGGCATTCTGGGGCCCAACGGCGCCGGCAAGACCACGTTGCTCGAGACGCTCGAGGGGCTGCGCCGTGTCGAGCGCGGCGCGGTCATGGTCCTGGGCTTCGACGTGACGCGCCAGGCGCGCACGCTGCAGCCGCTGTTGGGCATCCAGTTGCAGCGCACCAGCCTGATGCGCAACCTGACGGTGGGCGAGACACTGCGCCTGTACAAGGCGCTCTATCGCTGTGCCCGCGCCGATCAGGAGCTGTTGGCGCGCGTCGAGCTCGAGGGCGCGCACGACACCCTCGTGCAGCACCTCTCGGGCGGCCAGTTCCAGCGCTTCAGCCTGTGCCTGGCCACGTTGCACTCGCCGCGCCTGCTGTTTCTCGACGAGCCCACGACCGGACTCGACCCGCACGCGCGCCGCCGGGTCTGGGATCTGGTCGCCGCGGCGCGCGACCAAGGGGCGTCCGTCGTTCTCACCACGCACTACATGGAAGAGGCCCACGTGCTGTGCGACCGGGTGGCCATTCTGAACGCCGGACGACTGCTGGCGCTGGGCACGCCGAGCGAGTTGATCGGCGGGCTCGATGCCCAGACCACCGTGCAGGTCGAGACCGCGGTCGAGACCGACGAACCCGCGCTGCGCGCGGCCTTGGCGGGCATCGCCGACCTGGCGCTGCGCGGCACGCAGGTGCGCCTGTTCACGCGCGACGTGCCGGCCGCCCTGCGCGCGCTGTTCCGTCACGCCGACGAGCGCAGTCTGGAACTGCGCAACCTGAACGTGCGCTCCGCCGATCTGGAGGATCTCTTCGTGCACCTGACGCGTTCGACCACGCCGGAGCTGAGCGCGTGAGGCCCACGCTCGAGATCGCCCGCGCCTTCGTGCTCATGTACGCGCGCGACCGCGTGAGCTTGTTCTTCGGCTTCTTCTTCAATGCGTTGCTCATGGTGCTCCTGGGCCTGAGCATCGAGGACCGCTACAACCTGCAGGTGCGCATGGGCCTCGTCGACCACGTGCGCAGCGAGCACAGCGCGCGTCTGGCGAATCAGCTCACGAGCCAGAAGAGCCTGCGTCTGGAACGCCCTGCGAGCGAAGCCGAACTCGCCGAGCGCGTGCGCAGCGGCGAGCTTCTGGCGGGCCTGATTCTCGAGCCCGCGCCGGCCGGCAGCACGGCGCCGTTCGCGGTGCGCGTGTTGGGCGATCCGGGGCGCGGCGTGTGGATGCGCATGCTGACTCCTGGGCTGAAGCTGGCCTTGCTCGAAGCCGATCCCGCCGTGGCCGCGCGCTCCGCCGCGCTCGAGATCCGCAACGAGAGCATTCGCAGCCGCAACGTGCGCTATTTCGACTTCATCTTCCCGGGCGTGCTGGCCTTCTCGGTCATGCAACTGGGGCTCTTCGGTGGCCTGTCGCTGCTGCATTTCAAGGCCGGCGAGAGCCTCAAGCGGCTGCGTCTGACGCCCGTGACGCGGGCCGAGTTCCTGTTGGGGTACACCGCCAGCCGACTGCTGATCCTCGCGGCGCAGGTCTTGCTCTACGTGGCGCTCGCCACGCTCGTCTTTCGCTATCGGCCAGGCGGCGCCGTGTGGCCCGCACTGCTGGTCCTGGGCCTCAGCGGGCTGTTGTTCACCTTCATGGGCATCTTCGTGGGCGGGGTCTTCGCGAGTCCCGAGGCGGGCAACAACCTGGTGCGCTTCGTGAACTACCCGGCCGCGTTCCTGTGTGGCGTGTTCTTCCCGCGCGAGTCGCTGCCTGGACACCTCGCGCAGGTCGCGCTCGTCTACCCCCTGACCTACGCGGTCGATGCCCTGCGTGCCATCGCCAATTCCGGCGCGCCGCTGCGCGCGCTGGCGCTCGATCTGGGAGTGATGGCGGCGCTGACTTGCCTCAGCGCACTGCTGGCCATCAAGACCTTCCGCTGGGAAGAGGAGGGCGCATGACGGGCGTCGCCCGCCGGCGCGCGATTGCATGAGCGCGACTCGACCCCCGGCCGAGGACGACGCGCTCGCCGTGGCGCGCGCGCGTGTGCTCGAGCAGGCGCGCCGTGACCCGAGCGTCCTGGGCGCCTTCGTCTGCGGCTCGACGGCGCAGGGCGGCGGCTGCCGCACGCGCGACGTCGACCTGCGCGTGGTGCTTCACGGCGGCGAGCGCTTCGAGCCGCGTAAGGGTGCCTACGAACAGGTGGACGGCGCGCTGCTCGACTGGAGCTTCCAGCACGTCAGCGAGTACGCCGACGTGGACGCCCTGCTGCGCAACTCGTGGCTGTGCCCCAACGTGGTCGAGGCCGTGGTGCTGTACGACCCGAGCGGCTTCCTGGAGGACGTCTGCGGGCGCGTGCGGGCGCGCTACGGCGAGGCCGAAGGCTTGCGCGCGCGTGTGACGGCGCGCCTCGAGAAGTTCGCGCGTTTCGAAAGCCAGGCGCTCGAGACGGCGCGAGCGGGCGACTATTTCGGGCTGCTCTCGGCCGTGCTGGTGCTGCCCAAGTTCGCCACCTCGGTGCCGGCCGTGCTGGCCTGCCGTACGCCCACGACGCGCCGCCGCATGTTCGTCGCCCGCGCAGCGCTCGCCAGCCTGGGCCGGCCCGACCTGTTCGCGGCGCTCGAGGACTTCTACGAGCTGCGGCGCGTGACGGCCGACGACCTGCTGCGCGGCTTGGACGACGTCATGCGACTCTACGATCGGGCCAATGCCGCGGCGCAGGTGGCGCTCGACCGGCAGCCCGACCTGGTGGAGATCCGCGGCGTCATCGATCCGCTCAAGCGCGAGTATTGGCGCGACGGCATCGGCGAGATGATCGCTGACGGGTGCCTGGCTGAGGCGCTCTCGCCGCTCGTGCACGTCGGCCTGATCGCGATGGTCGTGCTGGCCGCCTCGCGCCTGGACGGCAGCTCGCTGGCCGAGAGCGCGGGCGACACGGGCCTGCTGCGCCGACTGGGGTTCGTGGGCGCGCGTAGCTTGCTCGCCAAGGCGCGTGCGCTCGCGCCCTATCGCCAGGCCCTGGTGAGCGTCGCCGAAGCGCGCCTGGGGCCACTGCCCGTCGAGGCGCGAGCGTGAGCGTCGGACTCGTGATCGGCAAGTTCTGCCCGCCGCACAAAGGGCATGCGCTGGTCGTCGAGCGCGCCCTGGCCGACACGCAGCGCGTGATCGTGGTGGTCTTCGACGCGCCCGCCTGTCCCTGGCCGGTGGCGCGCCGCGTCGCATGGCTGGGCCGGCTGTTTCCCACGGTGCGCGTGCTCAGCCTGCCCGATCTGCCTGGCGCCCAGGACGCGCAGTGGTGGCGCTACGAGCTGATGTTCCGCCGCGCGCTCGACGAGCGCGTCACGCACGTCTTCTCGAGCGAACTCTACGGTCGCCGCTTGGCCGCCAGCCTGGGCGCGCAGAGCGTCGAGGTCGACCCCGAGCGACGTCTGCAGCCGATCTCCGCGACCCTCATTCGTCAGGACCCACGGCGCTTCCGCGAGTTCCTCGAGCCCTTCGTATTCGCCGCCATCACCGAGGAGGGTCCGTGCGCCGGCTGATGGTCATCGAAACCGAAGGCGCGGAGTTCGTCGGCCCGCGCGCGCGCGCCGCGGGCTACGAACCGCTGTTCGTCGAAACCACCGCCGGTAGCCGCTGGCTGCCCGCCGCGGCCAAGCTGGACGGCTACGACGTGCTGCGCGCCGGCGCCGCCGACGAGCGGACGCTCTTCGACGTCTGGCGCGACTGCCAGGCCGAGAGCGTGCTCTCGCTGGCCCTGTTGGAGGACGAGTGCCTGCGTGACGCGCGTCTCGCGCGCCTACTGGCCGAAGCGGCGCCGCACGTGCACGTGCTGGCCAGTCCGCTCGCGGCAGCGCAGGTCATGGCTGACAAGGGGCTCACGAAACGGGTCCTGAGGTCGGCTGGCTTCGCGGTCCTGCCAGGCGTCGAAGCGCATGACCTGGCGCAGGCCAGCGAAGCAGCGCGGCGTTTCGGGTTTCCCCTGGTGGTCAAGCCGCGACGCGGGTTCGTAGGCCAGGGCCTGCGTTTCGTCCGCGACCAAGCGGGACTCGCCGCCGCTTTCCAGGGTCGAGCGCGGGCCTGCCTGGTCGAGCCCTTCGTGTCGGGCGTCGAGGTCGGCGTCGAGGTCTTGGCCTGGTCCGGCGGGGCGATCAGTCAGCCGCCCGTCTGCAAAGGCGTCACGCGCGCGAACCTCTTCGAGCATCCCGCCTATCGGGTGCGTGTCTGTCCCTGGGACGACGGCGCCGGAATGGCGGCCCGCGTGCGCAGCCTGGCCGAGCAGATGGCGCGCGTTCTGGGCGCGTGCGGCCTGGTGGAGATGGAATTCGTGGTGGCGCGCGGCGAAGCCCTGCTCATGGAGGTGAATCCCGGCCCCGCGGGTCTGTCGCGACTGTGTTCAGCGGCCGGCGGAGCCGACAGCTTCGCCTTGGCGACGGCCGCCGCCGTGGGGGCGGACCCACGCGCGGAGGCTGGCCAAGCCAGTGGTGTGGCGCTCATGTTGCCCATCGTCTGCGCGCCCGACGCGGCGCTGCGGGAGCGGCTCGCGGCGCGCTCGGACGTCGCCTACGTGGAGCCCGTGCAGGGCGTGCCGACGCTGCGCATCCGGGCCAATCTGCTGCTGCGTGGCACGCACGCGGCGGGTCTGCACCGCAGCTTGGACGAACTGGGCGCGCTCAGCGAAGCCGGGTATCTGGAGGAGGCGCGCGTAGCTCTGGGCGCGCGCTGCGCGCGCGGCGCAGCCGAAGTTTCAGGGCTGAACGAAGGAGCGAGGACGACATGAGTGGCCGATCCGACAAACCGCGCGTGGTGCTGACGTCCGTGGGCGTGAGCAGTCCCTGGGGCTTCACGCCGCAAGCCGTCGACGCCGCGCTGGCGCCGCCGTCGACGGACTGGATGAAACTGGACGACGACGACCTGACGCGCGAGGTGGCGCGCTTCGTCGGGGTCAAGGACCGCCGCCGCTTCAATCGTCTCACGCGCATCGGCGTGCAGGCCGCGATGGCGTGCATCGCCGAAGCCGGCATCGTGGTGCCGGAGGAGCGCCGCGACGATTACGGCGCCATCTTCGGCTGCGCGTTCGGACCGGTCAGCAGCTCGCGCGTCTTCGTGCAGAGCGGTCTGGCGGCTGGGGGTCTGAACGCGGCCAGCCCGCTGGTCTTCCCCTACACGGTCGGCAACGCGACGCCCGGCGTGATCACGATGATGCTGGGTTGGCGCGGCGTCAACTCGACCGTCTCCGGTTACAACCCGCTGTTGTACGCGTTCGACCTGCTCCTCGATCGTCAGGCCAGCGGCATTTTGGTCGGCGGCATGGAAGAGGTCACCGAGGAGATGGCCGACGCTTGCCGTCATCGACGCGGGGCCGACGGTCGCGCGCTGCCTGCCCTGGCGCCGCTCTCGGAGGGCGCCGTCATGGTGCTGCTCGAGACTCTCGAGGCGGCGCAGGCGCGCGCGGCGCGTGCCCTGCTCGAGTTGCACGGAGCCGGCCAAGCCACGAGCCTGGCCGACGAGGAGGGCTCGTTCGACCACTTGAGCGAGGTGACGCCCGAGGCCGTCGGCCACGCCGCCAGCCAAGCGCTGGACGACGCCGGCATCGACGTGGCCCAGATCGGCACGCTCGTCTCGCTGGCGCGCGACGAGCGGCAGGCGGCCGCCGAGCAGCAGGCGCTCGTCGGTCTGGGCGCGCGCCCCGGCAGCTTGCGCGTGCTGGCTCCGAAGCAGGTGCTGGGCGAGAGCTTCGGCGCCAGCGAGACGTTCGCTCTGCTCTATGCTCTGCGCCACGCTCCGGACGACGCGCAGCGTCCCTACATTCTGCTCAATGGGCACCAAGTCGGTGGGGCCCTGTCGGCGCTCGTGCTCACGCGCTGCCCGGCGGGCGCATGAGCGCTGCAGGACAGGCACCGGAGGTCAGCGCGCAACGCCAGCCCGACGATCTGGCGGGGCGTTGCGTGCTGCTGACAGGCGCCAGCGGAGGTCTGGGCCGGGCGCTGGCCGAGCACTTGGCCGAGCGCGGGGTGCGCCTGGTGTTGCAGTACCGCTCGCGCGAGGACGAGACCCGCGCGTTGGCCGAAAGCCTCGGGCAGCGCGGCGCCGAGACGCTCGCGGCGCGCGCCGACCTGCGCCAGGAGCATCAGGTGCAGGCCCTGGTCAAGGCCGCGGTGGAGCGCTTCGGCCGCATCGACGGCCTCGTCAACGGCGCCGGCGTGCTTCCGCGCGGTCGGCTGGTGATGCAGTCCATCGACGCCTTGCGCGAGACCTTCGAGACCAATCTGGTGGGCGCCTTCTGCGCCATGAAGCACGTCGGCCGGCAGATGGTCGCGCAACGCTCCGGCGCCATCGTCAACGTCAGCTCCGCGGTCGCATTTCAGGGCATCGTCGGCAGCGCGGCGTATGCGGCGAGCAAGGCCGCGCTCAACGCCCTGACCGTCGTGGCCGCCAAGGAACTGGCGCCGCTCGGCATTCGCGTCAACGCGGTCGCGCCCGGGTTCCTCGCCACCGGGATGATGGAGGGCGACGCCGGCAACGCCGATTTTCTGCGTCGCGTGCCGCTCGGTCGCTTCGGCCGTCCCGAAGAGATTGCCCCGGCCGTCGCCTATCTGCTCTCGGATGCTTCCAGTTTCATGATCGGACAAACGCTCGTGCTCGACGGGGGCATGCTGATCTCGATCTGATCCCGGCGTCGCACACGGCCGGGGAAGGCCCTGCAGTCATTACAGAAGGGAGTCGCAAATGGACAAGAACGACATCAAGCAGCGGTTGAAGGAGTTGATCGTGAGCCGGTTGAACCTCGAGGTGCCGGCGGCCGAGATTCAGGACGGCGCGCCGTTGTTCGGCGCCGACGGCGGCGGTCTGGGGCTCGACTCGGTGGACGCCCTCGAGGTGGCCGTGGCGGTGACGAGCGCGTTCGAGATCGAAGTCTCGGACCAGGACGTCGCGGCTTTCAAGACCGTCGACACGATCGCCGAGCTGGTCGCGCAGAAGCGGGCCGCGCAGGCCAATGCGTGAGGGCCGGCCTCCGGCGGAGCCGTGCTTCGCGGCGCGGCCTTCGCCGGAGGCGCCAGTCGGGCGCCCTCAGCCCTTCGGACGTACGTCCTGGCTACTCGGCAACAGGTCGTTTTCGAACACGCAGAAATAGCCGCTCCACACCGCGCCGGAGTAACCCCCGCCGGGGAACGTCCAAGCCGACGCGAAGTAGAGGCCTGCCACGGGCGAACGCGACATCTGGCGGGTCAGGCTGAATTGATCGAGTGTCTTCTCGAAGCCGTAGATGGCCCCATCGGCGTTGCCGGTGTAGCGCACGTTGGTGAGCGGCGTGGCCGTCACCTGGAGCTGGACGTGGCGACGCAGGTCCGGCAGCACGGTTTCGACCCGGGCGAGCACGCGCTCCGCGAGCCAGGCCTTGCGTGCCGCGTAGTCCCGCGGCGACAGACCGACCCATGGCGCGTAGCCCGACAGCGTCGACACGTTCGCCACGCAGAGCGCATTCGGATCAGGCGGAAGGGGCAGGTTGCCGGGCAAGGTCAGGGTCACTTCCGAGAGATGCACGTCGCCGGCCAGCGAGTGCGCGTACTGCTGATCGACGTCGTAGCTGGGCGTCAGCACGATCTCGTAGTCCTCGAGCTCGCGCAGTTGCGGCAGATTCTCGTCGAGGCCAAGGTACATCAGGAACGACGACAGTCCCGGTCTGAGTAGTTGCAAGCGGCGCAGATAGGCGTCGGGGAAATGCTGCGCGCCCACCAACTCGTGGACGACGTGGTAGGGATTGGCGTTCGCGATGACGATCTCTGCGTCGTGCTCCTCGCCGCCTGCCAGGCGCACGCCGCGCACGCGGCCGTCTTCGACGCGCACGTGTGCGACGGGCGACTTGAGCCGCACCTCGCCGCCCTGTTCGCGAATCACGTCCACGAACGCGGTCACCAGCGCCTGGCACGTGCCGATGGGGTAGTTCGTGCCGCCCAGCACGGATTCGGCCCAGAAGACGCAGAAGGTGATGCCGGGCAGACGCGAGGGCGGCACGCCCTGATAGCTCCACTGCCCCGCGAGCACCGTCCGGCACGTTGCGTCCGTGACGAACTGGGCGAACATCTGCATGACGCTCAGGCGTGAGTACTTGATCAGGAGCGCGTAGGCGCGCACGTTCGAGTAGAAGTCCTTGAACGCGCGCTCCTGCGCCACGGCGTACTGCTCGTAGGTGCGCAACACCTCGTCGAACAGGCGGCGCAAGCCCTCGCGCTGTTCAGGGAACAGCTCGCTCATCACCGCCACGTAGGCCTGCGCGTCGCCCTGTGGCACGCGCAGATCGTGGTGCGGGAACACGTGCCGGTAGGCGCAGGCGGGCCGCACGAAGGACAGGCGCTCCCACACGCCGCACTGTTCGAGCTTGCGGCGCACGAGGCCGTGCTCGTCCAGGCCGCCCATGCCGTGCAGCGACACGTCGAACAGCGCCCTTCCACGCAAGCGTTGGAAGGTGGTGGCATAGCCGCCGGCCAGATAGTGGCGCTCGAGCACCAGCACGCGCCGGCCGTGGCGCGCCAGGAGCGCCGCCGCGGTCAGGCCGCCCAGTCCGGAGCCGATGACGAGCGCGTCGAAGCGTCCTGACATGCGAGGCTGTCAGTCCTGGGGCGCGGCGGGCGGCGTTTCCAGGCTGGCGCCCACCACGCGCCCGCGGGCCACGACCTGCCCGTCAACGCGCGCGCTGGCCTGGGCCACGAGAAAGCGTCCCAGGCGCGACTCGCGCGTCACTTCGAAGATCACCTGGTCGCCGGGCAGCACCTTGCGCGAGAACTTGAAGTCTTCGAGTTTGGCCGTCACCGCCACGCCGGCGCCCATCAGGAGCTGCGCCGTCTGGCACATGCCCTCGACCAGGTACACCGCGGGATAAATGGGTTGGTCGGGGAAATGTCCCACGAAGACCTTCTCGTTGAAGCTCACGTTCTTGAGGGCCAACACGCGCTCCGCCGAACTCTCCAGCACGCGATCGACGAGCAGCAGCGGGTGCCGTTGGCGGATGATCATCGTGCGCCTCCTTCACTGGGCATCGCCGACGACGACGGTGCCACCGGCGACGCGCGCGCCATCGCCGTCGACGATGCGGACGTCGGCCTTGCGCAGCCTGCCCAAGCCCTGTCTTAGGCTGACCGTCGCGCGCAGCACGTCGCCCGGCCGCGCGGGACGATGAAAGCGGAAGTCGCTCACGGCCAGCAGCAGGCCATGGGCCGGCGGCGGCGGCGCGACGTCCGTCGCCGGCTCGTCGAGCTTCGTGAGCATGATCTGCACGGCCTGCAGACCCAGCTCGATCATCAGCACGCCCGGGAAGATGGGATTGCCGGGGAAATGGCCAGCCAGGGCCTCCTCGCCCACCGTGACGTTCTTCTGGCACACCGCGCGCACGCCGTGGACGTGTTCCACGATCCTGTCCACCATCAGCATGGGGTAGCGATGCGGCAGCGCCCGCAGGATCGCCTCCGGTGCCCAGCTCACAGCAGGCCGCCGTCGAGCGGCAGCACCTGGCCGGTCATGTAGCCGCAGCGTGGTCCGGCCACGAACTCGATCAGGTCGGCCACGTCGCCCACGCTGCCGAAGCGCTTGAGCGACGTCTCTTCCTTGTACGCCGCGCGCACCTCCTCGGGCAGCACGGCGGTCATGTCGGTCTCGATCAC
>WBZQ01001974.1_pt1 | contig 13662 bp, 26 predicted proteins | sample 5204251 | NCBI WGS metagenome assembly WBZQ01 (sample SAMN12412402, study PRJNA552823) | activated sludge metagenome | isolation source: activated sludge from nitrification reactor of wastewater treatment plant... | place: USA: Virginia | collected 2017-09 | reverse complement strand
TCCCACCGTCTCAGTCGCGATCTCAGGCCCGTCGAGCGGGTCCACAGCGCCACCTGCCATCACTCACCCCCGATGTTCAACTGCTTACGCAAGACCTCGATGGTCTCGCCGGGAACTTCCACCACGCCGCGCAGGCATTGGATGCGTGCCGCCGCGATCGTCCGCTCGAGCACCTCGGCGCGCGGGTTTTCGCACGTCGCGCGAGCCTGATCCACCCATTCGGCCAGCAGCGCGAGCATGTGCGCCCATCCCGCGCTGCCGACCAACCCTTCGAGCGCCGCGAGTTGCGTGCGCATGTCGCCACCGTCAGCCACCATCGTCACCCTTCGTAGACAATCACCGTGCCGGTCCCGGCCGCGAAGTTCACGTACACGCCGCTCGGGAAGTTCACGCGGTCACCACCGAACGTCACGATCATGCTGCCGGCGGCGGTGAGCCTGACGATCGCCATGACCTGCGCGCCGACGGCGCCGTCACGCAGCTCGACGGTCGCGGCCGCACCGGCATCGACGCACACGCCCGCGACCTTCGTCACGCCAGCGACGAGTCCACTCGCGATGACCGGCGCGGCCGGCTTCAACAGGTTCGCCATCACCCAGCTCCAATCGGTATCGGCGGACCGACGGGCGTCTCACCCTCTTGGGCGCTCGCCGCCGCCATCTTCGCCATGACCTGCTGCTCGTCGAGCAGCACGCGGGACGGCTCGTACCCGAGGACCTGCACGATGTCTCGGATGAGCTCATCCCAATTGACCTTCATCGCCATCTCCGGCACGCTCATCACCGTGTTGATGAGCTGCATCAGGTCGCCGAATTCCTGGGTCTGCGACGGCGGCGTCAGCGACCCGGCTTCCACCTTCACGTCGTAGTCGTAGTCGTCGCCGTTGAACGCCATGTCGAGCTCGACGAGTCCGCCGCCGTGGTCGGTTGTGCCTGGCGCCTCGAACTCACGGTCGTCGCCGAGGTTCTCGTACAGCGTGCTGCCGAACAGCCGGTCGTAGTTGTCGACGATCATCGCGGCGACCTGCATGTCGTCCTCGACGAGCGCGTTCTTGAACCGCCAACGCATGTTGGCCTCGTCGGTGATCCGCTGCACAGCTGTCGCCGTCGTGTTCGACCCGAGCCCGGACATCTGGGAGATGCCGGCCACGTAGTCGCTGATGCCGGTGACGAGCTGCACTTCCTGCCGGGACATGTCGGTGAAGCCCTGCACGTCCATCGTCATCTGGCCGGGGGCGAGGCGATGCACGACGCTGCGCACATCCGACCCGGCGTTCACCGCGAGCGCGCCGCCGGGCGCCCCGAAGGCCGCGTCGATCTTCGCGCGGGCGTTCTCGCCGAGCGCCGCCTTGTCGTAGATGATCGGGGCGTTCAGATGCGCGGTCGCCTGATCCATCGCCTGACGCCGGTAGGTGCTGATCTCCTCCTGGTAGGTCAGCACAACCTCACCGGACCCGGTGGGGTATGGGCCCTCGGTGTCCGGCGTGTTGCCAAGACACACGATCGGCCGCATCGGCCGCATCGTCGGCGCTGACGGGTCGACGTCACCGGCCTTGTACAGCACGCCGTTGACCTCGGTGTCCTTGGCGAACCTGCGCCGCGCGTGACGCGGGATGCGCCGCCAGTACGGAGTGACCCTGGCCTGCACGAGCGTCTCGTGGTCGACGCCGCCGAGCATGATGATCGACCCGTCCTTGTAGTAGCCGGTGTAGAGCGGCAGCGGCGCTCCGTCTTCCGTCCACTGCTCCGGCCCCTGGCCGTGCACTTCGCGCCGCTTCGCGCGCATCGGGTCGACGACGTTCGGGTCGCCGCTGGCGCGCTTGACGTCATCGAGGTTGCGGTACAGCTGCGCGCCGGATGAGTCCTTCTTCTGCGCGAGCTCGTCGAGCTGGCGGGGCGTGAACCACGACCTGACCCACAGCACCTCCGCGTCATCCCACCTGCGCGCCTCCGGGCTGATGAAGAAGTCGAACCACGAGATGTCGTCGACCGCGACGCGGCCCTCGTCGGCGTTCCACCACCACAGCATCGGCCCGAGGCCGTACAGCGACATCCGTTTCACCGACCGGAACAGCGCCGGCCTGACCCGCGCGTCACGCATCTGGCATTGCAGCCGCATCGTCTTGGCCCGCTGGTACGGCACCGCCTTCGGGTTCTTCGCCGTCGCGACGAGCGTCGGCGCGCCGAGCGCGATGCGCGGCAGCTCCGTCTCAACCACCCAGAACAGCATCGGGATTTCGAGCTTCGACCACCCGAACTCACCCCGGCCGCCGTCCGCTTCTGACAGCTTCCCGCCGCCGGTCACCTTGTCGGACCACACCTCGTACGCCTGGTAGACACGCAGCTTCCGGGCTTCGAGGTCCTGGCGGGAGAAGATCGCGGCGCGCAGGTCTTCCTTCGCGAGCTCGGCGAACTCCTCCTCGGTCTTGTCCTTGACGAGCACCGGCCGGTGACCTACCCGTACTCGGGTGGGATCGCATCCGGCTGGAAGACGGGCTCGCCGCGTGGGCTCATCACACCGGGCGCGAGCTGCGCGGACTGCTGGTCGTGTTGTGCGAGCACGTCGGCCGGCAGTTGCGGGGCCATCCCGGCGTATGCGTCGTTCGACGCCGTCGCCGCATCCGCCCCGGCCGGCATGTGGGCGCCCTGCCCGAGCGCCTGCACCATCACCGTCAACGCGGCGACGAGCGCCTGGCGCTGCTCTTCGGCGAGCATCTGCGCCTCGAGCATCTGCTGCATCTGGAGCTTCTGCTGATCCGACTGCCCCATCGCGAGGAGCTGCTGAATCAACGCCATCGGGTCGGTCGACGGGGTGTCCATCGACACCGACCCGTCCGGGGCGACCTGCTGGTCGGCCCCCGGCGCGGGTGCAGCTCCGGCCGGGGGCATGAGGCCCTGCGCTTCCCCAAGCATCAGGACCCCTGACCAGCCTTCGACTTCGCGCGGGCCGGCGCCTTCGCGGGCGCTTCGGCGAGCCCGTCGGCGACCGCCTGGGCGGCGCTGCGCATCGCCGTCGAGTCCGGGTCGTCCACGTAGCGGACGAGGTAGTCGCCGGGCAGCGCCTCAACGACGCGGCCGGCGTGGTTCATGCGGTACGGCTGGTCGACGGCGAGCACCTCAACCTCATGCATGATCGTCTTGGTGACGACCTTCGCCTTGCTCCAGTCCGGGAACTCCACGGTGTCGCTCACACTCACACCCCCACATTCAGCTTGTCGGGAGGAGCAGGGGGGAGACTCGAACTCCCGACCTTCGGGGTATGGACCCGACGCGCTCGCCGCTGCGCCACCCTGCTTTGTCAACGGCACTCTACACGCTAGTACCCGGTGAGGCTACTCGTCGGCCGGCGGTAGGGCATCAACTCGAACAGGTCCGACTCCTGCTTCGGCGCGACGCCGCTCGCCTCGCGTTGCGCGACGACCGCGAAGATCGCCCACGCCATTACCCGGTCGTCGTGGTAGCCCTCCATCGCTTCGAACCGGTCGCCCTTGTCGGGATTCGAGATAAACCGCTGGAACTCACCGATCGCGAGCTTGTCCCTGACGCCGAGCAGCCCGTGCCGCAGGCCTTCCTGCAACGCGGCGATCATCACCGGCCGCGTCGCGCTCGTCGTCAGCCACCCCTCACGTACGACGTCGGCGTCGCGTCGCTGGTCGAACCGTTTCGTCGCCCAGATGTTCGGGTACCCCCACTCCCGCAGGTATGCGAGCACCGCATGGCCGATGTTGTTGGCCTCCGGGGCGATCACCGCCGGCCGACCAGAGTCGTCACGCCACAGCCACCCCGCCCGGTACATCTGCCGGGCGAACTCCTCCGGGTCAGGCTTGCCGTGGAAACACGCCAACTGGTCCAACGAGTCGACGTCGCCGACGACCATGTGCGCCGAGTCCTTCCCGGCGGATCCGCCGCACGGGTCGCCGCTGATCAGGTACCTCCGGCCCGGCTGACGCCACCCCCACACCCGCCACTGGCCGGCGGGGTCGACGAGGGTCTTCACCCCGGCGGCGTCCATGATCATCGTCCCGCGCCACGCCGCGTCCCGCACCGAATTGTCGAGGTAGTCGCCGATCACCTCAGCCGGGAAGATGCAATGCCCGGACGAGATGAACGCCTCCTCCGGCGTGTACGGGTACTCCTGCGCCCCGAGCCCGGACTTCCCCTCCTCAGCGCCCTTCAGGTCAAGCTGACGCCGTTCGCGTTCCACCCACTCCACGGTGCGGTCCGGACGCGACAGGGCCCCGGCGAACAGCTTCGTCCAGCCGAGCTCGCCGCCCTGCTCCCACGTGTCGTAGAAGTACCCGCCGATCCCGTTCGCCGTCGAACTGACCACCACCTGCCCGATGTCAGCCTGCGTCGGTAGCAGCGACGCCATCCGGTTCGACGCATCATCCCAATGCGCCCCCTCATCCAAGATCAGCAGGTTGATCGTCTCGCCACGACCAGCCGTGCTCGAGCTCGGCAACGACATGATCAACGCGTTCGCCCCGCCCTCATGCTGAATCTCGCACTGCTCGGCCGTGAACCGCAACGCCACGAACTGCTGGCGGATCGCGCGCGGCAACGACCGGTACAGGAACTCGATGCGCCGCATCACCGACTGCGACTCACGCTCACCAACCGACACGATCACGACCTGCGACCCGGGGTTCGTGAACGCGAACCACAACGCCAACAGCGCCCACGTCCACGTCACCCCAAGCTGCCGGGCCTTCAACGTGATCACACGACGCCGCTTGACTGCCAACTCCAGCAGCTCACGCTGATGCGGCCACAACTCGAGTGGCTCCGGACGACCCTCGAAAATCTCGACGTCATCACCGTCGACCTTCCGGGCCCGGACGATCTTACAGAACCGGGCGAGCGCGACAGGGTGCATCGCCGCGACCCGCACCGAATCAAGATGCCGCCCGCTAAGTGAAGTGGACGACACCGAACGCGATCAACGCCACGTCACACACCCAGATCACCACCGCGTACACGGGAAGAATCCGCCGGCACACCACTACCCCTTTGGCGTGAACTTGTCGAGCACGGCCAACCCCGTCGTCGCGACGATCAAACCCGACAACGCCGCCAACGTCGCCGCCCGATCGGACGCGGCCAACACCTCGTGCACCACCCCGAAAATCGCCACGCAGTACGTCACCACCGTGGTGACCGCCACCCACCAACGCGGATGCCAAACCGCCCCGGTCGACGCGCCGGTCACCACCGCTGCGACGGTCACCGCCGCTCCGCACCGGGGGCAAGTCACCACCCCTTGTGAACGGCGCCGGGACACTCACGACCCAGACCCGACCAACTGCCGGTCCCTCTCCGCCTCAGCAGCAGCGAACCGCGCCGCCAACACATCCGCCGCCTCAACCTCATCACGACCAAGGTCACGCAACGACTTCAACTCGTCAGCCGACAACGCCGCCACCTGCACCGCCACCTGCACCTGCGGCTCACGCCGATACCCACGATGCGACGCCTCAAGCGCCCGCTCCATCAACCGATCCGACCTGACCGTCGTCTTGCCCTTGTGCTCACCCTTGAAGAACACGTCCTGCTCAGCGCCATGCACCGCCCGCTCGACCGCCACCGCCTCGAGCTCATACCCGAACGCCTCCCTCGCATCCGCCAAATCAGCCTCAAACCCAGGGTCAGTCCGCCGCGCCCGCGCCACCGCAGCACCATCAACCCCCACCTGCCGGCACGCCTCAGCGATCGTCACCCCACCAGCCACCAAATCCAGCAACACCCGCCGCTTCCGGTCGTTGAACACCGCCCGCCGCCGCCTCGGCCGAACCTCAACCCCACCATCAGCGCGCTCCACCACCATCCGGTCATGCACACCCATCAGCGCAACCCAACCACAGCCGACGGGGCCCCACCACCCGAGTGGACCAGACCGGGAGAAGGGGCCCCACCAGCAGCAGTGTCCATCGACGGAAGCACACCACAAGCCTGCCACCCAACCAACCCCATTGTCAACCCCACTCGACACCCAACAATTCCTCTGGCGGTCGGAATCATGGTGGGGCCCCACCCGGCGATCGAAGTTGAACCGGGGGGAGGGGGTACCCACCCCGGTCGGCTGCGTACCCCGGCCGGGCGGCAGTGGCCCGGCGTGGTTGGGCAGTGGTTGGGCATCGATCACCACGCAGGCAGGGCAGACCCGTGCAGGTCATGGCATCGCCGGGCAGGTGGGGGATACGAGGCACGTATCGCACCAGCTCCACCCCGCCTCTTCGCATCGGTCAACCAGCCGAGCCCTGCGCGCCCGCCCGACCCGAATCCCCAGGGCCGAGCACGTCCCCCCGCCTGTCTCTTCTCCCCGGGTTGCGCTTCGGTTTGGTGTCAGCGCATCTGGTGTGCTCGTCTCACGTCATGTCGCGTCTGTGAGCTGCTGTTGGCGTGCGTCGCGCAGGGCCCGTGCCTCACGGTCGGTAATCGTGTCTTCCTGTTCGGCCCATGTGAGGTAGTCCACTGCCCCGGTGTTGCGGTAGCGGGTGATCGCGTCTCGGATGTAAGGCCGGATGCCGTCGTGGTCTGGTTGCTGCCACTTGGGGTCGAGTTCGATCGCGCGGCCTTTGCTGGCTGCCACGTCCGTGCCTCCTTGGTTGGTGTCGGCTGATGCTGCTGGCGTGGTTGTCTGCGGGAGAGTAGAGAGAGAGCCTGTAGGGCTCTCTCTACTCTCTCTTCTCTTCGCGCCTACGTGTGCGGGCGCGCGCCCACGCGAGGCGTCCACCTGGACGTCCACACCGGACCTCGCCCGGCGTTTACGGTCCGCATCCCTTGGCCTGCTTGCGATTGCGGCCTCCAGGTCACGCTGCCACAACCGCCAATCACGGATCACCAACACCCCGCCTTCGTCTACCACTAACCCGGCTTTGCGGAGTTCCTCAACGTGCCGCAACGGCCTACTTCGGACGAGTTTTCCACAGGCTAGTGGACGGGAAAACTGCCACTGACCCCCCTTAGTGGCACGACTACACCACAAGAGCCGGCGCCGGCCGGACCCCTCCACCCTGACCTGCCACAGCCTCCCGCCGGTCTCCTCACGGGCCGCCCACGCGATCGCGTTCACCCACAACCGGAATGCCCCGTCGGACAGCTCCCATACCGACGACCCGTCATCAAGGATCGCGGTCTGCACTTTGAACCACAACACCTGCCACCCCCAAAGTCCACCCCGGACACCAAAACCGGCCCGAGCCCACCCGGAACACTCCCACCACTCGACCCCTCAAGTCAACCCCCATCGACGCCGACAACCCAACCAGCAACACGCCACACAACAAAACAGCAACTCCCCTTGACAACACAACAACAGGGGAGTACCGTCCAACACGCCATAGACGCCAACGCCTACACGAAAGGCCACGTCATGCCACCCGCAACCCGCACCAAGACCACCCGCAGCCACCAACTCGCAGACGGCACGATCGCCACCAGGCGCACCGCCAACGACTACACCCACAACGGCGCACGCGAAGCACGCCGCTACGGCTGGACAGCACACGTGGAGCAGATCAACGACGGCAGCCGCACCACGGAGGCCCACCGATGATCGACCGAGACACAGCACGCCGAATCGCCGGCGACTACCACGGCGGCCAGGGCAGCGCCCTCTACGCCTTCGCCAGCACCGGCACCTACCTCCCCGGCGCGGAACGCGAAGCCGCCAAGGCCTACAACGACACCGGCGACAACGACGCATACGAGCTGCTCAAGCACCTCGTGCCCCTCGCCAACAGCCGAGAGGCCGAAGCAGCCTACGCACGCGATGAGCACACCGACGCACTGCGTGAGACCGCCGAATACGCACTGAACGCAGGGCATAACGCCCGCCACGCCTCCAATTGGACGTGGGCCACCGAATACATGCGGGAGCTACGCAACCGCAACGCCCAACAGGCCACGCAGCTCGGGCGCGTCTGATGCCCTGGCGCACCAACTAAGGAGACCCCCCCGCATGCTCACCGCCCTCATCGCAGCAATCGTCATCTCCACCGCACCCGGCGCCACCGCACGGGTCTACGAAGACGGCAGCTACTACGTCTCAACCCCCACCACACCGCACATCGTCTACGGATGCCTGCCCGGCGGGCTCTGCAACGACTGACCACCCACGGCGAAACCCTCGCGAGAGAGGCGCGAGGGTCGCGCACCCGGCGGCACCGGGGCGCCTGACGAGCCAAGCCAGACGAAGGAGCACCACGCCATGACCACCACCGACCCACAGACCATCGCCCGAGAGAGCGCCGCCCGCTTCGAAGAGATGGCCGACGCGCGCACCGAGTACCCGCAGGCCTACGACGATTGGGCAGACGCCGACCCCGACACACTCGGACAAGACGCCGCGCTCGAACTACGCGACATCGCAGCGAGCTACGCCCGCACGATCACAGATGACACCTACGACATCGGCGACGAGCTGCCCGACCCCGACGAAATCGAGCCCTGGCCGACAGACGCCGACGTGCTCGAGATCAAGCAGCACGCCGAACGCAGCATCGGGATCGACTCCGAATGGGGGATCACCGAAACCGTGTTCGTCACCGGCACCGGAGGCCCACACGTCGAGATCGCCTACAACCACGACCACGACACCGCCGAGGTCCGCTGCTACTGGTCGGGCCAGGGCACGCACCGGATCACCGCCGGCACCGCGCTCGACCTTCTGCGCTCAGCTGCCGAGGGGATCGAGGAGGCCTACCGATGACGCGCCCTCCCGGCAACTACGCCAAATGGCCACCGACCTACACCGTCGCCGACGCGCTCGGTCGTCACATCCTCCACACCGACAGCTACACCGAAGCCACCTCAGCGGCGCGAGCGTTCACCGGACTCCCGGCCCGCGTCTGGGACAACACCGTAAAGCCCTACGCCGTTCCGGTCGCCATCGCCGAAGATGGCCGGCTGACCTACCGCAACACCCACCACACGCCCCACGAACCAGAAAGGAAGGCCACCACATAGGCGAAACCGTGCGCGGCCGCAGAACGCCGCACACGGTCGCGGGAAGGACGGCAACCCCCCGCCCGACGAGCCAAGCCGAACCAGGAAGGAGCACCACCACGATGGCCACATGGAGCGAACAGGAGCACGACCAGCGACCGAGGCCCTAGCACGGCACCAACGGCGAAACGCGCGGGGGCAGGAGCCCGCGCGTCGCTCACGGGACGGCACCCCGGAGCCTGACGAGCCAAGCCACACCACCAGGAGCACACCATGGGATACCAAATCGACGCAGGCGGGCCAATCACCATCCCAGCCAGCAAGCACGCCGACGCAATCCAAGCCCTCCGCGATGCCGGACTCGACGCAGGCACCAGCGATACGCTGCGATCAGCGATCGCGGGAGACGACGGATCCACCGCCACCGACTGGTGGCCAACCTTCGACCAGCAAACCGGCGACCTGATCTGGCTGCAGTACTCAGGCAACCAGACCGGCACGGAAGATGACGTACTCGGAGCACTCGCCCCGTTCGTCGAACCCGGCGGCTATATCGACTTCACCGGAGAAGACAACGAGCATTGGCGCCACCGCTTCAACGGCCACACCGCCACCCAACACGCCGGAAAGGTCGTCTACCCGACCGACACCTACGGCCAGGACTGACCACGGCGAAACCCCTAGGCGCGTCAAGAGCGCGCCCAGGGGTCGACGCACAGGGATGGCAACCCGCGTCCTGACGAGCCAAGCCAAGAACACCAGCAAGGGAGCAACCCGCATGCGCTCAAGCATCCTACGCCGCCGGCCGATCAACCCACAACCACCAACGCACGGGGAACAGGTGGACACCAGGGCCGGGGCCATCATCAGACGAACCGCCGAAGTCGCCGGCCAGACCGCCGACAACCTCGCCCGCGACGTCCACGACCTCGCCGCCCTCACACCCACCGACGACCAGGCCCGCCTCCTGCTCACCCGAGCGATGCGCCGCCTACGCGAAGCGCAGGCAGAGCTCCAGCAGGCAGCCGACCGCTACCGCACCCCCCACACCACACACGACTAGACACCGACACCACACCTTATGGTACATTCGTGAACATGGCCCAAACACACGCACACGGCGGGGCGCGTCAAGAGCGCGCCCCGCGCAGACGCGCCGGAAACCCCAGCGCCGAAGAAGTCGCTATCGCCAACGCATCCCTGCGCATCATCGCCCGCCGCGTCGATCTCCTACAGGAGCAGTACGCAATGGCACTCGCCGAACGCGAGAACGAGATCAAAGCAGCCGCCAGGGCGGGGATGACCTACCAGGCGATCGGCGACATCCTCGGCCTCTCACGCAGCCGCATCGAGCAGATACTGCGGACAGCACCACAGACCGTCGCCGAGCGCGCGAGCCGGCTCAGCTCCACCAAGTAGCCGGACCGCGCGGTCAGTGCCGGTCGCGCCACTCGCTCGCGATCGTCCCGAACACCCAGCCGACGAACGCCAGGACCGGCAGCAGCGCGATGATCGTCAGCCCTCTCCACACCCATTCCATGCCGGCGATCCTCCCACCACCACGGTAGGCGCGTCAAGAGCGCCGCTCGAGCTCCTCCAGCCACTCGACGAACTCGGCCTGGTCGGGGTGGGTCTCGCGCATCATGGATACGATCTGATCAATGAACGACTCCTGATACCGGCGCTCAGCGTCGCAGTCGTGGGACAGCCCGGCTTTGCGCCATCCACCGCACGTCGGGCAACCGCCGGGGTCTGGTCCGGGGATCGGACGGTTCGCCCACCACGGGATACCTTCGCCAATCGGCGTCATGGCGTCCCCCATCGGCAGGCATCGAACGCTGCTTGGGCGGCGTCGTACGCCTGGAACCGGTTCGTTGGGCGCGGTCCGGTGATGGTGAACGGGATGAATGTGTGCGCTTCGATCGCCCGCTTGAAGTGCTGTTGTCGTGTGGCGATGTGCCGCCACGGGTTCACGGCGGGGCGGGTGGCGCGCCATCCCCACGTCTGGTCGGCGAACCACGTCATCGCGAACGGGATCGGCGCGCGGTACCCCAGGTGCTCGAAGGCGCCACGGACGGCCACGGTGCGTTCCGCCATCATCTCGCGGTCCCGGGCCGGCCCGACGCGCGCGTAGGCGCCGTAAGCGTAGATGTACGAGTCACCCACGGTCTGCCTCCTCTTGCCACCCGAGCCCTTCCAGGTACAACTCAACGGGGACACCAGCTGCGCGCGCAATTCGAACCATGTGGTCGGTGCCTGGGCTAGACCCGCTGGAGCGGAACGCGATCACGAGGTCTGGTCCGATGTCGAGCATCGCCTGGTTGCGAAGCGGCCCCGCCTTCTTTCCGTGGTGCTGCCAGTTCGCTTTCACCGTCGCAACATGCAGGCCAAGTTTGCGGGCCCGGTAGTTTGCGGCAGTGTCCGCTCCGTCAGCTCCGCCTTCGATGATGATCGTGTTCGGCGCGAGGCGCGCAAGCCGTTCCTCTATCGCCTCGAATGAAACGAACGACCGCGACCCGCATACAACAACCTTCAGCGGGCGGTCACCCACGGTCCGCCTCCTCGCGCTGAGCGCAGTTCGCGTCGAGCTTGTGCAGGACGGCGGGGGTCTCTCGGAAGAACGTCCGGCACTCTGCGCTCACCTGCGCGATGGAGCGCTGCTTCCGCTGTCGTGCCCAACGGGTGCCCAACGGCTCGGGCACGTGACGACACTCCTCGCACGAATCAGGGGGCAGGTCAGGCATCGGCGCTACCTCGCCTGAAACTCTCGACGGCGAGTCGCGATGACACGAGCGAACTGCGCCGGTAGGCGTCTGCCGCAGCATCACCTGCGTCGATATACGGCTCCTTCGCTGATGTTTCCAGGTGTTCCCATGCTTCGGCGCCTTCGGGGAACCCGTTGTCGGTCCTGGTCGGATGCAGCGCTTCGTAGATCGCTCTGGCCGCCGCGTTGGTAGCCAGCGTGTACCACTGTGGAACCCTCATTTCGTGTCCTCCGATTCGATCCCGGTATCCTCCATAGCAATCGACATGCCTGCAACAAGCGGGAATCGCATCGTAATGGCACCGGTCTGTGCCCAACGGACGCCCAACCGCTGCAACTCCATCTGCATCCCACGCACAGCATCGACGAACGGCCCCATCTCCATCTGGAAGTGGGGATTCAGCCTGATCTCACCGCCAGAGACGATCACATCACCGATCGGGATAGAGCGATCGCGCACGATCGGCATGCCGAGGAAGTTTGCGGTGGCCGACGCATCGAACACCGCGCTTGGCAGCTCAACCACAGGCGGCGGAATCTTGGGGATCCTCACCCGGTCACATCGCAATCGTGGTCTGATCGCCAAATCCGGCCGCACCGGCCGCACGTCGGGCCGGCGCCGAAGGCGTGCTCGAGATACGGGTCGATGCGTGAACCGGTCGACTGCGTGTAGATGGTCGTCATCGGCTCTCTCATGCATATCTCGCTCGTCATGCCCCGCCAACGAAAATCACCAGCCACGTACTCGACGACCACGCCCACACCAGGAACGACTGTGAGGATCACCCGATCACCTCGCGCAGCTCGGCGAGCTCGTGCGCCGGCTCATCCATCAGCACATGCGAGTAGACGTCCAGGGTCACGCTCGCCTTCGAGTGCCCGGCCAACGCACGCACCCGTGAGATCGGCACGCCGGCCAACACCAGCCGGCTGATCCAACGGTGGCGCACGTCATGCGGGCTGAAGTCCGGGACGCCGGCCGCGACGCACGCACGGGCCATCGCGTTGCGCAACCCGTCATCAGACAAGCCGGGGAACACAGGACCGTCAGATGTGCGCTCAGCCAACGGCGCCAGCTCCGCGATACTCGCCAGGAGACGGCCCGAGACGGGCACGAACCGTCGCCCCTGGGTCTTTCCCTTCGTGCGCTGCCGCGCGATCCGCAGACGCCCTCCAGCGAAGTCGACGTCGCCCCACGTCAACGCCTTGATCTCACCGACCCGCAGACCAGACCCGTCGATCAGCTCACACACCAGCGGGTACCGCCGCGTCCGGCTGTTGCTCACCGTCTTGCGCAGCTCGAGCAGCATCGCCTCGAGCTCGAGCCCGGACGGTGGCTGCACCTCCTCACGCTCGATGCTCGGCATCTTCACCCTGACGCTGCGCGCCGGGTTCGGCTCGAGCCCGGCGCCGTCGAGCACGGTCCGCAGCTTCGACACGTAGGTCCTGATCGTCGACGGCGCCAGCCCACCGTCCATCATGCGCCGCACCCAATCCTGCACGTCGTCCGCCGTCACGCCCGCCACTACGCGCCGGCCAAGGCCACCGAGCTGCGACTGCGCCTGCCGGTACACCTTCACGCTCGCAAGCGACAGATCAACACTTCGGTCTAAATGCCTGTCAAACGCTGCGGCCACCGACCCGCCGGTATCCTGCGCCTGGCGCAGCACCGGCTCACGCATCGCGGCCAGCTCGCCACGCACGTAGCGCAGCCTGGCCTCAGCCTCAGCCTTCGTGCGGAACGACCCGGCATGACGGGTCGGGCTCGACCGGCCACCAGGCCGGTAGCGAACCACATATCGGGCACCGTTCTTGGTGCGGACGGTCTTGATATGCGCGGAAGCCATGATCGCGAAACTACTCCCGCCGGCCGCTCATCGCATCGGCCACCGCGAGCGCCGCATAGACCTGCGCCACCGCAAGCACGCGCTCTGGAGACCAGTACCACACCTC
>WBZQ01000643.1_pt2 | contig 13678 bp, 23 predicted proteins | sample 5204251 | NCBI WGS metagenome assembly WBZQ01 (sample SAMN12412402, study PRJNA552823) | activated sludge metagenome | isolation source: activated sludge from nitrification reactor of wastewater treatment plant... | place: USA: Virginia | collected 2017-09 | reverse complement strand
ACCGTCAGCGTAAATCAGGAAAGACTGATCTTAGTCCTGGCGGTGAGGCCCTTCTTGGCGCAACGCTACAGGCTCCATCAGAAGGAAGTTTGTGGGACCAGTTTTATAGGCAGATTCTTGGCCCAATGGGAGCCGCAGGAACCATGCCTACGAATGAGTCTCGCCGTCGTGCTGAAATGAACCTGTACGACACTCCTGGGATGCGTCAAGCAACGCAAACTGAAGTTGACCGCACTCGCAATCTGCAAGACATCATGCAGAACAAGTACGGTGGTACTAAACAAGGCGCGCGCGAAACAGATAGGCAGGTTCGCGGTGACGCTTATGCAACTCTGGTGAAGTTGGTAAGTCAAAAGACTGATGAGGGTCTTAAGGGCGCTCAGATGTACGCAGACGCACTGCGTGCGACTGGTGAGTTCAAGGGCGCTAAGTCCTTTGACTTTGCGAGTGTTGAGTGGCGCGACAAAACTCCTGAAGAGATCGCCAAGATTCTTGTTGATAAGAAGGTCATTGGCAAACTTGATCTGAGTTACGTCCAGTCGTTCTTGGAGAAGAACCTGGACGCCGCTACCAAAGACAGTTCTTTCTCAGTTGCAACCAGGGCTTTCCTCGGCAATAAGGACTTCGCCGGAATTGCTGGATTCAGAGAATACGCAAAAGACACTGGTGAATCCAAGATTCTTGCCAATGCTGAACTTCGTTCCAACGACCCGAACTTGCAGTGGAAGGCAATTCAGAAGCAGCGCAGGGCTGCGAGCAAGGCGTCTGGTGGCGATCTTCAGCAGAACGATGTTCTGTACGACACCACTTTGGCGCAGTACGTTGAAGGGCCACGTGCTGATGCTGCACGAGCCGCACAGGAACTTGACCGCAAGGAGCGTGCTTTCCAGACGCAGTTCCTGAACAGGCCTGCGCAGGTAGGACAGGCGATCAGTGAGTGGCAGTCCACAATGCGCTCGCCTGACTCCACTACGGGTATTGGTCAGAAGCGTTTTGCGGCAGCAGAAACAGCGAAACAGGCCATTGCTGATCTGTACATGACTCTTCAGCAGTATGACCGCCAGATGGAGCGCGAAGAGGAAGACTTCTATCAGAGCCGCGCATGGTCGATGGAAGACTTTTATCGTGGTCGTCGTCAAAGTACTGAGGCTTATCAGCGCCAGATGCTGTACAGCCAGCAAGACTTCAACATTCAGAGGAAGCGCTCTGAGGATGAATATCAGCGAAGCGTGAGGCGCGCTACTGCTGATCACAATCGTGAACTGCGACGCGAAGAGAAGTCGTACACGATGCAGCGCGGTTGGTCTATCGAAGACTACAACCGCAACAAGATGCGCTCTGATTTTGATTACCAACGTCAGATCAGATTGCAGCACCGCGATTACCAGATATCGCTGCGTCGAAGTGAAGAAGACTACAACAAGCAGCGCAAGCGTTCAGACTTCGACTTCAATCTTTCTCGTGAACGCGCATACCGAGACTTCGGAATATCTCTTGCGAGGTCTCAGGAGGATTACCAGCGCCAACTTGCGTACGGAGCAGAGGACTACCAGAAGTCACGTAAGCGTTCTGTGGAAGATTTCAACCTTTCGTTGTCTCGTTCTTATGAGGACTACAACAAGAGCCGTCTTCGCGAAGAAGAGGATCACTTCATTCAACTTTCGCGGATGAGCAAGGACGCAGCAAAGAGTTTTTACGATCCGTGGCTTCGCGTGCAGTCTCAAGCAACTGCTGGCGTGGATACGTTTATGGAGAATCTGCGCGATCAAACAGAGCGCATTCAGCGTCAGTTTGAGAACTTGAAGAAACTTCGCGCTCGTGGTCTTTCTCAGGACGCCATCGACATGTTCGGATTGTCTGATCCCTCAAAGGCTCAGCAATTGCAGCGTGTCACGGTTGAGATGACAGACAAGCAAATCGCTGAAATCAACAGGCTCACCAAAGAGCGCGAAAAGGGTGCTAAGCAACTTACGCAATCAGACTTCAATGAGCAATTCCGGCGTATGGAAGAAGACCGCGAAAAGTCTCTTCGACGCGGGGAAGAAGACTTCAAACTAAGCATTGAACGCTCTATCGCAGACTTCCAAAAGTCTATGGCGCGTATGGCTGAAGACTACAACTTGTCGCTTGCGCGTAGCGCTGAGCAGTTCCTCCTGGCGCAAAAGCGTTCAGTAGAAGACTTTGAGCGCAGCATGAAGGATTCTGCTGAAGACTACAAGAGGTCGTTGGAGCGAAGCGATGAAGACTACCACTTGTCGTTGCAGCGTTCTGCTGAAGACTTCGCGCGGTCTTTGAGCGACTCTGAGTACCAGTACAGACTGAGCATGGAGAGAAGCGACGAGGACTTCCAGCGCTCTTTGGAACGTCAGGACAAGGTGCGCAAGATTTCTCTACGGCAGGCTGCTGCTGACTGGGAAAGAATGCTTGAGCGTCAAGCGAAAGACTACGCGAGGTCTGTGCGAAACATGCTTCAAGACCGTGATAGGTCTGTTGAGCGCAGCAACAAAGAGTTCCGCATCTCGATGGATATCGCGCTGGATAACTTCAATCGTCAGTTGCAGCGCGCAGACATCATGCGAGAGAAGTCACTTAAGCGTTCGCGCCAAGACCTTATTGGGTACGGCAAGCAAGCATTCGGTGACTACGGCGACATCATGAAGAAACTCACTGGACTGCTTGGTAAGCACATGGGTGCTGCTGGAAATGACCTGATCGACAAGTTGGACCGAGTGCAAAACAAGTTGTTCAACTTTGGAAAGAACACTGGCAACTGGGTCAAAGACGCTTTCACAAAGCACATTGACAACATCATCAATCAGATGAATCGCGCTGTTAACAAGGCCAAGGCTATGGCTGATTCTCTTGCGCGCAAACTTGGTGGCTTTGCAGGAGTCAGCACGACTGGCTCTGCTCAAACACAAAATGGACAGACTAATCCTGGCGGTTACTCATACGTCCCTGGCGAGGGATGGAAGTACACCCCGCCTGGGAAAGCGCTCGGTGGAGTTGCTACTGGCGATTCTGTGGCGCGTGTTGGTGAAGGTGGGCCTGAACTGATCCTGCCGTTGAACTCCCGTGGCATGGACTACCTGACGACTGCATTGAGGCAATACGCGCAGACAGACGCTATGCGGCTGAGGGGCACTCAGAGCATGTTCTACCAGCAGCCTTCGCAGGGCAACATCACGCAGTTCAACTTCGGTGATGTCAGTGTTGCTTCAGACACCCCAGACCAGTTCTACCGGGAGATGAAGCAGAAGGAATCACTCAAGAAGTTGGTCGGCCACTAATTTCTTTACATGTTCTGCGGATATGTAAAGTCCTGGGCTGAAATTTACCGTGAAACTGAGACACCCCACCCGCCGCCCCGAAGGGCGGCGAGCAGGGTGTGATGGTGGTTACTCAATATCTGAGTAGCCAACTGTCCAACGCTCCGCGTCGAAAGTCAGCCACGGTATTGCTGTGTAATCAAGAGTCACCTCTTGATTTATTGCTGCGGCGTTTATTGCCTCTATTGCACCGCGAAGAGGCTCGTTGGCAACTTCACTGATCCCGACGATATTGCTTTCGGGAAGAATCATGAAGGTTGCCGATTCTGCGTCCATCAGAAGTTCCAGCAAACTAACAACTGCTGTTGCTTCTTTTACAGTCATGAGAACGGTCAAATCGGTGTCGCCCGTTTCCAACTGCTTTTCAAGCGCCTTGATTTTTGTCTTAGCGCTCTCGATTTCTTGCCTGATGCGATAGTCGTCTTTCACTTCGCATCCTCCTTAATCCACTGGAATACATGTGCGGGTTTGAAATGCACAGAATCGCCTTCTTGCAGGGGAATGGTGTATGGAGTTTCCACCAATGTCCCCCAGGCGAATACTGAGTCACTTCCAACGACCTCAACCCAAGCGAACTCGTGAAAGTTCTCGTAGTTGAGTTGAACCTTGATGGAGTCGTTCTCACGCAATTCCTCAACGCTCTGTGGGACGTTTTGGACATAGGTGATGTCATTGCTCCATCGGTAAGACAGCAGAACCCCAGGCTCACTTGTGTACCTGGGGAACGGGTCAATTCCCTCGGCCATAGAGAATCTCTCCCTTGTCCGAGATGATGCCCCGATCAATGAAGTCTCGCGCAGTTCGTCCGTAGACTCCCTGCAATCTCCACGCGGTACCCGTCTTGATGAGTTCCGCGAAAAGTTCTATGACTTCATCTTCTGGCATGTCTTCTTGTTCAAACCGCACTATCTGATCGATGAATTTCTTCTGATTCATGGTGTTCCTTAGTACGCAGCCACTGCGTTACGCCATTTGACGTATCCGCAGTTTTCTTGATGTGTGAGGCTCATGCTGGAACCATGTGATTCCCACTCAGCCTTACATGCGGGACAAGAACTTAGTTCGCCTTCGTCTTGCGATTCGAAGTGCCACTTGGCCCACTTGCGCTCGTTGAGCAAGTCCACGACCCAGATCATGTCATCTGCGCCGATCATGGTGTCAAGGTAGTCTTGCGTGTCTTGATCGTTGTCCAACCACTCTTCTGGAATGTTGACAACAACTACCTGACCCAGGTCTTCGATACTTTTCGTATCGACTCCGTAGACAATTCTCATTGCTCGTACTTTCTACGCGTGAATCTGTGAGCAAGTTCCCGGCCTACGTCGTAGGCCTGAATGAGTTCAGAGTCGAAGTGTGTTGTCCACGAACTCCTGAACTCTTTGACGCCAAGGAGAAACGCCTTAATGCGATTCATTGGTGTACTTCCAACTTGCGCGAACGTAGATCGGGCTGGTAAGCGCATCGCCGCATTTCACGCAACGATCAGTCACTACCACAAACCCGTCTTCGTCAAACTGCTCTTTCAGGCGAACGGGCTGGCGATCCCCGGCGATCTTGTGCCAATGGAAATCGCACACTGCCACTCTGAACCACAGTTCGTTCATTTGCGTGCCAAATCGTACAGCGACAACGCAATGGAGTACTGAATGAGAAAGTTCGCGTACACGATTCTGTCTTCATCGTCCATTGCATGTTCAGCAGGAATCGCCGCCTGCATGTGCTCCAACGCATCTTGAGCGGCTTGGTACGCGCTAACCGCGTTTGTCCTAGCCATCTTCAGCCAACTTCCTGCGCAGTTCGCTCAACGCCTCTTGCTCTCGCAGCGACGACTCATCATCCTGCGTGAACCCAGGCTGCTTGAGGAAATTGATCAGGTCTTCGGTGTCAACGATCAGCGCACCGACAGCACCTTCCTGATCAGACTCGTGCAAGTACGCCTCACCCGTCACGGGATCAGTGCGAAGGACGACGAACTTCGTCCACTCTTCCTCTTCGCATTCGAACACCACGTAGGCTGAGTCGTCCTCGCCCAAGAAGTGATCCACGACCTCAGGGCAGTACCCGTAGGTCTGCACCATCGAGAACATCGCGTCAGCGATATCCCTGAGCCTGTTGGCGTTAGCCACAACGCCCTTCACATGCTCTTGGGCTTCAGCAGCCAAATACAAGCGGCCACTTGTCCCAATGCTGTTCATATCCGTCATTCCTGTACCTTTCCTAGCGAATCCAATGTTCCTGGCGGAACCATGATCTGCCCGTATCCGACACCGAGCCGGGGGCGACTGCCACGCGATGAATCAACTGCGCATTGGGAGCACGTGAACCCCCATGTCCGATGCTCTCCGATTTTGATGTTCAAATCGAAGGCTACGTCGAACTCGGAACTTTGACACCAATCGCACACTCCATCTCCGTAATAGTCTGCGAACAGACCAGAGATTGCTTTGCGTGTTGGTTGTACGTCGTCCATCTCGTCCTTCAAGTTGAAGTACGGAGAACCGACGATGACGACTGGACCCATGATCCAGTCAACCGCCCTGAACGTCGCATACAGCCACGTGGCGCGCACGTTTGGGCTGTAGTACGGCTGTTCATGAGTCGCGTAAGGTGGCGTGCTGTACGGCCCGATCTTGCCATGCTCAGCAACCATCATTCCGAGGTGTGGCATCAACGGAACCCACTCCGCATACCCACCAACATACTCAGAAACGTCTGTGGCGGGGCCAACCGTAACTGGCCCCGCCACTGGAACGTACATCACGTGCGTCATGTGAACCTCTTCAAAGCGGTTGCTGTGAACGCCTTTTGAAGCGAACCGAAGCGCGTTTCTGTGCTGGTTTGGTACAGAACGCGTCCGTTGGTTCCCAGGATGGACACGTAGGTGATGTCGTCTTGCTCGTTGATGATGAGCGTGTACTGCTCTTCGAAAGAATCAACCTCGATCCCGAAGTTGTCTTCGAATTGCATATGAACGATGTTGTCCACCGTCCATCCACAGTCATCACACGTCGGCTGGATGTCGCCTTCGTGTATGGTCACTGACTGCGATCCGCAATCAGGACACGTCAACTGCTTGTCTTTCCTTGTCTTCGTCTTCTTACTCATAATTCCTCGATTTCTGGGAAGCACAGCCTTGCGGTGTGTGCTGTCCCTTCTTTCCGTGTCGCCCCATCAGACGGGACGTAGAAGCGGCCACAATGGCACGGGACACTACCTAATGCTCGCTGACTTGAATCGAAGTGCTCACCAATCAAGTCTTTGTCCCGAAACTTGAAGTATGTCAGGACAATTACGGCAACCATGACTGCTGCCACAGCGAACAAGTAAGGCATTACTTCAGTCCCTTCATTGGCGGGAGTTCCCCATCCAAGACGCCACCGTGCTCTTTGATCACATCTGCCAGCAATGTCACTGGCACGAAGTGGTAAGAGCAGTCCAGCGGGTCTTTCTCGTCTTGGGCGAACGGAAGCAGCCGAGGATCGACAAAGGTCGGAAAACCGACTTCGACGTGGGTGTACGGCCCGTCGTCGTCTTTGGGAATTGCGTAGTGCTCAGCAGATGCTTGAACACTCAGCGATTCTCCATCGCAGAACATCAAACGGCGACGCAAGTGCGCGTCGCCAGTTTTGATGCCAAGCGTCTTGTACAGACGATTGACGATCCACTTACGTTCTTGCTTCTCTTCAATGTCGTCAAGAAATGTCTCAGCGACATGTGAGTCAAGCAAGGCGATCCACAGTGCGACATTCATGCACAGAGAAGAATCGCCAAGGAACTGGGAACGAGCCAACCACTCCATGAAGTCGTCATCGATCCAGTTGTCGGTGCCTACCAAGTAAGAGACACCAGCGAAATCCGCAAGACGGAGCGCACGAGGGGAGTCTTTATCCTCCTCGGATTCCCAGGCCAGCGAGAACTTACGGTATCCGTACTCCGGTGCGTTGAGCATCAACACAACCCGCATGTACTCGTAAGCGCCGTCTTTGCTTTCAACTTCCATTTTCCTCTACTTTCTCTTTTCCACAGATATCACTATGAACGGCTCTTTTCCTTCGTAGTACGAAGGATAGACCCGATCCGCCCATGTTCTTTCGTCATACTCAAACGCGAAAGCGTTAGAGCCTCGCCAACCCATGAATAGTGCGCGTGGGTCAACGTTGATGTCTTTGTCTATTTGGACAACGACATATTCGCTACGTAGTGATTCACCTTCGTGAAAGTGATCGCTACCGAATGTGTAGTAGTACCTCAAGCCATTTCCCAGAATTGCCTGGACAGCACCATAAGTGACTGCTGAGCAATTCGCTGTGCCTTCTGGACGTTCTCATCAGTGAAGGCTTCGGCAACTCGTCGGATGCCATCTACAACCCACTTGATCACTGCGAGGAACATTTCCTTCAGACGTGCCAGGAAACCGAACAATGTACTGCCTTTCTATTGGGGATGGGAAAGCACTGGGGGAGCGCATCCGAAGACGCGCTCCCCCAGCACAACTACTCAGGCGTAGTACTGCGCCACGCCGTCCTTGACCACCTCGGTGAACAACTTCTCCAAGTGGTCGTCGCGAACCTCAGCGGAAGACTCCATGAAGATCGCGAACTGCCGCTTCAGGCTACGCGCAGCACGCACGTAGTCTGCGGTGGCAGGCTTGCCCTTGCGGCCCAGGCAGAACGACTGGGCGCGCTTTGCGACCTCTCCGTGGAACGCAGGAGTGAACTCCTTCGTTTCAGCGTAGATCGCGTCCAGATCGAGGGTGTCCTCAGTTGAGGCTTCGAACTGGTAGTTGAGCAGATCGCGCGAAGCGGGGTTGCCGTGGAACACGGAGTACAACTCCTTGACACCCGCCTCATCGAGGGATTCGAAGAAGAACATCCCGTCGATACGTCCAGGGCGCGTCATGCCCTTGGTGATTTGCGTGTGGTCGTTGGTCGTGAGGATCGTGTAGACCCTGCGCGCCTTCGACGTGAGACCGTCGAACTGCTCAAGCAGATCGCTGACCTCGCTACGCGTGGTGGACGACAGAACCTCTGCGTCCTCGATGAGAACCAAGGACGGCTCAAAGCGGCGAGCCACTTCGAACGTCTTGTCCAGGTTCCCGTTGGCCTTGGCGCGGATCACAGTGTAGCCGTGCTGAATGGCGAACTGAGCCACCAGCGCAGTCGTGATCGACTTGCCTGTGCCGTAGTCACCCGCCCAGAGGAACGAGCGCTTGGCGAGTTCCTTGGTTGGGAACTCCATCGGGTTCAGAATCAAACCCCTGATGTTGTCCAGGTTCTCCGTGGAGAGAACGACATCCTCACTACGAATCGTGGAGAACGGGTCGTAGTACAGTTCCGGCGAGTTCGGCTCATCGATGTCTCCGTTGATGGCCGTGCCTTTGTAGATCGAGCCGCTCTTGAGGTAAGTCTCAGCCTCTTTGAGCAAATCCTCAATGATCTGCTTGTGCTTTTGCTTGACCTGAACTTCTACCCTCTTCAGGTCGCGGAGGTCGAACAGCGCGAAGGGTACGCCGTTGTTCCTCATTTCGAAGTACATGCTGGGGATACCAACAGTGACTTCCTGCATACGGACGACAACACCCGTTGCGATCACCTGAGCGATCAGGGTGTTGCGGTTGTTCTCGGTCAGCACGCCACTGGCGGCGGCGCGCTGAGCCAGATCGGTCAGTTCCAGAGCAGCGATCTCATCGCTGTTCATCTCCTTGCCGTCAGGAAGACGGTAGACCTTGAGTTGACGACGGATTTCCTCCATCGCTCCCTCTTGGATCGTCAGGTCGTCGTACCTGGCGATCACGCGCTGGATGGCGTGCCGAACGTCAACAGAAGTGTGCGAGAACACCTTCTGCACGGTGACGGTCTGCTCCATCCAGTTCGCCCATTCCGATACCTCGATGGCTGCACGAGCCGGATCGAGTTTCTCGGGGACGAGGATGTTCTTCGACTTGCTGTCTTGCTTGACGGTCATCTGTCGTCATGCCCTTCTACTGTTGTCGTGAATGTCGTAGCACTCGCCACAATCCTCGTGAGAATCGTGGTCGTGTACGTCTTGCTCCATGTCGATGTTGAAGGCTTGGGACGCGGTTTTGGCGTGGTTCATGAGGTGCTCCACGAACTCTTCCATGTCCGGTCCGTAGACATCAACTACGACCTTCTTTGTGTACACACTTACTCCTTATCCGTGTGGTGCTTCTTCACGTACTCCATTGCCTGTGCCCTTGTGGGGAACAAGAAAGGAAGCCCGTCTTTGTTGACCAGCAAGTCACCTCTTTGTGTTGAGTAGACTCGCCAGCCCTTGATGCGTTGTCCATCAAGAACTTGGAGGATGTTGAATCGCGATTCGCGATCCACATATCCTTCTGTAAGGAACTTGTCGTTCCCCCAGCGGTAGAACGTCATTTCACCCTTCATGCTGCATCCGCGTGAAGGTAGACGAGGTTGTCCAGTTCCTCATGCCAGTCCATCTTCGGAGTGAAGGTGAACTGACGCCACATCTGGAAGTACTCCTTCCAGGCTGCTTTGCTGAACATGAGGAATGTTGGAATGATGGTCAGTGTCAAGCCAATGGCTCGTATGACAATGGCGCGAATAGCGCCGACCACCCTTGTGAGTGCGTGGTAGAAAATCTGAACCCACGACTCAACTCGCACGAGTGCTCCAAAGAACAACTCACTGATCCACTGCGTCACCTTGCGAATTCCACGCAAGATGTTGGCCGCAGTTTCCTTGACTTTGCGCCATACGCGCTTGAAGAAGTCAATCACTTCTTCTTTCCTTTCTTCTTGACGGGAGCCTTTACTGCTGGCTCTTCCTTCTGCCTTATTAGCCCCAAGTACTTCAGGCTGTCGGCTACTATGCGATCTGCGCGTTGAATGTTGCTCATTACTCTTCCTTAAACAAGAAATCCCAGCACTTTTGACAGTGCTGGGATATGAGCATTTCTCGATCTGAAGCGTCAAGTCCAGGGAACGCTTCTTGGACAGTCAACCCACTTGTTCTGAACTCGTTGAACTGTTTTCTGGTAATCGGAACAACTACATTCCGATTACACATGTGACATGTGATAATCACGTGCCCAGCAGAGGTGACGAGCCTCTAACGCGTCGAAAGGAGAAAGCACGCGTCCTTATCACTAAGGCTGGGCTACCGCGCTGACCTAGCCCGAAATGGTAGAGAGGAGAGGCTATTCAGACGCTGCACGGGTTATTGCTGGGTAAGGACACTCTCGTGCTTGTCCTCTTCTCAATGGATTTCGAACCCTCCTGAGTTGCGGCAGAAAGTCATGAACTCTTTCACCAAGTCAACCGCAAATGGCTTCATTGTGAAAGATGCTTCCATTGGAACGTCGTGAACTTCTCCTTCGCCGTCACAGAAAAGACAGGATGGCGAATGCTTCGCTCCGTCTTTTTCTTCTGACTTCATAGGACATTCCTTCATCGGAAATGAGTCAAGTCGTGCATGATATGCCGCTTCTTTCTTGATCGCGGTATCAGTCAGCAGACTCATATCCAATGCGTTGGCAAGGGCTTCGGCGTCTTGTGCATCCAAGCCACTGCCGTCATTGCTGAGCGGGTACTCAACGTTCTTAGCGATTTCAGGAGCTACTTCCTCGCAGTACTCCCAGAGTGGGGGCCACCACCAGATGTTCGCTCGGAAGTACTTCCCTTTGTCGTTCTTGGGGTTCTGCCCGTATACATCAAACCCCATCAGTTGACTCTTTTACGTCACCGTATTCCTCAATGAACTTCGCCCAGCCCATGTCTTCTAAGGCTTCGCGAGTTCCACAGTCGGAACACACGTAGTAGTCGCCGCGACGCGACAAAGCGCCAGGATATTCACCCTGGCGCTCGTTATTCGGGATGCCGTGGTAACACGTGGGGCAACACCACGGCTCCACCTCTGCCCACCATTCTGGCGTGAAGTCAGGCAGTTGCTCGCGCAGCCCTGCATACACGCCTGGGGACATCATTTGCTGACCTTGCTGCTGCTTTGCGTTAATCAGCGCTTTCTTCAGGCTGTCCTGAAGTTCCTGTATGTACTTCGGTACTTCCGTCATACCCATCCAATCCGAGGAACATCTTGATGCGGTCTTGCCGTGACTCGATGCGCTCCATGATTTCGAATGAGAAATCGCAGAACACCTCGATTGGTGACATCGAGTCTTTGACCTTGATCATCATGATCGTTCGCCATTCGTGTCCGTTGTGATTCATCTTGAACACGATGAGCGAAATCCCATTAGGATCAAGTTCCTTGTTAAGCGTGTCTAGGTTGATGGCGCGATTACGCGATTGCGAATCTTCCGCACATGCCAAGACATCATCTGCCGTGAGGTAGAGGATTTGATCGGTTGGTAGATACATCACCTATCCCAAAGGTTGACAACATCACGGTCAACGAAAGGTCCATCATCCGGCCCCACAATCGTCGGGAGGATGTAAATCTGTCGTTGATACCTACTGTTGCCGCTGCCATACCACTGCTTACGCCAATGACCTCGGCGCAGATAGCGATACGACAACGACCATTTGCCTTTCTTCTCGTTGAGCGACTTCCTGCGTCGTAGCCTCACCACGGTGATGGGGCTATTAGGGATTCCGTTAGGAAGTCCCTTCGCAGTTCTGCGCGGAGGATACTCACGAGATTTCTCAGACAACTCTGACTGCATGAAGTGCCACACAGTCTTCATCAACTGCACGAATTTCTCTGGAACCACATTTAGTTCTTGTCCAGCAGAATTTCTGATGCGGTATACGCCGTTGCCCAAATCACTGATGATTTCGCCATCGTGTAGTGAGTTCATGGAATTGCGGGTTGCGTTCCACAAATCCAATTCGTCTCTTCCGCGTGCAGTGTCCTTGGGAACCATGTCCCAAGTCATGTATCCATACGAGACAGAGATGAGATGGTACAGACTGTCTCTTGGAACGTTAGCCATCATCTGTGGCGTCAACCACGGAGGACGACTTTCTTTGTCGAGATTGTCCATGAACAGATAGAGGACCACGCCAGTATTGACGGCAGGAACTAATTCTCCGTGAGCGTCGATTCCTGGCGCGGAGCCTATATGTCCGATGATCTCTTCACGCCACATGATTGCTGTGACTGGATTTTTCTTACCCCTGATGTCCACTGAGATGAACGGCTTTTCAAATAACACAAAGCCTGTTGGGGTAGGAAGGTCCATTGGAAGTAGCACTTGTGGCTCAAGTGACTTCATGGCGTGAACGGACAAATCCAACATCTCTTCTGTGACGACGAACAACTCGCATTCAGCAGCAGTTTGCTTGACCCTGAAAGCAAAGTCTCTTGCGTTCCAACGAGGATCGAACAAACCGTCACCGTGCAAACGAGTGCTGAGCATCATTTGCGCGTACCAGTTGACCTGATCTTCGCTTTCGCACTTCTCGTACAGATCGGCCCTGCGCTCGGCTACCTCACGCGGGAGGTTGCGGTCTCTGCGTTTCTTCCGCATGTTTCACTCCGACGTAGAAAAATTCTGCCGCAATAGTCCCCATCATGATCATGAGTCTCAAGTCATTACTGTCGGGGACAACACTGCCTGAGAACAACTGTGCGTTGCCCCCTGCGTAGTTCATCAACCTCTCTTCTGCGAAGTTTTTGAACTCTTCTTGGTCGATGACCTCTTTGATCATCTGCCACATCGCCGTACCTTCCGGCGTAGGTTGCTCCTTGATGCGCTGCTCCATGACAGCGCTGATGTCACTTAACGACATAGCGCTGGTAGTAGTACGAGAGAAGGACCAGTTCGTTGATGAGTTCAAGCGGGACATCGTGATCCCCAAGGAACTGCAAGAACTCTTGGTTGGTCAGTACGTCCGTGAACCTCACGAAGTCCAACACGTTGTCTTCAACGATAGGAACTTCCACCTCAGGTTCAGAATCCATGACCACAGTGGTCTCTTCCAGTTTGGTGTCCAACACTGGCTTCTCTGACTTGTCCCAGACGTAGGTGTACGTACCCCTGCTGACACGCTCCAACTTGCCCTGCTCGGCCAGTTGCGTGACTGCGCCACTGACCTGCTTGTAGTCCAACCGCGTGTAGATGGATGCTTCCTTGACGGTTGCTGGACTGATCTTCTGATAGGCCCTCAGGACCTTGTTGCGGATCGACATTTCTGTCTGACCTTTCGTTGGTTGATTCTTACCGTGAAACTTGGGGCCTAGAAGAAGGCCCTACCGAGATGTGCTCTCGGTAGGGCCTTCTTCGGCCTGTGGTTTGACTGCTGTCACTGACTTGCTTTGATAGCAGCACGAATGATGAACTGCGGAACTGAAATCCCGCGTTGAGATGCCGCAGTTTCGATGCGACTCATCTCTTGCTTGCTGAAC
>WBZQ01001971.1_pt1 | contig 13680 bp, 6 predicted proteins | sample 5204251 | NCBI WGS metagenome assembly WBZQ01 (sample SAMN12412402, study PRJNA552823) | activated sludge metagenome | isolation source: activated sludge from nitrification reactor of wastewater treatment plant... | place: USA: Virginia | collected 2017-09 | reverse complement strand
ATGGCATCCTTTTTCGTCAATCCGATTTTGACGCGATGCTCGCCCAAGTGCAAGCTTTTGCCAAACAAAGTGGCTCGATTACCCTGGCCCAGACCCGTGATCTCTTGCAGACCAGCCGTAAATATGCTCAGGCCTTGTTAGAAGAGCTAGATGCCCGCCGAATCACCCGCCGCGAGGGTGACCTCCGGGTGCTACGCTGAATCTAAAATTTCACGCACCTTGCGGGTCAACCCTTCAGGTGTAAAGGGTTTTTGTAACAAGGGGAGAGAACCTGCTACGCTGCTGCGAAGTGCGAGCAGATTATCCGTATAGCCCGAAATATAGAGTACCTTGGTTTCTGGGCGCAATTGTAACACCTGTTGAGCCAGTTCTGGGCCATTGGTCAGGGGCATTACTACATCCGTGATCAGCAAGGGAATTGGCAAAGTACGTTCACGGCAGATCGAGAGTGCATCTTGCGCATTGCTGGCCTCTAATACAGCGTACCCATTCATTGCTAACATCTGCTGGGTCAATTCACGCACAGCATCATCATCTTCTACCAATAAAATCGTCTCATTTCCGAATAATACCTCTGCCACCGAAGGCTGCCCTTCCAGGCGCTCCGCAGGCTCTTCAATGCGCGGCAAATAGATGCGAAATAGTGTGCCCTGGCGTGGCTCACTCTGGCAGGTAATGTAGCCACCGCTTTGTTTGACAATCCCATATACAGTCGAAAGACCCAATCCCGTGCCTTTGCCCGGCTCTTTGGTGGTGAAAAAGGGTTCAAAAATATGTAACAGGGTCTCTTTGTCCATCCCCATGCCAGTATCGGCAACGGCGAGCATGATGTAAGCGCCGGGGGCGGCCTCTATAGGCAACTCATCCAATTCCACATTAGCGGTGTAGATGGTCAATTGTCCACCTCTGGGCATGGCATCTCGACTATTCACAGCCAGGTTCATAATCACCTGCTCCAGGCGACCACGATCGGCCTTGGTAAGGCCAAGCATCGGATCAAAAATTGCCCGCAATTCAATATCTTCCCCGATCAACCGTTGCAACATCTTCTCAATATCGGCTACGACCAAATTTAGATTCAAAACTTGCGGCTGGAAGACCTGTTTGCGACTAAAGGCCAACAATTGATTGGTCAGCGCGGCTGCGCGTTGGCCGGCTTTTTCGATCTCAACCACTTCTTTGCGCATGGGGCCGTTGGGATCAAGACGGCGCAAAAGCAGTTGGCTGTAGCCAAGAATGGCCGTCAGTAAATTGTTAAAATCGTGAGCCACGGCGCCAGCAAGGCGGCCGACAGCCTCCATTTTTTGTGACTGGCGCAACTGTTCTTCAAGTTGTTTTCGTTCGCTAATATCACGAGCAATCCCTTGCACGCCAACTGGGCGTTGGCCTTCGTAGAGCAAGCGGGTGTTAACCTCTAAGGGACGCTTGCTGCCATCTTTGCAAATAACCTCCAGTTCATAGACGGTATTGCTCGATTCGCCTTGCAACTTTTTCAGAATGTTGGTTTTGGCTAATTCCAGATATTCGGGAACAATGATCTGGCTCATATTCAATTTAATGACTTCGTCGCGTTTATAGCCGGTGATTTGTTCGGCCTTCTGATTGACCGATAGAAAGTTGCCTTGCAGATCATGAATGTAGATTACATCGTTGGCATACTCAAAAAGATCGCGATATTTTTCCTCACTCATCCGTAAAGCAGATTCTGCTTGCTTGCGTTCACTAATATCGCGAGCAATCCCCTGAACGCCAACCGCTTCACCCGCTTCATAGATCAAGCGTGTATTTACCTCGAGGGGTACATGCTGGCCATCTCTGCGAACCACTTCAAGTTCATAAATGGTCGCATCGGTTTGATGGGCAAATTTGCGATCCCAATTGACAAACGACAGCACCACATATTCAGGTGCAATATAGTGATCTACCACAGTGCCAACGAGTTCAGCGCGCGTATAGCCAAGCACCTGCTCGGCCCGCTTGTTCACAGAAGTAAACCGGCCTTCCAGGTCAAGCGTATAGATCATATCATTGGCGTTTTCAAAGAGATCGCGATATTTTTCTTCGCGTTTGCGCAACGCTTCGGCAGTCTGTTGGCGTTCATTAGCACCCAATGCCAATGCAACCAGGTCAGCAAGTGAGCCAGCCAACACCTCTTCTTCGGTTTGCCAGTGACGTATCGGCCCTACGTGTTCTAAACAGATTACACCCACAAGCTGCCCTTGCAGCATGATGGCCACATCCAGTATAGAGGTAATGCCTTGGGGAATCAGGTAGATAGCCGATAATTCAGCCGTGCGTGGGTCGGTGTACACATCGTGTGCGGCAATATATCGATTTTCTGCCAACGCGCGAATGTACTCAGGATACTCATCGGTGTTTAACGGTGCCTCTTGGGTATGTTCCTGTGAAGCTAAGATGTAGAGATCGTAACAACAGAATTGGGTGCGGTCTTCGGTGAACAACCAAATACTAGCCCGAGCAACCGATAATAGCTGGACTGTCGCTTCGGTGATCTCGGCAAAAGCGCGGGTCAGATCGCCCTCCTGAATGCTGGGGCTGCGAGCAAGTTGGAGTAACACCTCATTGGCGCGGCGTAACCAGCTTTGCCGATCGGCTAGTGCAGTTTCGAATGCGCGCCGCGAGCGGCGTTCACCAGCCTCGCGCAATTCGCGCTCTACCGTCGGCACCAAGCGTTTGAGGTTGTCCTTCATCAGATAATCATGGGCGCCGCTTTTCATGGCTTCAACGGCCATGTGTTCATCAATAATGCCAGAAATAATTAGAAATGGAATATCAAGGTTACAACTTTTTAGATACTTCAACGCGGCAAGTCCACTAAATTGGGGCAAAAGATAATCGGCGATGATCAGATCCCAATCCTGTTCTGCCAACGCCTTAGAGAATGCGTCGAGGGTGTCGACCCGTTCACAGTTCGGGAGGTAACCACCCCGCCGCAATTCGCGCATGAGCAACAGGGCATCGTCTTCGGAATCTTCAACTAACAGGACACGGAGTGGAAGGCTCATAGTTGACCTCTATGTCTTGGCGGTTGTTCGTTGAGCGACAACCAGTATGCGCTTAATTGGTGGGCGACAGCGGTGAACTCTAGGAAATCCACTGGTTTACGAATATAGCTATTGGCGCCGAGATCATAGCTAGCCACAATGTCCTGCTCTTCACGCGAAGAAGTCAAGACTACGATGGGCAGCAGACGGGTTTGTCCATCGGCACGAAGGCGTTTAATGACTTCAAGACCATTAATTTTGGGTAATTTCAAATCCAACAGGACAAGTGCTGGCAATTGGCTGCGTTCCCGCTCGCGATGCGGTCCGGTGGCAAACAGGTAATCAAGCGCGTCAACACCATCCGTAGCCACCACAAAATTCGTAGCTACTGCTGTTTTGCGAAATGCGCGCAGGGTCAGCAGCACGTCGTCAACATTATCTTCCACTAGCAGTATGGTTGGAATCTCCACACTTAATCCTTTATGCCAGGTACAGTAAAGAAGAAGGTAGCGCCCTGCTCCACCGCCCCAACCGCCCAAACTCGACCACCATGGCGATGAATGATGCGCTCGACGGTGGCCAAACCTACCCCGGTGCCATCAAATTCATTCGAGTGGTGCAAGCGTTGAAAGGCGCCAAACAATTTGTCCGCATAGGTCATATCAAAACCGGCGCCATCATCCTGCACAAAATAGCTGGTGATACCATCCTGTGTGGCAGAACCAAATTCAATTCGGGCTGTTGGATGTTTGCTGGTATATTTCCAGGCGTTGCTGAGCAGGTTATCCAACACGATCTGCATTAAATTGGGGTCGCCCTGTACCCATAAATCAGGATGAATGACAAACTCCACCTGGCGAGTTGGTTGGGAAGCTCTTAATTCTGCGGCCACAAACTCAGCCAGGTTGCTAAGATTGACGTTTGTGCGCCGAATTTTGTGACGACTGACCCGCGAAAGGTTGAGCAAATCGTCGATTAATACGCCCATGCGCTGGCTGGCATTGCGTACCCTATGAAGATATTGTTGGCCTTCATTATCCAATACCTGACCATAATCTTCCAATAATGCCTGACTAAAACCGTTGACTGCTCGGAGGGGCGCCCGTAAATCATGCGAAACAGAATAACAAAATGCTTCCAATTCGTGGTTGACCGCAGCCAATTGACTGGTACGTTCTTGGACTCGTTGCTCTAATTCAGCATTGAGTTTACGAACTTCATCTTCGGCACGTTTTTGCTCAGTAATTTCACTTGCCACCCCCAGCACCGCCGGGATGGTTGTGCCGGAAAAGGTAAACGGAATTTTGATTGTCTGCAGAATGCGTATACGATTGTTAGCATCTGTAATCAGTTCTTCTGGAATGATCATCGGCTGACCACTCTGAATGACCTCTATATCAGTAGTACGAAAATGTTGTACCTCGGCGTCTGAGCGGGCAAAATCAGCATCCACTTTGTTTAACAACCCATCAACTGTGGTGCCATATACGTCAGCCGTGGCCTGATTCGCCAGGATAAAGCGCCCTTCAATATCCTTGGCAAAGATAAAATGGGGTACCAAATCGATGATCTGACGTAAACGTTGTTCGCTCAGCCGCAATGCCTCTTCAATCCGCCGCCGCTCAGTCAATTCTTGCTGGATGGCCCGATAAAGGCGTGCATTCTCCAACGCCACGGCAAGCTGATCCGAAAGAATCTCCATGGCCAGGACATCATTCTCGCCAAAAGCGTTGAGTGCTGCGCTTTGTACGTCCAATACCCCGACCACTTTGTTGCCAATCTTGATCGGCAAACAAAGTTCTGAGTTTGTCACCACATACGAAGGGATCATGGAAATATAGCGTGCTTCGGTGCTGATGTTGCCGGCAACGACCTTTTCCCCATGTTTGCCCACCCAACCAATAATACCCTGGCTCAATTTCTGCTGCTGGTTGGGAGGCAAATAGGCTTCGTAGATGCCAGCAATGGCTTTTAAGAAGGCGGCATCCTGGTCGATCAGGTAAAGCGAGACATGATGATAGCCAAATTGCTCATGCACCAGCCGCGCAGCCCGTGCCAGCAGACTTTCTAAATCCAAATCCGCAGCAATCTTGCTGCCAATGTCGTTGATCAACGCAAGTTGGGCCGCCCGCTGGGCCAGTAAGGTTTCTGTTTGTTTGCGCTGGGTAATATCCTCCAGTACAGTAATAAAATACCACGGTTGCTGGTCACTGTCCCGTGCCAAGGTCAATGTCAAATTGGTCCATACATAAGCCCCATCTTTGCGCAGGTAACGCTTTTCCATGACAAAGTAAGGGATCTTACCCGCTAGCAAGTCACGAATATATTGTAGGTTACTCGGGAGATCCTCAGGGTGGGTAATCTCTTGGAAAGTCTTGTGCAACATCTCGTGGCGTGTGTATCCCACCACATCACATAATTTTTGGTTTACAAGCAAAAAGCGCCCATCCAGACCAAGATGAGCAATGCCAACAGCAGCCTGTTCAACAATAGAACGGAATCGCTCTTCACTCTCGCGTAGGGCGTTTTCGGTGCGGCGCCGCTCAATCCCCTGGGCAATAATCGCTGCTGCGGAACTCAGCGCATCCAGGATATCATCCGGCATTGGTTGACGGGCAAACATGCCAATGACCCCGATTAAGCGATCTTCTACCAATAAGGGGTAGCCAGCAAAGGCGACCATTTTTTCTTGAATCACCCAATCCGGCTCGCTCACCGATTGATCGTTGGCCAGATCATTGGTCAGGTATGGTTGGCGCTGCTGAGCAATCCGCCCAATCTTACCGGTACCCACGCGAATTCGGCTATGTTGTCCATCCAAATGCGGATAGAAGCCTGCGCCAGCCTGGAGTTCCAGCAGATCCGTGGCAGAATTTAGAAGCCATATACGCGCAAAAGCCGCATCCAGATGACGAACCATGGCTGCTGCGCAGGTATTGAGCATATCAGACAACGTGGTTTGGCGATTGACCGCTTCGTTAAATTCAGCACGGAAGAGGGCCAATTTTGTCTGCCAAATTTGGGCGGCTTCGGCAATTTTACGGTCGGTGATATTGCGCACAATGGCCACAATCTCATCCGTTCCGCTCCTGTTGAAACGCGTTTCAAAATGTTCTAACCCAAGCGGTGTCACCACCGAATATTCTTGACTCTCAACCTGGCCAGTTGTCAACGCTCGTTGAGCCGCTAATTCCAAGTTGGGCAAATTTGCGGGCAAGAAGGGCAGATCCCGTACATTCCGCCCGATCAAGTTACCTGGGGGTAACCAGGTTTTCTCATACTCGCCAGAAAAATCCAAGAACGTGCCATCCAACGTCATACGAAACATCAGGTCTGGCTGAGCGCTAATCAATGCACGTTGACGAGTTTGCGAAGCGCGCAGCGCTTCATTGGCTGCCTCGAGTTGGGCAGTACGTTCCAACACGCGGGCTTCCAAATCCTGGTTTAGCCGTTTGATTTCTTCTTCAGCCTGCTTCAATTCAGTGATATCATAGATAAAGGCTAGCAAGCCCTGCACCTGACCAGCCTTATCAAACATGGGAATTTTGTCAACCCTGATCCAGTAGCGGTGCCCTTCACTACACCAGCTCTCGATTGCCCCAACTTTGGGTTGACCTGAAGCCATAATTGCCAGATGATCCTGGTGAGTTGTTGCTCCTTGTGGGAGATCAGGATGCAGTTCAGCAAAATTTTTCCCATATAATTCAGCTTCGGTCATTGCCATGATCTGGGCAACCAGTTGATTCCATAGCACCAGGCGACCGGCACGATCAAAATACCAAACTTGCGCATTCATTCCATCGAGAATCGACTGTAATTCATAACGCTGCTTTTCTAGTCTGGTCTGGGCAATTTTTCGCTCTGTAATATCCTGAAATGCGCCAAAAATTTTAATCACCTGGTTATTCTGGTATTCAGCATTGCCAGTTACGCGCACCCATACGATATTGCCAGCGGCTCGTAAGTGGGCCAATTCCAGTGTAAATGGCTTACCAGTGGCCAGGCACGTTTTTACAGCCTCAACCAGTCGTTCAGCATCCTCTGGTCGATAAAAGGCCAAAGATGCATCAATCGTGGGCACAAATTGAGCAGGCGATGTTTCATGCAGTTGGTAGGTCTCAGCCGACCAATAGACAGCCATAGTACGCAGATCCAGTTCCCAGCCCCCAATTTGGGCGGCCCGTTCAGTTTGGGCCATCAGGCGGGCCAAGCGCTCGCTCTCTGTTACATCGCGCAGAAGCCAAACTTCTGTATTGCCCTCTGCAAAGGCGGTGAATTCTACTAGCCTTTCATCGCCAGTCTTATGACGAATTGAGAAAACATGGGGTGTTCCAAAGCCCAGCTTTTTTTCGGTCTCGTAGCTCTGCCGTACCTCCATGTAACTAGCCGGATAAAGCGTCTTGAACCAAATATCCAGGGTTGGCAGTTCGTCACGCTGATAGCCGGTGATCTGCTCAGCGCCACGATTCAGCGAGAGGCAATCTTCCTCGACATAAACAGCACCAGCAGGCAGATGTTCTACCAGGCGGCGTAGACGTTGTTCGCTGTTACGCAAAGCCGTCTCAGCACGGCGCCGTTCCTCCAACTCTTGTTGTGCAGCCGTATAGAAATGAGCGTTTTCTAGAGCCAGGGAGGCAAGATGACCAAAGCGGCCAAGAATATCCAACTCGGTCACTGTAAACGGCGTACCGTCTTGTCGATTCAGGCCAAGCACGCCGACAATCGTGTCCCCAAACGCCAACGGAACACCGGTGACCATCCTAAAATTATATTCGCTGAGCTCAGCTCGTCTGCCTTCCCAAGTGGCATAATTGTTCACGGTTAAGGGCTGACCGGTCGCCCAAATTTGGCCGGAAAAGCCCTCGCCACGGCCTAAACGATAGCCGATTAAGTCGACGTAGATACCGGTAGCCACCTTAATTTCCATTGTCTGACCATCTGGCGCCACCAGGTAGAGATAACTATCTGGGGTGCCAAGCAACGCACCGGCCCGTGTAATGATGGTATGCAGGAGGCTATTCAGATCCGAACGATTCAGCAAGCCCAAGGTCGTAGCGTACAGGGCCTCTAGATAGTCTTTTTGTTGACGAAGCTGAATTTCTGCACGCAAACGGGCAGTGACATCGCGCATACTACAGCACATGACCTGGCGGCCTTGCCAAACAAAGGTGTCTGCGGTCAGTTCAACAGGGAAAACGGTGCCATCTTTTTTGCGGTGCCAACGATTGAGGATATGGGCATGGCCGGTAGCCATAGCAGCCAGATCAATGGCGCGATAACTTTCATCCGGTTCGCCACTGATATCACTGACATGCAATTGAAGTGCTTCTGCATAGTCGTACCCATATGTCGCCACATAGGCCGGATTGACATCGAGAATGCGTTTGGTGGCCACATCCACCAAGCTGACTGCATCCTGCGAATTTGCAAACAAAAGACTGGCCCGCCGTTCGCTCTCGCGCAGCCCTTCCTCAATTTGCTTGCGTTCGGTAATGTCTACGTGGGTGCCAACTACACGCAACGGCTGGCCTTCCGCAGTGCGGACAAAGACTTTTCCGCGGCTGAGGATCCATTTGTAACTGCCATCTTTGCAGCGTAGGCGATGTTCATTAATATAAAAGGCGGATTCCCCTTTGGCATAACGCTCAACCGCAGCGTTGGTTGCGGGCCAGTCATCCGGATGAACACGGGAAACCCACTCTTCCTGATTCTCGCCAATCTCCTGTTCAGTGTACCCCAGCATCTCCTTCCATTGGCGCGAGAAAAAAACCTGGCCGGTCTGCACATTCCAATCCCAAACGCCGGCCCCACTACCTTCCAGCGCAAATAACCAGCGCTGTTCGTTTTGAGCAAGGATGGCTTGGCGTTGGTTGCACTCCGCCAGTTCTTGTTCCAACTGTCGATTAGCAACTTCCAAGGGGGCAACAAGTTCATGAAACGAGCAAGTGATGACTGATCTTACTTCCTCAACCTCACAAAGCAATTGGTCACGTTGGCTCTCTAGACACCCTGAGGCTATGCTAGCCGCCAAGCGCTGAAACAATTCGTTAAGCCTGTTGACGGCATCAACTTCCGCCATAACCTCTCCGATTCTATCATTCACAATTAATAACTCACGTTACGCAGCGCCTGATGGTTCACCAGATGTGACTTCATTTTAAACAAACTAGGCTTCAGTTGAGGCTTGCATAACATCAGTCAATAGCTGAAGTGTTTATATGATAAGCTCAGGGTATTTATACCACGAGCTATCCCAAATCGAGCTTAGGGTTTACTTACACTTGACGCGACACTTGCTATACTGCGGTTGCAATGAAAACCGGATTTCTTTCAACTATATTGATCAAGAAGCCAACTCCGGTTTTCATTCAGAGCAAAGTATAAAGAGGCAATCGGAACCTGTTAGCTTATTTGGAGAAGCGATTGAAAGCGATGAAGAAAGATGATTGTTGCTGTCAGGTGTATTGTATGAGTAGTAAGAGGGTTTGTCAAGGGACAGCAGAAATAAAGGGCGGCTGAATGTTGAAAGGCTATTGGGCATAGGAAAGCTATGGGTGAACCCAGTAACGTTCACACAAAACCATCTTCATACGGTTTTGTGTGAACATTTTACTATCTCGTTGATTAGCGCATAAACGCTGCCGCCACGCCGCCATCGACTGTGATTGCAGCTCCGGTGGTACGGCTGGCGCGTGGGCCAGCCAGGAAGCTGATCGATTCGGCAATGTTCTCTGGGTAGACATTTACCTTTAGCGTGGTGCGCTGGCGATAAAACTCTTCCAACTCTTCTGGCTTGATCCCATATCCCTTGGCGCGGGCTTCGCGCCAGCCGGCGTCCCAAATTCCACTGCCCTGCAAAACAGCATCCGGCATAACCGAATTGACGCGGATGCCGTGGGCGCCGCCTTCTTCGGCCAGACAGCGAGCCATGTGCAGTTCTGCGGCTTTGATGGCGCTGTAGACCGATGCTCCCTTGCCAGCGTAGACACTATTCTTACTGGCCACATAGATCAAGCTGCCGCCCATTTTTTGGCGCTTCCAGATGCGAAACGCTTCACGGCTGACCAGGAAGTAGCCTTTGCCCAGGATGTCCATGCTCTTGTTCCAGTCCGCCACGCTCGTCTCTTCAATCGGTGCGCTGACGGCGATGCCGGCGTTACTCACCACCACGTCAATTCCGCCGTAGGTTAGCACCACCTGTTCAAAGGCTTTCGCCACAGCTTCCTCATCGGTTACGTTGCAGTGGACGGCGATGCTGCGTCCAAATCCATATTTCTTATTCAACTCATCGGCCACCGCCTTGGCGCCGTCCAGGTTGATGTCGAAGATCGCTACATGGGCGCCATCTTCGGCCAGACGACGGGCGGTGGCGCGGCCAATGCCGCTGGCGGCGCCGGTAACAATCGCTACACGACCAGACTGTTCGCGCGGCGCCGGACGCAGTTTGAGCTTGTAGATTTCCAAGGGCCAATATTCCACATCATAGGCTTCCTGCGGGGTCAGGCTGATAAACTCACCTACGCGCTGGCTACCTTCAATCACCGCAATGGCCCGTTGATAAAGCTGATTACTTACATCGGCGCCTAATGCATCCGGCCCGGTGTTGACCATGCCCAAGCCAGGGATCAAAATGACACGTGGTGCTGCATCACGCAGTTGATCACCTTCATGTTGGCAGGCATCAAAATAAGCTCGGTAGGCCGTCATATATTGCGCGACCCCGTCTGCCAGTTTGGCGCTCAGTGCGGCCACATCCTCAGCGGGCGACCAATTAACAAAGAGCGCTTGCCGTTTGGTATGCACCAGGTGATCAGGGCAGGCTGCGCCAATCTGCGACCAAGGGCCGGCATTCTGGCTGTTGACAAATTCCAGCACGCGCTGGCTGTCATCCACCTTGAGGATAGTTGGCGTCTCTTTGCTTACCGCACCACGCAACCCTGGCAGAATTTGCGCCCAAAGCTGACGCCGCGCTTCGACGCTCAATTCAGGAATATCGGCGCTGACGTAAATTTTGCGGCCATTGCGGCGGCTAGCAATAAAATCCTCCGCTTCCTGAATGGTACGGATGCTGTTGTTGTAACATTCACGGCTGGTCTCGCCCCAGTTGACCAGGCCATGTTTGCCCATGATCACCAGTTGGGCCTTGGTGTTGGCGCGGATACCCTGGCCGATCCACTTGCTGAGGGTAAAGCCAGGGCGAATATAGTCCACCCAGACCATACGCTCACCCCATAGCTCATGACAAAGTGCGCGACCGTTGGGTGTACAGGCCAGGCTGATAATCGCATCCGGGTGGGTATGATCGACATGCTTAGCTGGGGTAAAAGCATGAAGCAGCGTTTCAATTGACTGGCGGGGACGTTCCAGGGCGTGGGTGCAGTACGAGAGGTAGCCTACCATCTCTTCATCAGTCATAGCTTCGCGCTCGATCAACGGCATAATCTCAGCCTGTCGCAACCCGGCAAAGCCCTTTTCGACAATGGTAGCCACATCGCTGCCAGAGCCTTTCACCCAGAGAACTTCCACGGTTTGCCCCAAGTGATTCTTTTCCAGCAATTTGGCGCTGGTGTTGCCGCCATAGATATTGACGACTGCCCGGTCGCGACCCAACAAATTGCTGCGGTAGACCAGCCCGTCCAGCGCTGGGTTTTGTTGATATTCACTTTCATTCCATAAATTTTGTGGCATTGCAAAACTCCAATTTATTCGGTAATTTCGATAGTTTGTTTGGGGCCGTCCAAGCGTAGACGAAGCATATTTAATACATTGCGACCAACAATCACCTCATCGCCGCGGTTATCAGCCACAACCTCAATTGCTGGCAGACGAATACCAGCAACACCAACATCAACACGATAGACCTTGACGTTTCGTCGTTCCCCCCACTGACTGCGCAAAAATTTGTGTCCTACAGCCAGGGTTGATAACTGACGGATGTAACGAATTGGAATCAATGTTGCGTCAGCGCCCGTGTCAATAAAGGCCAGCAATGGCCCAACTTTCAATGATTCTTCTAATACACCCAAGTAAATTTCAACAAATGGTGCTGGCGGAAAGTAATGGGTAGCATAGGAAAACCTCACGGCTTAGTTCTCCCAGTGCTAGGTGTACGGATCCAAATTTCTTCAATGGGTGATTCCCGAACCTGGCGAATCAGAATTGATACACGACCGTATTGGGCAGACACACGACGATACAAAGCCACATCATCCACATCATGATCCACAAGTTCGCGATTGTGAATCGCTACCCATTGGTACGGCATTGTGCGCCATAACTCGCCATACATGGCTTCATAAGCATCGATTTCTTGATTGAGTTTTTCTTCTTGTTGCGCGTCAAAATAATATTGTAGCGCCTCATTCACCAGTTCATTTACAGTTTTTGCGTTGCGGCGCGCACTGTCTTCAAGTAGGCTACTGATTTCAGGCTGGAGCACAATCGGTTCTGAAATCATAAAATCCTCCTATCCCTCATTGATTTTTATTGATACCCCCCGCTCGTCGCCGCTTTGCCACGGGATTGGCGCACCTGCGCTTCGTAGCCGCTCTGGCGGTAGGCCGCAATTGGATCAAGCGGTGCGCCCATCTCCTCACGCACCTGCATCAGCAACGGACGTACATCGATGCGGTTGGTGTCGGCCAACAGCCGGTGGGCGCCCAATACGTCGCTTTCGGCCTGGGCTGCGGCGATCTCCTGGCGCGGGGTCAGCAGGGCTTTGGCATAAGCTTCCTGACAGTTGACCACGGAATAGATCATGGCTTCCATCTTGCCTTCAATGTTGTGGGATTGGTCGATCATATAGGCCACATTCTGCGCACAGTTGCGCACGGTTGGCTCGCCGCTCTGTTCGCCTTCGACCAGTTCGTTGTAGATCAGGAAGAGTTCGTAGGGGTTGGTGGTGCCTACAATCAGATCATCATCGGCATATTTGCGGTTGTTAAAATGGAAACCGCCCAGCCGCCCTTCGTCCAGCAGAAACGCCACAATCTGCTCAATGTTGACCCCCTGTGCATGATGGCCGAGATCAACCAACACCTGCGCCTGTGGCCCCAACTTGAGCGCCCAGGCATAGGCCACGCCCCAATCCGGGATGTCGGTGCTGTAAAAAGCTGGTTCAAAAAATTTGTATTCGATCAACATGCGGCTACCAGCGGGCAAATGCTCATAGACCGTACGCAGATGGCGTTCAAAGCGCTGCTTGCGCCCGCGCAGGCTATCTTGCCCGGCGTAGTTAGTGCCATCCGCAAACCACAGGCTCAAGGCATTGCTCTTGACCTTGGTCATGATCTCACAACATTCCAACAGGTGATCCAAGGCCATCTCCTGTGCGCCAGAATCTGGGTTACCCAACGACCCCAAGCGATAGGCTTCATCCTGAAAGACATTGGGGTTGACTGCGCCAATGCGGATGCCCTGATCTTCGGCATATTGACACATGGCCACGTAGTCATTGTCTTCCGGCTTGTCCCAGGGAATATGCACTGCCACCGACGGGGCGATGCCCGTCATCTTATGCACCATGGCCGCGTCGTCGAGTTTCTGCCGGGTGGTGGTCGCTGCGCCGGGCCAGGGGAAAGCCTTGAAGCGGGTGCCACTGTTGGCATAGCCCCAACTGGGCGTCTCGATCTGTTGTTTTTTCAGTGTCGCCTTGACGGCCTCCACATCAATGCCC
>WBZQ01001970.1_pt1 | contig 13683 bp, 11 predicted proteins | sample 5204251 | NCBI WGS metagenome assembly WBZQ01 (sample SAMN12412402, study PRJNA552823) | activated sludge metagenome | isolation source: activated sludge from nitrification reactor of wastewater treatment plant... | place: USA: Virginia | collected 2017-09 | reverse complement strand
AGCGCTGAGGGGGACAGCTACCTCATCAAGGGCGTGAAGCAGTGGATCAGCAACGGGTCGCACGCGGACTACTACGTGCTGTTCGCTCGGACCAGTTCTGATCGCAGCGGTTTGAGCGCGTTTTTTGTGCCGGCGGAAACCGAGGGCCTTGCCTTTGGCGCGCCCGAGCAGAAGATGGGCCTGCACAGTGATGTAACGACTCAGGTCATCTTCGACAACGTCCGCGTACCTGCAAGCAGTCGCATTGGCGAGGAAGGTGCGGGCATGCGGATCGCCTTGGGTGCACTGGATCGGGGGCGTTTGGGCATCGCCGCAGTTGCAACGGGTATTGCACAGGAGGCACTGAGCATCGCCACGAAGTGGGCTCAAGAGCGCGCGCAGTTTGGCAAGCCAATCGGGCAGTTTCAGGGACTCGGGTTCATGCTCGCTGACATGTGCGCAGCCACCGAGAGTGCGCGGGCGACGTACCTGCATGCAGCTCGTCTCAAGGACGCCAGCGTGCCTTTCTCCAGGCAGGCCAGCGTCGCCAAACTTGTTGCTACCGACGCGGCCATGCGGGTCGCAACCGATGCAGTCCAGGTCTTGGGTGGCTATGGCTACACAAGCGAGTACGCCGCCGAGCGACTCTTCCGTGACGCCAAAGTGACTCAGATCTTCGAGGGCACTAATCAGATCCAGCGATTGGTGATCGCCAAGGACCTCCTCGGCTAGATAGGCGCAAGCCGAATGGTTGGGCCTCCAGAATTACCTAAAGTTATTTCCACGGAACATGGCGGTGTGTCAGTTTTCCACCTAGCATCCCAAGTAGTTCAGGGGTGGGCGGTGATCATCGGGGATTACCCGAGGAGCCCGCATGAAGTTCAAATCCACTCTCGTCCTTGCAGCCGCGATCGCACTCATGACTCCCGGCGCCGCGTTCGCAAACACTCACACCACAAGTGACCCCCTGGGCGACATGTCCTCGGTGGGCTCCCCGGTGCCGACAGCATCCATGGACATCACCGAGTTCAGGACCTCCTACACCTCAACGCGCATCAAGATGCGCGTTCAGGTTGCCGAGCTCAATGCCAACGAACCGTACCGGGTCATGGTGCTTGCGTTGGCTCCAGACGGGCGTGCGGTAGTGGCCTACGTCATGTTCGATGGCTACGTGCAAACGACGTGGATGAGTGAGGCTTACCTCCCTGATGGTCGCATTGCAGCCGGTGACCGACTTGACTGCGGCGATGTGGATTTCGCAGTCAATGAGACCAACAAGACGGTGACGATGTGGATGCCCTCGCAATGCCTTGGAACCCCCAGAAAAATCAAGGCTGCCGCTTTGACGCGGGCATCAGTTGAGGGTGGGGATGTGTCGGATTCGGTGGACTTCTCCTACGACGCACCGCAATTCACCGGCCCCTGGATCAAGCGATAGAACCTGCGGGATGTCGCCCGTTGGCGGACGGCATCCCCAGGTCGGATTGGGCGTTTGGTCTGAAATTCCAGAATTAACCAAAGTTCTCCCTTGGGATATGGCGCTGCGTCAGTTTCGCGCTTAGCATCGACTTACGTTCAGGGGTGGGCGGTGAACATGGGGGTTAGCACGAGGAGTTTGCCCGCATAAAAATCAAAGCAATAGTTGTCCTAGCCTCGGTGATGGCGTTGGCGACACCCGGCGTCGCATTCGCCGACCGCCAGACAACGATTGACCCGGTCGGTGACATGTGGACGATTGGTACTCCGGTGCCAAGTTCCGAAATGGACATCATCAAGTTCAAGACGAACTATGACGGTCAGACCATCAAGATGCGCGCGACGTTTGCGCAACTGGAGATGGCTGGAAAGTCTCAGGTTTTGATGGCGGCACTTGCACCTAATAACCGGGCGCTGGTTGCCGCGATGAATTATGACGGTCTCGAACCAACCTGGGGTCTGCGCGAACTGAGCTTGCCCAATGGGCGCATAGCTATCGTCCGACGTGTCGACTGCACCGCAGTTAACGGTCACATCAACCTGGCTCGCCGGACCATCACGATGATCATTTCGGCCGAGTGCTTCGCTCGACCTTCGCAGATCAAGACGCTGGCGCTTACGCGGGCCACTGTCGAGGGTGGCGACTGGCGCGACGGCGCTGACTACTCAACCGAATCGCCGGTGTTTGCTGGGCCCTGGATCCACCGCTGACTCAAGGCCAGTAACGGCGAAACCCACACGAGCCAGGAGGATCTGGCGGCACTTGTGTGGGTTTCGCCTCATTCTTCGCGTACGACGCCTAGTTGGCCCCTCACCGGTTAGGGATGACTCAGCCTCACCGCGTAGCCTGCTACGCCGGAGCCGGATCTGGAGAGGGCGTCGTACATGCGTGTGGGGGCAGTGGCACTTGCCTGCGCGATCGGACTAGGTATTGGCGCGACCCTCCAGGTCATGCCAAGCACAGCGCCTTCGGCACCACCTGCCTCACAGCAGCCGCCCAAGGTCGCCCTCGATGATGCCCCGAACGTACTAGTCATCGAGACCGATGACATGCGCTCGGACGAACTGCGATTCATGCCGAATGTAGAGAAGTTTATTGCTCGCCGGGGGCTGAACTTTCGAAACTCGTTCGCCCCCAATCCGCTCTGTTGCCCCTCGCGCACGAGCTTCTTGACGGGGGAGTACTCCCATAACCACCGGGTGCTATCCCACTTCTCGCCGTACGGCTTCCAAGCCTTCAACGATGCCGACACGTTGGCTACGAGACTGCAGGACGCGGGCTATCGCACTGCGTTGATTGGGAAGTACCTCAACGGATACGGCAACCAACACGTCTTTGGCACCAAAGAGCCCTCTCTTAACTATGTGCCGCCTGGCTGGGACCAGTGGATGGCTGGTGTCGAGTACCCCTTCCCCAAGGGCTCAACGCTTGCTGGTGGCACCTACAACTACATGTCGATGACCTTGAACGTGAATGGCAATGTCGTCGGAAATCGAGGTGTGTATTCCTCTGATATGACGGCTCGCCGGACCCGTGCCGTCGTGGATGGGTTTGAGGCCGAGAAGTTGCCCTGGTTCGTTTGGTGGACACCGGTCGCACCACACTTTGGGATGCCGATTGAACCCGATGACCCACGCAACGTGGTTCGGCCCGATGGCCAGGTCAGACCCATGGATACCCCGGCTCGCCCCGAGTGGGTGAGGGGCAAGTTTGATAAGCAGATCAAGCACGGATTCGGTGTGCGTGCCGACGGAACCACTGAAACCGATATCCAAGACAAGCCTCGATTTATGCAAAAGCTTGAGCTCACACCTTCTGAGCTTCGGGCGGTCAGAACCAACTCGCGTCAGCGCGCCGAATCGCTCTATGCCCTCGACAAGCAAATCGGCGTGACCATTGAGCACCTTAAAAGCATCGGTGCTCTCGATAACACGTACCTCGTCTTCACCTCGGACAACGGCTACTTCCTGGGCGAGCACCGCAAGCGTGGCGGCAAAATCTTGAGCCACGAGCCGTCGTTGCGAGTCCCACTCCTCATCGCTGGGCCGGGAGTGCCAGTTGGGGAGCGCTTCGACCCGGCGATGACGATTGATTTGGCACCAACGATCAGCACGTGGGCCGGTGCAGAGATCCCCCGCTCGTGTGATGGGATGCCGCTTCAGAGCGCGATCAACCACGACTCAGGTTGGAATAGAGTCGTGCTGACTGAGGGTCTGGTTGAGGCACTGGAGGAGCCCCTTGGGCTGCCATCGTTCCCTAGTGGTTTGAGCATTACTGGAATCCGAGTCAACCGATGGGCCTATTTCAGGTACGGCAGCGGTGCTGCGGAGATGTACGACCTCAAGGTCGACCCTCTAGAAATGCAGAACCTCTACAAAGATCCGGCCTACGCCGACGTACGACGACAGCTCCAAGATGTCTGGACTCGCTATCAGATGTGTCAAGGGCGGGAGTGTCGAATCCCATTGCCTGACGAATTGAGGGCTACCCCCGAAGAAGCGCGCGAACTAGTCGATTACCAGGACGCCCGCACCCAGGCCTATTACGAGTAAGTGATGGGAGAAGGCGGCCGAGTCGAACCTCTCCGCGTGACCCTCTAAGATTGCCCAGGCGCTCTTTTGAGCGCACGCCGGTGTAGCTCAGTAGGTAGAGCGCCTCACTTGTAATGAGGATGTCGCGGGTTCGACTCCTGTCTCCGGCTCTCTAGGTTTGATGCCGGCCCAAATTTTGGGCCGAATGGCTGATCCGAACACCTCACTAGCGGCATAGGCTCACGATCGTGAAAAGGTGGCTAGGACTCGGGGTCGTCGTACTCCCTGCAATCGGTGGGGTGCTCGAAGAGAGCTTCTTGGGTCTGCCGAGTTGGTGGATCGACACGGCGCTTACCGTGTTCTTAGGCCTCATCGTCGTTGAAACCCACCGCCGACCTCCCGGTGCCATGCCGAACTCACAGATTTGGCTGCGCTGGGCCGTGGCCATGACTGGCTACCTTGGTGTGGGGCTTGTAGTCGCGTTGAAGCCAATCGGCGACGGCTGGCTCACAGGTGCCAGTTGGGTCTTGGGACTGCTGGGCGGCGAGCTAGTGGCTCGTTTGCGCGTCGATTCCTCGCCTTGGTTGAAGTGGGCGATCAACCTGATGAGTGCCACCGTTGCCCTCTCACCGCTCGTCATCGAGTTACCTCAGCCGATCTTCTATTTGCCGCTTTACACCGCGATGGCTGTGGCAGCCCAACTCGTCGGAAGACTGGTCTCTGAGCAATGGAGGGCGCTGGTGCGCACTGAGGTTGAGGTTCGCGAAGCCGAACGCCGAGCGATGGCCGCTGAGTTGCACGACGTGATCGCCCACGAGGTCACCGGCGTCGTCGTACTCACTCAAGCGTTGCGGATGTCAGCGCGACCCGAACAAGCTGAGGCATTGGCGCGCATCGAGACCGCCGGGCAACGCGCGCTGGGTGAGATCCGCGCCCTCGTGTCAACCCTGCACACCGATGAGAGCGCCACGACCGCACCTGCAATGGGGACCGCTGAGGAAATCGAAGAGGTGGTGGAGGCGTTCGGGTTTACGACCGTCGCGAACCTCACCTACAGCATCGACGCGGACGGAATTGACGCCTCCCGCGGAGTCACAACCCGGCGCATCGTGAGCGAGGCGCTGACCAACATCCGCAGGCACGCCGGCAACGCAAAGAACGTCGAGGTGCATGTTGGCTTCGAAGGTACCGACTTGGTGATCGTGATTAGCGACGACGCCACCGGAGGTGGATTAGGCATCGGCACCGGGCTGGGCCTAGCCAGCATGAGGCAGCGAGCAGAATTGATCGGTGGGACACTCAGTGCTGGTCCCCGCGAAGGAGGCGGTTGGAGAGTGCGAGCTGTGTTGCCCAAGGGAGGTCGGACATGACGATCCGCGTGTTGCTCGCCGACGACCAAGAAATGGTGCGCATGGGTTTTGCGATGATCTGTGGCGCCGAACCCGACATCGAGGTCGTCGCCCAGTGCGGCGACGGCGCCGCTGCCATTGCCGCGATCCGTGAACTTCGCCCCGACGTCTCCCTGCTCGACATCCGGATGCCGCGCCTCGATGGTCTTGAGGTGGCCAAACTGGCCGCCGGGTTGACCAAGGTGGTGATCGTGACGACGTTTCCCGACGACGAGTACGTCGACCGCGCACTCGACTTGGGTGCGTCCGGGTTCTTGCTCAAAGACTCCGGCCCCGCCCTCCTCATCGCCGCGGTGAGGGCCGCCGCCTCGGGCGACTCATTGATCAGCCCTGAGTTGACAGTGTCGTTGCTCGAACGTCGCGGACGAGCCAGTGCTGCTGACCCTCTCGTCGATGCCTTGACGCCACGCGAACTTGAGGTGGCTCAGTTGGTCGCACAGGGGCTCACCAACAACGAAATCGCCGACCAATTGTTCTTGTCGCTGAGCACCGTTAAGACCCACCTCGCCAACATCTCCACACGCTGGGAGGCCCGCAACCGCGTTGAGGTTGCCGCGCGGGTGTGGCGATCTGGGCGGGCGTGAAAAGTCACAAGTAAACCTGTGACTTTGGCGCCTTGCGGGGAGGATCTCCCCCGCAAAGCGCCAAACATCCCGGTGAAGCGGCTCGCAACGACTACCCTTTCGACGTGCCATTCGATGACCTTCGCCAACTCGCCAATGAGGTCGGGGTGGCTACCGAGTTTTGGGATTGGCAAGGCCACCACGTTCACGTAGCAGAGCACACGTTGGTCGACGTACTTCGTGCCCTTGGGCACGACTCCCGCGACCCATCTGCAGCGTTGGCGGCTCATCGCGATGCGGCATGGTCGCGGATGTTGCCCCCGGTCATGGTCATCAAGCAAGACGATTCCAAAGGCGTGAACGTGCACGTCACGCATGGGTCAGCGGTTGAGATTTGGGTCGAACTTGAGCACGGCGGCCAGCGCACTGACCTGACCCAACTGCGCAACGACAACCCGCCTCGTCACATCGGCGAGCGACTGGTTGGCGAGGCGACGTTTGCGCTCCCCTCGGATGTGCCGCTGGGCTATCACACGCTTCGTGTCCGCTCTGATGGCCACGAGGCCGGGATGTCGCTGATCGTGACCCCGGCTTGGATCGGCAAGCCTGAGCGCCAGGTGTGGGGGCTCGCGACCCAGCTTTACAGCGTGCGATCGGCCAGTTCGTGGGGGGTGGGCGATCTCGCGGATCTCACCGATCTCGCGGTGTGGTCAGCGGCCAGCCACGGCGCCGACTACGTCTTGGTCAACCCACTGCATGCGGCGCAACCGGTGGCGCCGCTCGAGCCATCGCCGTACCTGCCAACCACCCGGATGTTCGCCAACCCGATGTATCTGCGGGTCGAGGAGATATCGGAGTACGTCGACCTCCCCGCTGCTGCGAAAGCTCGAGTCACCAAACTGCGTGCTCAGGTCAAAGCTGCGCTCGATGGGGCCGATCGCATCGACCGCGATGCTGCCTGGACAGCCAAAAGCGCGGCCCTGTGGCGGATCTGGCAGGTGCCTCGGCGACAAGGGCGCGAGATTGCTTTCCAGGAGTTCGTGTCCAGAGGTGGACCTGCTTTGCGTCGTTACGCCACCTGGTGCGCGATCGCACAAGAGCATGGCTCGGATTGGTCGCAGTGGCCTGAGGATCTGCGCGATCCAACGAGTCCGACAGTGGCGCAGTACGCCGAGAGTCGGCGCGAAGTCGTGGACTTCCACGCCTGGCTCGCATGGCAACTCGATCAGCAATTGGCCTCGGGGCAGTCGGCCGCGCTGCGCGCTGGAATGTCGATCGGGGTCGTTCATGACCTTGCCGTGGGGGTGAACCGCCACGGCGCCGAGACGTGGAGCATGCCCGAAGTGTTTGCTGAAGGCATTTCGGTGGGGGCGCCCCCTGACGCCTATAGCCAGATTGGCCAAGACTGGGGGCAGCCACCGTGGCGGCCTGATCAGTTGGCTGCCTTGGAGTACCAACCCTTTCGGGCGCTGGTTTCTCACGTACTGCGCAATGCCGGTGGAGTCCGCATCGATCACGTTCTCGGTCTCTTTCGGCTGTGGTGGATTCCTGAAGGATCTTCGGCGACCGAAGGCACCTATGTGCGTTACGACCACGAGGCCTTGATCGGGGTGCTGGCGCTGGAAGCCCATCGCGCAGATGCCGTGGTCATCGGCGAGGACGTCGGAACGGTGGAGCCATGGATGCGTGAGTACCTCGCGGGCCGCGGCATCTTGGGCACCTCGATCTTGTTCTTCGAACGTGACTACGCCGGTGATGGCTCGCCGTTGCCACCTGAGCGCTGGCGCGAGTGGGCAATGGCCTCGGTCACCACCCACGATTTGCCCCCCACATTGGGCTATTTGGCTGGTGACCACGTGAGGCTGCGCAATGAGCTCGGGATGCTCACTCGTTCGCTCGATGCTGAGTTGGCTGCCGATCTGGCCTCTCGCCAAGACTGGGTGACTCTGTTGGAGTCCCGCGGCTTGGTTCCAGTCGACCCAACTCCTGAGCAGATCGTCATCGGGTTGCATCGGCTACTAGCCCAGGTGCCGGCACGGATGCTGTGTGTGGCGTTGGTTGATGTGGTGGGAGATCGTCGTACTCAAAACCAGCCGGGCACGATCGATGAGTACCCCAACTGGCGGGTGCCCCTCTCAGACTCCACTGGCACGCTGCTCACCCTTGAGGACGTTTTTGAGTCAGCCACAGTGCGCGAGTTTCTGGCCTCGATGGGCAACTAGAGGCGCCCACTTCACCCAACCGTTTGTCACTTAACCTGGGATTCCTGCAGCGCGCGTTAGCGCACCTTCTCGGCACTGAACTGCAGCCTTGGGTGGGCGAACCACTCTTGTGCGGCGATGAGTTGAAGTTCGCGGCGACCTGAGTCGAGGGTCAGTTGAAGCAGGTCGTACACGCTGGACACAGTGCGCTCGAGTGAGACCTGGAGGTCGTTGGTTTCGAGCAGGTGGGCGGTGAAGAGCGCTGCGGTGACGTCACCGGAGCCATTGGCCTTCATGGGCAGGTGTGGAGTTTGCACCAGCCAGGCTTCCTCACCGCGGGCGGCGACCATTTCTAGGGTGTGGGGAGCTGCGTCGGGGCGTTGCACCGAGGTCACCAAGATGGTGGACGGGCCCATAGCGCGAGCCGCGTCAACCGACTCCAGGGTCTCCTCCAGCGTGTGCGGCGAGGTGTCGGTGAGGTAGCCGAGTTCAAACTGGTTGGGGGTGATCAAGTCAGCGTGGGGCACGACTCGGTCGCGCAACAACACTGGGATTGCCGGGTGGACAAAGCACCCCGACTTCGCGTTGCCCATGACCGGATCGCAGGCGTAGATCGCTGAAGGATTGGCTGCCTTCACTCGTGCGACAGTGTCAATGATGACTTCGCCGATGTCCTGGCTGCCTTGATATCCAGACAGCACGGCTTTGACCTCTTCAAAGGCGCCACGTTCTTCGACACCTTGAATCACTTCGGCCACGTCGCTGGCCGCCATTACGGGGCCGCGCCACTGGCCGTAGCCGGTGTGATTGGAGAAGTTGACCGTATGGACGGGCCAGACTTCATGGCCAAGTCGCTGGAGTGGAAACACGGCAGCGGAGTTGCCGACGTGCCCATAGGCGACCGCTGACTGAATCGACAAGATGCTCACGAGCGCCGATGGTAGCGGTCTTGAAACAACAAGCGGCGGGGTCTGTGCCCCGAAACTAGAACGCGTTACAGTTGCGGGCGACTGCCCCTTTGGGTACGTCGCGCACCCTAAGCCGCATTCTTGGAGGTCCCGATGGCGAACACGGTCTCGAACAACGAAGCAGATTACGTAGTGGTGGGTGCCGGTTCCGCCGGTTGCGCCGTCGCAGCACGATTGGCCGATAGCGGTGCCAGCGTGATCCTTCTCGAGGCAGGTGGCCCCGATAAGTCGATGATGTTCTCCAGGCCCGGCATGATCACCATGATTCACGCTGAGCCGTCGCTGAAGGCTAAGTTCGACTGGGGTTTCTACAACGCGCCGCAACCCAACCTGCTTGGCCGCAAGATCCCGGCCACCCGAGGTCGGGTGATGGGTGGTTCCAGCACCGTCAACGGGATGATCTTCGTGCGCGGCAACAAGGGCAACTTTGATTCCTGGGCAGCCGAGGGCAATGAAGGTTGGGGATACGACGACGTACTTCCCTACTTCAAGAAGCTTGAAGACTGGGAAGGTGGCGCCTCTGACATTCGTGGTGCCGGCGGTCCCGTCAAGGTCATCGAAAACCACGACATCACCGACGCGGCACAGATGTTCGCCGATGCAGGCACCCGCGCACTGGGCGTTCCGATGTGTGAGGACTACAACGGTGCCGACCAGCACGGCATGCACATCATCCAAGAAAACACGTTCCGCAGTCGGCGTTACTCCAGTTCCTACGCCTACCTCTCGACCCCCCGCTCCAACCTCGAGGTGCAACAAGGTGTGCACGTCAACAAGGTGATCGTCAAGGACGGTCGGGCCACCGGTGTAGAGGTGAAAGACGCCTCAGGGACTCGGGTGGTCCACGCAGGCAAAGAGGTCATCGTTTCGGCGGGGGCGTTCTCATCGCCGCACCTATTGATGCTTTCGGGCATCGGTCACTCGGCTCACCTGGCCGAGCACGGCATTGATGTGGTGGCCGACTTGCCAGTGGGCGACAACATGCACGACCACTTGTTCATGCCATTGACGTTCCACGTCAACAACTCTCCCCACAAGTCCAACGCCTTCTACTTCGGTAAGGGCATCTTGATGGACAAGCTCAAGCCAGGCCGCACCTTCATGGCGCACTCGGTGTTTGAGTCGGGCGCTTTCTTGAAGACTTCGCTGGCTCAAAGCGATGTTCCTGACATGCAGCTGTTGGGTCTTCCGTGGTCCTACCCGCCGTTCCAGGACGAACCCAAGCGGATGAAGGTTGACCCTCGTCCGGCCTGGTCGGCTTTCTCTACTCTCCTCCAACCGCGTTCGCGCGGCACCGTACGCTTGGCGAGTGCTGACCCGTTGACCGGTCCGGTGCTCGACCCGGGCTACCTCACCGAGCCTGATGACCTCAAGGTCTTGATTGAGGGCGTCGAGATGATTCGCGCGATCATGAACGACTCCAGCATTGCCGGTCAGGTGCGCGGTGAGTTGGAGCCTGGTCCGAACTACACAGGCGAAGACTTGGCCCATGAGATTCGTCGCCGGGTGACCACCGTTTACCACCCGGTTGGCTCGTGCCGAATGGGTGTCGACGAGCGCGCTGTCGTCTCTCCAGACCTTCGGGTGCGGGGCATCGAGGGGCTGCGCGTCGCCGACGCCTCGATCATGCCGTCGATTATCTCGGGCAACACGAATGCGCCGTCGATCATGATCGGCGAAAAAGCCGCCGACTTGATCTTGGGGGCCTGATGATCCCCGAATCGATCACTCCTCGACTGCTGGGCAAACTGGTCAAGCAGGTCGCTGGCACTGCGAAGAAGTCCTATCCACTCACCGAGGTTTACACCGGCGATCTGATTGTCGAGTTGCCGCAGTCAACTCCGGCTGACATCGAAGGCGCATTTGCGACTGCACGCAAGGCCCAACGGGAGTGGGCCAAAACGTCGGTGAAGGACCGGATGGCGATCTTTGCCAAGTTCCACGACTTGTTGATGACGAACGTCGAGACCACAACGGACTTGATTCAGGCTGAGTCTGGCAAGGCCCGGCAGATGGCCTTTGAAGAGACCTGCGATGTGCCGTACGTCGTATCGCATTACATCAAGCACGGTCCCAAACTTCTTGCACCCACCAAGCGCGGTGGTCCGGTGCCGATCTTGTCCACGTCCACCGAGGTGCGGATCCCCAAGGGCGTCATCGGCATCATCGCGCCGTGGAACTTCCCCTTCGCGACCGGCATTTCCGACATGATCCCGGCCCTGATGGCTGGCAATGGCGTCGTACTGAAGCCTGACAATAAAACAGCGCTCAGTCCGCTGTATGGCATCAGGTTGCTGCACAAAGCCGGCTTGCCCGACGGGTTGGTTCAGGTCGTGTGCGGTGAGGGGCCCGACATTGGCCCAACGTTGATCGATAACGCCAACTACGTCATGTTCACCGGTTCCACGGCAACGGGTCGTGTGGTTGGCGAACGAGCCGGACGCAATCTGATCGGCTGTTGTCTCGAACTGGGCGGCAAGAACCCGATGATCGTGCTCCCAGATGCCAACCTCGAAGAGACTGTTAAGGGTGCGCTATTTGGCTGCTACGGCAACACCGGCCAGATCTGCATGCACATCGAGCGGCTCTACGTGCACGACTCGATGTACGACGCCTTCAAGTCCAAGTTCGTCGAGGCGACCAAGAACCTCGATATCGCCGCTCGTTATGACTTCACCCCCGATGTGGGGTCGCTGATCTCACCCGAGCACCTGCAGCGCGTGGCCTCGCACGTCGATGACGCGGTGGCCAAGGGTGCGACCGTGTTGGTGGGTGGCAAGGCACGCCCTGACATTGGCCCGGCCTTCTTTGAGCCCACAGTTTTGGAAGGCGTCACACCCGACATGCTGGCTGGGAGTTGTGAAACCTTTGGCCCAGTTGTGGCGCTGCACCGCTACGCCTCGATCGACCAGGTTGTGGCTTTGGCCAACGACACCGACTACGGCCTGAACGCCTCGGTCTGGGGCACAGACTTGAAGGCAGCCGAGCAAGTTGCGTTGCGCATCGAGTCGGGCAACGTGAACATCAACGACACCATCGGCACGGCTTACGCCTCCAAGGGCACGCCATCAGGTGGGGTGAAGCAGTCCGGTGTGGGTGCGCGGCATGGCGACAACGGCTTGTTGAAGTACACCGACGTACAAAACATTGGCGTGCTCAAGAAGCAGGTGATGGGTCCCAAGGAGGGTCAGTCCTACGCGGAGTACGCCGTCCAGACCGTCAAGGGCTTGCGGATGATGCGCAAGTTTGGGATCCGCTAAGCCACCATCAAACTGCGCTTTGACAGGCCCATCCAGAAGCCTTCAAAGAGTTGCTCGGCAGGAGCAGCAGGGTCATGCGCGGCGCCTAACGTGACGAACAGTGGCGTGAAGTGCTCAACGGTGGGGTGGGCATAGGGCATGCCTGGGGCGAGGTCGCGGTATGCCGCCAAGGTGTCGATGTCGCCCTTGGCGAGTGCCTCACTGGCCCACTGGTCAAAGTCTTTGGACCAACCGGGTGCAGCGGCGTCGATGCGCCACTCTTTGAGGTAGGGCAATCCGTGAGTCAAGAAGCCCGAACCGATGATGAGCACGCCCTCGTCTCGCAAGGCCGCTAGGCGACGTCCCAACTGCATCAAGGTGCCTGGGTCATGGGTAGGCAGTGACATCTGGAGCACCGGAATGTCTGCGTCTGGGTACATGATCTTCAGCGGCACCCATGCGCCGTGGTCAAGGCCGCGACTGGGGTGTTGGTGCACGGTCTGGTCACTGAGCATGGCGCTCACGCGAGTGGCGAGTTCGGTCGCCGCAGGAGTTGAGTACGTCATTTCGTAGTACCGCTGCGCGAACCCTCCGAAGTCGTAGACCAGTCCGACTCCGGGCCCGCTGGCCGAAAGGGAGATGGGGGCGGCCTCCCAGTGGGCGCTGACGATCAAAATCGCAGTGGGCTTGGCCATCGACGCGGCGAGATCGCGCAGTTGTTGAGACCAGATCGGGTCATCAAGAAGGGGAGGAGCGCCGTGGCCGATGTAGAGCGCAGGTGTGCGTGACATATCACCAATATACCCGATCAGGGCAAGGCCCATTCGATGGGAGATCCGCCCAAGGACTCCAGCATCGCGTTGACCCGTGAGAAGGGTCTAGATCCAAAGAATCCGCGGTGGGCTGACAAAGGCGAGGGGTGCGCAGACTCCACCCAGGGAACCTGGCCCAGCATGGGCTTGAGCGTCGCTGCGTCCTTGCCCCACAAGATGGCGGCCAGCGGTCCTCCGCGGCGCACGACGGCCTCGATCGCGCATTGAGTCACCGCTTCCCATCCACGACCCCGATGCGATCCAGCCTGACCAGGAGAGACCGTGAGCACTCGGTTGAGCAGCAACACTCCTTGTTCGCTCCAGGGGCTGAGATCGCCGCTGGTCGGTTGGGCGCACTGCACGTCGGCGACCAACTCCGTGAAGATGTTGACCAATGACTTAGGCAAGGGACGCACCTGGGGAGCGACCGAAAAGCTCAACCCCACCGGATGCCCAGGAGTGGGATAGGGGTCTTGTCCCACGATCAGCACCCGCACATTCGCC
>WBZQ01001847.1_pt1 | contig 13690 bp, 9 predicted proteins | sample 5204251 | NCBI WGS metagenome assembly WBZQ01 (sample SAMN12412402, study PRJNA552823) | activated sludge metagenome | isolation source: activated sludge from nitrification reactor of wastewater treatment plant... | place: USA: Virginia | collected 2017-09 | reverse complement strand
CGGCCGCGCTGACGTGCAGGCGCTCGCTGACATACGCTTCGGGGTCGTAACCGCCCTTGACTGGCCGCCGCTTGAGCAGCGTGGTCGCACGCGTGTCGAGGTCGTAGGCATACACCGACCCGGGGGTCACCAGCGATTCGTAGGTGTAGCGGAAGACCTGCGTGTCGAACTCCGCGTTCATGGCCGCGCTCAAGTCGTAGGTCGGCTCGGGGAAGCTGATGCGGTGGCGGGCGCCCGACGCGATCGCGATGACGCCCAGGTGCGGCAGGCCCTGCTCCAGCTCGTGCAGCACGAGGTGGCGTGCAAACACGTCCACGCCTTCGAGCATGACCTCGGGCCGGTGTGCCACGACCTCTTCCCAGTGTTCGCGCCCCAGGGTCGCAAGCGGCGTGCGCACCAGGCGGAAGTTGCGCCCACGGTCGTTGGTGCGCACGTAGACGTGCGTGCCGTGGTGGTAGACGTCGTACTCGTGGTCTTGCTCGCGCGCCGCGACGAGACGCATGGTCTGCGTGGGCTCATCGGCCGGCACCAGACGCACCTCGCTCGTGGTGTGGCTGTTCACGTTGACCACGACGAAGGCCCGGCTGCGTGTGCGCGTCACGTAGACGCTGAAGCGCTCGTCCAGCTCGTCGTGCACGAGCACGTGTTCGTCCGTGCCCAGACGGTGGCGATAGAGGCGGTGCGAGCGCTTGGTCTGCTCGTCCTCGACGGCGTAGAAGAGCGTGGCCGAGTCGGCGGCCCAGGCCACCGACGTCACGCGCTCGACGCGCAGCGGCAGCAGGCCGCCACGCTCGAGATCCTTGACCGCCAGCGTGTACTGACGGAAGCCGGTGTCGTCCGTCGTGTAGGCCAGCAGGTGCCCGTCATCGCTGACGGCCGCGCTGCCCAGCGACATGAACGGCCGGCCCTCGGCCAGCGCGTTCAGATCCAGCAGCAGCTCTTCGGGCGCATCCAGGTGACCACGCCGCCGGCAGTAGATCTCGTACTGCAAGCCCTGCTCGGTGCGCGTGTAGTAGAAGTAGCCGCGCTCGGGGTACGGCACCGAGCTGTCGGTCTCCTCGATGCGCCCGAGCATCTCGTCATAGAGACGCGCTTGCAGCGCGCTCGTGGGCGCCAGGACCTCGTCGGCATACGCGTTCTCGGCTTCGAGATAGGCCGCGACCGCGGGGTTGTCCTTGTCGCGCAGCCAGAAGTAGTCGTCCACGCGCGTCTCGCCATGGACGACGTCGATCTTGGGCACGCGCTTGGCGACCGGCGGCGCCAGCAGCGTGGCGTGGGGGGCAGGCGTGGACATGCGTGGCGACTCCTCGGACGTGCGGGCGGTCTGTCTGGCAGGCAGCGCACCCGAAGCGGGCGCCGCGCTCGGGCGTGGGAGGCCCAGCCCGGATGATGAAACCGTGAGGCTAGCCGCGCCATGCTCAGGCTGTCAACCGGCCGCTGTCGACACCGGGCCACGGTGGCGCCCGGCCCGCGCTCAGGCCGGCCCCACCTCGCGCAGCGCGAAGAGCTCGACCTGCACCTCGCGGGCGTAGTGCGCCAGCGGCACGCTGGACGGCCGGGCCAGCCCCGCGGCCGCCAGCAGGTCCTCGTCGAGGTCGAGCAGTCGCGCGGGTTGCAGCGGATAGGGCGCATGGTGCACGCGGCCTTCGAACAGGCGGCCGCCGTGCGCGGTGTAGAGGATGTAGCGCTCGGCCAGGAAGTGCTCCAGAGTGCCCGGCTGCGCGGGGCCGGGCTGACCGAAGGGCTCATACGCCAGACGACACGTGGCCGGACGCACGCCCGGCCACTGACGCGCGCTGCGATAGTCGCGACGGCTGGCCTGCACGTCGAGACGCATGCGCGCCTTGTGATAGGGCAGGCGCCAGACGCCGCGAGCCACCAACACGGCCAGCGGGTTGGCGGCGTCGAGACTGAAGAACCAGACCCCAGGATCGCGGCCCTCGTGATGCACGTAGGTGCGCACGTTGACCTCGTGGAAGCTCGAGACCCAAGGCAACGCAGGCGCCCAGCGCGGGCGCACGCCCGTCATCGTGAAGGGCACGAGGCCCACGTAGGCCAGGCCAGCATGCGTGTCGACGGTCAGCGCGGGCGGCAGCAGCGCTTGCAACGCGGCGGCGGGCACGACCCAATGCAGGAACAACAGTTCAGCCCAGCGCTGGTGCATGGCCACGCGTCCAGACGGCCGGCGGGTTGGTGCCAGGCGATCGAGGCCGGGCGCGTCGCTCATGCCACCGAGGCCGTCGAGTTCGGGCTCTGGGGTGGCATCGCGAGCGCGACATGCAATCCCAGACGGGCGTCACGCCAGCGTATCCAGGCCAGCATCAGCAGCGCGCCGAGCGCCATGAGCACCAGACCGACGAGGCCGGCCTCCGGCCCGAACCCACCACCGGTCCAGACCTCTGGACCGGCCTGACGAATCGTGATCAGGCTGTCGCGCAGGGGATTGCCGCTGACGGGAAACCCGAAGATGGGACCTTGAAACAGGTTCCAGGTGATGTGGAAGCCGATCGAGACAGCCAGGCGACCGGTCAGCACGTAGGGCAGCGCCAGCAGCAGGCCCGCGACGGTGATGTTGACCGTGCTCGTGAGGGTCGCACCGGGATTGCCGCCGTGCCCCACACCGAAAAGCAGGGCGGTCAACAAGGCGGCGCCCACGAGCGCGGCCGCCGCGGACACGCGACGCCCGCGCAGGCCTTCCGCCACGTTGCGCAGGAGGTAGCCGCGCGCAAGCAGCTCTTCGTAGAAGCCCACCGCGACAAACAGCGCCAGCCCGCGCGCCAGGCTGTTGACGAACGCACCTGGACGCGCGAGGTCGACGACGCGCTCGACGTGCAGCCAGCCCATGGCGCGCTCGAACTCGAAGCCCAGCGTCATCAGCAGCGCGCCCAACACGAGGCCGAAGCTCATGTCGTACCACCAGGCGCGGTCCATTTGCAGGCCGAACTCGCGCCACGAGCGTCGATCGATGAAACGCCCAGCCAGCCACACGCTGATCCACGAGGCCAGCGCGATCATTGGCGTGGCCAACGCGATGCCCGGCCTGCGCAGCTTCAGCGCCCAGGCCAAGCCTGCCGCCACGGCGATCAGCAGCACCAGCAGCAGGTGCTGCGCGAGGATGCGCAGCACGGCCCGCGGGCGGCGCTCCCCGGCATTCCAGAACAGCCAGCTCCACTGACGCCGCGCGCGGGGCGACGCGGGAGTCAGCGCCGCGTTCGGTTCGAGTGCGTGGGACGTGCTGGCGGGCGCACCGGACTCCACGGATCCACCGGGAGGACCTTCGAGAGCGTTGGACATTGTGCGGATCAGAGCCGATCCAGGCCGGGCAGTCAACGTGTGTCTACACGACCGCCCGGGCGCGACGGAGGCGTCCCCAGGCCCAGGCCGCGAGCGCAAGACCGAGCACGACATGCGCCAACGCCACGAGCGCGCTCGCATCCACGCCGGTCAGTGCGCGCAGGGCACGCAGCTCGCGCAGCCGCACCAGCTTGCGACCCACACCCACCATCAGGAACAGGTTGGCGGCCAGAAACGCCGAGAGCGCCGCGTGCACCAGGCGCGCGCGCGGCCAGACCTGGGCCACGGTCGACCCGGCACGGCCGATCAGCAGCGGTGCCAGGATCACGGCCAGGAAGGTGTGGTTCTCGTGCACGCTGGTGGAGAAGAGCGCGTAGGCCTCGACTTGCAGGAGCACCGCGAGCGGGATGAAGCGCCGATCGGCGCGCGGGGCACGCCAGAGCAGCGCCGCGCAGGCGGCGCTCGCCAGCAACACGAGCAGCCTTGCGGCCACGCGCGGGTCGAAGCCCGCCCAACGCGCGAAGGCCGGGATGGGCACGATCTCGGCCAGTGCCGTCCAGCCGTCGCGCTGCACGGCCTGCCACCAGCCGGCCAACCACCACACGTTGAGACCCAGCGGCGCCAGCGTGATCTGAGCGAAAGGGCGTCGGCAACCATCCAGCGCCGACAGCAGGTGACCCGCGCTCCACCACGGCGCCAGCACCAGGCACGCGGTGGCCAGTGCGGCCAGCGCGGCGCGCGCCCACGCACGCGGGTTGGCCTCACGCCAGGCCAGCACACCCAGCGCGGGCAGCAACAGTGCGCCTTGCGGCTTGACGAGGCCGGCCACCATCACCAGCACGCTGCTCGCGGTTAACGCACCGCGTTGCAGCGCCAGGACGGCCGCCAAGGCCAACGCTCCGAAGATCGTGTCCTGGTAGCCGAGCACGGGAACAGCCAGCACTACGGCGGGGTTGAGCCAGAACAGCAGGGCGCGCTCCGCGCCGCTGGTTTCCGAGCTGCGCCGCAGCAGCCAGGCGATCACGACGCTGCCCACGAGCGGAGCCAGGTTGACGAGCGCGGTGAAGCCAGGACCGTTCGGCAGGTCCGGCTCCATCAAGCCCCACAGTCGCCCGGCCACCCACAACACGAGCAGGCTGCCGGGCGGGTAGTCGACGAAGAACTCCTGGCTGCCGTTCCACGTGAAGGTCGTGCGCGGCAACGGCCCGTGCCACAGGTACTCGCCAAAGTCGCGACCCTGCGCCCGCGCAGCGTCGCGGAGCGCGGCATCGGATGGCCCGTAGATGTCGGCCAGCCCGGCGCTGGCGGCACGCGCGGCCCAACCCTTCTGGATCTCCACGTCGTAGGTGCCGGGCAGGCCGAGCCCGACCAGACGCACACCGAGGCCCAACAGGAACAGCAGCGCGAAGCAGCGGCTCACGCGCGGTCGCTCGGGACGCACCACGCGCGGGAGTGTACACTCGGCCATCGCCGCGTCAGTCCAACGGCGCCCTGGCGGAGGCCTCGATGAGTGACAACACGCTGGACTACCCGCGCCTGTTGCAAGAGGCGGTGTTGAGTGTCGTGCGCCACGCGCTGCGCGTGGCGGCCGACGACGGGTTGCCTGGCGACCACCACTTCTACCTGACGTTCCGCACGGGCGCGCCGGGCGTCCGGATCCCGGCGGCGCTGCGCCAGCGTTTCACCGACGAGATGACGATCGTGATCCAGCACCAGTACTGGAATCTGGCCGTGGACGACGAGCGCCTGGCGGTGACACTGCGCTTCGGCGGCGCGCCCGAGCACCTGGAGGTGCCTTTCGCGGCGTTGACGGCCTTCGCGGATCCTTCCGTGAGCTTCGGGTTGCGCTTCGATGCTGTCGAGACCGGTGCGCCGGTGCGCAACGCCAACTCCCCTGCGGCACTCGGGCCGCGCCCGGTGGTGGCCGCACCGAAACCGGGGGCACGTCGTCCCGCTGCCGCCCCACGCGCGCGCCGAGGCACCACAAAGTCCGCCGCGACCAAGGCCACGTCCAGCAAAAGAGAAGCCGCACGCTCGTCCGACTCCGACCAGCCGCCGGCTGGCATGGCGCTGGCGGCACGCGAGCGCACCACGACCAAGGTGGTGGACTTCACGAGCTTTCGGCGGGCCGCGACGGAGCCACCCTCGGACAAGCCGCGCGAGCCCTGACGCTGCACGCGCGCCACGCGGCGTGCTCCGGCCGTCAGGCGAGCCCGTCGCTCGGGACACTGCCCGCGCTGGTGGGCGCGTCGCGCAGACGGTGCGCCAGTTGCCGCCAGCCCGTGGTCAACGTCGAGCGCGTCAGCCACAAGAGCGCCGCCAACGCCAGGACCACCAGCGCACGCAACATCTCGAGCACCTGGGCTGAAACCAGCACGGCCCGCACGCGACGCGCGGCGCCCGGGGTCAGCAGCTCGCGCTCGAAGTACGAGCGCTGCGCGCCGACGGGCAGGTCGATGCGCGCGGGCAAACCCTCGTACTGCGGTTCGGCATCCATCGGCGCATCGAGGCGCTTGCCACCGTCCTGCTCACTCTTGGCGTAGGCGCCAGGCGGGAATTGCCCTCGTTGAGGTGCGCTGCTCGCGGGCGACGCCGACTCGTAGTCCCCGCGTCCGGACGCGGCCTCACGCATGCCGCCCAGGCGCAGCGAAGAGACGAACACGACCAGCAGCAGCACGCCGACCACGAGCGCCACCAGCGCGACCCCGAGCCTGCGCGCCAGGCTCCAGGCGCGCGTGCGCGCGAGGGCGAGGCCCCAGGCCAGCGTCACCATCAGGCAGGCGCCAAACACCAACAGCGCGGCCGGATCCCAGGCGTAGACCGCCAGGCCCGCCAGCCCAGCCAGCGCTTGCCGCTGACGGGTGCCGACGCCGAGCAGCGCGAGCACGCGCGCGCTCCACAGGCACGCCAGCAGGAACACGACGACGTCGCCGAGCGCGGGGGACCAGATGCGCGAGCGCGCCCCGAAGGACTCGTACAGCGGCAGCCAGTCTTGGGGATAACGCAGCTCGACGTGCGTGCGCGTGGCTGGCACGGGAAGCTCGGGCACCCACACCTGCGCCTGCGCGAAACCGAGGCGCGAGACGAAGGCTTGACGGTGCTGCACGAGCAGCTCCTGCGCGCCCTGGGCGATGGGCAGCAGCAGTTGCCCGTCGTCGTCCTTGGTGAGCAGGACCGTCTCGCCCTGCAAGCTCGCAAAGGTCGGCTCGGCGCTGCGCGGCAGGCGCAGTTCGGACGCTCCCTGGTTGTCGAGCACGAAGCGGCTCTCGCCCAGCGTGGCGCCGTCGGCGCCCAGGTAGAAGGCGTGCTGGGCGTCCTTCAGGGCGTAGCTGGTGCTGCGCAGCGCCTGCAAGCGCGTGACGCTCCACGTGAGACCGTCACCACGACCCAACAGGAAGGCTTGGGCCCCACGGAAGGCTGCGGTCAAGCCCACCTCGTCGGGCGCAATGCGTCGTGCGCCGCCCTTGATCTGCGGGCGCAGCAAGGGATGGCTCTCGATCAACACGTACTGCAAGCTGGCGACGACCGGGGGCGCGAAGGCCGCGCCCGAGAGCCGGCCGCTCAGGGTCAGCGTGTGCTCCCCGGGCGGCAGCATGAAGGTCGTGCGCGCGCCCGCGCTCTCGTAAGGCACCGTGCTGTCGACCTGCTGCACCCGCTCGCCCGAGGCCAACGTCAACGCAAAAGCATGCTGGCCGCGATTGGGATTGTTGACGTCGATCTGATAACGGAAGCGGGTCTCGTCCGGCAGCAGCGTCAGCCGGTAGCGACCGGTCGACGTGGGCTCCATGACGCCCGTGGGAGCCCCCGTGGCCTGGCGCACGAGCGCGAACGTGTGCTGTCCGTCCTGCGCGCCGGTGGCCACGAACTCGCCGTCGACGACCGCCGATTCAACCCACAGCACCGCGGCCGTCGTGCTCAGCTCGAGACGATCGCTGCCCCGCGCCTGCAAGCGGCAACGCACCGTGAAACGCGGCGCGAGCGGCGTCAATTGGAAGCCGCCCTGCTCGGCGCGCGAGACGAGCCCGTCACCCTGGCAGCCGTAGACCACGACGTCCTCGGCCGTGCTCAACACGCGCGTGGTCGGAGTGCGTCCGGCCGCGCGTCCCGCGAACTCGACTTGCAAGTCGCGCGCGCGGAAGCTACCCGACACGCGCAGGGTGTCGACGACTGTCAGCGACGGTCCCTCGTGCGCGTTGTGAAGAACTTCGTACTGGTCGAGGGGCAGCGTGACCTGGGCCGCGTTGCCGTCGGCGCCACGGGCCTGGGCTCGCAGCAAGAGCATGGCCACGCCGAGACCGGCGCCGCGCACCCGCCGCAGCCGGGAGCGTGGGGTTCGTGATGTCACGAGGCAAGACGGCATGGGGACCTCCAGGTCTCTGGTACGAGCCAGGCGCTTCTGGACACGCCAACGCACGCTCGAGCCTACAGGCCCGGGCACACACCCATTCCGCACTCGGGTGCAACTGGCGCGGGCTCAGCCCTGGGTCTCGAACGGTCCGTGCGGGTCTCTGGCAACGGCGTTCGGCACGCGCACGCGCAGGGCCCGCGGCTCCAGCGTCACGTCGAGGCCCGTGACGTGCCCTTCGGGCTCTCCGTCGCGGTGAAAATCGAACGCGGTCGGGCTGCTCAGGCGCGCGCTCGTGGTGGCGTGACGATGGAAGCGGCGAAAGCGCTCGATACGACCCGTGAACAGGCGGGGCACGTTCAAGAGCACCTCGAGCACGGAGCTGGCCTCGATCACGATCACGTCGAGCTGGCCGTCGTCCAACCGCGCGCGCGGGGCCAGCAGCGCGCCGGCTCCGTACTGACGCCCGTTCGCGAACGCGACCAGGAAGGCTGGCCCTGGCCGCGAGCCTGCGTCGGTCTCGAGCGCGAGGTCGAGCGCCTGGTAACGCAGCGCGCGGCGCAACCCGAGGCGCACGTAGGTAGCCACGCCGCGACGGCCCCCGCGCAAGCCATGCGCGTGGAAGTCGGCACCCACGGCGGCATCGAAGCCGGCGCCGGCCACGTTCAGGAACAGGCGCCCGTTGACTCGGCCGACGTCCATGCGTCGGTTGACACCCTCGGCCACCGCGTGCAACGCGGCCTGCGGTTCGAGCGGCACCCCGAGCGTCCGCGCCAGGCCGTTGCCGGACCCTACCGGGATCACGCCGAGCACGGTGTCACTGCCCAGCAGCCCGCCGGCCACCTCGTTGACGGTGCCATCACCCCCGACGGCCAGCACGCAGTCGACGCCTCGCTCGGCCGCTGCGCACGCCAACTCGTGGGCGTGACCGCGCGCTTGGGTCTGCTCGATCGCAATGGTCTCGGAACCCGGCGCGCCCCGCATCAGCGCTCCCAGGGCTTTGCGCGCCGCGAGGCCCGCGCGTGGATTGAGGATCGCGAGCACCTTCAGCACACCTCGTCGTAGACCGCGAGGCTCTCGGTCACCATGCGACCGTCCGTGAAGTGCCGCTCGAAGCGCGCGCGGCCCGCCGCGCCCCAGGCGGCCGCGCGTGAGGCATGGCCGAGCACATCGGCCAACGCGGCGCCCAGCGCAACGGGATCGCGCACCGGCACGATCCGCCCGGTGACCCCGTCTTCGACGGCCTCGGGAATGCCACCTGCGTGCGTGGCCACGATCGGCCGGCCGAAGCACATGGCGTCGAGCAGGCTGGTGCCCAGGCCCTCCATATGGGACGACAGGCAGAAGACGTCGAAGGCTGGCAGCAAGGCGTCGAGATCCGCCCGAAAGCCGGCGAACACCACGCTGTCCGCAATGCCGAGTCGTGCGGCGTCGGCGCGCAGGCGCGTGCGCAGCTCCCCGTCGCCGACGATGACGAGCCGTGCCCGCGGATGACAGGCAACGACGCCTGGCCAGGCGGCCAGCAGCGTCGCGTGATCCTTGTGATCGCTGAGCGCGGCCACGTTGCCAACCACCGCGGCGTCGGCGGCGACGCCGAGGGCCGCCAGCGCGCCGCGTCCACCGGGTTGTGGCGGACGGTCGGGCACGCCCTCGTAGACCAGCCGCAACGACGCCGACGGCAAGCCGTCACCCTGCAAGACCCGCACGATGGCGGCGCTGACGGCGACGATGCGCTTGCAGGCGCGGTATTTGGCCTGCGAGAGCATGCCCTTGACGTGAAAATCGACGCGGCGGGTGGCCACCAGCGCGGGGGCCCGCACCCAGCCGCGCGTGGCCATGACGCCCGCCGCCACGGCATGCGGGTCGTGCAACTGGACAACGTCGGCGTCGAAGGCGCGCAGGGCGCGACGCAGGGCCCACAGCGCGCGTGGGTCGAGGTCGCCGCCAAAGGGCAGCTCGAGCACATCGAGGCCGCGCGCGCGGGCGCGCCGTGCCAGTTCCCCGCCATGCCGGCAGGCCACGCGCACGTCATGGCCGCGAGCCAGCATGCCCGCAACCGCCAGCAGCACCTGGTTCTGCCCGCCGCGCCAACCCGCGGCGCTATCGACGTGCACGATCCTCACGGGCACACCGACGTGCAGCGCACGCTCACGGTCGATCGAGGCCACGCCGTTGAAGCTCGTACAGCTTGAGCAGCTTCACGAACGTGTAGTGCGTGTTGAGCAGCGACACGGCCAGGCCGACGCGCCCCTGGCGCCAGCCGTGACGCAGCAGGTAGTTGCGCACGAAGGCCCAGCCCGCCGCGGCCGCGGCCGCGAGCAGGCCCGTGCTTCGCCCGCGCGCGTGCGCCTCCTGCGCCCACAGGCTCGTGTAGCGATCGATGCAGCGCAGGTGGTCGGAGACATCGGCGTAGGGATGGTGCAAGAGGTCGTTGCGCAGGCGGCCGACGGCGCCTTCGACCGCGACGGACTCGTGCACGAGACCGCCCTGCCAGCGCGCGCGGCGCCGGTCGAACAGGCGCACCTGGTAGTCGGGATACCAGTCGGTGGCGCGCATCCAGCGGCCCAGATAGAACGACGCGCGCGGCAACCGATAGGCGGCCGGGCCGCAGGCACCGCTCGGATCGAGCATCGGCGTGGAGGCGCCGCCGCGCAGCGCCTCGATCTCGAGGCGCAGTCGTGGCGAGACACGCTCGTCGGCGTCGAGCGCGAGGATCCAGTCGTGACGTGCGGCCTGCGTGGCCCAGCGACGTTGCTCGACGAAACCGGGCCAGGGTGTGTTGACGAGCACGCGCGCACCGGCAGCGACCGCCAGCTCGCGCGTGCGATCGCTGGAGCCGGCATCCACCACGAGCACTTCGTCACAGAAGGCCACGCTCGCCAGCGCATCGGGCAGGTCTTGTTGCTCGTCGAGCGTGATCAACACCGCCGAGAGCGGCGTCATGCGACCGACCTGCGGGGCGCGGGTGGGAACACGCTCGGCAGTATAGCCGTGGGGCGCGGAACGCCCGGTGCGCGCGGGTGCGCGCGACCCCGCACGCGAGTAGGATGGGGCGTGCTCGAGCAACCTTGCGAGGATTGGGAAGTCGCCGACGATGCTGCGTTGGTGGCCGAGATCGACGCGGCCACCGTGGCCGCACAGCGCGCGGCCGGCACGCGCCTCGACTATTCGCGGGCCTGCCCGTCGTGCTGCTTCGGCCCGTTCGGCATCACGCCGCTCGACGCCCGGCGGCTGCGGCGCGGCCTGCAGCATCTACGGTCGAGCGATCCGCCGCGCGCGCAGGCTCTCGAAGCGCGCGTGGTGGTGAGCTTGGCGATGCTCGCGGCCCCGACCGATCGCGCGGGCACGACGCCTTGCGCTGACGTGCCCTGTCCGGTGCTCGACCCGACCACGGGCTGTTGCGATCTCTACGCCTGGCGTCCCATCACCTGCCGCCGGTTCGGCCCGCCGCTGCGCGTCGGTCACGGTGCCAGCGAGCGCAACCTGCCGGCCTGTCGTTGGTGCTTCTCCGACACCGGCGAGGCCGAGTCCACGCCCTGCCGAGCACTGATCGATCCTACGGGCCGCGAGGATGTCCTGCTCGAGGCGCTGGCAACCCGCGACGCCGAGCGCGGTCAGACGATCATTGCCGACGCCCTGGCCCAGGCGCCCGCGACCAGCGTCCCGCGACGCGACTGACCCCGTCGCCTTCGCTTGTGGCGTTGGCCCCCGCGAGCGCACGGGGAGCGCCCCGACCGCGACCCACTCCTGGGCACGAGGCCCGGATGAGCGCTGACCTCAGCCCTCGACGCGCAGCACGCTGACGAACACGGGCTGCGGGCCGGAGCGGCGCAGGCGCAGCGCGACCGGCTCGGTGCCGTCGGGCAGCGGTATGCGGTAGGCCCTCCACGACGGCACCGCCTCGGCCGCGAAGCTCAGCGCCAGGGGACTACCGCCCGGGCTCAGCGACAGCGTGGCGTCGCGGCCCTTCTCGGCCAGCAGCTCGATGCGCAGCGCGCAGTTCTGCACGCACTGGCTGCGATCGAACGGGAATTCGGTCTCGTCCTCGATAGCCGCGTAGGTGGGCGCTCCGGTGGTCCAGGGCAAGAACGGAGCGCTCGCTGGCGTAAAGCTCGCGGGGGCCGCGAAACTGAAGGCATGCGCGAGCAGCAGGCCGCTCGAGCTGTCGAGCGTCACGACCACCTCGCCGCTGCCCGCATCGGGCAACCCGAGAGGCAACGTGGTCACGACCCAGCGCTCGGGGCGCGCGCTGTCGGGTTCGAGACGCGTCGCCTCCCGGCCAGCCACCTTCACGAGCAGACGCGTGTCCGGGCGCACCAGGTAGCGCAAGGCAGCGAAACGACGGCCCCCATCGGTGCGCAACGGCAGGTCGAGGGGCTGCGATGGCGCCACGGCCAGCCACGGCCAGGCGCCGGCTTGCCAGTCGAGCTGGGGCGCGCTGTCGATGGTGTAACTGTCAGGGGTCGGCAGGTTGGCCTGCGTCACGATGCGAGGCAAGCGTGTCGCGCGGTCGTACAGCACCACCAGACGCGGCACAGCGGCGAGCTGCGCGCGCAGTTCGACGAGGCTCATGGGCGTGCTGCCGACGGCGAAGAGCCACTGGGGGGCGGAGGAAGGCAGCCGGCGCGTCTGCAAATCTGCCGGAGCGCTGGGCATGCCGAGCTGCACCAGGCTGTCGACGCCGTTGCCGAAGGCACGTGCACCGACGCCCCCGTCGACGATCGATGCCGGCAGGTTGACGAGCGTGACGCCGCTGCCTTGCGGGCGCTGGGGGAACTCGCCGCGCAGCAGCTCCACCAGCGTGCGGTTTGCGTTGCTGGCGGCGCCGTAGGCGCGCAACCCACGCGCGACGTCGGCCTGAGACCCGGCAATCAACAACAGCGTCGCGAACGCGGGCAGGCCCCAGGTCCCGAAGCCCGGCATGGTCAGGCGTCGCCCCAACACGGCCAGCGCGTGCAGCGTGAGCAGCGCCGCGGGCAAGGCCACCAACAGAGCGTGACGTGGCACGAAGGTGTGAAACAGGCCGAGGTAGGCTGCTTGAAGCAGCAGCCACAGTGTCAGCACGCCGACGCCCAGCGACGCGCGCCGCAACATCAGCACGGCGGCGACCAGGCCGGCCAGCAGCCAGCCGTCGACGCAGCGCGCCGTCGTCAAAGCGTCCAGGGGCGAGTCGGCGCCGAAGGTCAGCAGCGTGTGCAACAGGTCGTGCGAAGCACGCAGGCTGAACACGCTGAGCAGCCCTCGCACCAGCCAATAGGCCGGCTGCGCGCCCGCCGGAGTGGCCTGGTCGAGGTACACATGCGTGACTGCGGCCACCACAGAGACGACGCCCAGCGGCGCCAGCGTCCGGAGCAGGAAGGCCACCTCGCCGCGCCGCGTCAACAGACCTCCCACGCGGGTCAGCGTGAGGTCATGAGCGCGCGCACGCGCCCACACGAGCCAGAGTGCAACCAACGCCAGCGCGGGCAGCGTGCCGTGATCGGTGAAGTACGCGGCCGCCAGCCAACCTGCGAGGCGCCACGCCGACGCCGTGCCGTCGGACCCTGTCGGGCCGCCCTCGGACAAGTCGGCGGCGCCGAGCAACGCCGCCACGACGAACAGCGCCGCGAGCAGGTGCACGCCACCAACCACGGGCCACAGCGAGACCTCGTGGAAGGACGCGTTGGCCAGGAACAGCAGGCTGGCCAGGAAGGCCAGGGGGGCCGAGCCCAACAGGCGCGCGCCGAGGCGCTGCAGGGCCGTGCCGAGCGCGGCCAGAAGCGCGAGCAGCACGAGCGCCCAGGCACCAGGATTGGCCCCGAACAACCCCCACAAGAAGTTGTCGAACAGGCCGGCGACAGGCACGTAGCGCGCCCCGAGCGGCGCGAGCAGCGCGTGAAAGAAGCCCTGGCGCGCGTGCAGCAGCAGGTTCCAGGCGTCGGCCGCGAAGTGGAAGCGCAGCACCGGGGCATAGAGCACGGCCACGAAGACGAGGTGGGCGATGTAGACCGAGACCAAGCCACCGTGGCGCGAGAACCAGGCCGCCAGGTCGCCGACGCCGGGTTGAAGCGG
>WBZQ01001968.1_pt1 | contig 13691 bp, 12 predicted proteins | sample 5204251 | NCBI WGS metagenome assembly WBZQ01 (sample SAMN12412402, study PRJNA552823) | activated sludge metagenome | isolation source: activated sludge from nitrification reactor of wastewater treatment plant... | place: USA: Virginia | collected 2017-09 | reverse complement strand
GGCTCTAGACTAGCAGTTGCCCTGCTGATAGTCTGGAATTATGTATAAATACGCCAAAATATCGACTTACAAAATTGGAAAAATAATTTCACATTTTTGTATTGATATTACGGCTTCGAAAACTACTGCCCTGCTGGGCATGAATCGCAATACGATCAACCATTGGTATGGAATCTTTCGCAAGGCGATTTATGCTCATCAGATGAAAGAATGTGAGAAGATGTTTGGTGAAGCAGAATTGGATGAGAGCTATTTTGGTGCTCGCAGAGTGCGAGGATACCATGGTAAACTCAAGCGCGGACGAGGGACTCTCAAACAACCAGTGTTCGGTATCCTGAAGCGGGACGGGAGGGTGTATACTGAAATCATTCCCAACTGCAAGAAAGCAACTCTTTTGCCCATTATCAGGGGGAAAGTCGATCCTTCGACTGTCATTTACTCGGATGGATGGAGGGGCTACGATGGATTGGTTGATGTCGGCTACGACAAGCACTTCAGAGTGAATCATGGAGAGAATGAGTTTGCCAAGAAAGGCACAGGCATCCACATCAATGGAATCGAAAACTTCTGGAGTTTCACCAAGAGACGATTGTCAAAATTCAATGGAGTGAAAGTTAATTTTGAGCTCCATCTCAAGGAGTGTGAGTGGCGATACGGAAAGGATGTCTCGCTACTTGAGATGGAGCTCAAAAAGATTGTGAAACACTACTTAAACAGTTAAACATCTAGTCTAGAGCCTTTGATACAATTGGCACCGAGAGTGGCATGAATCAAATCCCCAGAATTCTGTATTTCTTGCCACGGAGCATTCATCAGTGGCGTGGCACAACCAGAATTATTCACCGCTGTCTTCACGAAAAATTGCATCACCTTGAAAGCGGTATTGGTCGTGGTATTACGAGTTGCCGCGTACACGGCTTCGAGCTGTGCATTCCAACGAAGGGTCGAATTAGGACTGAGGGAAGTATTTGAAATATCCTCTGTCGTGTACCAGGTCGTTGCTGCTGTCACGGAATATGCTGCTCCAAGTGACCCATCGGCCGTCGTATCGCTGTACGTGACAGTCGTATTATCACTAATAGTTGTCAAAAGTTGTGGTGTGCCGGTATCTCCTGCTGGCGTGCGATACACTTTTCGGGCAGTGGTACCAAGTGGACCAACCGGGATATCAGAGAGCGCTACGGTGCCATTCCCAGCTGTACAACTGATGATATTCGATTTATTTGAAAGTTCCGATTCCACACTCGATGGCATAATAAAAGTCACATAGTAGGCGTGTGTTCCCGCCGTACATGATCCTCCGGATGTCGGAGTAGCCGCGTTCACTTGGGATGGAAACGGATCACTCATAGGAAGCGCCGTATCATAATTGAAGGTACATCCATTCGTACAGGTATTAGTTCCAGTAATGGTCTGCCAAGTGCCATCCGTACGCAAAATCGAATGAGCACCAGCTGTAATAGCAACCGGCGTTGTCCCACTCCACGCCGCGAAAGAGTCTGTATCCTGACTATATACCGATGCATCTGTTGTGTTAGCGCCACGATAAATAAGAAACTTTCCATTCTGAAGAGGAATAGCATGCGCCCCATCACCAAGAGCTGCTGCCGGACCATTACTCGTCCGACAAGTCATGGTATTTGCGACTGGATCATAAAGGGCTGATACGGATGCTTTGGAGAGAATCACGAATTTGCCATCCTGTCGTTTCAGAGCGACAGAACCGGCACCGTTGATTCCACAGGTACCAGAAGCCGCAACACCATCTAACTTTGGTCCAGCGCTCGGAAATCCTCCCACCGTCGCACTGACAGAATACGGATTGTAAATAGCCGTTGTCGAAGCTGACCCACCACTCACCATAAGCGCCGTACCATCAGGGCGAGGAATCGCAAGTGCTCCCGCCCCCCAGTTTCCAAGACCAGTCGCGGCTGGACCGGCAGCGAAAGTGTTCGCAACCGGATCATACACGTTTGTCGCAACACCCGGAGTACTCGCACCGATAGTCACAAGGTACTTTCCATCAGGACGTTTGTACGCCACCGTACCCGCTCCAGTAATAGCGGTTGCCAAGGCCGGACCAGCTGTATTCGGAAGACTCCCTTGAGGGTCGACATTGGCCGTCGCAGCCGTACTTGCACCGGCTACGCCAAGCACGACGACATACATACCATTAGCTCTCGGCAGCGCAATCGCTCCCGCTCCGAATCCTGTGCTGTTACCAGGGATAATTGCATTGCCTGCGGTAAATGTACCGGCTACCGGGTCATAAACCGACGTCGTAAGAACCGCACCGCCATTAATAACAAAATACTTGCCATCCGGTCGGGTAATCGACATAGATCCGGCGCCAATATTAGCATTCACTGCTGGCTGAGAAGTTGTGGTAATAGTACCGACACCAGAAGCGGGTGTCCCGTCACTCATCTCAATACGATCATTGACGTTTACCAGCTTCGATCCAACCGTCCCACTGGTAAATTGTGCTGATGTATCACGAACAAGTGAGGAGTCCGCGCCGTTAATAGTCAAAGCGCCGTTATTAGCGAAAGTAACTTTATTGACACCATTGTTTTGAAAAACAGCGAGACTTCCGGTGCTGGTTGTGTTTATTTTCAATCCCGTGCCTGTGCCAGCATTCGTAATGTGCAGTCCATCTATCGCGCCAACCGCGAGCTGCTCTACTTTCATTGTAAAAGCGCTGTCTGTTCCCGATGAAGCCGGGTTACTGATAATAATACTGTCATCGGCTGCCGTCAGAGAAATAGTCGCATCGGATCCGTTTGCATCCGTATCATAGGTTGTCTGAAGATCGGAGCCACTTCCACCAGCAATCGTACATTCGGTTTGACCTCCGTTATCCGCACAGTCTACTCCGGCACCCAGAAATGCCAAAGTCGTCCGAGCTGTCAGACCCGTCGTCTCGTTCTTGATCAAATTGTAACCGCCTCCTCCCACTGTCGTCCAAGCTGATCCATTGTAGGTAATGAGTTGATTCCCTGCCGCATCCCACGCTAAGTATCCTTCACCGGAAGTTGGATTTGATGGAGTCGCTGAGGCTGCATTGGGAAGACGAAGGCCTTGATTGGCGGTTGTACTCTGCGTAATGAGTCCCAGATCAACAAAAGAAAGAGCAACAGCTGAAAGAGACTGGCTTGCGGAAAGGCTGATTCCCCCATTGGCGGTCAAAATACCAGCTAAGTTGAGGGCACCAGTGGAAGCAATGAAATCGGTACCAGCATTGCCGATATTGGTGAGGATGTTGGTGTTTGCATCGATGGTACCAGCAAGCGTATGCGCCCCGACGGTGTCGGTAGCTGCGTCGAAAGTAATGCCTCCGTTGGCGGCAATGGCACCCGTCACGGTCACTGCGTCAGAAAGGCTAATAATCCCAGTACCATTGGCAACCAAGGTCAAATCTTCATCGGTGGCAGTTGTTATATCAATGGCTGCCCCCGAGAAAACCAGTCCTGTCGAACCAATAGTTTTATTGGTCAATGACTGCGAGGTTGCCAAATCCACCAGAGTGATAGTGCCCGAAGGAAGTGTTGCCGTTGTACTCGCCGTCGCAGTGAGCGTCAAAGGAAAGGCCCCTGTTGTTGAGAACGCATCTGAAAAAGAAATCGTTTTTCCATTTGGTACAGTCAATGTTCCGGTGGTATCGGTCACCGACAGACCATGAATCTTGTCGGCATTAAAAGCATACGGTGCAGCAGTAAACCGGATGAGTGGCGTCATCTGGCCATTGCTGTTGAAATTGATGCCAAGGTAGATGTTGTCGGTATTAAAATCAACTGACCCTGGCAGAGCGGTCGTGTCGCCAAGTGCGGTCTGAAATACCCCGTCTGTTACAGTCACACTCTTGGATTCGCGCCACACAGCATCATTGTTTGCGCCAGCAGTACAGGCAGTTACCGGGCTACCAGTCGTGTAAAGACAGAGAAGAAAGTTATAACTTCCGTTGGTAACATTGGTGCCGTCAGTGTTGACCACCTTCCCCTGGAAATTGATTTGCTTGTGAATACCAGCGGCCGCTTCCGCTACGGGTAAAAACGAGAAAGCGCCCATCAGAAGCATGAGTACTGCAAGTGCGTATGTCGATTTCCCTCCCCAAATGCGAAACATAGTTTTTGTTTTCGAAAAAAGAAAACGGACGCCAGTTTCCCAGCCACCCGTTTACTTTATATATCTATTGTAGCGCAAAAAAACGCTTTAGTCAAGCCATAATAAACACTAATCAAAAGTTGACACTCCTAGTGTGTCCATTCGAAAAGCATGAGTATATCAGAAAAGTCTTTGATTAATTCCTCTGGTGTTTCGGAGGCCGAAATAAGAGCTACTGAAGCGATAAAATGATTTTCTTTCGGAATATAGGCGAGTATCTCATAGACACTCTCATTTTTTTCAAATGCAGTAATATTTTGACCACGCCACTCTAATATTTTCTCGCGATAGGTCTCTGGATGTGATTTTCGATATATATACGAAGTCAAGTCCTGTGGAGTAATATGAGCCCGCTCATCAATAGTCACTGCCACCTTACGAAGACTTCCTGCTGAATCAGAAAAGTAGGCCTGTTCACGGAGAGTAACTCCTTCTCCAATGCTTGTCTCTCGCTCTTTGTCCTGATAAGACTCAGGAAGCATCAGTGTAAAGTGCTGTTTTTGACGGAGAATGAGAGCTGGCGGCGCCTCCACACCCTGTGTCTCTGTGTTTGAAAACCCTATTTTAATGGTTCCCTCAACCGGTTTGGAGGCATGCTGGACAAAATACCAGCCCGAAACAGCCAGACTAACGCACAAAAAAAAGAGCAGTATTTTTAACCACGATTTCCGTTTTCCTGATGTGCCTGATGTTTCTGACAGCTCCCTCTGTGCGTCTTCTTTCATGACAAAGATGTATTGTATGTACACCGAATTCACTTAATCGCTGCTTGGCTCATTGCGTGTGGAGCCTGGATTCCCGCCTTGCGCCACCGCTCAAGCTTAAAAGCGGCACGCGGTCGCGGGAATGGCAAAGAATACTGGTTTTAATTCATTTGGTATGAGATTGTTTTATCCGTCTCAGGAAACGCGTTCCACCCAAAATGAGTACAAAGGCCACTCCCCACCAAAAGGCCGCTCCCCAGGCAAAGAAACGCTGCTCTGGAAGCATCTCGGCACGCTCTTGCCCGTCAAAACGATATTCAGTCGTCACGCTATAAAATCCAGGTATGATATGTGGGAAAATCGATACAAATTGCACGCGATACATCCGAAAACTTTCCGGTAAAATACGGGCTGAATCCTCATTCAGAATCCCTTTTGCCACGAGACGACCGAGAGGATCAGTCATAGTGACCCGACCCCGAGGGGTTACGTCTACATTACCGCTATTCTGAAAACGCAGAGCCATCCTTTCTGGTAAGCCCGATCGCCAAGAATACCGATCAAAATTCCACTGTTTTACATCGAGTTTATACTGAACACCACCTTCTTTTTTCGCAAAAACAAGGGCTGAAAAAGTCGGATTTACTGAAACTTGGGACGGAACATCCTGATTGCTCTGCCCTTCTCTCTCCACAGCAAAAAGTACCGCGCCATAGTGTCCGCCCGGCGAAAGAGACTCGCGGTTTTCTACGGTAAATTTCAGTGTTTCCTTCGTATCTGGCAAGAGAGTTATGACATCTCTTTCGGGTACAATCCAAGAGGCAAGCGCGTAACGATTATCTCCCTCTCCACTATTCCCAAGAAACGCGATCCCACCTGATTCGTTTAAAGAACCGAAATCAACCAGAGAAAGCCGAAGCACTACTGGCTCTGCGGTGGTGTTGGAAACATCTAGATGAAAATCCTTCGTTTTTTCTCCTTCTTCCAAAGAAATATCCATGAAAAGAGGGGCAACCGAAAGCATTCCTGTGCTTTCTGCCCGAACATCCAACGGGAAAAAAGAAAATGAAGAGAAAATGAAAAGAAAAATTCCTAGTGTTTTTGTGTTTTGAACAAACGACGCCATATATTCTCAAATGTTGACTTGATACCCAATAAAGCAAACAGCACTATAAATAAACCGCCAATCATCAGCCTCCAAGGCACAACCCAGAACTCCAGCGTTCCTTCAATGGGGACATCGCGCATTCCATCATCATACACCAGGAGCAACTTAGCTTCATATTTCCCAAAACGAAATTCCGAAGCGTCTTTCCAGTTCCAAACCAATTCTCGAACTGTTTTCCCTTCCGCATCTTGCACCATTTTCCCATCCTCCTCTTTATTTTGGTATACCGGGAAGCCTTCTGTCCACTGTGATTCAAATATACGGCTTGAATCAGGGAGAATATTGCCTTTCCCAAAATTGACCTCTGTGACCGTGTCTGCCTTTTTCCCCGGACGGCCAATGAATAAGTTCCCACGTGGAGCGATATGTACATTGCCAGTATTCTTCAGCTTTACCGTAAAAGTGGCTGGGAGAAACTCATACCACTGACGATCAGCCAAAAAAGAAGTTATCGTCACTTCACGTTTCGCATTCGGCACTCTGGCTTCCAAAAGCACCAGAATAGCCGTACCACCCGTCACAGCCGTCTGTCTTTCGCCCACCGAAGCCGCCCCTTGCGATCGTGAAAACACGACAGCATAATAATATCCAAAAGCCGCCGTACTCGGAACGTCAAAGGTTGCGTTAATAGTCTTCCACTGGTTCGAATCGATGGAAAAACTCTCTTCAGAAAAACGCACCCAATCAAGAAATTCATCACCAGGCTGGCGGTCAAGAGGCAGAGGCGCCCCTGATTCACCATCGGCCTTGAATTTCATCAAGTCAATCTTGAGTGTCTCCGTTTGACTCCCGTCATTCTTAATACGGAGCTGTGTAGAAACAGAAGTACCTGGTTCAACCGTGAGGTTAATAGGGAGAGGAGAAGTCGTGAGACGAAGACCACTGTCGGCCACCTGCGCAGAAGCAACAGAAGACAAAAAGAACACGCTCACCCAAAACAACAGAAAAGCAAAGGAGAAAAACCGCAAGGAATGCCTCAGACTTACCATAGGATCCGTAGTCATGAAAAAGTAGCTTTATCCCCAGTATAAGACATATTTTTTAAATTGGCGAGAAAAACCCAGGATATTTCCTGGGTTTCAAAGCTATCAATGACAAAAAATTAGAATCGACCCGCGGCCACTACCGTCAAAACATCGGTATAATCACTCGCTGCTGGCTGAAAAGATGTAACACGAGCAAGTTCTTTCAACACGACCGTGTCTCCGTCAGTCGTACCAGTTGAAGAGGCTACCGGTTGAAATGCAGTTGAAAACGTACCTCCCGAATTACTCGAGTTTCCATCATACTCCTGCCCATATCCAGCGCCCTGGCTCACAGTACCCGTACCATTACCACTATCCGTAAAGGTAACATCCAGTAAATACCCGTAATTACCTCCGGTCAATGCGTCAACGGTATCGTTCACTGTTCCAATAGTCGCAATCGTCGCTCCAGTAGATGCCGAGTTTAAGGCCGCGTTCTGGCTTTTCACCCAGGCTACCCAACCAGAAGCCGCATTAGTTACCACGGTAGCCGTGACTCCGTTTGAAAGCTGCGCTGTTGTTGACAAAGCACTGGCAAATGTATCCGCATTCGCGCTTAAACTAAATGTAAAGGTAGAGGGAACCGTAGCAGTAACGGTGACAGCATCGCTCGTAATAATTGACAGGGCATATGAAGAGGAATTTCCGCCGCTTGCGACCGTACCGGTATAATTGTTAGCCGGTGTCGCATGGTTGGTCAGAGTAGTCGTTCCGCTAAAGTTAAAACAGTAGAGAGTGTCTGCTGTCAAATCGCTACTTGGGAAAGTCACCGCTTGCCCGACTGCGGTGGTCGCGGTACCGATACCAAGCCATGCGGATGCACCACTCGGAAGATTAGTCGTTGTCGTGGTCCAGTTTGAAGCAGTGCCATTCACCGTAAAACCACCTGGAAAAGTAACTACCACATCGGCTTCCGTCACATTAACCGTGGCAGTTTTCACACAGACTGTACCACCAGTCGTTGCCGAAGCTGCCAAACGATCAAGCCGCATCCACACCTGTTTATGTGCCGCTGCTTCAGCGCTCTTCGAAAACAACATCGGAAGAACCAAAACACACAAGAAAACAAATGAAAACAAAAACCCCACCAGACGATTGCTTCGTATCATATATTTTTATATTTCTGCGACCAGCATATTTTCAGTATATCACTCTTTTTTCGTACAACAAATAGTCTGTAAAGTTTCTCCTCTGTCAATAATTGGCTGATGCAATGAAAGTGAGTACTTCCGTATAATCACTTGACGCTGGAGTTATAGCTGATGCCTTTGCTTTCAAAACAAGTGAACCGCGTCCATCAACAACTGGCGCGGAGGTTGAAAAGATTTCTCGAATAGTCGTATCAATCACCCCTACTACCTGAGAAGTACCGGCATACGGAGCAACAATACTGAGTGGCCCTCCTGAAGACTGTCCCGCCGTCAGCCCTTGGGCTCCAAAACCGCTTCCCAGTGATGCAAGATCTCCGGAAGACGAAAGAATGGTTGTCGCGGTCACATCACTCTTTAGACCAGCATTTTTCCCATACACATACACCCTTCCACCATTGTCTGCGTTCGTCGAAAAGTCTACCCATATATTTTCCGGACTATCCTGTACCACTCCAGCCGCCAAGGAAGCAAAGGTGATACTAAATGGTGGGTCAGTATCTGTATTTATCGCCGAGACATCAATATCAAAAGAGAGCTGCGGTGACACGGTGGCTTCCGTCGCGACTGGACCATATCCACTCTCACTAAATTTCCCTTGGAAAGCCTTTATTTTCACCTTGTATGTTGTACTCGGTGTGAGTCCAATAATATGAAATCCTGATCCTCCACCCCACGTTGCGTATGTCTGATAATCCTCAATACCAAGCACTGTGCCTACAGTATTGTCATTCTGAACATAGTTTGTGGTCACAAAGTTATCCGAACTAATCGCAATGGCGAAGAGTGTATCCGAAGGATTATTCCCAGTATCAAGAACCAATTTGAGTTTATTGTAGTAATTACTTGGATTGGTTAACGTGGGAGCAGGTGGCACATGAGCCATTATCTCAAAAGAAAGTCCTGATCCAAGATTATAGCTCGATCCAGTCAGCTGGCCCGCACTCACTTCACCCGTCACAGCGTCAGCCGCATAATTCGCCGAAGTCATATTTTCCTCTCCACCAGCACCAAATCCATAGCCTCGCAACTGATAATTCGTGCTTGCTGGGAAAGCAAACAGAAAAAAACCAAGGAGGCACACTCCAGACTTCTTTTTGAGGGAAAATATTCGCATATACACCATCAAAAACAAAACGTGTTCACTTCGTCCAGTATATCATGAACGCTTTGCATCTCGTGGCTCAGTATGGTCTCGTACGAGAGTTTCAAGTTCTCCATCTTCTTTTCGGACGACATCACGCATAAAATAAATACTCGCCAAAAAAAGACAGCCAAAAATCATTCGAAGTCCTTCACTCGCCAAAGATGACCATTCGAAAAAAACAGGCGAAAACACACGCAGCATCTCCCCGATAAGCAAAGCAAACACCGATAAAGAGAGGAGTTTATACGAAAGGTCGAGCTCCCCTTCTACCCGCCAAATCACTCCTACGATATACACCATAGAAAGAGAAAGCGTGGCGAGGAATATTCCCTGAAGAGCAGCATCAATGTAGAGCATAGTAAATGAGAATTACAAATAGAAGACTTTTTTAAAATCTAAAAATATCCCGCCACATGAAGATCCTTCCCGGTAAGAGAGTGTGTCGACTGAAGATACAGAAAATATTCACGAAGAAAGAGAAGGAGCCACCAAAGGAACAAGAAAAGAATGAGAAATGAAATCCATCCGATATGGCTCACCGCTTGTTCATAAGTCATGGTGGTACTGCCTAATTGTAGCAAAGGAAGGGGGAGGATGCGCAATATTTCCTCGTGAAATACTCGATACGAAAGTACTCTTACCTCGACTCTCACGCGATAGTCCTTATCCGGCATACCATAAGGTACGATGAAGCCTTGTTCAAGAGAGGTGTCCCGAGCGAAAATGAATGCCTGAGAAAACTGAGAGGTTATTTTGCCATCCCCATCAATCAGCTGAAAGAAAGCCTCCCCCTCAGTCCCTATCAGCTCATCTGAAAGATGTTGCCAAATGATGGTCGCGTGTACCGTATCTCCAGCATAGAGTTCTCGCTCCGCCAACTGTAAAGAAAAATCAAAATCCGGACGTGTCTGTATCACTTTTTCCGCTTCTGATACATTTTCTGCTGTGAGAGTGGCTTTCTGCTTGCTTACATCTTGAGATGCAGCTGACTCAATACCAATTTTCAGGGTTCCTGAGACCGAAATGGCCGGATTCCCCTGGTCAATCGCTGTTGCGGTAAGAGTATACGTGGCGAAATCAAGCTTCCCCTCATAGCGCCATTCAAAATACCCATTTATGTTCGCAAACACCGTCGTCCGAATCACTTCTGATGCACTCTCTATCAGCAACTCTACTCGGGCATTCGCTATATTCGTTACACCCGTCACACGCGGATTACGATCAGTCGTAAAATGCCGCTCTGTTGTCCCTGAAATATTCTTCCCCGCGAAAGTCTGAAAGAGGATACTCGGAACGATGACTGCTGTGCATTCTCCCGGCGCATTTACTGATACTGGGTCAGCATCACTGAATCCCGGACCCATTGGCCCAAGCGCCGTAACAACATAGCTGTACGTTTGTCCAAGCGTAACCGCCGTATCAGTATAGCCGGACGTCACCACACCCGTCGAAAGAGGGAAGCTATCCCGGGCAATATCATAACTTACCGAGTTTCCATCATCCGCCCAGTCCAAAATCACTGCTGGATTACCACCCACGCAAGCGCTTGTCGCAGTAACCACCGGTTTCACTGGTGGATTCAGAACACGAGCCAAAACATTGACCGTATCAGCAACTGCTCGAATTTTCTCTCGAATATCGCTCACCAAAAACAATGGATGGAGAAAAAAACCAGCCAAAAAATACACACTAAAAACAAAAACCGTTAAAATCCCATAAAAACGAGCGAGTTTCCTGGCGCGTCGTCGTTTTTGCTGTCTCGGTATCAATTTCGCTTCCATACTTTTCTTTCAGTATATACCAAAAAAGCGCTTCTCGCGCTCCTTTGAATCATCACTCGCTCATACTTCATCACCAAATACGCACAAGCACGACTCTGAATGACCCAGAGTTATCCGAGGTACCCCTTAATCTTCTGAATCAAGTCCCCAAGAGGGATATTTGACTTGATAAGATATTCCGTCGCACCCATATCCATCACGCGTCTTATGTCTTCTTCTTGACTCAAATTAGAAAGTACTAAAATAACGATGTCTTTTGAGTTTGGGTCTGCCTTCAGCTCTTCCAATACCTGAAAACCGTCTTTTCCAGGCATAATCAAATCGAGGACAATCAAACTCGGCTTTTTCTTCTGGACCGCTGCCAGAGCTGCCGCCCCATCATGCACCAAGACTGATTGTATCCCTTCTTTTTCAACTTTCGTCTTATAGATACTCGAATAAAACGGATCGTCTTCAACAATTAAGACATACTTTTCTTCGCTCATACCCGTTTTTTTACTTTACACAATTTAGCGAACCTTTATTTTACACATTCTCCCCCAGAGGAAGTTTGATAATAAATGTTGTTCCGACATTCTCTTTACTCTCAAAACTCACGGTTCCTCCGTTTTCTTCTACATACGACTTTACCACAGACAACCCGAGTCCACTACCATCAGTAAAAGAGCGTACCGCATTGGAAGCCCGAAAAAATTTCGAGAAAATCTTGGTCTGATCCGCCTCGGGAATACCAATACCGGTGTCAGTAACTCGAATCTCGAGCTTCCCTTTCTGTGAACCCACTGTAATAGTGACTAACCCACCTTCGCGACTGTATCGTAACGCATTCGAGACAAGATTCTCAATGGCCTCAAACATATGCCCACGCGTAACTCGAACAGGAGGCAGTGGTTTCTCAGGCATCGTAAATGTGAGAGTCATTCCTCGTTGTTTTGCCTCTCCAGAAAGGGTCGTGACCACCTCCTGTATCACTTCGGTCATATCCACAAGAACACTCTCCTCATTCACCTTCCCCTGATCAATACGAGACACGTCCAGCAAACTATTAATGAGAGCCAAAAGACGGTTGCTATTATCATACAACTCCTGGATAGCTTCCTGTGCTCCCACCGGAAGTTCCCCGAAGTCTCCATTTCGCAAGAGTTCCATACTCCAACGCATACTCCCAATCGGGGTACGCAATTGATGGGCCGCAACTGAGAGAAAGCGGTCCTTCATTTGTTCCAACGCATATTTTTCTGTAATATCCTGAAAAATAACAATAACTCCGAGGAAGGCCTTATGATCATCAAAAATTGGCGCGGCCGTTCCGGTGATTGGCAATCGGACACCTTCCTTAACCACGAACATGTGATTCGGAAAAGTGACGGTCTTATGTGTCTCGAGTACCTGCTGTATAGGCATTTGTCGGTCCGACTCATCTTCATTTCCGATTTCAAAGGTAAAATGTTCTGAAGTATGTGTTCCGATAATAGTCTCTTGTGGTTTTCCGATATAATCTGCCGCCGTCTGGTTAATAAAGATGATTTTCCGTTCAGCATCAGTAACATACACTGCTTCTCCAATAGACTGTAAGAAACGAAGAATCCCTTCGGCGCGCTCTTTCTCGGCTCGAATCTGAATATTCGCTGACTCAAGTTCACTCGCGTGACGCTCAATATCTTTCTGGTGTTTTCGCTCCTCCGTAATATCACGTTCGATGCCAACAAAAAAAGAAACTGCGCCCTGCTTATCAAGAATCGGCGAAACAGAAATATTGGCAAGATACTGAATGCCATTTTTTCGCCGATTTGTCACCTCCCCAAAATAAGGCTTCTTCTCTTGCTTAATAGTGTACCAAAACGCCTCATAAAACTCACTCGACATCTGCCTTCCCCACAAAGCAGGGGTCTTCCCTTTCATTTCTTCAAGAGAAAAACCAGTCATCATCTCAGCTGATTTATTGGCATACAAAATTGTCCCATCAGCATCAGTAATGACGATGTGGTTGAAACTGCTTTCCACTGCCAATTTAAACTTGTTGAGTTCTTCTCTCTGAAGACGCAGCTCTTTCTCTGACTCCTGGATATCTTCAAGAATATTAATAACCGCCCGTTTATTCCGCTCGAGGAAACGATTCTGCTCCTCAAGCAAAGCCAACAACTCCTCTTCACGCGAAAGGGGTTCCAAAAAATCGATGTTCGCATTTTGAAAATCAGCCTGAGCCGGTACCAAGTCATCGATACTCAAATTCAGGTCCTGAGAGGATGCGTGTGTTTCGGTCATAATTACTCTGATGAAGTGTTCTTCAGCCGCTTCAATTCTTCTTTCAGCTCGAGCATTTTTTCTTCTCGTGCCATAAAAACATCATTCATTTCTTCGATATCTCGCGTAAACGCCTTTGACTGAATCTGAATTTCCTTTTCCTTATGAATATCAACTTTTATCATTTTCAACTCTAAAATCTAATTGAAAAGGGAACCAGATTAGGCAAAGAGTATTTTGCCGCTTGACCAGCAGATTGTTGAATTCCTTTTAGAAGTATTTCACCTCCTTGCTTGCCAGCAACAAATCC
>WBZQ01001966.1_pt1 | contig 13699 bp, 6 predicted proteins | sample 5204251 | NCBI WGS metagenome assembly WBZQ01 (sample SAMN12412402, study PRJNA552823) | activated sludge metagenome | isolation source: activated sludge from nitrification reactor of wastewater treatment plant... | place: USA: Virginia | collected 2017-09 | reverse complement strand
GAAAGCCGGCCCAGTTGCCCGGCAATCTGCCGGATCTTGTCCGGATCGGTTTGTCCGCCGCTTTCGATGCCCGAAGCGATGTCGACGCCGATACAGCGTTCATAACGGAGTATGTCCTCCAGGTTGTCCGCATGAAGTCCGCCCGCCAGCAGAAACGGATAGGGAAAGTCCGGCGGGATCGAGGCCCCGATCCGCCGGCCGCTTCCGGGTGACGGACCGTCGAGGATAAAAAAATCGACGTCCGCGGCGTAGGGCGCGATGTGCCGGGCAAACGTTTCATTCCAGTTCAGGTCTTCGCCCACCCGCACGGCCAGCAGAACCCGTTGTTTCAGGCGGCGAACAAATGCGGGCGACACGTCGCCGGCATAGACCTGCACGGTGTGGAACGGGTATTTTTCCAGGAGTTCCAGGATTTCGGACTCCGGATTCCGGTAAAAAACGGCCACCAGCCCGGGTCGCGAAGGTTCCAAAACCTGGAGGGCTCGGTCATCGGCCCGCCGCCGGCTCGAAGGAGAGAAATTGATCCCGATAAAGTCGGGGAGTTCCTGATCCGGGTGGTTCGCAGGGGCGCACCCGGCCAGTTTTTCGAGCATTTCGGGAGTTCGTATGCCGCAGGCTTTGAATAAAAAACGTCCGCTGCTCCGGAAAAATTCAGCAAACGAACTGCCCACTTCGCCCTGCCGCATCAGTCCGGTGCCGATAAGAAAAGCATCGGCGCCGCGCACCGCCTGGAAGTCGCGATAGTTGCGGATACCGGATTCGGCGACGAGGAACTGCGCCTGCTTCACCGGGCTGGCTCCCAGCACATTCACCCGGTTCAACGCCGTCCGGAATGTTTTCAGGTCGCGGTTGTTGACGCCCAGCACCGGAAGATCGAGGTGCCGTACTTTTTCCAGTTCCGTGGCATCATGTACCTCCACCAGCACGCCGAGACCCAGCGACTCGGCGGTTTTTTTCAAAAAATCCAATTGTTGCGGCTCCAGAATGGCAGCAATCAGCAGGATGATGTCCGCCCCGTGCCGCCTGGCCAGGTATATCTGGACGGGATCGAGGATGAAGTCTTTTTGCAGCAGCAGGGGCCGGGGGAACGGCAGGGTTTGTACCGTTTCGCGGGCCTGTTGCAGGTCGGCATAAGAGCCCCCGAAAAATGGCTCGTCGGTCAGGACGGATATGGCACCGGCACCGGCCCGGGCATAGGACCGGATCTGCGCCGGCAGATCGGCATCGCGGTTGATCCAGCCCTCCGAGGGGCTTTTGCGTTTGAACTCGGCGATAAAGAACGGCCGGCCGGCGGCGCGGGCATTCGCGAGGGCGCGGTAAAAAGGGGGCATAAGCCCGGAAGAGAGCGTTGGCCCACTTTCAAAAGAAACCGGGTCGTAACGCTCGCGGAGGCGTTCGATCTCCCTTTTTTTGGATTCGACTATTTTATCTAAAATATTCATTTTCAATACCTGAATATTTTTACTTTTCAGGGACTTCGTACGCACAGAGCCAGTAGAAGGGCAGAAGAAAACCCCGAAAATTTTGAGATTTGCCGGTCAGATCCTGTTCTATCGCTCCGATCTCCGGAAAATTTTTGAGGATGAGATGCGATGAACCGTCGGGTAATGGCCGTTGCTGATAGGTATTGCCGTTACTGTCTATTTCAGCAAGGGGGGTGCTGCTGCCGGCAACGAAGCGGTTGTCCAGAAAAACTACCGTGCCGCCCACGCCTGCCAGGCTGTTGACCTTGTCGGTAAACCTGCCAAGTTCTTCGAGCGGTATATGCGACCAGATAAAACCTCCGAACAGAGCATCCGTCGTTGGCCCGGGAGAAAGGTCGTACAGATCGGACTGCTCGAACCGGACCTTTTCCGGTGGATAAGATTTGGAGCGGGCAATTTCCAATACCGGTTCATTGATGTCGGTTGCCAGTACACTGTTGGCGCTTACAGCGATTTTTTCCGTCCAATAGCCGGTGCCACAGGCGATCTCGAGTACGTTTTTACCCTGAAAAATTTCCCTGAGGGTATTTTCAATCGCCTGCAGATCGGTTTGCCGTTCGGGTTTGGCGTAAATCGCTTCATATGTGGCCGCCCGCCGGGCGTAATAAGCATTCAGGTCATTATTCATAGACAGAAACCGGTTGCGGTGTTTCAGCAGCACATCGCCGGTAATGCTCCAAAAGTTCCCCCATTACTCCGTCGAGGATCAGTTTTTCCATTTTCCGGTACGCTTGCGGCAAGGGTATTTCCTCCACGAACCGGCTGTAAATAAAGGCGGCATTAGCGGCCACCAGTTTATAGTGTTCCGTGACCGGCACGCCGATCAGCATGGCCCGGGCTATGGCCAGGCATTCTTCCGGGTTGGCGGCGCTCACGTCTTCGGCGGGGAGCGGGTCGATGCCGAAGTCCAGCGGGGTGATCTCGTACTGCTGCCTTTTGCCGTCCCGGTATTCCATGACCAGCGTCGGGGCACAGAGAGAGATCTCGTCCAGCCCGTCCCAGCCGCGCACCACCACCACGTGGCGTTTGCCCATTTTGATCGCCGTTTCGAAGATCACCTCCATCAGGTCGGCGAAGGCGGTGCCGACGAACTGCCGCTCCGGCAGATAGGGGTTGACCAGGGGGCCCAGTACGTTGAAGACCGTGGGTACGCCGATCCGGGCGCGGACCGGAGCAAAATGCCGGAAAACAGGGTGCACGTCGGGGGCGAAAAGGAAGGCCAGGTTGGTGGTTTCCAGGGTCCGGGCGGCTTGTCGGGGATCGAAACGGGCGGGTATGCCCAGGGCTTCCAGCAAGTTGAAACTGCCGAACCGCCCGGCTGCGGCGCGGTTGCCGTGTTTGGCGATCTTCAGCCCGCAACGGGCCAGCAGCAGGCTGGCCAGGGTGGAGGTGTTGATGCGCGGAAGGCCGGAACCGCCGGTGCCGCAGATGTCGACGAGGTGGCCGGAGGATCGGTGGAGCGGGGGGCGGGCGAAACGCAGGAGCGCTTCGACAAAACCGGCCAGTTCGGGAGCGTTGCGCAGGCGGTGGCTGAGCGAGACGAGCAGGATCTGTTTCTGGTCGTCGGAAAGTTGTTCCTCCTCGGCCGCCTGCAGGAAGGAAGCCAGCGCCTCGGCTGGCAGCGGGGCCCCGGTTTGCAGGCGGCGGGAAAGATCGTGGTAGATACGGTTGCCCGAAGCGAGCCGCCCGGCTACGGCATTGCGCAGCATACGCAGTCCGACCTGGTCTTTCATGCTCAGCACCGACTCCGGGTGGAACTGAATGCCCTCGATGGGCAGGCGTTTGTGGCGCACGGCCATCACCGTGCCGTCGTGGGCCCGGGCGCTGACCTCGAGTTCCGGCGGGATGAGGTCGCCGGCCCAGGAATGGTAGCGCGCAACCCGGCACTCCTGCTCCAGCCCGGTGAAAATGCCGCGGCCGTCGTGCCGGATGGGTACGGATTTGCCGTGTACCGGAGCGATGTTGGCCAGCGTGCCGCCGAAAAATTCGATCAGGGCCTGGTGGCCCAGGCATACGCCGAGAATGGGTTTTTCCCGGTAAAACCGGCCGATGACCCGCATCAGGTTGCCGGCCTGGCGCGGAACGGACGGGCCGGGCGAGAGCACCAGCAGGTCGAAGTCCTCCCGGGCGATGGCTTCCGGGTCGGCGGTATTGCGGTACACTATTACCCGGCAGCCGAGTTGCCGGAAGAAGTCCACCAGATTGTAGGTAAAAGAGTCGAGGTTGTCGAGAACGAGGACAGTCATGTTGTGCAGAGGAATGAGGGCGTCTCAAAGGGTTGATAAGGGTTGATAAGGGTTTAAAAGGGTTGATTAAAGTTGATAAGGGTTGATAAGGGTTGATAAGGGTTGATTAAAGTTGATAAGGGTTGATAAGGGTTGATAAGGGTTGATATTTTGACCCGAACAAAGGATAAAAACTACCTTTCTTCGGATCGATTATCAACCTTCATCAACTTTAATCAACCCTTATCAACCTTTTGAGACAACCACATTTACAGTTTTGGGTGTGAGCAAAAATGGCCTTAAGGGGAAATTGGTTTTGTATTATTGTATCGGTACGATGATACAAAGATTCAATAAAAAACTCCGGGCGTGCAAGGGCCCGGAGCAAAAAAAATTTTGCTCAGATCTTTCCGGCGCCGGGCGGCACGGCAAAGTCTTCGGGGTGTTCGTCGTCGAAGCGGACGTTGCGGATGACTGCCGTGCCGGTGGTTTCCCGGCTGCCGAGGCTGTCGGTATGCCAGCGGTAGAAGCGCCAGGAGTGGGCGACCGGGATGCCGTCTACCGGGCGGAAATCGGCGTAGGCGATGGCTTGCGGGGTTTTCTCCGCCAGCCTGGCCGCTACGTCGCCGAAGGTAACGATGTAGACGGCACCGCGCAGCAGGCCCTCTTTTTCGTCCGAAAAAACCAGGAACCAGTCGTCGGGGGCGTCGCCGGTGCCGGGTTTGAAACTGAGGCGGCCGGTATGGCAGGAAACGCCTTCCCATTCCCGGCCGGGCTGTTCCTGCCAGTTCACCCCGGGATCGGTCAGTTTCCAGGGCAGGCAAAAGAAATAATGCCAGGCGAAGAGATCGAAGCGGGCCTCGGCATCCTGCTGCCCGGCAGGCGCCAGCCAGCCCGAACTGCCGTCGAACAGGATCTCGCTGCCGTTGGCCTTGCGGAGGCGGATACGCGTGCCATCGGTACGCTGGAGTACGGTTGCCTGCAACACGGGCCGGCCGGTACGGTGCAGTTCGAGGTCGAAGGAAACTGTTTCCCGGGCCAGGAATTCGGTTTTCCGATGGGCCGTCTCGACGTTGCGGATCAGGGCCGGCCGGCGTGCCGCGCTTGTTTCGTCGGGCGGGTCGTTGCGGCAGGCGGCCAGCAGCAGGATGCAGATTGCGGCGGGTAAGACTTTCACAGGCAGTGTGTTTGGCGGCAAAAATAGTGGGCTGCGCGGTCTTGCGGCCGCTCCGGCCGGCGCCATTTACGGTCCGAACAGAACGGACAGAAGAGCGACGCCGGTTGTCGCATTTATTCCATTTTTCCCTTCCACCCGGCCCGGATGCTGGTCATCACCCCCCTCCGGTTTAGCGGGTCAGAGATAACCCCGGCAATTCCAACCCGAAACCCGCTAACCCGAAACCCATTAATCCATTAGTTTTGCGCCCATGTTGCTTCAGGGAGTTTTATTGGGTATTTCCCTCAGTTTCATGGTCGGGCCCTTGCTTTTTGCCATCGTGCAGGCCGGTATCGAACGCGGCTTCCGGGCCGGCCTGGCGGTAGCCGGCGGCATCTGGCTGAGCGACGTTTTGTACGTGCTGGCGGTGCAATACGGCATGGACACCCTGGCGGCCGTCACGGCGCTGCCCGATTTTAAATTCTGGGCCGGCCTGGCCGGCGGCGCCCTGCTGGTGGCTTTCGGCCTGGGCAACCTGATCCCGGCCGGCCTGGCCGGCGCCGCGCGGACGAAAGACGAAGCAGTCCGTCCGGCGCTCACCCCGGGGGCGGCAGATTATTTCTCCTGTTTCATCCGCGGGTTTCTGTTGAACACCGTCAATCCGTTCACCGTATTTTTCTGGGTAGGCATTACCGGCGCGGTTCTGATCCCCAATGGCTGGGACGGCCGGGAGGTGCTCGTGTTTTTTGGCGGCATGCTGGGCACATTGGTGGTGACCGACACCGTCAAGGCTTACGCGGCCCGGCGCATCCGGCATTTCCTGACGCCCCGGCATACGCGGCAGGTCCGGCAGGGCATCGGGGTGCTGCTTATTTTGTTCGGCGTGGTCATGATGGTGCGGGTTTTTTAAAACGGAAAAATTTTCTTTTGTCCGTGACGAACCGCCATTCAATCGTCATTTTTAAGCAAATTATAAAAATTTGGTTTTGCGCCCCGCAAATCTTCTGACTTTTGTAATTCCCGGCAAACTGCCGGGCACTGACTGATCCAGACGTTATTCACAAAACAATTGACCATGCGCAATTTTTGCACGATCATTCTTTTTCTCGGGCTCATCTCCTGCCTTTCCGCCCAAAATAATGCTCCCAATTTCTGGACGCCGGTAAAGCCGGAGTCCGTCGTTCTGCCGGCGACGGCGAAACGCGTCATCGAACCGGTAGCCAGCACGACTTTCCGGCTCGATGTCGCCGCCCTGAACGCCGCCCTGCAGCAGGCGCCGATGGAATTTACCGCTGCGGCCCGCCAGGAGCCGGTAACGCTGAGCCTGCCTCTGGCCGACGGCGCGGTTAAGACTTTCCGGGTCTGGGAATCGCCGGTCATGGCGCCCGAACTGGCGGCCAAATTTCCGGCCATCCGCACCTACGCCGGCCAGGCGGCCGACGGATCCGGGATGACCGTTCGCCTGGGAGTCGGCTACAAGGGTTTTCACGCTTTTCTGTTCCAGCCGGACGGCCATACGCAGACGGTGCGCCCGTACGCTGAAGGTGGCGGCGACCTGTACATGTGCTACCGCCAGGAAGACCTGCCGGCCGATCCGTACCTGCCCAACGGCCGCTTTGAGTGCGGCACGAACGAACAGGGCGAACTGGTGCCCGTTCATTCGGCTGGCGTCGGCGAGCGGGGCAGCGCACCGGTCACCCTGAAAAAATACCGGGCGGCCATCAGTACCCAGGCCGAATATTCGCTGTTCCACGGTGGTACCAAACCGCTGGTCATGAGTGCCATCGTCGAAGCGCTCAATTTTATCGTGGCCATTCAGGAGCGGGATTTTGCCGTGCGCCTCGAACTGATCCCCAACAACGACACACTGATCTACTTCGACCCGGCCACCGATCCTTACTCGGGCGACCTGGTGACGTCGTGGATGCAGCAGAACCCGGCGCCCACCAACAGCCTGATCGGAGTGAACAACTACGACATCGGCCACGTCTTTTGCCGGGTCATCAACACGCCCGGCGGTATTTACGTGGCTGGCCAGGCTTCGCTGGGTGGCGTATGTACGTCGAACAACAAGGCGCGGGCCGGCTCCTCCCTGCCCAGCCCGGTCGGAGAAGGTTTTTACGGCATCATTGTGCATGAAATGGGCCACCAGTTCTCGGCCACCCATACGTTCAACAGTTGTCCGCCTTCGGCCGACGCCCTCACGCCTTCTACGGCTTTCGAGCCGGGCAGCGGGTCTACGATCATGAGTTATGCCGGCACCTGCGACCCCGACAACGTGCAGTTCAGCAGCGACGATTATTTCCACGTGAGCAGCATCGAGCAGGCCATGAATTTTATTGCCAATGACAACGGCAACACCTGCGGCGAAGCGATCGTGCTCAACAACAATTTCCCGGAGGTAAATATTCCTTTCCCCAACAACCTGACCATTCCGTTCAAGACGCCGTTTTTCATGACGGCGAACGCTTCGGACGCCGACGGGGATGCGCTCACCTACTGCTGGGAAGAATTCGACCTCGGCCCGAACGGCCCGCTGGGGCAACCCACCGTTACGGCGCCGGCTTTCCGTTCCCTGCCGCCCAACGACAGCCCCTGGCGGGTATTTCCGCGCCTCAGTTTCCTGGTGTCCGGCCAGGCCAACCCCTCGGAGGTGTTGCCGACCTATACCCGGGAATTCAATTTTAAAGTGACCGTTCGCGACGGCCACAGCGGCGTCGCCATCGACGCCATCAAGTTTTTCGCTACCGAACAGGCCGGCCCCTTCCGGGTGACCGACCCCAACCTCAGTACTGCCGTCTGGAATGTCGGCGAATACCAGACCATCACCTGGGACGTAGCGAATACCGACAAAAGTCCGATCAACTGCAAGATCGTGGACATTTACCTGAGCCACGACAACGGCCTGACCTATCCGGACACCCTGGCCCGCGCCGTGCCGAACACCGGTAAATACTGCCTGCAGGTGCCCAATGTCGTGAGCAATACGGCCCGGGTCCGCATCCAGGCCGCCGACCACTTTTTCTTCGATATTTCCAACGCCACTTTCAAGATCCAGGCCGCCACGCAACCCGGCTTTTCGATCTGTACCGAACGGTTTGCCGACCTGATCTGTGCACCGACCGTTTATTCGATGGATATCGCTACGGCCGCCAGTGTGGGATTCAGCGACGCCATTACCCTCTCGGCCAGCGGCCTGCCGGCGGGGGCGACCGCAACTTTCAGCCCCAACCCGGTCAGCCCGGGAAGTTCCTCGACGCTGACCATCGATTTCGGCGGCACCGTGGTGGAGGGCAGTTTCGACCTGACCATACAAGCCGCAGCCAGCAGCACTACGAAAACTTCGGTGGCTACCTTTAAAGTCGTGCAAAACGACTTCTCCGCTCTGGCACTGCAGACCCCGGCCAACGGAGCCCAAAGCGTGGACATCGGCCCCTGGCTGTACTGGAATGGCATACCCGACGCCGACAAATACGAAGTGCAGGTGGCCACCAACCCTTCTTTCGAAGCGGGCACCATCATTGCCACCAACGCCAACATCGTGGCCGACTCGTTCAAGGTCCCCATCCTCAGCGAAGGTCAGATCGTGTACTGGCGCGTCCGGGCCCTCAATGAATGCGGCGTCAGCGCCTGGACCGATCCTTTTGTGTTCGTGACCAAAGTGCAGAACTGCGCTTCCGTTGCGGCTACCGACCTGCCCAAAAACATTTCTTCGTCCACTACGCCGACGGTGGAATCCACCATCAACATTGCCAACGGCAGCACTTTCAGCGATGTGAACGTGAAAAAAGTGCAGGGCAACCACGAATTTATGAAGGACCTGGAGGTTACCCTCGTCAGTCCGGCCGGTACCACGGTCCAATTGTTCAAGGACAAATGCGGCAGTTTCAGCGGTAATTTCAATATCGGTTTCGACGACAGCGCCGGCGCACCTTTCGGTTGCCCGCCGCCCAACAACGGCAGCGTGTCCAAACCGGCCCAGCCGCTCAGCGTCCTCAACGGGCAAAACTCCACCGGCGCCTGGAAACTGCGGGTGAAAGACAACGTCGTCAGTTCGGGCGGACAACTTACCGGCTTCGAACTGGAGTTCTGTTCCAGCGTGGCGCTGAACCCGCCCTTTATCGTGAACAACAATACGTTGCAGTTGATGCCCGGTACGAACGCCCCCATCGGGCAGGATCTGCTGAAGGCCGATGACGCGAACAACGGACCCACGCAGTTGCTGTTCACCCTGCTGACCGTGCCGGCCTACGGCGATCTGCGCATCAACGGCGCTGTGCTGGAGCCTGGCAGCCAGTTCACCCAGGACGACCTCAACAACGGCCTGCTGCGGTATTACGAATGGGGTTTCAACACCGGCACCGACCACTTCCTGTTCTCGGTTACCGACGGCGAAGGCGGGCTGGCCAGCGGCTCCTTCCTCATCCAGCCGTTCCCGACGGGTACCCAGGAGCCGGCGGGCCGGATCACTTTCGGCCTGGCCCCCAACCCTGCCAGCGAGTCGCTGCGCCTGTTCGTTACCGAAGCGCTCGACTCCGACAGCCGCGTCGTACTCTACAACCCGGCGGGCCAGCAACTGCGCACCTGGATGCTCCGAAGCGGCGAAACCGCCATCCGGCTCGACGTAAGCGACCTGCCCGAAGGCGTGTACGCCGTATCGGTGGAAAACGCACAGGGCCGGGGAGTGAAGAAGGTGGTGATTCAATAGTGGGGTTTGAAGGTTGGATGGTTTGAGGGGTTTGAAGGTTGGATGGTTTGAAGGTTGGATGGTTTGAAGGGTTTGAAGGTTGGATGGTTTGAATGGTAAAACGACCCATCCAACCATCCAACTTTCCAACCATCCAACCATCAAACTTTCCAACCCCTCAAACCATCCAACTTTCCAACCATCCAACTTTCCAACTTTCCAACTTTCCAACCATCCAACTTTCCAACTTTCCAACCATCCAACCATCCCCCCCTTAAGCAACAAAAACGCCCGAGTTCGCACCCTGTATCGAAACCGCTTGTCTTTATAAAGATTTTTCTCATGCAAAAAATAATGTCCACTCTTGCGGCGCTGTTGATCTCGGTCGCTGTGCTTTCCGGCCAGGCCAAGTCATTTTTTACGCCTGTTTCCGAGAGTGCCGTGCCTCTGAACCGGGATGTAACCACCCGCGATATTTTCCCCCACAAATACGCTTTTTACTTCCTCGATTATGCCGGCATAAAAGCCGCGCTGGAACCGGCGCCCTGGGAATTCACGCCGGCGGCTCGCGCCCAGACCTGCGTGGTTTCCATCCCCCTGGCTGACGGAAGCGCCGAGGATTTCACCGTCTGGCGCACATCCATTATGGAGCCGGCACTGGCGGCTGACTTTCCGGAGATCCGCACTTTCGCCGGGCACTCCCTGCGCGACGCCCGGCGTACGGTGCGCCTGATGTATTCCACCCGGGGGCTGCGGGTCATGGTCCTGCAGCCGGATATGGGGATATTTTACGTGGAAAAGTACTCCTGGGCCGAGGGTGACTACTACATCGCTTTCGACCGCGCCGACCTGCCTGAAGACCAGAACCGGCACCTCAGCCGGGGTTTTGTGCCGACTGCGCCCGACGGTGCGGTAGTCGCCACCACCGGCGACGACCTGTACACCCCGCCTGCCGAGGAACGTGGCCCGCTGGTCGACCCCGTAAAATTGAAAATTTACCGCTACATCGCGGCTGCCACGGGCGAATTTTCGGAAGACCACGGCGGCAACAAGCCGGACGTATTTGCAGCGATCGTTGACTATACCGACCGGGCCAACGGCGTCTACGAGCGCGACGTCGACCTGCGGCTCCAGTTGATCCAGGCCAGCCAGAACGTCATTTTCCTCAATGCGGCCACCGACCCCTATCCCGGCGAAACCGTACAGGAATGGATGGGGGCCAATCCGGACGTGCTGAATTTCTACTGTAATGTCAACTCGCACGACGTTGGCCACGTATATGCGCGCTACATTACCGGCGGTGCCATCGGCGTGGCCGGCGGTCTGGGCATTGTGTGCGGCGCCAGCAAGGCCGCCGGATGCTCGGCCGGGAATTTGAATTTCAACAACGAATACGGCGACGGTTTCATCGGCGTACTCGGCCAGGAGGTCGGCCACCAAATCAACGGCGGCCATACCTGGAACCGCTGCGGCGGCAGTGTCGGCGGCCGCAACGGGAACTCCGCTTTCGAGCCGGGCAGCGGCAGCACCATCATGTCGTACCACGGCGCCTGCGGCTCCGACAACATCGACGGTCAGAGCATCATCGGATTCCATTCCGGCTCCATCGACGAGTTCAAGAGATTTTACACCACTGGAACGGGCAACACCTGCGGCTCCTTCCAGAACACGACCAACAACCCGCCCGTCGTTACCCTGCCGTATCAGACTAACTTCATTCTGCCCATTCTGACTCCCCTCGAAGTAAACGGCAGCGCGACCGATCCGGACGGCGATCCGCTGGTGTTCAGCTGGGAAGAGGTGGATACCGGTCCGGAAATTGCCCTGGGCCAGCAGGAGGCCAGTTCGGCTATTTTCCGCATTTACGAACCCTCTACAGCCACCAACCGCTACTTCCCCCGGCTGAGCAACATTCTGAACAACCAGCCGTATAAGGCGGAGATCCTGCCCGACCACACCCGCGACGTGACCCTGCGCTTTGTGGCCCGCGACAACCGGGCCGGCGGCGGCGGAGTGGGATATGCCGACCTGGAATGCAAAGCCACGGCCGATGCGGGCCCCTTCCTCGTTCTTTCGCCCAACACTACCACCGATGTCTGGCACGTGGGGGAATACGTCAACGTGATCTGGGACGTGGCCAATACCGATAAATCGGCGGTCAACTGCCAGGCGGTGAATATCCGACTGAGCACCGACGGCGGACTGACCTATCCGATTACCCTGGCCTCGGGCGTGGCCAACGACGGCAGCCAGTACGTGCTGGTGCCCGACCAGCTGACCGCTGCGGCCCGGGTGCGGATCGATGCGGCGGACAATATTTTCTTCGACCTGTCCAACTTCAACTTCAAGATCCAGCAACCCGCGCAGCCTTCGCTGACGATCGGCCTTTCGACCGACGCCGCGAACATCTGCCTGCCGGCCAATTTTACCACCGAGGTGCAAACGGCCGGCTCTCTCGGCTTCAGCAACCCGGTAACGCTGGAACTGACCGGCGATCTGCCGCCGGGCGCGGTGGCGACCTTCAGCAAAATGACGCTGAACCCCGGCGAAAGCAGCACCCTGTCCCTGGACATGAGCGGCTCCACGGTGGAAGGCGATTTCACCTTCAACGTACAGGCCACGGCCACCGGCAGCGCCCCCCTGGTGCGTCCGATCACCCTGCACCTGGTGTCCAACGACTTTACGGCGCTGACCCTGCAGCAACCGGCCGACGGCCTGACGAATCAGGCGCTCACCCAGACCCTGCGCTGGAATCCCGCCCCGGATGCCGTATCGTATGACGTGCAGTTTTCCAAAAATCCGTCTTTCACCGCCATATTGGCTTCCAAGACCGCCACGGTGATCGACTCGTTTAAAATTCCGTTCCTGCTGGAAAAAGGCGCCGGCTACTACTGGCGCGTCCGCCCGCGCAACGAATGCGGCACCCACGCCTGGACGGAACCGTTCTTCTTCTCCACTTTTGCCGAAAACTGCCAGATCCTGACCGCCAACGACGTGCCCAAGAACATCACGGCCAGCAGCACGCCCACCGTCGAATCGAAGATCACGGTCAATTTCGGCGGAGCGGTCAGCGACGTGAACATTCGCCAGATCAAGGGCTACCACGAATTTTTCAGCGAACTGGACGCCCGGCTGATCAGTCCGCAGGGGACGGAAGTCGTGATATTTTCGAACAATTGCGGCAACTACAACGGCTTTTTCAACTTCGGCCTCGACGACGATGCGCCGAGCCCATTCCCCTGCCCGCCGGCCAACAACAGCCAGATCTACCGCCCGAAAAATTCGCTCGCTCCTTTCAAAGGGCAGGACAACACCGGTACCTGGACCCTGCGCGTCAAGGACAACGAAATAACCGGCGGCGGCACGCTTGAAATTTTCAAACTCGAATTCTGCACCGAAGCGTCGGTCAACCCGCCCTTCCTGGTGAACAACAACCCGCTGTTCATCCAGCCGGGTATCAACGCCGTCATCGGCAACGACCTGTTGCTGACCGAAGACGCCAACAATACCCACAGCCAGCTGACCTATACCCTGCTGACGGTGCCGGAATTCGGCATCCTTACCAAGGATGGCCCCGGCGACCTGCACCCCGGCGACCAGTTCACCCAGGCCGACCTCGACGCCGGACTGATCCGCTTCTTCGACTACGGAGTGAACAGTGGCCAGGACGGATTCCGTTTCACCGTGAGCGACGGTGAAGGCGGTTACCTCGGCACTCCGAAGTTCGTCATCCAGCCGCTGGGTGTAGGCACGGACGAGCCGTCGGCACATGCCCCCGGCTTCCAGTTGTTCCCCAACCCGGCCGGTGATGCCGTCTGGATCGCTCTCGACCAGCCGGCCGCTGCCGATATGCGCGTCAGCCTGTTCAACACGGCCGGCCAGGTGGTACGAACGGACTTGCTGCCTGCCGGCGCCCAACGTTTTCAGGTGGCGCTCGGCGCGATCCCGTCGGGTATTTACGCCGTACACCTGGAAGGCGCGACGGGTACGGGCGTACGGAAACTGGTCGTGCGGTGACCCCGCCCCCGTCCCCTCCCCCGAAGGGAGGGGTGTCCAGAACCCCTGGCTTCCGTGGGGAGGTTTGGGTGGTGGGCGTAACGCCGACTGTCAGTCGGCCGCGCTACGGGCGGCCCCACCCCCGGGCCCT
>WBZQ01001965.1_pt1 | contig 13700 bp, 10 predicted proteins | sample 5204251 | NCBI WGS metagenome assembly WBZQ01 (sample SAMN12412402, study PRJNA552823) | activated sludge metagenome | isolation source: activated sludge from nitrification reactor of wastewater treatment plant... | place: USA: Virginia | collected 2017-09 | reverse complement strand
GCCCTTCGCGTTGTCCTCGTGCGATGCAATGCTTTTTGTAGGCTTCCGCAACCATAGGATAAACAAAGTATACGGCTGTTTCTTGCAAGCGCCCGCTTTGCCGCTTGGCGGCAAATTCGATATTCAATGCGCACAAGTGCTTTTCAAATGTAGCCGTAACGTGCGCAACCGGATCGGTAGCAAGGTATAAGTGGTATTGCAGCGATTCAGGATTGCCCAGCATCATGAAAAACTCAACATTTACATTCAGTTCTTGTTTCATGCGCCGGATTGCTTCGATGACCTGGCTCTCATAGAGTTTTTCACCGGTTAAATTGATCACACCTTTGCCTTTCTGCACGAAGCGGATACACGGTGTGCGGTTGATCCAGCCATCCACTTCGATAATATCGTTGATAAAGTAACGGTAAAGTCCGCTCTGAGTGGTGACAAACACATAATATTGCTTGCCTGATTGCAGCGAGGCAATGGTTAGAAATTCTCCCGAACGGTCTTCCCAGTGGTCGCGCTCCACAAATTCAAAGAAATTTTCATGGATGGTTGGCATGCCTTTATTTTCAAGTGCGTCCACAGTGATCGTGCCGCGGAATTCGCTGCTCAGATAGCCCATTTCAACGATACGAGTGGTTTTTTTGAGCTGTTTGCGAAGTGCCGGCAAAAGTAGAGAACAATTTCCACTTGTCCAGGTGGAAATGGCTTGCAGGTTTGGCCAGATATTTGCAAATGTGAGAAATGGTTTTTCTCTGACCAGACTTTCCAATTCGGCGGCACGTTGCGGATTGGCGCGCAATCCATAGGCATTGCCTGCCGCAATCTCGGCAATCAACGCTTCCAACCGGCTGTTGATGATGGCTGAAATTTTCAGCAAAGTTGACGGATTGGCGGTGGCAATTAGCGTGATATGCTTTTCCGCTAAGGCAAAAACCGCGATGAGATGATACTTGAGTTCATAGTCGCTGATGTCGAACAGGGTGGACGGTAGCACATAATTGGTTGCTACAAAATCCAGCATGCTTTGCTGGATTAAGCCGGACATGCTGCCATACGGCGTTCCCGAAGCCATATGCCCTTCAACCGCTGGGCTGACAATAGCCAGAGCCTTGCCGGCATAAGCTTGAGGAATCGCCGCATGGATGGCGTAAGCCATGCAGAACTGGCTGCGGCGGTATTGCGCGATGGTTTGCGGCAGGATCGGTATAAATTTGGGATTACCTGTGGTGCCGCTGGTTTGGGCATACATGACGGGCTGTTCGGCATTCAAGCACGGTTCTTGATTTGTTTCCTGGCGCTTGATAGCGTCGCGTAGATCTTCATATGTGTGAACCGGTACGGCTCGTTGAAATTCCAGGTAGTCTTTGATTGCATCGAAGCCGTGCAGTTGGCCAAATTCCGTGTGTTTGTTTTTGTCCAGAATGCGCAGCAACAGTTTTTCCTGAGTGCGTTGCGGGGAAAAGGTCTGGCGCATTAGCGGTTGCCAAATCGCCAGCTTGATCCAGAACATTCTGGCGTGCAGCATGATGTGAGAAAAAAAACGGTTTGGCATCGCTAACCCTTATCAAGACCCTTGATGAACGGTGTTTTCATCTGTGTCCAAAAACTGGCCGGATAGCTGCGGTTAATCAGACCGAGCGCTTCAACTTGCCTGCCATCAGGCAGAAAACGCGTGCCAAAAATGATATCCCAGATAATCAGGTTGTTGCCATAATTGTTATTGGATTCCGCAATGATTTTGGAATGGTGCCAGCGGTGTAGCTCCGGGCCGCTGATGAGGTAATTGAGAATGCCAAGGCGCAATTCGATGTTGCAGTGCTGAAAAAAACCGTTGATGGCGTAAAACACAAAATACAGCGCCAGTACTTGTTCGGATACGCCGAGCAGTATAAACGGCAAGGCATCCAACAGATATTGCAGCGATTTATCCAGTGGATGGAATCTGCCGACGTTCAGCCAATAGAGTTTTTTCGGGGAATGGTGTACCGCATGCAAACGCCATAATGGCGGCCATTCATGTGCCGCGCGATGCAGCCAGTAACGCAGCAAATCGGCTGCTAGCAGCATCAACATGGCTTGCGCGGCAATCGGCCATTGATGCGGCCAGAACCCTTCAAACACCATACCGTATTGTTGCAGCGCCGCCAACAGGGTGACTGCAATAAAAAAAGATAAAAATCTGGGCAATAATACTTGCACCAACAGCATAAATATCAAATCGTTACCCCAATCATAGCGATCCGGCTGCCATTGCGGCTGATGCGGAAATTTGCGTTCGAGCAAGTTAACCGCCACTGCGCCCAGCATGACTGGAAGATAAGCGGCCCAATACTTGGCCCACGCCAGGTTGAGCAATTGAAAATGCAGGCCAATGGCCAGAATCATCACGGCGGGATAAATCAGCCATGCAATGAGAGAAGTTTTAGTGCTCACCGGTTACGTTCGCTTTAGAAATCAACCCGGTAATTAATAGCATGCGGGCTTGCTAATTCAAGCCGTAATTAGCAGCCCGATTGCAGCCTAATTATCAAAGAACTTATAGAAGCTTGGGTGATGCTGGACAGTTTGGAACAAGTAAATCAGCGCCAACGCTGCGCCGGATCCTGGCGGTAAAATAGCGCCAATTGCTCATAAACAGAAGGGAAATGCTGGTGCACGGTCAGCGGCAGTTCAAAAAACATTTCACTGAGCACTGCGAAAAACTCGGCCGGACTCTCCGCTGCGTACGGATCAAGGATGGTTTCTTGCCGTTTTGCGACCTGACGGCAAAATTTTTCATAGGCTTGCCTGAATACTTCATGCCAAGTATAGGCGCTCATATTGGCATGCAATTCCGGACAACCGTTGGGGCCTTCGTGCAGCATGTCGATCTTATGCGCAAATTCGTGAATCACGACATTATAACCGGGGCGGTTGACCGTATCGGCATCGTGCCAGGAAAGAATCAAAGGTCCGGCAAACCAAGCCTCGCCGGAGGCACTGTGGCGAACATGATGCACAACGCCGTATTCATCCGCATAATCATAATCCAGAATAAATTCACCGGGATAAACAATAATCTCCACCCAGTTGCGGTAGTAATCCAGATCAAGATTAAGAATCAAAATGCAAGCCTGAAGCGCAATCGAGGCGCGCATCTCGCTGCTAATCTGCAAATCGTGCGCGCCATAGATTTGCTTATCTTGCAAAAACGCCACCGCCAGTTCACGCAAACGCGAGAATTCTTCCACCGTAAGCCCCTTCAAGCAGCGCAGATTAGTCAGCTTTTGCCAGATTGTGCCAGGAATTCCTTCCTGCTCAAGGATCTGATTACGGTGCCAATTGATTAAATGCCAGGACATGATGGTAATTCTTCTGGGATTGAAAGCATCAAGCAATAAAACCAAATGATGTCATAAAGAAAGCTGATTGCGTTAACTTTTTTTGCCTGGCGTGGCATGCTTCAACATCCTTCGACTTTATGGTTTACTATGATCGATTCAATATAAAACAATAACAATAACCAGCCGGATACATGAATAAAGAGCAACTGAAAAAACTCGAAGCCGATCTGTGGAGTGCCGCCGATAAACTGCGCGCGAATTCCGATCTGAAGTCGAGCGAATATGCGACACCGGTGCTGGGGCTGATCTTCCTCAAATTTGCCGACAACAACTACCGCCGCCACGAAAAAGCCATTTTCGCGGAATATCAGCAGTTGCAGGGCACGCGTCGCGAGAAACCGGTTTCTGAAATCGCCATCGAGAAATGCGGTTTTTATCTGCCCGGCCACACCCGCTACGATTATCTGCTGAATCTGCCGGAAGAAAAGGACATCGCCAAGGCGCTCAAGGAAGCGATGAAAGCGATCGAGGAATACAAGCCGGAGCTCGAAGGCGTGCTGCCGAAGGACGAATACGCCGCGCTGACGCGCACCGACAAAACCATCCCGCAACAATTGCTCAGAACGTTCGCGGACATTCCCGCCAACGCGACCGGCGACCTGTTCGGGCAGATTTATGAATATTTCCTGTCCGAATTCGCGCGCAGCGAAGGCCAGAAAGGCGGCGAGTTTTTCACACCGCGTTCGGTGGTGCGCCTGATGGTCGAGATCATCGAACCACACGGCGGCAAGGTGTTCGATCCCGCTTGCGGTTCCGGCGGCATGTTCGTGCAATCGGCGCAGTTCATCGAAGCGCACCGCAATGAACTGAAAGGCGACGACAGTGGCGTGTATGTGTGCGGCCAGGAAAAAACCCAGGATACCGTCAAGCTCGCTAAGATGAACCTCGCCGTCAACGGCCTGCGCGGCGAAATCAAGCAGGCCAACACCTATTACGAAGACCCTTATGACAGCTTCGAGCAATTCGATTACGTCCTCGCCAATCCGCCGTTCAACGTCGACGACGTGAGCCTTTCCAGCGTGGAAAAGGATAAGCGTTTCAACACCTACGGCATCCCGCGTAACAAATCGAAAGTGAAAAAAGCCGACGAAGGTAAGGAAACCGTGCCCAACGGCAACTACCTATGGATCAGCCTGTTCGCCACTTCGCTTAAAGACCAAGGCCGTGCCGCATTGGTCATGGCGAATTCCGCCTCCGATGCGCGCCATTCCGAAGCCGATATCCGCAAAACATTGATTGGACAGAACCTGATCTACGCCATGCTGACGCTGCCGTCGAACATGTTCTACACCGTCACGCTGCCCGCGACGCTGTGGTTTTTCGACAAAGCCAAGAACGACGACAGGATTTTATTCATCGACGCGCGCAACATTTTCACCCAGATCGACCGCGCCCATCGCGAATTTTCCGAAGAACAGATCCAAAACATCGCTGTCATCAGCCACCTGCACAAAGGCCGGCGCGAGAAATTCATCCGGCTCATCGACCGTTATTTCGCTGCCGGCATGGAGCGGTTGATTGAAAACAACGAAAAGATCGAACCCGTGTGCGCGCAACTGCTTGATGTGCTGGACGACGCAGGCGGCAAACAGGCGGTGGAAGCACTGCTGCAACACTGGGCGGAACTGGATAAACTGCAGAATCACTATCAGCAATACCTGCAACAAAATCAGGGTGTCATTCCGAGCGGATGCGAGGAATCTTACGCGCAGTACAAGATTTCTCCTTCCAGTCGAAATGACAACCGGGGAGGGCGAAATGACAGCCGAGGAGACCGGGACAACGACACTGTCATTCCGAACGATAGTGAGGAATCTTCCATTAACACCAGGAACCAGGCACAACATCAGTTGCGCAATGCCTTCGATCCTTTTTTCACCGCACTGCACGAAGGCTTGAAGCGCCTCGACAAGACCGTGCGACAGCACGAAAAACAGCAAACCGGACAGGCGCAGCAGGAAGGCAAGCGCACCGCAACTGACCGAAGAACAAAAGCGCTCAAATCCGCGCTGGAAGAACTGCATCAGGATGTGAAAAACGCGGAAATCTACTTTCAGCATATTCACTGGCTGCAGGAACGCTTTCCCAATGCACAGTACGAGGATGTCACCGGTCTGTGTAAGCTCGCCAAGCCCGAGGAAGTGCAGGAACAGGATTATTCGCTGAATCCGGGGCGCTATGTCGGCGTGGTGATTGAGGAGGATGGTAAAACAGAGGAAGAGTTTATTGCGGAGCTGCTGGCGATGAATGAAGAACTATCTGGTTTGAATGATGCGGCACGAGAGCTAGAAGCGGTGATTGCCAACAATATTCGGCAAATGGCAGGTGAGCTATGAACGAATGGCGTCAATTAAAGCTAGGGGCCATAGCCAGGAAAGATGGGTATGGATTTGTGGATGGTCCATTTGGTTCTAATCTTCCGGCATCATCATACGTTGGGTCTGGGGTACCTGTAATAAGAGGTGTGAACTTGTCCCTCGGACAAGAAAAATTTCGAAGTCACCATTATGTTTTCGTTTCAGAAGAAACAGCCAGAAAACTAAAGCGGAGTATTTGTTCAGCAAACGATCTTATATTTACAAAGAAAGGGACACTCGGCCAGACCGGAATTGTCCCAGGCAATGATATTCATCAGCGGTTTTTGCTATCTTCAAATCAGATGAAGCTCTCTGTCGATAGAGCGATTGCGAACCCTCTGTATGTTTACTACTTTGTGTCTTCACCTTACGGTCGTCAACGAATAATTGCCGATGCGATGACCACAGGGGTTCCAAAGATCAATCTTGCATATCTGCGAAATTTTCAAATTTTGCTGCCGCCATTATCGATACAACACAGAATCGCGGCAATACTTTCGGCGTATGACGAACTGATCGAAAACAACCAGCGGCGCATCGCGCTGCTGGAAAAGATGGCCGAGGAAATTTACCGCGAATGGTTTGTGCGCATGCGTTTTCCCGGTCACGAGAAGATGAAGATCGTCAAAGGCGTGCCGGAAGGGTGGCAGCGAACAAAAGTAGCAACACTGACAAACTCTTGAAGCGGGGTGTCGCACCACAATATGACAATCTCGCCCAAGGCATCGCAATCAATCAGAAGTGTATCCGAGACGGGAAGCTAGATTTGAGTTTTGCGCGCCACCAATCGAGAGATGTATCTACAGATAGACAAATCAGGTTTGGTGACGTGCTGGTCAATTCGACCGGCGAAGGTACGCTTGGCCGTGTCGCTCAAGTGTTAGTTCCAATATCAAACTGTATCGTCGATTCGCACGTTACGGTAGTGCGCCCCAAACCTGGCGTTCCGATTCACTATTTCGGGATGACACTAAAAGCATGGGAAGTGCATTTTTCCACTATGGGACGAGGCGCAACTAACCAAACAGAGCTTGCACCTTCAGTGATTGGCAACATTGAAGTTACAATACCATCGAAGCCATTGCAGGATGTGTTTGAGTCACATGCCGAACCATTATTTACACAAATCACCCATCTGGAAGCTCAAAATGAGCGTCTTACCCAGACACGTGATTTGCTTCTTCCCCGCCTCATCTCCGGCAAACTTTCCGTCGAGCATCTTGACATCCGCTTTCCGCCCGGCATGGAGGAAGCGACCAGTGTCTGACTTCATCACGGAAGGGGACTACGGACGAACTGTCATTTCGACAGAATGGAGAAATCTTTGTTGTGTGGTTAAGATTCCTCACTTGCGTTCGGAATGACAACATAAGGACGGGACGGAATGACAACATAAAGACGGAATGACAATATGGGAACGGGGTGATAGTGTGGGGCGGAATGACAGGTTTGCCGGCTGTGCATGAACTGAGAGGTGAGGCTGATGGAAAAGACCTATTATGTTTACCTACTGACCAACTGGAATAATCAGGTGATGTATGTTGGTGTTACCAATGATCTTGAGCGACGGATCTATGAGCACAAAAATAAGCTGGTTGATGGGTTTACCAAAAAATATAACGTTGAGAAGCTGGTTTACTTCGAGACTGCAAGTGATGTGCTGGCGGCTATTGAACGGGAAAAACAGATCAAAAAATGGCGGCGTGAGAAGAAGAATCAACTGGTGGCTGGAACGAATCCTGAATGGAAGGATTTGAGTTTGGAGTGGGGAAAGGATTTCTCCTTTCAGTCGAAATGACAATCAAGTGCATCGAAACGAACAGCAGCAATCCTGTCATTCCGAACGCAAGTGAGGAATCTTTGGCAATCAATATGATAGATTTCTCGCTACGCTCGAAATGACAGTTATTCAGCGTTTACTTAATGAAAAAATCGATTTTCGTTAAATTAGATGACTGCTAAGTTAAGGGAAACCGCTTTCCCTTAACTTAGACGACGATTAAGTTAAAGCAAAATAATAAATCCGAATGGAAAACTGAATGCCTAACTTTATTTCCGAAGACCAGATCGAGCAAGCGTTGGTGCAAAAGCTCCAGCATTTGCACGGCTTCGACGCGCTCGATTGCCATACCGACAATGCGGAGGATTTGAACGACGGTTCAAACCGCGCCAGCAAACGCGACGTGATCTTGGTGGACCGGCTGCGGGAAGCCGCGATTCGCTTAAACCCGGACATCCCGGAAGCGGCCATCGACAGTGCGCTGGAAAAATTGCTCGACCGACGGCAGGCGATGACGCTGATCGCGGCGAACCGGGAAATCTACGGCCTGTTGCGCGACGGCATTCCGGCGGAATTCGACAACGCGCAGGGCGTGCGGCAACAGGAGCGCGTGCGGTTGCTGGATTTTAACGTGCCGGGCAATAACCGCTTTCTTGCCGTGACGCAGTTGTGGATCAAGGGCGAGCGCGGTTTTCGCCGCCCGGATGTGTTGCTGTACGTGAACGGCATTCCGCTGGTGTTCATCGAACTGAAAAACTCGAATGTCAAGCTGCGCAACGCTTATGACGACAATCTGACGAATTACAAGGCGGAGATTCCGCAGCTATTTCTGACCAATGCGTTTTGCGTACTGTCCAATGCGATCGAAACCAAAGTGGGCAGTATCACGGCGCAGTGGGAGCATTATTTCAACTGGCTGCGCGCCGACGACGAAAAGGAAAAAATCGACCGCGTAGCCATCCAGGAACAGGGTACCAGCCTGGAAAGCGTGATCGCGGGCTTGTTGCCCCGGCAGCGGCTGCTCGATTACGTGGAGAACTTCATTCTCTATTACAAGGACACGCAGAAAATCATCGCGCAGAACCATCAGTTTATCGGCGTAAATCGCGCTTATGAAGTCTTCCGCCAACGTGAGGAACTGGCCGGTAAGCTCGGGGTGTTCTGGCATACGCAGGGATCGGGCAAAAGTTTTTCGATGATTTTCTATGCGCGCAAAATCTTCCGTAAACAGACCGGCCATTTCACTTTCGTGGTGGTGACTGACCGCGACGATCTGGATGGGCAGATTTACCGTAATTTCCTCAACACCCGCACGGTGAGCGAGGCTGAAGCGGCACAGCCGAAAAACAGCGAGGAAATGCGCAAGTTTCTCGGACAGAACAAACGCATTGTTTTCACATTGATCCAGAAATTCCGCTGGGACAAAGACCGCGAATATCCCGAGCTGTCAGCGCGCAACGATATCATCGTGATCGTCGACGAGGCGCACCGCACGCAATACAAGTCGCTGGCGGAAAACATGCGCAAGGGACTGCCCAGGGCGAATTATCTGGCATTCACCGGCACGCCGCTGCTCGGGCGCGAGCGCAAGACCAATGCGTGGTTCGGCGATTACGTGTCGGAATACAACTTTCAGCAGTCGATGGATGATGGTGCAACGGTGCCGCTGTTTTACCAGAAACGGGTGCCGGAGGTGCTGATCCAAAACGAGGGATTGAGCGAGGAGTTTTACCAGATTCTGGAGGACGAGAATCTGGATGATGCGCAGCAAGCCAAGCTGGAGAAGCGTTTTTCCACGGAAATAGAAGTCATCAAACGCGACGACCGGCTGGAAAAAATCGCGCGGGACATCGTTTATCACTTTCCCGGGCGCGGCTATCTCGGTAAAGGATTGGTGGTATCGGTGGATAAATTCACCGCCGTGAAGATGTACGACAAGGTGCAGCGGCTGTGGAAGGAAGAGATAAGAAGCCTGAAAGGGATTATCAGTAAAACCGCCAGCGAAATTGAGAAGCGGCGTCTGGAGCAGCGTGTTGAATTCATGCGTTCTGTTGAAATGGCCGTGGTGATTAGCGGAGACGCGGGCGAGGAAGAAAAATTTGCCGCGCAGGGCTTGACCATCAAACCGCATCGTGAACGCATGGATAAGCTGGATGAACATGGGCACGATATTGAATACAACTACAAAGACCCGGAGCATCCGCTGCAACTGGTGTTTGTCTGCGCCATGTGGCTGACCGGCTTTGATGCGCCGACACTTTCCACTTTATATCTCGACAAACCAATGCAAGGCCATACGCTGATGCAAACCATCGCCCGCGCCAATCGCGTGACGTCGTGGAAGATCAACGAGGTGGAGAAGCGCAATGGCGAAATCGTGGATTACTACAATGTGTTTCGCAACATGAAGCTGGCGCTGAAAGATTACGCGCAAGGCGGCAACGAGATTGATCCACCGGTGAAGGAAAAAACGGAACTGTTTGGTTTGCTGGACGATGCGATTGAACAAGGCTTGTCCTTTTGCCACGAAAAAGGGGTAGCGCTGCGCGAGGTGCTAGGCAGCGATGATGTATTCAAACAGGTCGGGCGATTTGAGTCGTTTGCCAATACCTTGTTGGCAAACGACGAATGGCGCAGGAGTTTCAACGTGTATGAGAACACCATCACGTCGCTGTATGAGGCGTGCAAGCCGGAGGTTCTGGGACGCGGCAAGGGCCGCGAGGTGGCGGCGTTCCAGTATCTGCGCGGCATGATTGAAGCGCATATCGAACAGAAGGACATCGACGCGATCAGCTTGAGGATCGCCGAGTTGCTGGATGAAAGTGTGGTGGTGGATGGCGCGGATGCGCTTAAAGCACAACAAAATGATGCGGAATATCAGATTATTCAAAAGGGCAAGACCTGGGATTTGAGCAAAATCAATTTCGACAAATTGCGCGAGGAATTCAAGCAGGCGCCGTACAAGCATATCGAGATCGCCGACCTGCGCGCTTTTTTGCAGCATAAATTGGAATTGATGCTGCAACAGAATGCAACCCGTACTGATTTTGCCCAGCGCTTGCAACAGATTATCGACACCTACAATGCGGGGGGTTCTTCCACCGAAAACTATTATGAAGATCTGATGCAATTCACCGAGGATTTGCGGACGGAAGACGAGCGCCATATCCGCGAGGAGTTGAATGAGGACGAACTGGAATTGTTCGATTTGCTGAAAAAGGACACGATGACGCAGGACGAAACACAAAAAGTAAAATTGGCCGCGAAATCGTTACTGCATCGTCTACTGGAAGAGCGTCCCCGCGTGCTGGTACAGGACTGGTACAAGGATAAGCAAACACAGAAAACGGTGCGATCGGCGGTCGAGCAGGTATTGGATCGCGATTTGCCGGAAAGCTATGACCGCATGCTGTTTCGCGAGAAATGCGACAACGTGTTTCATTTGATGTTGGACTATGCCAGTCACGGTAGGAAGTGGGCGGCCTAGCAGGTCACTGAAAATTTGGTGCGATATTAGCTGTATGCTTCTCGCCTAACAATGAATGAGTTATAGTTAACCCTTTATGTTCTCAGCGTAATCTTTTAATTTTTACCCCTAGGGCGCTTGCAAAAGGAAAATTCATGGTAAATTGGTTTGAGGATAATTCGTTGTCTGTAGGGCGCACGCCGTTAGTGCGTTTGAATCGTGTGACAGATGGCGCGCCGGCATTGGTGCTGGCAAAAATTGAGGGGCGTAATCCGGCGAATTCAGTGAAGTGCCGCATTGGCGTGGCGATGATCGATGACGCCGAGCGAAGGGGTTTGTTGGGGCCGGGCAAGGAAATTGTCGAGCCGACCAGTGGCAATACCGGTATTGCATTGGCGTTTGTGGCAGCAGCTCGGGGTATTCCCCTGACTTTGACGATGCCTGAAACAATGAGCGTGGAACGGCGTAAGTTGCTGGTTGCGTTGGGTGCCAAACTGGAATTAACTGAAGGTGTGCGCGGCATGAATGGTGCTTTGACTAAAGCGGATGAAATCGTCGCTTCCGATCCGGGCCGCTATGTGTTGTTGCAACAATTCAAGAATCCGGCTAATCCTGAAATTCATGAAAAGACCACGGGGCCGGAAATATGGAACGATACCGACGGCGCGGTCGATATTTTTGTTGCGGGCGTGGGAACAGGTGGCACAATTACCGGCGTTTCCCGTTATTTCAAGCAAACCAAAGGCAAAGCCATTACCTCAGTGGCGGTCGAGCCCACTGCCAGTCCGGTCATATCACAAAAGCGCGCTGGCGTGTCATTAGCGCCCGGGCCGCATAAAATTCAGGGCATTGGCGCGGGTTTCATACCCGATAACCTGGATCTTTCATTAGTCGATGAAGTCGAGCAAGTCAGCAATGAGGAGGCGATTTTGTATGCACGGCGGCTGGCGCGGGAGGAAGGCATTTTGGCCGGTATTTCTTGCGGTGCTGCGGTGGCGGCGGCAGTACGCCAAGCTAAGCTTCCGCAAAATGCCGGGAAATCCATTGTGGTGATTTTACCCGACTCCGCAGAACGCTATTTGAGCACCGTTTTGTTTGAAGGCATGTTTGATGAACAAGGTTTGACTGCATTGTGAATAATAATAATAAGAGAGCACGCGATATTTCGCTGCGCACTACGCATCTGGAAGTGGATAGCATTGTGGCTGAATTGCGTACTTTGCGTTTGGCATCACTGGAACGCCGCAATCGCCATGACAATCCGCCCAGATTACCAACCCGCACAATTTTGACCAGTGTCATCGAAGGCATCAGCGCTGCTTTGTTTCCGAACCGGTTGGGTTCATCGGAGCTGGCCGACGAAGGCATTGATCATTATGTAGGGCATACGTTGAATATGACATTACGCGAGTTGATAGTGCAAATTCAGCATGAATTGCATTATAACTCCGGCCTGGAAGTACTTAGCTGCGAAGACCGCTCGCGATCGTTGGCGATTACGCAGGCCTTTGCCAAGCAATTGCCGGAAATCCGCAAATTGTTGGAAAGTGACATTAAAGCGGCGTATGAAGGCGATCCGGCTGCGCGCAATGTGGATGAAGTGCTGGTTTGCTATCCGGGTATCAAGGCAATCATTCATTACCGTTTGGCGCATGTTTTGCATGGGCTTGGCGTGCCGTTGATTGCACGTATGATTTCCGAAATCGCGCATTCGCAAACCGGTGTGGAGATTCATCCGGGTGCGCAAATCGGCGGCAGTTTTTTTATCGATCATGGCACCGGCGTGGTAATCGGGGAAACAGCCATTATCGGGCAGAATGTAAGGCTGTACCAGGCCGTGACTTTGGGTGCAAAACGTTTTCCGGTCGATGAAAACGGCGCTCTGGTGAAAGGTAACTTACGTCATCCTATCGTAGAAGACGATGTGGTGATTTATGCCGGTGCGACGATTTTGGGGCGTATTACCATCGGTAGGGGGTCAACCATCGGGGGTAACGTTTGGTTGACGCGTAGTGTGCCGCCGGGCAGCAATATTTCACAAGCGCAGATGCGCCATGAAATGTTTGAAGGCGGCGCCGGGATTTAAGCTGCTGCGCATTAGCGGGTTGCAGGGGATGATTGAATAAGTTTTTCTTCGGGAGTGGTTGTGACAATTAACAAAATAATGCTGACTCTGGATGATGCCAAGGTAATAGCTGCCGGCGCGGAAGCAGAGGCCAGACGTAACGGGTGGCCGGTGGTTATCGCAATTGTAGATGATGGCGGCCACTTGCTGTATCTGCAGCGTCTGGATGATGCGCAGTTTGGCAGTATCAATGTGGCCATTGAAAAAGCGCAAGCTGCCATTGCTTTTCGCCGTCCGACCAAAGTTTGGGAAGAAAATATTGCCGGGGGGCATTTGCGCTATTTGAATTTACCTGGCGCAATTCCTATCGAAGGCGGTTTGCCGATTGTTGTCAATGACCAATTTGTGGGGGCGATCGGGGTGAGCGGCGTGCGCTCGTTTCAGGATGCGCAGATTGCGCAGGCTGGAATTGATGCTTTGTTACTATAAAATCTCAATATCACAGGTAAGTTCACGTCTCTTTTGAATATGTTTCATACAATTGTTCAAAGTTTGCCAACTTACATGACATAGATCAAAAAGTTACTCGCGGTAATTAGTGATATGTGTTGTCAAAAATGGAGTCTATCGGTTTAAGCAGCAAGCAGATTTTCATAGT
>WBZQ01001964.1_pt1 | contig 13701 bp, 10 predicted proteins | sample 5204251 | NCBI WGS metagenome assembly WBZQ01 (sample SAMN12412402, study PRJNA552823) | activated sludge metagenome | isolation source: activated sludge from nitrification reactor of wastewater treatment plant... | place: USA: Virginia | collected 2017-09 | reverse complement strand
TCGATGGGATGCCACCCCGCTTCGATAATTTGGGCACGATTGTGCTCGATCAGGACTATGCCGAGGGCATCTTTCTTGTGAACGCGCATGTGTTGTGGAAGGCTGGAAGTTCCGGAAGAGCCGTGCCCGCGCTGAGCCCGCCGCCAGAAGGGCAGCAGTCCCTTGGAGCACGGGTACCGGCGCAACTGTCCGGTATTCATCTCCAGGGGGTTATGTATGCCGCAGGAGATGTTCGATTTACCGGCCATCTCAAAGTGTACGGCGGGGTGGTAGCACAAGGGACGATCATGGAAGCGGCCAATGGATCGGGCATGCTGGAGGTTTGGTATAACCACGATCTTCGCGAAGGGCTTGTGCAGGGTTTGCCGGTGGTCTTTGTCGCCCCCGGCAGTTGGCAGACCAAAATATGAGAACGAAGTCCGATTCTAAGTCATCAACAAGTCGGTCAGGTCGTTGAAAGGAATAGCACCATGATTCGCGCCAGTTCAGTTGGGTTCGTGTCAAGCGGACTCACATCAGGAAAAACACGTTCAAGCCGGATCCATTCGGCTGGCCTCTACGAGCCACTCGTGCATCAAGGATTTCTGCGGCAGGAGGAACTGACACTTGTCTTATCAGAGGCAGTGCGAAGGCGGCTTGATGTGGCCACACTGCTCATGGATCGCTATCGCATTCCAAAACCGGCGATCGGTGCAGCCCTCGCAAAATTCTACGAGTGCCAGTTTCTCGCCTCTGACGAGCAGACCTTCGTGGAGCCGGAGTTACTGAAAAATCTCAGCGTCGACTACCTCAGAATGAATCATTGGGTTCCTCTCAAACGGCAGGGGCAGGTTGTGGATGTCTTGATCGATGACCCACATAACCCTGACAAACGTTTCGATGTGCGGCGGACATTTCCGGGTCAAACCGTCGTCTATCACGTTGGGCTGCGGACAGATATCGAGCGCCTGTTGAGTGATGCATGCGGGCGTGAGGTCGGCGATCCCATCACGGACATTCTGGGCGAGCTGGTCAGTGAAGCGCAGATAGAGGAGCAGCAAAACGCCACCATCGCGGCGATCACTGAAAACGATTCGGCCATCGTCCGTCTCGCCAACCAAATCATCGCAGAGGCCTATCGGCGAGGCGCATCGGATATTCATATCGAGCCGTATGCCGACCGGAAAGAAACGGCGGTGCGCTTCCGTGTGGATGGGACGTGTTTTACGTACATGAAGATTCCCGCCGCCTATCGCCGGGCCATTGTGTCTCGCGTGAAGATTATGGCCAGCCTTGATATTGCTGAACGGCGGAAGCCTCAGGATGGCAAGATTCGTTTCAAATTGACGACCGGGCAGGAGATTGAATTGCGTGTGGCGACGCTTCCCACTGCGGGATTCAACGAAGACGTGGTCCTTCGCCTGCTGAGCGCTAACGGTCCGAGGCGACTCGACGAGTGTGAATTCAGTGCCGAGACTCGCCGTATTGTGGAACAGCTCGCCCAGAAACCACACGGCATCGTCTTGTGCGCCGGTCCGACCGGTTCCGGCAAAACGACGACGTTGCACGCCATTCTGGCATCGATCAATACGGACGAACGGAAGATCTGGACGGCGGAAGATCCGATAGAGATCACGCAGGACGGCCTGCGACAGGTGCAAGTGCATCCCAAAATCGGCCTGACGTTTGCCGCCACCATGCGAGCATTTTTACGGGCCGATCCTGATGTGATCATGATCGGAGAAATGCGCGATAAGGAAACGGCGGACATTGCTATCGAAGCCTCTTTAACGGGCCATCTGGTGTTCAGCACCATCCATACCAACAGCGCCGTGGAAACGGTCGTGCGGTTGCTCGATATGGGGTGTGATCCATTCAATTTTTCTGACGCCATGTTGGGTGTGCTGGCGATGCGGCTGTGTAAGCGTTTGTGTTCGCACTGTCGGGAGTCCTACCACCCGACTCGCAGCGAATACGAGGAATTGGTGCAAGCATTCGGGGAGAACGAATGGGCGTTTCGGCGGCCGACGTATGATGGCGCGTTCACGTTGTTCCGCGGTCGAGGTTGCGAGGCGTGTCATCACACCGGGTACCGCGGACGAGTTCCCATCCATGAGTTAATGGTGGTTTCCGACGGCATGAAAGCGCTCACCCAAAGCCGGGCTCGTACCGGAGAATTGCTGGCACTCGCGAAAAGTGAGGGCATGCAGACACTCGTTCAGGATGGCATTGAGAAGGTGCTCCAAGGGCTCACCACCTACAAGCAAGTGCGCGCTGTGGCTATTAAGTAGTGCCGTGGCGAGTAATCGCCTGTTTCCAGCCTTCCTTTACCCTGTGGAAGCAGGCCGGTTGTGCTCAAGAATCGGCCTTGCAGCAATTCTATCCCTGGTAAGACGGTGGCAGTCCGTTCGGCCTGCTATCAAGATGGAATTCCTCTTTCTCCACTCTTGAGAGCCTTGTCGCTGGCTCATCGCATCTCCCTTTCTCCTGCTATTGATCGTTCCCCATGGGCAAAGATCGCCATACCCTAGACGAAAATTGTCATCTTCGTGATCAGGAAACGCTCGGAAGTGTACGGCCTGGGATATGAATGCAACTGAGTTATCAAATGGTTAGATAAATATTCCTGTGAAAAGACATCGGCATGGCACTTGCTCATCTGCTTGTCGCTATGTGTGTCGTTCCCTATCACCAACGGTCCTCCGTTGTCCGTTGTCAGAGAGGCTTCACGCTCATCGAAGTGATGATCGCCGTCGCGATTGTCGGCATTCTGGCCATGGTGGCCGTCCCCAATTATCTGCAATGGAACGCGCGGTATCAGCTGAAACAGGGCACGACCGAATTGGCGGGCAGTCTGAATTTGGCTCGTATGGCCGCGATGAATCGAAACCTTGCCGTCACCGTGACGTTGGCGCTCGCCTCCGGCAGAGTCACCGTCGATTTCGGCAATGCGCTCGCTCCCATCGTGCTCCCACAGGCAATTGTTGGATTTACCGGTGGCCCGACGGTGCAATTCACGCGACAAGGCTTGAGCGGATCAGCCGCGAACGTGCTGCTGACTCTGGTCTCCCAACAGGGGACGGTCTATTCCCTGGTCGTCACTCCATCAGGCAAGGTGAACTGGTGCGCCCAGGCGACGTGCCCGTAGAGACTGAATGAAACACACGACAAAACGAGTAGCCCTGGCAGGAATGGTCGCGCCCCTTCAGCAGGGTTTTACCTTATTGGAAGCGATGGTCGCGGCGGGTGTGCTCTCAGTCGGTCTGTTGGGGCTGGCGGGATTGTCCGGGATGTCGCTGGGAAAGAATGTTGATGCGAACGACATGGCGCGTGTCACCAATATTGCCGCAGATATGGCCGAGCGCATTCAAAATAACCGGCAACGTGTGCTGGATTATCACAACACCACTACGGCCGCGGCTTGTCCGCAGAGCGTGAGTACTCAACGCATGGCGTGGGGCGATTGCGCGCAATGGCAAACCCTGGTAGCCGGGTCAGGTCTCACGGGCGCCGCAGGGGTTGTGACGGCGACTCGTCTCGATCCGGATCCCACCGCGAATCCGGTGACGATGAATCGGTTCCTGGTCACCATCACGGTCAGTTGGCAAACCAGGAAGACCGACGTGAGCACCGCCCGGAATAAAACCGCTGTGTTTACGACGGTAGTGGCCCCCGAATAGGCATGATGTGGAGCATGACGATGCGTCGATGTGAATGGAACCAGCAGGGCTTTACACTTGTGGAGCTGATGGCCGCTGTATTGATCACGGTGGTGATTGTGATGGCGACCATGACCACCGTGGTCACCTCGAATCGCGCCAATGTGGTGAATACGCAGGTCGCGGATACCCAGCAGAATGTCAGGTTGGCCGTGGACTTGCTTAGTCGGGATATCAAGCTTGCCGGCTTCAACTATAACGCCACAGATCCGGCTACCACCGCAGTCGGCGCCTGCAATGCGACCATCGGAGCGGTACCGAGGCCGGTCGGGCTTCTTCCGCAGGACCAATCACCAAATACTGCCGATACCGGCCCTGATGGCGTCTCGATGGTGTTGCCGGTCATGAATACCGCGGGGTGGACCTTAACGGCGGTAGCAGGCGGCACAAGTAATGCTGGGGCATTGGACAATTCGATCAGCCTCTCAGGAACGGCGATTACGGAGATGGTCGCTCAGGGCCTGGTCCTCGATTCAACTATTTCGATTGGAGGCGCGGTCACGAAGACCGTCAAGACCATCGGTGCGACATCAATTGGATTCGGCACGGGGAATTATCTGAGCGGACAATTTCCCATCGGCACCCCGGTGTTTTTGCTGCAATGTGTCCGATACCAAATTGTCGTGAATACGCCGGCCACCTGTGGGAGCAATGCCCCTTGCCTGGTCCGAAACAATGTGCCTCTGGTCGATGGTGTGGAAGATATGCAGATTACCTATGCCTGTGACGGATGCAACCGGGCGGCGCCGAATCCCTCGAATCCGGATGGTGTGATCGACGATCAAGACGGATCCTCATCCGGGGGCGTTCCAACATTTTCGCAGGGGGACTTTGTCTCCGACGGCTCCTGGGCGATCACCCCCAGAACACCGGATAAGATCCGAATGGCACAGGTGAGCCTGGTCGTCAGGCCCACAAGAGCGGATGACGGCCTTGATGAGAGGGGCAGCAAAGCTGCCAATACCACGGGGCCTGTGATCGTTGGCGATCACAATCCCTCAGCCGACGCCGGGTATGACGCTCAGACCTATCAACAGCAACGAAGGCGAGTGCTGGTGCGTACGATCCAGCCGAGAAACCTGTAATGAGAGACGCCGTGATGAATCTGCGACAGGTCACCACTGCTGCGACACCAGGGCATGAAGAACCTGGGGTAAGAGATCAGCGAGGCATCGCGTTGCTCACCGTCATGCTGATGTTGCTGATTCTTTCCATCCTCGGTATTGCTTCCATCACCGTGACCAGTATGGAAAACCGAATGGCCGGATTTTTTCGGACGACCGAAGCGGTCGTGGCAGCGGCCGATTCCTGTGAAGGACTCGGGGTCAATATTATTCAGCAGACGCACTCCGGGCCGGGAATCCTTCCCGCCACATTTGTCGCGCCGACGGGACCCGTTCCAGCAGCCAATGCCACGATTCTCTGGCAAGAGATCATCGGCTCTTCGCCGCTTCCGTCACCCGCGCCTACGGGCACGTTGGCTGAAAACTATGCAGACTCTGCGGCGACGGATCCCAATTTTGTTATGACGAATGTGCCTGGCTTTACGGTCAACGGCGACATTGACCGGCTTTATGCCCATTCCAAAAACGGACAAGGCAGTGAAGGGATCTCGGAGGAACTTGTCTACCGCATCACCTGTACGGCAACGAACACGGCGACCGGATCGAGTAGTACGGTGACATCGGTGTATGGATGTTTGTTCGGCGATACATGTGTAAAGAAGCCCAACTGAGAGAAAAGGGGGCATGGTGATGAACAACAGGGTCGTTCTCATGGTACTTGCCCTGGCGGCACCGCTGTCGATGATGTCTACCGGGCCATCCAGAAGTTTCGCACAGACCGAGCAACCTCAGGCGACATTGCTCTTTTCGACCGTCGGGTTTCAGTCCGGTGTAATTGACGAGGTGCAGGGATCGACCATTCGCATCGATGGACGGAGTTACGTGTTGAAGACGGCAGTAGTAGTGGTGACCCATGAAGGAGAGCCGCTGGAGCTTGGACAAATCATTCCGACCTCACTCGTGAAATTTCATCTGAAAGAAGGCCACATCGACAAGATGGTGGTGACGTTGCCGCAATAGCATATGAAAGGTCTTGTCTCAACTCGTAGCCGACGCGCAACGGCTGTTGTCCTGTTTGAGATAAGGAGGAAGAACGCATGAATCGCAGAACATTTGTCTCGCTGATGATCTTGGCCGGTAGTCTCAGTGCCGGTCTGTGTGGCTCCGGCGATGCGGCAGCCGTCGTCTCGAACGCGGATTACACCGCCGCGCCCCCATTCGTCTCAAACGCGACGACGCCAAACATCATCATCCTGATGGATAATTCCGGCAGCATGAGCAATCGCGCCTGTGAATCGACCTCATGCGGAACGTTGGCCGATGGAAGCACTTCCACCACCACGACCTGGACCAATACCACGCGCTATTCCGGCTATTTCGATTCATTGCAGTGCTATAGCTATAACACGACTGACAAGCGGTTTGAGAGCGGGACGGGTAAGGCGGTATTGGACACGGCTTGTCCGGATACCCAGTGGGATGGGAATTTCTTGAACTGGTCGACCTTACGCCGGTTCGATGCGGTGAAACGAGCGATGATTGGTGGCGATTGTGCCACAACCAGAGCTGCGGATGGCAGCTGCCCGACCAGTGGAACCCCTGCCTTGAAGACGGTTCGCGCACAGTCCCAAGGGGTGAACACTGAGCGCGCCGATGTGAGCTATAACGGTGGAGTCGGCGCCAATACCTATGTCGGGCGAATTCCGCTCGCTGATAGGGGAAGCAATCCCGTGACGATCTCAATCGGTGTATCAAGTGCCTATTTTTGCGTCGATAATGACACGACGTTCGACAGCAACTGCGGGGACGCCTACAGTGTTCGTAAGTACGAACTGAAGGTTGGATACACGACAGAAGCGACCGGAGTCATTCAGCAGATCGGCAGCAAAGCACGGTTCGGATTAATGGAGTTCAAGTCCAGTAGTGAGGGGGCTCGCATGTTGGTGGGGGCCGGATCCCGTCAGTCCATCGACTGGTCTGGTAACGGGATCGAAACGTTCACGACGAACACAGCGGCCATGGTTGATGCGGTGCAGGAATCTTTTCCTTCAACATGGACTCCGTTGAGTGAGGCCTTGTATGAAACCGCGCGGTACGTCGCGCAGATCGAGTCCACCTTTACGACGGGGTATGTCTACCCGATCGCCTTCTCCGGGGGCAATTCGAACGGCGTGAATTTCGCCACGAGCGGTGCCGGCTCCATCGGGACGAGCGAAATCACGGCATTGGTCGGTTCTGAAACGTGCCCCGCCGGATATATCACGAACGCCTGTGGCCGCGACCCGTATTTCTTTGGGCAAAACCATACCCCGCCATGGTCCGCGAGTTCTCAGGTCGTGGCCTGCTGCCGTACCTTCGTCATTATTTTTACCGATGGTGAGCCGACGCAAGACCAGAATATTCCGACCGCCATTCAAGACTATGGCCATGCCCATCATGGGCAGCACTGCAATGGAAGTGATAGTGCTGCTCCCCCACGGCCGATCAATGGAACCTGTAATACCAATGCAGCGACGCCGTTTAGCGACCTGCTAGCGGAGCATAAGACTGACTATGCCGACAGCGGTAGCCACTACTTGGATGATGTCGCCTATTGGGCCCACACGAGTGATCTGCGGCCCTGCAGCGGCACAAGTGACGGTACGATCGCAGGTTTATTATCTGTCACGGGACACTGCATACCCGGCACTCAGAACCTGACGGTGTACTCATTTTTCGCATTTGGCAATATCAATGGCCGGGGAATTCTCGCTCAAACTGCGCGGCTGGGTGGATTTGAAGATGCGAATGAGGATGGCATTCCACAAACCGCTGAGTGGGATAAAGAAAACAATCTGACCGGATCATCCACTCCCGACGGTATTCCGGATGCTTACTTCGAATCCTCTAACGTCGATGACCTGCAGGACAAGCTGCTGGCAACCATTGCAAGCATTCTCCGCCGGAGCGCCTCTGGTTCCTCTGTGTCGGTGTTGGCCACCGCCTCGACGGGTGAAGGCGCGTTGTATCAATCATATTTTTACCCTAGTGTTGATGAGATTTCCACGCACGTTGATGTGAAATGGACGGGCTATACGCAGGCCTTGTTCATCGACACCTTCGGCAATACTCGAGAGGATACTCCCCCTCAGGATGGTCGCCTAGATTACAAATTGGACAAAATCATTAAGACTCGATTGGAAGGCCAGGTCGTGAAAGTGGATAAGTATGTCGACACTGATGGCGATGGATTGCCGAACGGTGCATGTGATCCATGCGGACAACTCCTCAGTAACATTGAACCGATCTGGGAAGCCGGGAAGCAGCTCGCGTTGAAAGACTCATCCACTCGTACCATCCTCACCTGGGTCGATTCCGACCATGATGGCGTCGTTGACTCCGGTGAGCAGATGGCGTTTTCGACGGCCAACGAGCCGACCCTGCGCCCATACCTTCGCGCCGCGTCGAGTGCGGAAGGGACGAAGATTATCAACTTTGTTCGTGGGTGCGATGTGGCCACGTGCGCCGAGCAAGCCACGACCAGAGATCGCCGTCTCCAGGTGCCGGCCGGGAGCGGAACGTTAAAAGTGTGGAAACTGGGCGATGTGATTCACTCCACTCCGACGGTGGTGGCGGGTCCGAAGGACCGGCACGACGCGATTTACGGCGATCAGAGTTATTCGGCTTTTCTGCAGAAGTGGTACAACCGCAGGCAGGTCGTCTATGTGGGCGGAAACGACGGCATGCTGCATGCGTTCAACGCTGGTTATTACCACCCCGGCGACGATGTGAGTGCCTCCGCTCCTGCCAACACAACCGAACACGGGTGGTTCACCACCGCTCCGGCTGATAATTCCAGCGGACCCCCGTTGGGAGATGAGTTGTGGGGATTTGTGCCATACGAACTGCTTCCTCAGCTGGAGTTTTTGAGTCGTGCCGACTACCAACATGCCTATTACGTCGATCTGCCGCTCAAAGTGGTGGATGTGCGGATCTTTACGGCGGATACCGATCACCCCAATGGCTGGGGCACGATCTTGATCGGCGGATTCAGGATGGGTGGGAGTTGCGGCGCCTGTGTGGCCGGGACCGGTGCGCCGCCGATGACGGTCAATATCAGTGGCACGGACTACACCTTCTACAGTTCATATTTTGCGATGGATATCACCAATCCTGATGCCCCCAAATTGCTCTGGTCGTTCAGCAGCTCGAATTTGGGGTTGACGACCAGTGTCCCGGCCGTGGTCCGCGTGAATCCAGCTGCTGATCCCAAGGCGAGCAATACGAACGCGAAGTGGTACATGGTGGTCGGGTCTGGCCCGACCGGGTATGACGCCAGCGTAGTGCAGAGCGCAAAAGTGTTTGTGATCGATCTCGCAACAGGACCGGGCAGCGGCAACAGCCTGGTGACTTCGTATTCGGTGGGGTCCTGGAATTCGTATATCGGAGACATCACGGCGTTTGATCGAGATCTCGACTATCGTCATGACGTCGTGTATTTCGGCCGGGTCATCAACGATGGGGCTCTCCCCTGGAGAGGAAAGATCTATCGGTTGACCATGGGGGCGGGAGGAGCGACGGCAAAATTCGGCACGGTGACCAGTCCTACCCAATGGGGTATCGCGTCTGGAAGCGCGCGAGTGCCCACCGAGATGTTGGATACGTTTGCATCCGGGGCGGAGATGGGCCCGGTTGCGACTGCCCCCTCCGTGACGACAGATGATGCGGCGAATGTCTGGGTCTTTGTGGGCAGCGGGCGCTATTACGGTAAATCCGACAAGACGGACATCTCGACTCAGTATTTTGTGGGGATGAAAGATTCGGTTCTCAATGCCGGATGCAATCAATCAGCCGGCGCGCTCAGCTGTATGGAAAATGATCTCGTCGATGTATCGAATGCCACGGTCTGTGTGGTGGGTGTCGGCGACTGTGGGCTGGCGAGCGGCACCAATCAGGTTGCTGGTGTGACCGGCGCGACCACGTTTACGGGGCTCATTGGTCTTGTCCAGAGCAAGGATGGGTGGGTGACCAAGCTGGTTGAGCCTGCCAACCCGCCGACGAAGCCGGTGCCCTATGGCATTGGAGAACGCGCTGTGAGTAGTCCAACGGTGTTCGGAGGGGTGGTGTTCTTCCCTACCTTTATCCCGACCAACGACATCTGCGTTGCATCTGGGACGAGTCGATTCTGGGCGCTCTTCTACAAAACCGGGAGCGCCTATCAAGAACCGATTGTCGGTACGACTGCATCGGGTGTAAATCAAACCGTGAATAAATTCGCCTCCCTCGGAGAGGGATTGGCGTTCGGTAGCGTGGCCCATATGGGCTCAGGCGGAGACGGCGGCAGTCCGTTCGGGATGAAAATCAACACGAGCCAGGGGAACTTGAGAGAGATCGATATTCCTGTCGCAATAGATCCGCGGAGTAGATTTTTCTCGTGGACGAACCAGTGAAGACCTATGTCTGGGCTATGTTGAAGGGGGGGGCGGAGCTGCACGATCTCCGGACCCTCCGCCCATCCTCAGGACTGCCGCTGATAGCCTTGGTGGCTGTTGCCTGCTGGGGCTGTTCTTCTTCGCCTCAAGACGGGTCGGTTGTCGGGACTAGCGCAAAGAGTAATCAACCTCCCACCGTTCGTCTCGTGACGATTGTTCCCAACCCTCTGACGCTGGCTGGTCCCATTTCGGCGCATGTGGTTGCCGACGATCCAGATGGCAGCGAACCCACCAAGCGATTTCAGTGGATCGTCAACGGGGTCACTGTCCTGGGTGCGACGGGTCCTGAATTGGACCAGAGTCATGCGAAGCGGGGCGACCAGGTCGCACTCGAGGTGGTGGCTTCCGATGGCCAGGCGGAAAGTGCTCCATATCGCACGGAGCCGGTCACTGTGGTAAATACGCCGCCTCTCGTTTCTCGTGTAACGGTCGAGGCGGATGCCCCTGAAAAGGGTAATCGGGTTCTTGCCAAGGTCGAGGCCGTTGATCCTGATCGAGACGAGATCCAGTACAGCTATCGCTGGTGGCGAAACGACAAGCAGGTGAAAGAGGGCGAAGACAGCGTCCTCGACACCACCGGGTTCGGGCGAAAAGATGTCGTTGTCGTCGAAGTCATCGCGAGGGACCAGGATGCGACGGCCGCGCCGGTCCGTTCAGCGCCGAGTGCATTGGGCAATTCCCCACCGATGATCGTCTCGAATCCGGCGGCGCTCACGAATCGAGACCAGTACGAGTATGTCGTCCAAGCCAAGGACGTTGATGGAGATACTGTCACCTATGGGTTGGAGACAGGGCCTCCGGGGATGATAATCGATAAGACGACTGGGCAAGTGACCTGGAAAGTCACACCGGGCGTGGCGGGGACTCATCGCGTCAAGGTTATGGCGGAAGATGGGCAGGGTGGCACGGCTTGGCAGGAGTTTGAACTCTCGATTCCCTCCACGGCCCAGGCTTTGACTCCTCCGTCGTCTCAAGGATAGCCTGTTCCTGCAGCCCCTTAATTTTTCCCTGCCCCCCTTCCTGATCTTGTTCTGGGCTTTCGCTGTTTGTTAGAATCTCCATATCGTCTTGGCGAAAGGAGTTTTCGACACCGGCGTGCGAAAAATCAAACTACGGGAAGGCACGAATACCGCAGTCCTTTTTGGACACCATGATCGCCACCTCAAATTGATTGAGGAAGAGTTCGGGGTGCGGTGTTCGGCACGGGGTGAAGAAGTCACGGTAGAGGGCGCCCCCGAGACCGTGAAGCAGGCCGAGCGAGTGCTCAATGAACTCGCCTCGCTGGCAAACGAAGGGTACGATCTTAGATCAGATGATGTGACGCATGCGCTGACGGCGCTCCGCCATAATCAGGATGCCTCCCTCAAAGAACTCCTCTTCAGCGCTTCCCCCATTGTGACCCGCAAGCGCTTCATCGTTCCCAAGACCCCGACTCAGAAATACTACCTCGACGCGATCGAGAAACACGACATCGTGATCGGCATCGGTCCTGCCGGAACAGGCAAGACCTATTTGGCGATGGCCATGGCGGTGAGTGCGCTGATGAAAAAGGATGTCAGTCGCATCATTCTCGCCCGCCCGGCGGTTGAGGCCGGAGAAAAGCTCGGCTATCTTCCCGGCGACATGTATGCCAAGGTGAATCCATACCTTCGTCCGCTCTACGATGCGCTATTCGACATGATGGAAATGGAACGGGCCAATCGTCTCATCGATCGGGGAGATATCGAAATTGCCCCGCTTGCATTTATGCGGGGCCGCACCCTCAACGATTCGTTTGTGATTTTGGACGAAGCCCAGAATGCCACCGCTGAGCAAATGAAGATGTTTCTCACGCGGTTGGGTTTTCATTCGAAAGCCGTCGTGACTGGAGACATCACGCAAATCGACTTGCCGGCCGATCGAGTATCCGGGCTCATTGAAGTGCGGGACATTCTCCAGGATATTGCGGGGATTGAGTTTGTCTACTTCGATGAGCGTGATGTCGTGCGACACCGCCTCGTTCAGGAAATCATCAAAGCCTACGATCGGCATTCGGTCGCTCCGGCCAATCATGGTGGTCCGCGAAGAGGCGAGATCCAGGCGAAGGGGCAGCCTCCCGATGCAAAGGCTGCTCGTCTTACACCTCCACCCACAGGCTCCTGGGGCCAATCGCATTAATGCCGGTCGTGATCGGCATGCGGCTCACAAGGCGGAGACTCCGCCTTATGACGCTCAGGAAACTCGTCAATCATATTCTTCATGTCATCGGCGAACGTGAGGGGCTACTCAGCCTCGAAATTGTCGGCGACAACCGGATGCGTCGCTTGAATCGAACGTTTCGTCATCGTGATAAAACCACCGATGTGCTGGCGTTTGCGACCAGAGAAGGGCCCGGGCCGCCCTCTGCTTTGCTCGGAGATGTCGTCATTTCCCTGCCGCAAGCCATTCGCCAGGCGCATTGTCATCAGCAAGGGATCGATCATGAGTTGGTGGTGCTCCTGATTCACGGCATACTGCATTTGTGCGGATACGATCACGAACGAAGCGAATCCGAGGCGAGACGAATGGCCCGGCGTGAGCGGGCTGTTCTCCGTGGCATCGGTCCGGTGCCACGGTTATTGGTGTCCGGCGATTCAGATCGAGTATGATGCACGGCCGGCAGCATGATCGGGCTGCGCCAGGGCAGACAAGGGATGAGGTGAGCGGTGGGTTGGTTTCAGAAGCTGAGCGAGGGACTCTCAAAAACACGCGATGCGGTCACGGGGCAACTGGATCGACTGCTTGGCCGCGCGGCCGACTCGGCACTTCTGGACGAGTTGGAGGTGGCCCTGATCGGCGCGGATCTGGGCATGCCGGTCGTGGAACGCGTCATGGAGCAACTGCGTGCACAGATGCGCGGGGGCAACTTTTCCGCCGCCGAGAAGGTGCGGGAGCTGCTGCGGAAATCCGTCCTGGACATTCTACTCCCCACACAATCTGCTTCGATAGACCAACTGATCGCGCAAGGGCCGCGTCCGTTTGTGATTCTCGCCGTGGGAGTCAATGGTGTCGGCAAGACCACCACGGTGGCAAAGCTGGCCCAACGGTTTCGCCAACAAGGGAACACCGCGTTGCTTGTCGCCGGCGACACCTTCCGGGCGGCAGCGATCGATCAATTGCAAGTGTGGGCGGATCGTATCAACGTGGACGTCATTGGCCATCGGCCTGGCGCCGATCCGGCCGCCGTTGCGTATGACGGGATCACGGCCGCAAAAGCGCGCGGGTCTGACGTGGTACTCATCGATACCGCCGGGCGGCTGCACACCAAAACAAATTTGATGGACGAGTTGCGGAAAATCAAACGAATTGTCGCGCAAGAGTGCCCGGGTGCGCCCCATGAGGTGCTGTTGGTCTTGGATGCCACGGTCGGGCAAAATGCCATTGCGCAAGCCCGGCAGTTCCACGAGGCGGTCGGGGTGACCGGCATTGCGTTGACCAAGCTTGATGGCA
>WBZQ01001962.1_pt1 | contig 13706 bp, 11 predicted proteins | sample 5204251 | NCBI WGS metagenome assembly WBZQ01 (sample SAMN12412402, study PRJNA552823) | activated sludge metagenome | isolation source: activated sludge from nitrification reactor of wastewater treatment plant... | place: USA: Virginia | collected 2017-09 | reverse complement strand
GAACTCACAGCACCGGGAAAACGAGGAGGCCCCGACCGGATTTCTCCTGGTCAGGGCCTCTTCTGCTATCTCAACCTAGCGTCGGGGTGGCGGGATTCGAACCCACGACCTCTTCGTCCCGAACGAAGCGCGCTACCAAGCTGCGCCACACCCCGTGTGCAACCTCAGAAAGGTTACATCACCACCGACCGGGTTAGAAAATCGCCTGGTCAGCGCATAGATCCACCCCTAACTGGAGGATCCACCGGACACAAAGGGTGGATCCTTCGATTACAGGTGGAACTATCGCTCGTTGAGGCGGGCGAGGAGTTCGGTGAGCAGTTCCTGGGCGCGGGGGGCGGGGACCACCTCGAGGAGTGCCATGACGGGGGCGAGGTGGTCGGGCAGGGCGGGGCCGTCGCCGGCGAGGCCGAGAGCGGCGAGGATCTCGGTGGCGGCAGCCGAGTCGAGCGGGGCGTCGGAGCGCAGCGCGGGGAGGGCGTCCGGGAGGGCGGACAGGTCGATCGGCGGGCGGCCGCGCACGTCGTCGGCCGCCCGGGTCATCGCCGCCGCCAGGGCGTCGACGATGCCTGCCGTGACCGGGGTGACGGTGAGGTGGGTGGTGGGCGGCAACGCGGGACCGCCGTGCTGCCGCAGTCCGGGCTGCGGCTGCAGGGTCCAGCCGAGTTCACGCACCCGGTCCGACCACTGGTGCGGGTCCACTCCCCGACCGGCCGCCGCCTCGGGGTCGGTGCGTACGGCGAACAGCGGGCCCGACGGCGCACCGGCCACCCGCAGCCCCTCGATACCGGCGACGACACCGGCCAGCGTCTCGGTGGCCTGCCGGGTCCGTGCCGTCAGCCCCGTCAGCCCGTCGGCGCCCAGGTATTCGAGTATCGCCCACGCGGCGGCGAGTGCGGTGGCCGAGCGGCTGCCGAGCATCGTCGGGTTGACCACCGGGTAGCCGGGCCAGTCGGTGGTGGCGAACGACGCGGCGCGTTTGGCGTCGCGGTCGGCGAACAGCAGCACCGACACGCCTTTCGGCGAATAGCCGTATTTGTGCGCGTCCAGCGACATGCTGGTCACGCCCGGTACCCGAAAGTCCCACCGCGGCAGTCCTTCTCCCCAGAAGGGCAGCACCCAGCCGCCGATGCAGGCGTCGACATGGCAGGCGATGCCCAGTGCGGCCGCGCGCGGCGCGACGTCGGCGACGGGATCGATCACGCCGAACGGGTAGCAGGGCGCGGACACGACGACCAGCGCAGTGTCCCCGGAGCACCGCGCCAGCAGGTCGTCGGCCCCGACGGTTCCGTCCTCGCCGACGGGCACAAGGTCCAGCCGCAGATCGAAGTAGCGGGCCGCCTTGTGGAAGGCGGCGTGCACGGTCGTCGGCGCGACGATCGACGGCATGCCGGTCGCCTCCCGGTGACGTGCCCGCCAGCGATCCCGGGCCGATTTCACCGCCAGCAGGCAGCTTTCGGTGCCGCCGCTGGTGACCACCCCGACCGCGTCGTCGCCGTGCACGATCCCGGCGGCGAACCCGATCACGTCCGCCTCCATCCGGGCCACCGACCCGAACGTCGTGGGGTCGAGGCCGTTGACGTGCTGCACCTGCTGCGCGGCACGGCGCGCCAGTTCGTCGACGACGGCCAGGCCCGGGTCGTAGACATAGGACAGGATCCGACCGCCCCGGGTGGGTGCGTCGTCGGCGCGCAGCTCGGTGAGCCGGGCCAGGATCTGCTCGGCGCGCTGATCAGTCACCTGCCACCACCTTGTCATTCATGGTTTCGATAGTGGTGCGCCGCAACGGGTAGCGCAGGATCAGCGGCACGCTCACGAGTGCCAGCACCGCCGGCAGCACACTGAATCCGACGATCATCGCGTCGAGCGCCGACCCGGGCTGGATCACCGCGTCCGGCTCATCGGAGGAGATGTAGCCGCCGATCGCGAGGGCGAGCGTGAACAGCACCGATCCCAGTGCCATGCCGGAGGTTTCGCCGGCGGTCCACACCCCGCCGATGGTTCCGGCCGCACTCTCCCCGTGCGTGGCCTCGTCGTGGCCGATCACGTCGGGCAGCATCGCCATCGGCAGTGCCTGCATCCCGGCGTAGGCGGCTCCCGCGACGGCCACGGAGCCGTACACCCACGGTCCCGACGACCACCACAGTCCGGCCAGCGACACCGCGGCGAGCGCGAACAGTGCTGTGGCCGCGACGAATCCGACCTCCTTACCCCACCGCCGGGCAATCGCGCCCCACAGCGGCGTACAGATCAGGGCGGGCGCGATGAGCGCGGCGAACAGCACCGACACCGCGGACTCGGAGTCGAGGACCCAGGTGGCGATGTACTGCGCACCGGCCAGCATCAGTCCGGTCGCCAGACCCTGAAGAACGAACGCCCCCAGCAGCATTCGCAGGGCCCGGCTGCGCCGCAGTGCCGCGATCGCCGCCCTGTACGCGACTGCCGGTGACACCGGGGCATCCCCGACCACCACCCGCCGGGCGTCGTCGGCGGACCGCGACGCCACCCACATGCTCACGCCCATGAGCACACCGGTCACCGCGGCCATCAGCAGATAGCCGACGGCCTCCGAACTCCCGGCGTCCCGCAGCGCCGGACCGCCCGCCCCGAACACCAGGATCCCGAGCGCCAGCACCACCACCCGCACGGTCAGCAGCCGGGTGCGCTGGTCGTAGTCGTCGGTGAGTTCGGCCGGGAGCGCGATGTAGGGCACCTGAAAGAGACTGAATGCGGTGGCCGACAACAGGAACGCCACGGCCACCCAGAGCGCGCGCTCGCGCTCCCAGAGCGCCTGCGCCGCGGTAGGCAGCGCACCGGGTACGGCGAAGGTGACGAGAAACGCGGCGGGCAGGGCCGCCGCGCCGAGCAGCATCAGCGGCCGCCGCGACCCGCGCGCCTCCGCATGCCGGTCGCTGACAAAGCCGATCGCCGGGTCGATCACCACATCCCAGATCTTGGCGACGGCGATCACGATGCCCGCCGCGAGCGCGGGCACGCCGAGGGTGTCGGTGAGGTAGTACACGAGCACGAGCCCGGGCAGTGTCCCGAACGCGGCGGTGCCGACCGACCCGATCCCGTACCGCACCACCGTCCGGCAGTGCAGGACACCGGCGTCAGTCACCGGTGGCCACCGGAAGGTCGTGGTTGGACCACTGCGACCACGACCCCGGGAACAGCGCGGCGTCATCGAATCCGGCGATGGTCAGCGCCGCCACCTGATGTGCGGCGGTCACCCCCGAACCACAGTAGGCGCCAACGGCTTTCCCGTCACCGACGCCCAGCGCGGTGAACCGGTCGCGCAACTCGGACGGTGTCCGGAAATGTCCGTCGGGGGTCAGGTTGTCGCCGGTGGGGGCGCTGACCGCGCCGGGGATGTGACCGGCTTTGGGGTCGATGGGTTCGGTCTCACCCCGGAACCGTTCGGGCGCACGGGCATCGAGCAGCACCCCGTCGAAGGCTCCCGCCCCCGCCGGCGTCAGCGTCGGCAACGCGCCCTCGGCCAGCGAGACCCGGCCCGGTGCGGGCACCACATCGCCGACGGTCAGCGGCAGCCCTGCCGCCACCCACGCGGGCAGCGCGCCGTCGAGCAGCCGGACGTCGGTCAGCCCCGCCCACCGCAGCAGCCACCACGCCCGCGCGGCCGCCAGATTGCCACCGCCGTCGTAGGCGACGACGGCGGAGCCGGGTTCGATCCCCCACCGCCGCGCCGCCCGCTCCAGATCGTCGACATCCGGCAACGGATGCCGCCCGTCGGTGGGCTCACCGTGCCCGGCGAGTTCGGTGTCGAGGTCGACGTACACCGCGCCCGGTAGGTGTCCGCCCAGGTATTCCCCGTGCCCGGGCGGCCCGCCGAGCGTCCAGCGCACGTCGAGCACGACGGGCGGGGTGGGGCCGGCGAGTGCGGCGGCGAGGTCGTCGACGGTGATCAGCACAGACATACCGCACACGCTATGCGCCGACGCGCCGCCGGTGCACGGTCTTGCGCACCCTGACCGCAAGAGCCATAACAATTTGATATGGCTTGACGCCGTAATCGGTATTGGAATCACCCGTGATGAGAACCCTATTCTCGTCAGCAACACCTCAGCGGATGTGGTGTGAGACACATTTCAGACACCCGAGGCCCAGCCCTTCACCACCACCCACGGAGGCACAATGACTATCGCCGACGACGTCATGGACGAGGCTCGCGCGAGCACCGGGCTCACCGATTTCGGCGAGGACACGTTCCGCGAAGGCCTGGAAAGACTGCTCGCCTCCCTGCGCGACGAGGCCCACCTGAACGCGGCGGGCGAGGCGTTCCTGCACCAGCGCATCGTCGGATATCTCGGTCAGCGCCTGCAGGTCGAGGACTGGTATCGCCGCCATCCCGAGATCGACGACACCGAGATCGTCACCCCGCTGATCGGGGTGGGCCTGCCCCGCACCGGGTCGTCGGCGTTGGCGAATCTGCTGTCCCAGGACCCGGATATCCGCTACATCCGGCTGTGGGAGTCGGGCCGCCCGTGCCCGCCGCCGTCGACGGTCACCGGCCACGACCCGCGCATTCCCGAGGAGGGCGACGGCGACGTCGTCGGTAGCCGCCGCCATGTGCCGATGACGATCCACGGCCCGATGGAATGCCACGAGATCATGGCGCTCGACTTCAAAACCCATTTCTTCCAGTCCCTGGCCCAGATTCCCGGCTACTCGGAATGGTTTGTCTCCGAAGCGGATCTGACAAGCACCTTCGAGTATCAGCGCCGGGTGATGAAACTGATGCAGTGGGGTGAGCCGGCCCGGGAATGGCGCCTGAAATGCCCGTCGCACATCCTGGTGCTCGACGCCCTCGACAACGCCTTTCCCGACGCGCGGTTCGTGATGACACACCGCGACCCGACCGATGTGTTGCTGTCGGTGGCCGACCTGTACGCCGACATCATCGGCAGGTTCACCGACAGCATCGACAAGGAGTACATCGGCAGGCTCAACGTCGAACACTGGTCCCTCGGCATCGACCGCGCGGTGCGTTTTCGCGAAGCCGGCGCCGACGACCGGTTCTACGACATCGACTTCCGTGCCATGCAGACCGACCCGATCGGCGAGGTGAAGGGCCTGTACGGGTGGCTGGGCACCCCGGTGAGTGAGGAGTTCGAGGCGCGGATGACCAGTTGGTGGACGCATGCCGCCGATCAGCGCGAACCCAGCACCCATGCCGACCCCACCGAGTTCGGCATGGACCTCGATGAGATCCGTCCGTTGTTCGCCGACTACGTCGGCCACGCCCAACGCTGGACCGCCCACCCCGCCCGGCTCGGTAACTGAGAGAACCACAGGGAGAGAAGATATGTCGATTGATCTGACCGGTGGACTGCACCCCACCCGCGAGCATGTGTTCGCCGAGCGTCCCGAGAATCCGGAGATGCGTGATTCGGTGAGTTTCTGGGTTGTCGACGACAGCGGCGCGGTGGGCCTGCCCCGCATCGGGGTGGAGGCGGTGTCATCGAACTGGGAGGACCACGACATCCAGGTCAACGTCACCTACCCGGACGGCCGGATCTACCGGCTGCGGTCCACCGAACCGGCGGTGCCGCCGATCGGCCCGGAGGGTAAACCCACCGTCCTCGGTTCCGGCGGGCTGGCATTCCGCTGTGTCGACGAATTCGACACCTGGACAATGACCTACGACGGCAAGGCGACGGCGGTCACCGCGCAGGGCCTCATCGACGGCGACACCGACGGCCCGCTGGTCGACGTCAGCTTCCACGTGGATGCGAAAATGGCTGTGCCGCCGTGGATTCAGGGGACGATGGGCAAGAACGCCGTGCCCGAAAGCAAGAACAACGGGATCGAGGACGACGGCATCAACGCACTGATGGGTGGCCCCCGGTACGAGCAACTGTTCCTGGCCACCGGCCGGATCGCCGTCGACGGCGAACCCGCCCACGAGTTCACCGGCCGGGGTCTGCGTATCCGCCGCCAGGGTGTGCGCAAGCTCGCCGGATTCTGGGGGCACTGCTGGCAGTCGGCGGTATTCCCGAGCGGAAAGGCGTTCGGCTACATCGCCTATCCCCCACGCGACGACGGCCAGGAAAGCTACGCCGAAGGTTATGTGTTCACCGGCGACGGCGACCTCATCCCCGCCGAGATCGTGCGGGCCCCGTGGCTGACCCGGCTGGTCCCCGCCGGCGACGACGCGTCGCTGGAACTGCGCACGGCTGACGGGACGATCCGCATCGACGGCGAGGTGCTGTTCGGCGCCCACGACGTGCACCACAAGGACAAGACCTTCTCGACGGCCGCGCTGAAAGCGGAGATGCCCGAGTTCCCGGTGGTGCATCAGGCGGGGGTGCGGTACCGATGGGACGGCGAGGAGGCGGTCGGCATGATGGAACGTTCCAACCCGCCCAGCAAAATTGAGAACGCCTGACGACATCGGGAGCGCGAACAACCATGGCCGACATCAAGATCAACGTCTCGCTGCCTTTCGATGAGCTGCGCACGGCCGGCGAGTTCATGACCCCTGCCGCGGTGACCGAGGTCGGAAAGGTGCTCGACGCGGCCGGCTTCCACGCCGGTCTGGTCACCGACCACCCGGTCCCCACCGGCCGCTGGCTCGACGCGGGCGGGCACCATGCGCAGGATCCGTTCGTGATGTTGTCGCTGCTGGCCGCCGCCACCACCCGGCTGCGACTACAGACCGGAATCCTGGTGTTGCCCTACCGCAGTCCGTTCCTCGTCGCACGCTCCGTCGCCACCCTGGATCATTTCAGCGGCGGCCGGGTCACACTCAGCGTCGGGGCGGGCTACCTCAAGGGCGAATTCCGCGCCCTCGGTGTCGATTTCGCCAGAAGAAACGACCTGACCGACGAGTATCTCGCGGCGCTGCGGGCAGCCCTGTCCGGGGCCGAGTTCACCTTCGACGGCGACGGTTTCACCGCGTTCGGCAACCGGATCCTGCCCGGCCCCGTGCAACGCCCGCATCCCCCGCTGCTGGTGGGCGGCAACTCCAGGCGCGCCATCCGCCGGGCGGTGGAACTCGGCGACGGCTGGAATCCGTTCGTCACCTCGGTGTCGGGCACCGACCTGGCCACCACCCGCACCGCCGGGATGACCGGCCCCGACGATCTGCGGGCGGCCCTCGGCTATCTCGCCGAACAATGCGACAAGGCCGGTCGCACAACACCGTTGGCAATCCACGTCGGCGGCATCAGCAAGCCGGGTGAGAATTGTTCGCCCGCTGAGGTCGTCGACCGGATCGGGCGCTACCGCGACGCGGGCGCCACCGCCGTGAGTGTCGGCGTCACCGGCAGCACCCTCGCGCAGTGGTGCGACGACGCGGCGTTCATCGGTTCCGAGATCATCGCGAAGCTCTGAGAGTCCGGAGGACACACATGACCACCACCCGCTATGCACTGTCCCACCTGGACGCGCTCGAAGCCGAATCCGTACACATCTTCCGCGAGGTCGCCGCCACCGCGCAGCGACCGGCGATGTTGTTCTCCGGCGGCAAGGACTCGGTGGTGATGTTCCACATCGCCCGCAAAGCGTTCTGGCCCGCCCCTGTTCCGTTCCCGCTGATGCACGTCGACACCGGGCACAACTTCGACGAGGTCATCGCCTACCGCGACCAGGTTGTCGCCGACACCGGTGTGCGACTGGTTGTTTCGAGTGTTCAGGACGACATCGACGCCGGCCGGGTCGTCGAGCAGACCGGTCCCGGCGCGAGCCGCAACCGGCTGCAGACCACCTCGCTGCTGCGCGGCATCCGGGAGAACAAGTTCGACGCGGTGTTCGGCGGTGCCCGCCGCGACGAGGAGAAGGCCCGCGCCAAGGAGCGGGTGTTCAGTTTCCGCGACGAGTTCGGCGCGTGGAATCCGCGGGCACAGCGCCCCGAGCTGTGGAACCTCTACAACGGCCGCCACCACCGGGGTGAACACATCCGGGTGTTCCCGCTGAGCAACTGGACCGAACTCGACATCTGGCAGTACATCGCCGCCGAGGAGATCGAACTGCCCTCGATCTACTACTCGCACCGCCGCGAGGTGGTGCCGCGTGACGGAATGCTGCTCGCCAAAACGCGTTTCGTCGAACTCGCCGACGGTGAGGAGGTGCTCACCGAGACGGTGCGTTTCCGCACCGTCGGTGACGCCACCTGCACCGGCTGTGTGCTCAGCGACGCCGTCACCGTGGAGCAGGTGATCGACGAGGTGTCGGCCACCCGGCTCACCGAGCGCGGGGCAACCCGCGCCGACGACCGGATCTCCGAATCCGGCATGGAAGACCGCAAGAAGGAAGGCTACTTCTGATGACCGTCACCGCTTCCCCCGCCGCACAGCCCGGCATCACCGATTCCGGGGCCGAACCGACCCGCGCACCCAAACAACTGCTGCGTCTGGCGACCGCCGGCAGCGTCGACGACGGCAAGTCCACACTCATCGGCCGGCTGCTCTACGACTCCAAGAGCATCTTCACCGACCAACTCGAATCCATCGAACGCGCCAGCAGCGAGCGCGGCGACGAGTACGCCAACCTCGCCCTGCTCACCGACGGCCTGCGCGCCGAACGCGAACAGGGCATCACCATCGACGTCGCCTACCGCTACTTCGCGATTCCCGAACGCAAGTTCATCATCGCCGACACCCCCGGCCACGTGCAGTACACCCGCAACATGGTCACCGGCGCGTCCACCGCCGACGTCGCGATCATCCTCATCGACGCCCGCAAGGGGGTGCTGGAACAGACACGCAGGCACGCCTTCCTGTCGACGCTGCTGGGCATCTCCCATCTGGTGCTGTGCGTCAACAAGATGGATCTTGTCGACTGGTCGCAGCAATGTTTCAACGAAATCCAGGACGAGTTCGTCGATTTCGCCCGCAAGCTGAACGTCGGCGACCTGACCTTCATCCCCATGTCGGCGCTGCTCGGCGACAATGTGGTGGACAGATCCTCGAATATGCCGTGGTACTCCGGAAATTCGCTGCTCGGGCATCTCAAGGACCTGCACGTCTCCTCGGACCGCAATCTCATCGACGCCCGGCTGCCCGTGCAGTACGTGATCCGTCCGCAGGTGTCCGACGGCTCCGATCACCGCAGCTACGCCGGCACCATCGCGAGCGGAACGTTCCGGCGCGGCGACGAGATCGTGGTACTGCCCAGCGGTTTCACCACCACCGTCGACGAGATCTGGGGGCCGGGCGGCACCCCGGTGGACGAGGCGTTCGCGGCGATGGCGGTGTCACTGTCGTTGCGCGACAACATCGACATCACCCGCGGCGACATGCTCGCCCGCCCGTTGAACCGTCCGCACGTGGGCCGCGAGATCGACGCCATGGTGTGCTGGTTCTCCGAGGACACCGTGCTCACCCCCGGGAACCGCTACATCCTGCAGAGCTCCACCCGCGAATCGAAGGCGGTGATCGAGTCCCTCACCTACCGCCTCGACGTCAACACCCTGCACCGTGACCAGACGGTGAACTCCCTACGGCTCAATGACATCGGGCGTCTCACCCTACGCACGCAGCAGCCGATGATGTTCGACGACTACCAGCGCCACCGCGACACCGGCAGCTTCATTCTCGTCGATGAGGCCACCAACAAGACGGTGGGCGCCGGGATGATCAAGGGCCCGGCCGGCAAGGAACCCGCCGTCCGCTGGCACTCCTCGACGGTGACCCGTGACCAGCGGGCCACCCGGGGTGCGACGATCTGGCTGACGGGCCTGTCGGCCTCCGGAAAGTCATCCATCGCAGTCGAACTCGAACGGTCCCTGGTCGCCGAGGGCCGGCCGGCTTACCTCATGGACGGCGACAACCTGCGCCACGGACTCAACTCCGACCTCGGGTTCGGCGACGACGACCGCCGCGAGAACATGCGCCGCACCGCGGAGGTCGCCGCCCTGTTCGCCGATTCCGGTGTGGTGGCCGTGGTGTCGCTGATCAGCCCGTTCGCCGCCGAACGCCGGCGGGCGAAGGAGATCCACGCCGAACGCGGGCTGCCGTTCTACGAGATCTTCGTCGACACCCCCCTGGATGTGTGCGAGAGCCGCGATCCCAAGGGCCTGTACGCCAAGGCACGGCGCGGGGAGATCGCCGCGTTCACCGGCATCAATTCGCCTTACGAACGCCCCGCCGAGGCCGACCTGGTGGTCACCCATCACGGCGACGAACCCCACGCCATCGCCGAACTGATCCGCCGCACTCTGGAGATCTGAGGGAGCGGAGATCTTCAGTGAAGCGAACCGAGCAACGAACCACGATGTGACACACTGGGTTGCGCCATGGACACACACCGCCTCAGCTACTTCCTCGCGATCGCCGAGGAGGGTTCGATGACCAAGGCCGCCGCGACACTGGGCATCGCCCAGCCGGCACTGAGCCGGCAGTTGCATCGCCTGGAAGAGCAGTTGGGCGTCAAGCTCTTTCACCGCACCGCCCGCGGGATGGAACTCACCGACGAGGGCGAACGGCTGCGGGCGGGTACCGCGGTGCCGCTGCGGCAGCTCGAACTGGCGGTGCGCTACGCCGGTTCGTCACTGGCGCGCGTCGAACGCGGCCTGCGGCTGGGTCTGCTGGAGTCGACCCTCGGTGTGCTGGCGCATCCGTTGCTGTCCGTGCTGGCGTCGGCGTTCCCCAAGCTCACCGTCACCGTGACCGCGTCCGACACCGACTCGCTGATCTCGGCCCTCACCCGGGGCGCGCTCGACATCGTGATCACCGATCAGGTCGCCGACAACCGGTTGTTCGGCGGCGAACTCATCACCGAGGATGTCGTCGTCCTCGGCGGCGCGACAAGCGATCTCACCCCGGAGGTACCATTCCTGTTCGGCGATGTGGAGGGCCTCCCGCTCGTGCTGCCGAGCAGTCAGAACGGGTTGCGCACCTCGCTGGAGAACGCCGCCCTACGGTGCCGGCTGCTCCTGCAACCCCGCTATGCGACGGACTCGCTGCAACTCACCAAGGACCTGATCCAGAGCGGCGCGGCGTTCGGGCTGCTGCCGCGTTCGGCGTGTGCCGACGAGATCGAGTCGGGCCGGATCCGGTGGGCGCCGCTTGCCGACCCGGCGGTGTCGCAGACACTGATGATGGCCTCGACCCGCGAGATCGAGATCCCGCGCGGGCTGGCGATCCAGATCGGTCAGATCATCCACGACGAGGTCGGCAGGCTGGCCGCGTCCGGACGCTGGCCGGGCAGGCCGATCCCGCCGCTGCGCACGCACCGCTCGCGCGCCGACCTGTCCCCGGGACCTCACTGACCTGCGCCCGGCGGTCCGGTTATCCCTTGCGGTTCGGGTATTCGGTGAGGAACACCGCCTCGGCCAGCGCCAGGTGTTCGATCTCGGACGGATCCACCGACTCGTTGGGCGCGTGGATCAGGCAGGCCGGTTCCTCGACGCCCAGCAGCATGATCTCGGCGTCGGGGAAGGTCTCGGCGAGCACGCTGCACAGCGGGATCGACCCGCCCTGCCCCTGCCGGGACACCTGCACGCCGTACGACGCCGACAGCGCGTCGACGAGGGTGTCGTGGCCGGGTCCGGAGGTGGCACCGGAGAACGGTGATCCGACGGCCTCCCGTTCGATCGACACATGCACTCCCCACGGCGCAGCCGCCGTCAGGTGGGCGATGAGCAGGTCCTGCGCCTCGGTGGCGTCCATGCCGGGCGGCACCCGCAGGTTGATGCGGGCGCGGGCGTGCGGCACCACCGACGCCGACGATCCGACGACGGGCGGGCAGTCGATGCCCAGGACGGTGACGGCCGGTCTGGCCCACAGCATCTCGGCCACCGACCCGGACCCGACAAGCCGTACCCCGTCGAGCACCTTGGCGTCGGCGCGGAACGCCTCCTCCGGGTAGTCGACGCCCGACCAGCTCTGGCCGGAGTCCAGTCCGTCGATCGTGGTGTCACCGTCGGCGTTGCGCAGCGTGGCGAGCATCGCGATCAGCGCGGCCAGCGCGTCGGGGGCGGCTCCGCCATACATGCCCGAGTGCATCGCCGAGCCCAGCGTCTCCACGGACACCACCACATTCGCCACCCCGCGCAGGCTGGTGGTGAGGGTGGGCCTGCCGACGGCGAAGTTGCCGGAGTCGCAGATCAGGATGACGTCGGCCGCGGCGAACTCGGGATGGTTCACCACGAAGTCTTCGATACCGCCACCACCCTGCTCCTCCGAGCCCTCGCCGAGAATCTTGACGGTGACCGGCAGTTGCCCGGGCGCGATGGCACCGCCGCCGGCGAGAGCGCGCAGCGCGGTCAGGTGGACGGCGATATTGCCCTTGCAGTCGGCCGCCCCGCGCCCGTACCAGCGGCCGTCGCGTTCGGTGAGTTCCCATACGGGAGAATCCCATTCGTCCTCGCCGAGGGGCGGCTGCACGTCGTGGTGGAAGTACAGCAGCACCGTCGGCGCACCCTCGGCGCCCGCGATACTGCCGGTGACGGCCTTGCTGCCGTCGGCGGTGACATGTGCTGCCGCATCGGCGAATCCGAGCTCACCGAACGCGGCCAGCAGCCAGTCGACCATGCCGTCGCATTCGCTGACCGGGAACTGCGCGGCGTCGAACACCGACCGGAATGCCACCATCTCGGCCAGATCGCCGCGGGTCTGCGGCATCAGTCTCTGAACCCTTTGGCGCAGTTCGCCACTCACATCCACCACGGCGGTCCCTCTCAATTCTCCGGTTCGGCGGCCTCGATACCGCCGGGATCGACGTCGGCAAGGTCGGTGGTCAACGCGCGGATCCGTTATTCGGACGATCCCTCGGCGTAGGAGTCGGCGAACGAGACGCGCGGCGTGGTGGCGGCCTGGTAGGCGGCGATCGCCGCCAGCACCAGCGTCGCCAGCGCGAACACGGCGGCGACGACGATGAACGCGATGGTGACCACCGTGCCGAACGCGCCCTTGGCGGGGTCGGTGACCAGTGCGCCGAACGCGGCCAGCGCCGCGCCGAGCAGCGCCCAGGCCGCCGCGCGCACGCGGGGACCGATCGCCGAGGCGTAGAACAACCGCTGGTAGATGGTGGTCTCGTACTCCTCGACGGCCGCGATGCGCACCGGGTCGCCCCCGGCCAGCGACCGCAGCTCCCGCGCCAGCTCCGCCCCCGTGCCCAGCCGCGCCGTCTCCTTGTCGCGGTAGTGCACGTAGGCCACGACGGCGACGGCCGCGGCGATCAGTCCAAGTCCTGCCCACCCTGTATCCACGAGAGCACAGGCTACCCGTCGCCGCTCCGTCGACGTGCGGCAGCTCACACCAAACAAGCCCCGAAACAGTTTCTGGCGATATGACGGCGGCTCGGGCATACACCCGAGCGAACCGTCATATCGCCGGAAAATCGTCGGCCGGGGGTCAGACCCGGGCGGTCACCGTGTGCTCGATGTTGCCGCGGGTGGCCTTCGAGTACGGGCAGAAGGCGTGGGCGCCGTCGGCGAGGGCCTGGGCGCCGGCCTCGTCGAGACCGGGCAGATAGGTTTCGATGGCGGCCGTGAGGCCGAAGCCGCCCTCGCTGTCCTTGCCGATACCCACGGTCACCTTCACCGTCGTGCCCTCGGGGACGGTCACACCCTGCTGGCCCGCGACGGCCCGCAGCGCACCCAGGTAGCAGGCGGCGTAGCCGGCGGAGAACAGTTCCTCGGGGTTGCTGCCCTCACCGCTGCCACCCATCTCCACCGGTGGGCGCAGTTCGAGATCGATCCGGCCGGTCTCCGAGACGACCTCGCCGTCCCGGCCGCCGCC